>Ga0102590_1001146_pt1 | contig 43063 bp, 36 predicted proteins | sample AraplaMF_Col_mMF_FD_76859 | JGI IMG/M metagenome (GOLD analysis project Ga0102590, IMG submission 76859) | Arabidopsis root microbial communities from the University of North Carolina, USA - plate scrape MF_Col_mMF | ecosystem: Host-associated > Plants > Roots > Endosphere | place: USA... | reverse complement strand
TCATTGGCGGAATCCTGTTCCGGAGCAGCCAAAATTCACTTGTATGCTAACAATCTCGGCGGCCGAGTCAATCGGGCCACGCGGCGGGCTTGCGGTCAATGCCGGGACGATGAATTCCGCGCCGTCACCGACTTTCGGGGCCGTCGCGATCGAGCGCGAAATCACCCAGCAGCGGTGAGGACGATCCGGCGATCAGGCCGCCGATCAGCTGCGCGGCGAGATAGCTGAAGGTGATTCCGTTGCCGCCGTAGCCATAGGCCGCGTAGACGCCTTTGGCGCCGGGGACCGGGCCGATCAGCGGCAGTCCGTCGCTGGTGGTGTCGAAGGTGCCGGACCAATTGAGATCGATATCGCATTTGGCGCGAGGCCAGAGGGCGCCGAGGCGTTCGGCGAGCCGGCGCGACTTTTCCGGAATCAAGGCGTCCCGCGCGTCCGGCGCGATGACATCCCGGCTGTCTTCGCCGCCGATGATGATGCGCCCCTCCGCCGTGGTCCTGGCGTAGAGATAGTCCTTGCTGTCTTCCCAGATCAGCACGGAGTCCTTCCAGACGTTCTGCGGTTGCGGCGCCGTCGCGATCGCCCAGCTCGACGACGCCCGGTGGATCGTCGCATCGACGATCGCCGGCATCACATAGCCGGTGGCCAGCACGACGTGCCGCGCCTCGATCGTCGCTCCGTCCTTCAGTCCGACGCCGACCGTCCCTGACGCCGGATCGAACGTGACGGCTTCGGCCTGATGGAGGCGCGCGCCGCGCATGATCGCGGTCTGCAGCAGGGCGCCTGCCAGTTGCACGGGATCGGCGTCGGCGGAGCCGGGCGACAGGATGGCGCCGGCCCGGGCCATTTCAAATTCGGTGAGCAGTAATTTGTGGTCGAGGAAATGACCGGGCAATCCGGCGCGCTCACGCAGCGCGTGCTCTTCGATGAGCTCCTTGGCGGACTCGCCGGCGGCGAGATAGAGCGAATTCCTGGCCCGCATCTCGCACGGCAGCCCGAGCCGTTGAACCAGCAATTTCAGTCCGCCGACCGCGTCGAAACTCGCCTGATAGGCGCGGACGGCGCGTTCAAAGCCATAGGCAGCCGTGAGTTCGCCGAGCGAGCGGTCGATTTCCCACAATAGCATCGAGGTGCTGGCAAGGGTGCTGCCGCGGCCGGGAAGCTCGCGATCGATGACCACCACGTCAAGTCCCTGCGACGTGAGCTTCTCCGCCATCAACGCGCCGGTGATGCCGCAGCCGACAATCAGCACGTCACAGCGCAAATCACCGGTGACGGGCCGATGAAGCACGTGTTCGAGCTGTGAAAGCCAGGGTGAGCGGCCGCCGCGCAGGTCGGTCTGTTCGGTGGTCTCTGAATCGAAAGTCGGAATGGCAGCCCCCGGCATGAGATGGTGACGCTGGATACCGGGGGTAATGGCCAGCCGCGGTTTGCGTTCCCGACCCGGTTCCCGAACGGCCTGCAGCCGGTATCTTTACGCTGGCAACGGATTTGGAAAAATGTGAGGTTCGGCGCGAACCGGCGGCGATCGACTTTGCCGGAGAAAATAAAAATTCGGGAGGCCGCATTGCAATACGTTCGCTACGGGTCGTCAGGCATCAAGGTGTCGCGGCTGGCCTTCGGCTGCATGTCGTTCGGCGATCCGGCCTGGCATGAGTGGGTGCTGGACGACCAGGCGGCGCGGCCGTTCTTCAAGGCGGCGCTGGAAAAGGGCATCAACTATTTCGATACTGCGGATCTGTATTCGCACGGCGAAAGCGAGGCGGTGACCGGGCGCGCGCTGAAGGCGATGGCGCGGCGCGACGAGGTGGTGATCGCCACCAAGGTCTGCCGGCCGATGGGACCCGGCCCCAACCAGCAGGGCCTGTCGCGCAAGCACATCATGGAATCGATCGATGCGTCGCTGAAGCGGTTGCAAACCGATTACGTCGATCTCTACGTGATCCACCGGCTGGACTACGGCACCGGCATGGAAGAGACGCTCGAGGCACTGCATGACGTGGTCAAGGCCGGCAAGGCGCTCTACCTCGGGGCGTCCTCTATGTGGGCCTGGCAATTCTCCAAGATGCTGACCATGCAGCGCGAGCGCGGCCTGTCGCAGTTCGTCTCGATGCAGAATCTGTACAACCTGGTCTATCGCGAGGAGGAGCGCGAGATGATTCCGCTGTGCCGCAGCGAGGGCATCGCGCTGACGCCGTATTCGCCAAATGCGCGCGGCTTCCTCGCCGGCAACACCAGGCGGGACGGCGCCACCTTGCGGGGCGCGACCGACAAGATGACCAGGATCATGCGCCTCGGCGTCGATGACGAAGACATCGTCATTGCCGGCCGCGTCGAGCAGGTCGCCAAGAAGCTCGGCGTTGCGCAGGCGACCGTGGCGCTGGCCTGGGTACTCGGCAAGCCCGGCATCACCGCGCCGATCGTCGGCGCAACCAGGATGACGCATCTCGACGACGCGATGAAGGCGCTCGAGATCCCGCTCGATGCCGAGACGGTCAAGTTCCTGGAAGAGCCGTACCGGGTCAAGCCGGTTGCCGGTCACGAATAAGGGGCGCTTCTTCGCAGCTGATCCTTGCCTTGCAAGCGTGTTCGACAGCGATCCCTCGATTTGGCCGTAACGGCGATTGCCGCACTGCGACAGAAAATCGAAAGTCATACGACGACTTGACAGCCGCCGCTTAGGTCTTGATGTTGGAACGATCTAAAATGTTCGGCCGAAAAGATGCCGACGTATAAGTTTCGGGAGGGAGCAGAAATGCGGATTTATCCGTTTGCAGGGGTGCGTTTGTCTGCGGCGTCGCTCGCCACCATGGTGGGCGCCGCGGTGCTCGGCCTCGTCATGACCGGCGCGCCGGCAGCCGCCGAGCCGATCACCCTGTCGATCATCGACACCGGCGGCGATCTGGCTTCGGTTCAGGTCATCATCGAGAATTACAAGAAAGCGTTTCCGGACAAGGTCAAGGAGATCAAGATCCAGCGCGCGCCGGCGCCGGAGCTGCCGGCCAAGATCAAGGCGCAGCAGGACGCCGGCCGTCTCGACATCAACCTGGTGCTGACCGGGCAGGATGGCGGTGCGTTCCTGGCCGCCAACAACCAGCTGATCAAGATTCCGGATTTCGAAAAGCTGTTTCCCCGCGACGACATGACGCCGGCGGGCAAGGCGCTCTATGATGAGGGCGCGCCCTACATGATTCCGTCGGTGGGCAATGCCGGCGGACCGGTGTTCGTCTACAATCCGAGCAAGGTGCCCAATCCGCCGAAGACTGCCGCCGAACTGATGGCATGGGCGAAAGCGAATCCGGGCAAGCTGATGTATGCGCGGCCGGCGAACAGCGGCCCCGGACGTTCCATCGTGCAGGGCATGGCGCACATACTGGGCGATTCGAAGCCGCTCGATCCCGAGAAGGGCTGGGACAAGACCTGGGCCTATCTCAAGGAACTCGGGCAATACGTCGAATACTACCCCACCGGCACCGCGATCACCCTGAAGGAATTCGCGCAGGGACAGCGCTGGATCATCGCCGGAATCATGGAATGGGACATGAAGCCGCGCGCGCAAAGCGTGATCCCGCCGGATTCCAAGATCTCCATCCTGGAAAACACGACGTTCGTCGTCGACGGCCACTATTGGTGCATCCCGACCGGGGTGCCGCAGGATCAGGTCGATGTCATCATCGATTTGATGAAGTTCATGCGCAAACCCGAGCAGCAGGTGCTGTCGTGGCCGGGCTTCATCGGTCCGACCATCGCGGCCGCAACCATCGACAAGGCGCCGAAGGATATCCAGGACCTGGTCAAGGAGTTCTGGCGTGCGGAATACGACCAGGTCGGCACCAAGTGGAAGGTTTCCGCGCCACTGGGCGTGAAGGAACTGAGTTACGCGATGGACCGCTGGGACCGAGAGATCGGCGCGAGCCAGGTCAAGAAGTAACGTCGGCAATGAAGGCACGGGCGCGCACCGCGTCCCCGTGCCTTCGCTTCGAAAATTGCAATTCAGCATCAGACTGCGAGACCCAACGACATGCAGGCGCCGGGCGATCAACTGACCTCGTTGCAACTTGGCATCACCAAGCGCTATGGCAACAAGACCGTTCTGGACAACCTGCAGCTCGAAATCCGCAAGGGTGAGTTCGTCACCTTCCTCGGGCCGAGCGGTTGCGGAAAGTCGACCGCGCTGTCGATCGTCGCGGGACTGATCCCGGCGAGCGAAGGCGAGATCAGGCTGAACGGCGAGCGGGTGGACAACCTGCCGCCGGAGAAGCGCGGCTTCGGCATGGTGTTCCAGAACTACGCGCTGTTTCCGCACATGACGGTCTACGACAACGTCGCGTTCGGTCTCACCCTGACCTCGATTTCGAAAGCGGAGATCGACAAGCGCGTCCAGGACATGCTGCGGCTGGTCCAGCTGCTGGGTTTCGAGGCCAGATATCCGGGTCAGCTGTCGGGCGGCCAGCAGCAGCGCGTGGCGATCGCGCGGGCGCTGGTGCTGCGGCCGCGGCTGATGCTGTTCGACGAGCCGCTGTCCAATCTCGACGCCAAGCTGCGCGTCGAGATGCGCGCCGAGATCAAGCAGATCCACGCCAATTTGGGGCTGACCTCGATCTACGTGACCCACGACCAGGCCGAGGCGCTGTCGATGTCCGACCGCATCGTGGTGCTGCGCAACGGCGTCTTGATGCAGTCCGGCTCGCCGCAGGAAATCCACGACCGGCCGAAGAACAGCTTCGTGGCCGATTTCATGGGTTTTCGCAATTTCTTCCCGGTGAGGATCACGGCGTTATCCAACGGAGCAGCCACCGCCACCAGCGGCAATCTCACCTTGCGCGCCCGCGCCGGCGACGGGTTTGCGGTCGGGAGCGACGCGGTGATGGCGATCCGGCCGGACGACATCCAGCTCGGGCCGGGCGCAGGCGGCGCGGTCACCGTGCCGGGCCGGGTCGAGATCGTCGAATATCTCGGCCGGGAACAGGAGGCCGCGGTCAGGACTGCGGACGACACCCGGATCTGGCTGCGCACCGCGGCGCACATGCAGGTCGGCGACCAGGTCGAGCTCGGCTTTCCGGTCGACAAAGTCGTGCTGTTGCCAGCCGAATAACCGGGGAATTTCATGCGCGCGGTGGCCAACGACGAACGAAGCGAATTCGACGCACTGGCGTTGTTCTGCCTGCTGCCGTCGCTGCTCTATGTGCTTGCGATGTTCGTCTACCCGTTCCTGTACGGGGTCTATCTCAGCCTGCAGGTGCAGAAGATCGACGGTTTCAGCCTCGGCAACTACGTCGCGTTCTTCAGCGACGCCTATCAGTACGGCACCATCTGGATCACCTTCAGCCTTGCCATCCCGACCACCATCATCGTGCTGGTGCTGTCGCTGTGCCTCGCCTACGGCATGCGGCGCGGCTTCTTCATGGAACGGACCATCACCACCATCCTGATCATGCCGATCTCGCTCGGCGTCATCCTGTTGTCCGAAGGCATTTTGGGATTTTACGGCTCGCAGGGCTGGCTCAACCAGATGCTGATCGCCAGCGGCCTGATCAGCGAACCGTTCATTCTCACGCATAACTATATCGGCGTGATGCTGGCGCTGTTCATGCAGCAGTTCCCGTTCTGCTTTCTGATGCTGCTGGGCTACATCTCCGGCATCGATCCGAGCCTGGAGAGCTCCGCGCGCATGCTCGGCGCGACGCCGTCGGTGGTGTTCCGCCGCGTCATGCTGCCGCTGATCGCGCCCGGCCTCGCCATCGCCTTCGCGCTGGTGTTCGTGATGAGCTTTGCGGTGTTTCCCTCGGCCGTGATGCTGGGGCAGCCGGCCGGCGCGACGCGGACGATCTCGATCGCCGCCTACCAGAAAGCGTTCGAGCAATACGACATGCCGGCGGCGTCGGCGATCGCGGTGGTGATGGGGCTCTGCCAGCTGGCGGCGCTGGTGCTCATCATTCTGTTCCGGCGGCGCCTGTCGCCCGCGGCCACCATGGGTGTGGGGAAAAGGTAGGACCACCGATGCGCGGAAGAATGTGGCGGCTGGCGCTCTATCTCTTCATCCTCGGGTTCATCCTCAACATGCTGGGGATCGTCACCCATGTGGTGGTGAGCTCGTTCGCCAAGAGCTGGTTCGGCAGCCCGCTGCCGCCGAAATTCACCACGGCGTGGTTCAGCTATGCCTGGACCAATTTCGATCTCGGCCAGGTGCTCGGCGTGACGCTGTTCATCGCGGTGGCGGTGGTGGTGCTGGCGCTCGCCATCGGCTTTCCCGCCGCCTACATCCTGGCGCGGCGCAATTTCCGCTACAAGTCCGCCATCCTGCTGCTCTACTTCCTGCCGCTGGTGATCCCGCAGATGACTTACGGGATTCCCCTGGCGACCACGCTGTACCGCTACGGCGTCGGCGGCTCGGTGGCCGGCGTGATCCTGGCGGTGCTGGTGCCGATGGTGCCGCTGGCGGTGTTCATCCTGATGCCGTTCTTCGAACAGATCAGCCTCAACCTGGAATGGAGCGCGCAGGTGCTGGGTGCCAGCCGTGCCCAGATCTTCCGGCGCATCCTGCTGCCGCTGATGGTGCCCGGCATCCTGACCGCCGGCCTGTTGATCCTGGTCAACACCATCTCGAATTTCGAGCTGGCGTTTCTCCTGGGGGGCGGCGGCTCGCAGACCCTGGTGGTGGCGCTGTTCTACAACATGTTCGCCGGCGGCGTGCGCCCGGTCTATTCGATCGACGCCATGGCGGTGATGTACATGGTGATGGTGATGGCGCTGCTGCTGGTCTCGCTGCGCTTCGTGCGGCCGACGCAGATGGTGTTCCGGCTGGATCGATAGGACACCCGGTTCGTCAGGCGGCCGGCCGCAGACGGCCCGCCGGATCTGGCCGCAGGCCTGAACCGTGTCGCACGCCTTCCGGCGCCAGCGCCCAGCCAACGCGCCGTGCCGCGTGAATGCAGGCGACGGCGAGCGCAATGCCGGCGATCACGTCGACGAAATAATGTCCGCCTCCGACGGGTGTGGCCAGGATCATGGCGCCGTTGCACAGCAGATTGGCCGGCATGAACCAGCGGATCGGCCAAAATGCCCAGGCATAGAGGATGGCGGAGGCCGCGTGAAAGCTCGGGAAGGTCAAGACGCCGCCAAGCTGGAAGACATCGAGCCCGCGCAACGACCCATCACGCAGCGCGGGGATTTCGTGCATGCCATCATAGTAGGATTGTGGATCGACGTTGGGAAAGTCAGCGGCGACGAGTCCGATCGTGCCGTAGACGCCTGTCGCCGGGAGCAGCGTGGAAATGCAGGTCGTCGCGACCAGCGCCAGCAGAAACGCGCAGATGAAACCGGCGACCCGGCGATATTGACCGGCGAGCGGGAGCAGAACGACGATCGCCACGAGCGGCCACGCGATCGCACGATAGCCCGCCGCAAGGACCCAGATCAGCCAATGCCGGTCATTGATGAAGTTCAGGTAGCTGCGAAAATCGAGGCCGAGGGCGCGGTCCCAAGCGAGCAGATTTGCGTCGACCAGCGGCAAATTCGCCGACGTCGCGATGTAGGTGATCGACGTCATCACCGGAAGGATCACGGTCATCTGCGCGATCGCGGTCAGTGGAAAGGCAATCCGCGGATTCTGCCGGGCGGGGGAAACCGCGTTGTACCAGCCGAACGATCCATAAACCGCCGCGATGGCGAATACGATCAGATAGTTCCGCGGGTGAATGTAGAAGTTCGTCAGCAACAAGCTCAGGCCGAAGACCACCAGGACAACTGCAATCAGGAACCAGTTGAACCGATACAGCCTGCCGGCGGCCTCCACTTCGGAGATTTGCACGGAGCCTTGCGGCCGGGCGGTTCGGTCGTGAGACAGTTCCAACATGCGGCATCCGGCAGCTGTCGGCGCACGACACGTTGTCATTCGCCAGGCGGATTATTCCGCTTGCTGTAGCCGCATACCTCTTAAGGTTATATTTCTAAATCCAATCAACTTGAGATAGTAATCACCTTTTCCATCATAAGTAGAATATGCCGGCAAATGCCGCGCGATCAAGGGGCGCTTTGCCGGGGACACTTCCGGCAACGCAGCCAACCGGGCAGATCCTCACATTCGTGGTGAACACGGGGCTAACTCCCATTCAGGTTGGGAGGGTTCCGGGGCGCGTTCTACCCCGGCACGCCATTCGTCAGCAGTTCCCTTGCGATGATCGCGCGCTGGATCTGGTTGGTGCCTTCATAGATCTGGGTGATCTTGGCGTCGCGATACAACCGCTCCACTTCGAACCCCCGGATGTAGCCGCTGCCGCCAAAGATCTGCACGGCATTGGCGGTCTGCGCCACCGCCATGTCGGCGGCAAAGCATTTTGCCATCGAGCAATAAATGGTGGCGGACTGCTTGCTGTCGAGCGCGGTCGCGGCGTTGTGGACCAGGAGACGCGCTGCGGTGATGTCCTTGGCCATGTCCGCCAGCATGAACTGCAGCCTCTGGAAATCGGCAATGCGCTGGCCGAACTGCTTTCGCGTGGTGGCGTATTCCAGCGCGGCTTCGAGGCCAGCCTGCGCGATGCCGACGGCCAGTGCGGCAATGCCGACGCGGCCCTTGTCGAGCGCGCTCATCATGATCTGGAAGCCGCGGCCCTCAGCGCCGAGCAGGGCGTCGGCGGGCAGCTCGACGTTCTCGAAATGCAGCGCGCCGACCTGCGACGCACGCTGGCCCATTTTGTGCTCCTTGGGGCCGCGCGACACGCCGGGGCGGTCGAACTCGACGATGAAGATGCTCATGCCGCGCTTGCCGGCGGCCTTGTCGGTTCGCGCGAGCACGAAGCCGACGTCGGCGACCGGCGCGTTGTGGATCCAGAGTTTCGAGCCGCTGAGCCGCCAGCCGGTGGCGGTGCGCTCCGACGTGGTGCGGATGCCGGAGACGTCGGTGCCGGCTTCCGCTTCGGTGATGCAATAGGCCGGACGCAACTCGGCGCTGAGCAGGCGGGTGAGCCATTTGCCCTGCTGCTCGGCCGTGCCATGGACCGAAAGCAGCGTGCCGATCAGTTCATACAGCCCGCACTGGTCGGCGACGGAGGAATAGCCGCGCGACAGCTCCTCCATCACCAGCGCATAGCAAAGCGTATCGAGCCCGGCGCCGCCAAGCTCGGCCGGCGTCGTGATGCCGAACAGGCCGAGCTTTCCCATCTCCTTGTACAGATCGTGCGGAAAGCTCTCGTCCCGATCGAGCGCCTCGGCCTGCGGCCTGATGACCTGTTCGGCAAACCGCCGCGCGGTCTGGCGGATTTCCTGATGGGTGTCGGAAAGTTGCATGGTCTGGTGTCTCTCTGATTCGTGGCTCCGTCGATGTCGCTAACCTCGTCATTGTGAGGAGCTCTTGCGACGAAGCAATCCAGTCTTTCTTTCCCGCTTCTGGATTGCTTCGCTTCGCTCGCAATGACGGGGAGAGGATGTTCGTTACTTCGTCGCGTCCTGCGCGACCCATTTCATGACGTGGGTGCCGACCAGGCAAAGCTCGCCGGACTGATTGAGGACTTCCACCCGTGACCTGCTGCGCGCGGCCAAGGGATCGATTTCTTCGACAATGTAACGCGCTGTGAGCGTGTCGTTGATGAACACCGGACGGATGAAGCGGATCTTGTCGTAGCCGAGCGAGACCGAAACGGCTTTCGAGCCACGCTCCACCGAGCGGCGCGACATCATCGAGGCGGTGGTGGACAACAGCCCCATCACCAGGCCGCCATGGGCGATGCGGCGGCCGAAGGCGCTGGCCTTGGCGTATTCCTCGTTGACGTGGATCGGATCGAAATCGCCGGTCAGCCCGGAGAACAGCACGACATCCGTCTCGGTAATGGTTTTCGAGAACGTCGCGGTCTCGCCGACCGTGAGGTGGCTCTCGATCATGACTTGTCCGCCGTGAAGAACTGCACCAGTTCATGGGCCTGGCCGTCCAGCATGACACGCCCGTTGAAGACCCGGCAGCCCAGTGCGCGGGCGTGGGCGAGCAGCGGCGTGTCGTTCGGCTTGATGATGACGTCGACCACCAGGGTGTCGGCGGCCAGTCCGTCGACCGGTGCGGGAAGGCCGTCGCCCGGTGCCATGCCGATCGGCGTGGCGTTGATCAGCGTGTCGTGCCCGGACAATCGAACCGGTCCGGCGCGCACGGTGCAGGCGGGGTAGGCCGCCGCCGTCCTCTGCGCGAGCGCTTCGGCCTTGGCGCTGTCGACGTCGACGATCGTCACGATGCTGGCAGCTGCATCGGCCGCTGCCACGGCGACCGCGCTGCCGGCGCCGCCGGCGCCGATCAGCAGCACCTTGCGGCCCTTCAGGGTGATCGCGGCATCGCGCAGGCCGCGGATCAGCCCGCGGCCGTCGAACATGTCGCCGGACCATGTCCCGTCCGGCTCGCGACGCATGGCGTTGGCCGCGCCGACCGTGGCGGCCATCGGCAGCACATGGTCGATCAGCGGCAGGATCCGGCTCTTGTAGGGGACGGTGATGATGATGCCGTCGAGATTGGCGATCGCCATTAGTCCCCTGACGGTGTCCTCAAAACGGTCGGGCTTGACGTTGACCGGGATCATCACGGCGTTCAGCCCGGCCGCGACAAATCGCGGATTGAGCGTCTGTGGCGATTTCACCTGGCCGATCGGATCGCCGATGATGGCGAACAGCCGCGTCGAACCGTCGATCAGCGCCTGCTGCGCAGGGGTCTCCGTCATGGCGTCCTTGTTCATTGCGCGGCCTCGATGCCGCGGGTGGCGGGTTCGAGATGGGCGGGCAGGGGCCGGCGCGGCTGTTGCGCCAGATGATCGGCAAGCCCCATCGGTTCGGATCTGAAGAGGCGCGCATCCATGGTCTTGAGGTCGCGCGCGACGCGCGGCCGGAAACCCATCCGGCCGATCACGTCGCGCTCGAGGTCGATCCCGGGCGCCACCTCGATCAGCTCGACGCCGTCGGCGCCGAGCCGGAACACCGCGCGTTCGGTGACGTAGAGCACCCGCTGGTGCCGCTGGCTGCCATAGGCGCCGCTGTAGGTGATTTGCTGCACCCTCTCGACCAGTTTGGCGTGGGCACCGTCGCGGACGATCTGCGTCCTGCCGTCCGGCCAGGCGAGCTCGGACTTGCCGGCGGTGAAGGTGCCGCTGAAGATCACGGATTTGGCGTTCTGGCTGATGTTGATGAATCCGCCGGGACCGATGATGCGGTCGCCGAAGCGGCTGACATTGACGTTGCCGCTGGCGTCGACCTCGGCAAAGGACAGGAATGCCAGGTCAAGTCCGCCGCCGTCATAGAAGTCGAACTGATAGGGCTGGTCGACGATCGCCGCATAGTTGCGCGCGGCGCCGGCATCGCCGCCGGAGGCAGGGGCGCCGCCGATCAGGCCCTGTTCGTTGGTGAAGCAGACCTCGTCGAGCACACCTTCCTCGGCGGCGACGTTGGCGATCCCGGTCGAAATGCCCGAGCCGAGATTGCAGATCGCGCCGGGATAGAGTTCGAGCGCCGCACGCCGCGCGATGATCTTGCGCGCATCGAGCGGCAGCCTCGGAATTTCCGAAAGCGGCATCCGCAGCTCGCCGGCGAACGAGGGGCTGTATTGGGTTTCGTAGGTCTGCCACTGGTCGGGTTCGACCACGACGAGATCGACCAGGATGCCGGGAATCTTCACCGCCTTCGGCGGCAGCGTGCCGCGCTTGGCCAGCCGCCTGACCTGCACGATGACCAGGCCGCCGCATCGCCTGGTGGCCTGCGCCTCCGACAGCATTTCCAGAAATACCGGCTCCTGTTCCATGGTGACGTTGCCGTCTTCATCGGCGGTGGTGCCGCGCAGGAAGCAGACGTCGAAGTGGAACGGCTTGAAGAACAGGTAGTCCTCACCACGAAAGTCGACCAGTTCGACGAGACCCTCGGGGGCGCATTTGCTTTGCCGCCCGCCGCCGTGGCGCGGGTCGACGAAGGTGTGCAGCCCGGTCTTGGTCAGCAGGCCGGGACGGCCGGCCGCGATCTCGCGCATCAATTGCGACAGCGCGCCTTGCGGCATGGTGTAGCCCTCGATCTTGTCGGCCACCGCCATGTCGGAAATCTTCGGCGAGTTGACGAAAGTGCCGCAGACGATGCGCTTGAGCAGACCTTCATGGGCGAAATGATTGGCGCCGCGGGTGTCGCCGTCGCCAAGGCCGACCGGGTGCACGGCGGTGATATTGCGCGGCAATCCTTCGTCGAGAAAGCGGCGCTCCAGCGCCGCCATCAGTGCTTCCGGCACCGCATGACCGCCGCCCGACCCACCGACCAGCAGGGTATCGTTGGAGCGAATGTATTTGACGGCCTCGTCGGCGCTGACGCGTTGCAAGGTTTCCTCCTGATCCTAACTGAGCTGGCCGGCGAAGTGGCAGGCCGCGAAATGGTCGGGCGCATATTGCGTGACCGGCGGCGGCGTCTCGGCGCAAACCGGCTTGGCGATCGGGCAGCGGGTGCGGAAACGGCAACCCGAGGGCGGGTTGACGGCGCTCGGTGGCTCACCCGAGAGCTGGACGTGGCTGCGGCCGCGTTCGACCACGGCATCCGGAATCGGCACGGCCGAAATCAGGTAGCGCGTATAGGGATGCAGCGGCCGGTCGAAGATGTTGGCCGCCGGCGCGATCTCCATCACCTTGCCGAGGTAGAGCACGACGATGCGATCGGAGATGTGGCGCACCACCGCGAGATCGTGGGCGATGAACAGATAGGTCAGCCCGAAGCGGTCCTGCAGGTCGAGCATCAGGTTGATGATCTGGGCCTGGATGTTGACGTCGAGCGCGGAGATCGGCTCGTCGGCGACGATGAAATCCGGTTTCACCGCCAGCGCCCGGGCGATCGAGATGCGCTGGCGCTGGCCGCCGGAAAACTCATGCGGATAGCGTTGCGCGGCCTTCGGCCCGAGCCCGACCGTGTTGAGCAGTTCGCCGATCCGTTCGCGCGTCTCCGCCTCGCTCGTCGTCAAGCGGTGAAACCGGATCGGCTCGCCAAGAATATCGGCGACGCTCATGCGCGGATTGAGCGACGCATAGGGATCCTGGAACACCATCTGAATGCGCCGCCGCAGCGGGCGGATGTCGCGCGGACTGGCCTTGGCGAGATCATGCCCGTCGAACAGGATTTCGCCGGCGTCCGGCTGGTGGATGCGGATGATGGTGCGGGCCAGCGTCGATTTTCCGCAACCGGATTCGCCGACCAGTCCCACGGTCTCGCCGGGACGAACATCGAAGTCGACATGATCGACGGCATGAACGAAGCGCGGCGCGTCGAAGAACCCGCGTTTGGGCAGCGCGAAGCGCTTCACCAGCCCGCGCACCTGCAGGACAGGCGCTTCGGTTGTCGCAGGTGTTTCCTTGGCAACGGGCGCCTGCGGCGCTGCCGACACCGCCACACGCGTGCGAAGCTCCAGCTTCTGGCCGGATTGCGTGACCCAGCACCGCGCCTTGCGGCCGGGCAGCACGTCTTCCAGTTCGGGATGCTCGTCGCATTTCGCGATTCTGAACGGGCAGCGTGGCGCGAAGCGGCAACCGGTCGGCTGGTTCAGCGGATCGGGCGGCTGGCCCTCGATGGTGGTCAGCCGGCGGTCGCCGCTGGTCGCCTCGTCAATGCGCGGCACCGCGTTGATCAGCGCCCAGGTGTAGGGATGGCGCGGGTCGGCGAGCAACTGGTCGGTCGGACCTTCCTCGACCACTTCGCCGCCATACATCACGATGGTGCGGGTGCAGACCCTCGCAATGACGCCGAGATCGTGGCTGATCAGGACGATGGCGGTGCCGAAATCCCGGTTCAGTTCGCGCAGCAGTTCCAGGATCTGCGCCTGGATGGTGACATCGAGCGCCGTGGTCGGCTCGTCGGCGATCAGCAGCGCCGGCTCGTTGCTCATGCCGACCGCCAGCATCACCCGCTGACGCATGCCGCCGGAGAACTGGTGCGGATAGGAATCGATGGCGCGTTCAGGCGCGCTGACGCCCATCCGGCCGAGCAGGCTGACGGCGCGCTTGGCGGCCTGCTGCGGCGTATAGCGGCCGTGCACGACCATGGTCTCGACCAGCTGACGCGCGATCTTGAGCACCGGATTGAGCGAGGTCATCGGGTCCTGGAACACCATCGCCAGCCGGTCGCCGCGCAGATTGCGCAACTCCTCGGGTGTCGCCCGCAACATGTCGCGGCCCTGGAAGCGGACTTCGCCGCCGACGATGCGGCTCGGCTCCTCCAGCAACCGCATCAGCGACAGCGCGGTGATGCTCTTTCCCGAACCGGACTCGCCGACGATGCCGAGGGTCTCGCCGGCGCCCACGGTGAAGCTGACGCCGTCGACGGCGCGCACCACGCCCTCATCGGTGAAGAACTGCGTGCGCAGATCCTTGACCTCGAGCGCGGGGGTCGGGACGGCGGCTTGCGGCGGCGTGGCATGCATGTTCATCGGGCGATCACCGCATCCGCGCCTTCGGGTCCAGCCAGTCGCGGACGCCGTCGCCGAGGAAATTGAAGCCGAGCACCACGGTCAGGATCGCCAGCCCCGGAAAGGTCGCGACCCACCATTGCTGCACCAACTCGCGGCCTTCGGCGACCATCGAGCCCCATTCCGGCGTCGGGGGGACCACGCCGAGGCCGAGAAACGACAGCCCGGCGAAGGTCATGATGGCGTTGCCGAGATCGAGGGTGACCAGCACGATCAGCGGGCCGACCGAATTCGGAATGATGTGACGCAGCAGGATGCGTCCCGGCCCAAAGCCCATCACGGTGGCGGCCTCGACGTATTCCTGCGAGCGCTGCACCAGCACCAGGCTGTGGGCGAGGCGGGCGAATTTGGGCCACCACACCACCAGCATCGCGATCATGGTGTTGAGGGCGCCGATACCGAGCGCCGCGGCGATGGCGAGTGCCAGAATGATCGGCGGAAAACACAGCACCAGATCGTTGAGGCGCATGATGATGCCCTCGACCCGTCCGCGGGCAAACGCCGCGATGCCGCCGACCAGCGTGCCGAAGGCGGCGCCGAGCACCACCACGACGAAGGCCGTGGTCAGCGAGACACGGGCACCGAACAATAGTCGCGTCAGCACGTCGCGGCCGAGCGCGTCGGTGCCGAGCCAATGCGCCCAGCTCGGCGGCTGCAGCCGGTTGGCGACGTCGACGAAATCCGGCTTGTAGGGCGTGAGCAGCGGCGCCGCGATCGCGATCAGGATCCAGATCAGCACGATGCCGGCGCCGAATGCCGCGAGGCCGTAGCGCTTGCGCCAGCGCTCGGCCGCGGTCGGAACGCGGGCAATGACCAGCGCTGTGGGCTGATGGTCGAGAACGACGGTCATCGATTCACCCGCGGGTCGAGCAGGGCATAGCTGATATCGGTCAACAGATTGACCAGGAGATAGACGAGGGCGACGATCAGGGTGATGCCCATGATGGCGGGGACATCGAGGGTCGCCGCGCTTCGGAAGGTATAGCGCCCGAGTCCCGGCCAGGAGAACACCGTCTCGGTCATCACCGCGCCGGTCAGGAGGTTGGCATAGGCGAGGCCGCCGAGGGTGACGACGGGAATCATGGCGTTGGGCACGACGTGGCCCATGATGATGTTGAAGGGTTTCAGGCCCTTGGCGCGCGCCACGCGGACGTAATCCTGCTGGATGCTTTCAAGCATGCTGGCGCGCATGGTCCGGGTGATCAGCCCCAACGTTGCCGCGGCAAGGACCACCGACGGCAGCACCAGATGCGCCGCGGCATCGCGAAAGGTGTCCCAGTCGCCGGCCAACAGGCTGTCGATGAGCATCAGCCCGGTGAATGTGGGGGGCGGGAAGGCGATGGCGTCGAGCCGGCCCGGCCCGGGCGCGATCTCGAGCCCGCCATAGAAGATCGCCAGCACGATGAACGCCAGCCAGAAGGTCGGCGACGACACGCCGACCAGCGAGACCAGCCGCGCGACGTGGTCCACCCAGCTGTCGCGCCGCACCGCGGCGATGATGCCGAGCGGAATTCCGATGACGATCGCGAGCAGGAAGCTGATGGTGGCGAGCTCGAGCGTCGCAGGCGCAAATTGCGCGATGTCCTGCAGGACGGGACGCTGCGAGGTGATCGAGACGCCGAGGTCGCCGTGCGCGAGGCCCTTGAGGAAAATGAAGTAGCGCTCCCACAGCGGCAGATCGAGGCCCCACTTGGCGCGCCATTCGGCGACGAATTCCTTGTTGGAGGCGGCGACATCGCCGAGTTGCGCCAGCACCGGATCGCCGGGCACCATGTTGGCGATCAGAAAGATCACCAGCGTAGCCAGAACGGCCATCATGATGGTGATCCCGAGCCGCGAAACGACGAACCGCAGCATGGCCGTCCTCTCAGCGCCGCCGGGCGGCGTCGGTGGGGGACGACGGAACGGGTAAACTGCCGATGATCATCGAACCCTCCCTTTTGCCGCACTTCGCATTTGCCGTTTTTTGGCTGTTAGATCGTTCTAAAATGTGAGTGACGGCGTGTCAATCGTCGCCTATTGTAGCAGCCAAATCAAAGACGGCTCGAACAATTTGATGCTGGGACGGGGAACATTGCGGCGGTCGGATCCAGGCGCGCCGGGCGTTCCGGCCGGCGGGCGGAGCGCAGCATCCGGGGCGTCAGCGTCGCGGCGGACAGCTGGATTCGCGCAGCATCAGCTTGGGTTGCAGCACCACCTTGCGCGGCCGCGCGTCGGGATTTTCGATGCGGTGCAGCAGCATCTGCGCGGCGGCCGCGCCGATGCCGACGGAATCGATGGCAACCGTCGAGAGCGCCGGCGTCCACAATGCAGCTTCGGCGAGATCATCATAGCCCGTTACGGCAAAATCCCGGCCCGGTTCGAGCCCGACCTGGCGCAGGCCCAGCATGACGCCGAACGCGACCACGTCGTTGAAGCAGACCGCGGCGGTCGGCGGATTGCTGCCGCCGAGCAAGGCCCTGACGGTCTCCGCGCCAAAACTGCGGGTCGGCGGTCCGGGAATGATGAGGTCGGGATCGACGGCGAGACCGTGCTGTTCCAGCGCTTCGCGGTAGCCGGCCCGCCGTTCGGCGCCGGTGGAGATCAGATCGGTTCCTCCGATCATGGCGATGCGGCGATGGCCCAGCGAGATCAGGTGCTCGGTCGCCATCCGCATGCCGGCGAGGTTGGCATGGCCGGCATAATCGAGGCCGGAGCCGGCGATGTTGCGCGAGATCAGCACGCAGGGAATGCCGAGGTCCTTCAGCCGCTTCATGGTCTGCTTCGAGGTGCCCCGCGACGGGCAGATCGCAAGCCCATCGACGTTGTATTCGCGCATGGTGGCGATGAACTGGTCCTGGCGCGCCGGATCCTCTTCGGAATTGGCGATGAACACGGTGCGGCCGAGGTCGGAGAACGCCCGCTGGATCGCCGCCGTCAGCTCGGCGAAGTAAGGATTGGTGAGTTCGTTGATGGCGACGCCGATGGTATGCGAGCGCTGCGTTCGCAGGTTGGCGGCGCCGCGATTGTAGATGTAGCCGAGGCTTTCGACGGCTTCGAGCACGCTGGCGCGCGTGGTGGCAGCCACCAGCGGGCTCTTGCGCAGCACCAGAGATACCGTCGCCCGCGACACCCCGGCGTGCTCCGCCAGGTCGTGCAGGGTCACCCGCTGCGGTTTGTGGATGCGCTTGGTCGCTCGCTTCATGGTGCCTTTCGTGCACCTTTCCGAGGGTCTTCGTCAAACGGTGATACGTGAAAGGACAACTTGATGGACAACGAAGTACTGCTGAAGAAGGACGGTTTCGTCGCCGAGATCGTCCTCAACCGCCCGGCCAAGCTCAATGCTGTGACCCCGGCCATGGCCGCGACCCTGGAGGACCTCTGCCGCAAGCTCGACCGCGACGACGAGGTCCGGGCCATCCTGATCCGCGGAGCGGGGGAGCGGGCGTTCTGCGCCGGCAGCGACCTCAATGCGCTGGCCGACTATCCCACCGCATGGAAATTCCGTAACCGCATCGAATATGCCACCGTGCTGCGCGACATGCGCAAGCCGGTGGTGGCGGCGCTGCACGGCTGGGTGCTGGGCGGCGGCGCCGAACTGGCGCTGTCGGCGGACCTGCGGGTGATGGGCCGCGGCGCGAAGTTCGGCTTTCCCGAGGTGACGCGCGGCTGGGTCGGCGGCGGCGGCGCCTCGCAGATGCTGCCGCGGCTGATCGGCTATGGCCAGGCGATGCGGCTGCTCCTGACCGGCGACCCGATCGAGGCGGAGGAGGCGCACCGGCTCGGCATCGTCGAATATCTCGTCGAGGACGCCGCGGTCGAGGAGACCGCGCGCGCCTTGTGCCGGAAGCTCGCGGGCTATAGTGCAGTGGCGGTGGAATCGGTGAAAGCCTCGGTCCGGATGGCGCTGACGTCGACATTGCCGGCCGGCATCAGATACGAGAATGAGATGAACACGCTGTGCTTTTCGGCCGGCGATCACATGGAAGGCATTCGCGCCTTCCAGCAGAAGCGCGATGCGGAGTTCAAGCAATGACGATTGGTGTTGCCGTGGTGGGGCTTGGCATGGCGCACAAGCCCCACATCCAGAGCCTTCGCGAGCTCGGCGACCGGGCCCGGATCGTCGCCTGCTATTCGCCGACCGCGGCAAGGCGGCAGTCGTTCGGCAAGCTGCATCCGGATCTGCCGGTGACCGGCGATCTCGATGCGGTGCTGGCCGACCCTGGCGTCGACGCCGTGGTGCTGCTGACGCCACCGATGGCGCATCGCGACCTGGTGCTGCAATGCGCGGCGGCGGGCAAGCACGTGCTGCTGGAAAAGCCGCTCGACTATACCAGCGAGCGGGCGCGGGAATCCGTCGATGCCATGGCCAAGGCCGATCGCCGCTTTGCCGTGATGCTGCAGCACCGCTTTCGCGATGCCTCGCTCAAACTGATTTCGATCGTCAAGAGCGGCGAACTCGGCGCGCTGATTTCCGCCTCGGCCTCGATCCGCTGGTGGCGGACGCCGGAATATTTCAACGAGCCGGGCCGCGGCATGAAGGCGCGCGACGGCGGCGGCGTGCTGATCACCCAGGCGATCCACACCCTCGACCTGTTCCAGAGCCTGACCGGGCCGATTGCCCAGGTGATGGCGATGGCGCGCACCTCGCCGCAGCGCAAGATCGACACCGAGGATATCGTCGCCGCCGCCGTCCGTTTCCAGAACGGCGCAATCGGCACCATCGACGCCACCACGGTGGCCTATCCGGGATTTCCCGAGAAGATCGAACTGGCCTGCGAAAACGGCACCGCGGTGCTGGAGGCCGAAACGCTGGCGGTCCATTACCGCGACGGCCGGGTGCTGCGGCATGACGGCGGCGAATCGAAGAGCGGCGGCGCCGATCCGATGGCGTTCCCCCACGGCGCCCACAAGGCGCTGACGGCGGACTTCCTCGACGCCATCGAACAGCGCAGGGAGCCCGTGGTCAGCGGCCGCGAGGCGCTCAAGATTCATCTGCTGATCGAGGCGCTGCTGCAATCCGCCGAGCGCGGCCAGGCGGTATCGCTGGCATGACCAAACGTCGCGTCTTCCTCACCCATTCGCCGGCGATGCTCGCCAACTATTACGGGCCGCGGGCGCTGGCGGCGCTGCGCGAGATCGCCGAGGTGGTGATCAATCCGACCGGCGCGGTGCTGGATGCCAAGGGATTGATCGCCCATGCGCAGGGCTGCGAGATCGTGGTGTCCGACCGCTCCACGGCGGGGTTTTGCGATTTCCTCGACCAGGCGCCCGATCTGGTCGCGTTCCTGCGCTGCGCGGTGGACATCCGCAATGTCGATGTGGCCGCCGCCAGCCGCAACGGCATCCTGGTGACCCACGCGACGCCGGGCTTCGTCGCCTCGGTGGCCGAGCTCGGCATCGGCATGATGGTCGACCTGGCGCGCGATCTGTCGTCGTCGACGGCGACCTACCGGGCGGGCGGGATGCCGGTGCCGCGCATGGGACGGCAATTGCAGGGCTCGACCGTCGGCCTGATCGGCTACGGGGTCATCGCGCAGCACATCGCCAAACTGGCCCGGGCGCTCGGCATGACCATCCTGGCGAGTGATCCCTACAAGACCATCACCGATCCGGATGTCCGGCAGGTGTCGTTCGACGTCGCGCTGGCCGACTCTGATTTCGTGATCTGTCTGGCGGTCGCCACCGACGCCACGGAAAACCTGATCAACGCCGACGCCTTTGCGCGGATGCGGCGCGACGCGTTCTTCATCAACCTGTCGCGCGGCAATCTGGTCGACGAGGCGGCGTTGCTGGCGGCTCTCGATGAGGGGCGCATCGCCGGCGCGGCGATGGATGTCGGCCGCGCGCCGGACCAGATGCCGTCGCCGGAGCTGGCGCGGCATCCCCTGGTGGTCGCCACGCCGCATGTCGGCGGACTGACCCCGGCGGCGAGCGAGCATCAGGCGTTCGACACCGTGGGACAGGTGCGGGCGATTTTGCGCGGGCAGGTGCCGGAAGGCGCGGTCAATCTCGAGGCGGCGACGCGGTTGAAGCGGATGGGGTGAGGCGGGGAAGAAAGGGTTATCTTCCCAAGCTGGGAGGCCGACTGCGCGCGGTATGACGAATGTGCGTAATCCGGACTTCATCGTCTGCGATGGTGTAAAACACAAGAAATCGGAACTTGGATACGATCAGAACGCGGGTGCCCGGTTCGTCGGTTTCTCGTCCCTGCTGCGGATGTTCACCGAGCGAACGTGAAACCTCAATCAGATGCGACACGACGCGCGAGGCGGCGCCGGGACTATCTTTGCCAATGTGGGAATAGATCGATTGCAGATTGCGTTGAGCCGGACGGGTAAAGCGAACCTTCATACCGCGCGGTGACGTTGATAGAACGCCTCGATCTCCTGGTCAGAGGCGAACTCGCCACGTCGCGCAGCGTCCAGTCCCTCCTGCACGGCCGCTCGTTCGCTTTGCGAAAGTCGGTAGATTCCTGAGCGCCGAGACTCGATCTCGCGCGCGACGTCCGCCAGTTCGTCCTGGTCCTCTTCAGGCCAAGAAGCGACGCGTTCCAGCAAGGATTTTGTTCCAGGGCTCATGGCAGGTAATATAGCGTAATTCGCAAAATTTTGCCAATTTTCCGAAGTCTGCGACTCGCGCCGCGAGGGCCACGCACTACGCAATCGTACCGGAGGTCGCCTCATGCCCAGCATCCTCGATCAGCGCGTGTTCCTGCCGACCAGGGATCTGGCACGGTCGATCGATTTCTATTCGAGGATGGGCTGGCAGGTGCGCTTCCAGGACGACGACCTCGCCCGGATGGAGCTCGGCGCCTCGCACATCTATCTGCAGAAATATTATCAGCAGGAGTGGGCCGACAACACCATGGTGCATCTGGTGGTCGATGACGCGGTGGCGTGGCATGAGCTCGCCGAGCGCGTCAAGCGCGAGGGCGGGTTCGAGACGGTGCGGATCCGCGCGCCGCAGCGCGAGGACTACGGCGCGCTGGTCACCCATGTCATCGATCCGGCGGGGGTGCTGCTGCATTTCGCGCAAATGGACAGGGCGTAAAAGGCCAACGCCCGATGCGCACTGGCGCACCGGGCATTGGCAGACGTCGTCGGCAACGGGTGCGCCGGATTGCGGCCCCGTTCAAGCGCTCTTCGGCTTCACGTCATACATGTCGATCTGCCAGCCGGCGGCGGTCAGCGGCAGCTTGTCGACGGTGTTGCGCGCCGCGATCTGGTAGATCGGCTGGAACAGGATGAAGTGGTTGGCATTGTCGACCAGCCGCTTCTGGTATTCGACCCACAGCTCGGCCTGCTTCTTGGGATCGGCTTCCGCCGCGGCCGAACGCACCAGCTTGGTGACGTCCTCCGGCACCGTCCAGTGCACGCGCTTGGCAACGCGTTCGACGGTGGCCGCCGCCCACAACAGGTTTTCCACCGCGGGCGGATTCCAGAAGGTCAGCACGCCGCCCTGCGCCTTGGCGCCGGTATAGGTGGTGCGAAGGTTGACCTGGTCCATCGGGGTCAGCTTGGCGCGGATGTTGACCTGAGCGAGGTCGGCCTGGATCTTCTGCGCCAGGGTCTGGTAGGTGACGCCGGCGATCGCCGCGTTGCCGTAGGCGATCTCGAATTCGAAACCGTCGGCGAGGCCGCCGGCCTTCAACAGCGCCTTGGCCTTGTCGGGGTCGTGACGGAAGCCGACCTGCTTGGCGATCTCTTCGGTGGAGCCGGAGACGCCGATCGGCAGGAAGTGCGCCGGCCGCACCGCGGCGCCGCCGAGCAGGTTCTTGATGATGCCGTCGTAGTCGATCGCATAGCCGATCGCCTGCCGCGCTTCCTTGACCGCCAGGGCCTTGTTGAACTCGGGCTCCTGGGTCAGCGCCATGTAGACGAAGTCGAGGCTGGTCAAGGCTTCGAGCCGCAGGTTGGTGTCGGACTTGATGGTCGCGACCTGCTCGGGGATCAGGTTGAAGGCGATGTCGATGTCGCCGCGCCGGATCGACAGCAGCTGCGCGGCGCTGTCGCCGATGTGGCGGATGATGATGCGCTCATAGGCCGGCTTGCCGCGCCAGTAATTGTCGTTGCGCACCATCTGGATCTGGGCGTTGCGCTCCCATGCGGTCAGCCGGTAGGCGCCGGCGCCGGCGGAATTCTCGTTGAGCCAGGTGGTGGCCTTGTCCTTGGCCTTGGCCTCCTTGCTGGCGTCGCCGCCATGCTGCTCGAGCAGCTTGCGGTCGTAGATCACGAAGCCGGGCGCCGCGATGATGGTGAGCAGCGGCTGCGACGGATCCTTCAAGATCACGTCGACGGTCCTGGCGTCGACGATCTCGGTGCGGTCGACGTGCGAGATATACTGCGCCGGCTGGTCGGCGACGTAGAGCACGCGGTCGATCGACCATTTGACGTCTTCGGCGGTCATCGGATTGCCGCTGGCGAACTTGACACCTTCGCGCAGGGTAAAGCGCCAGCCCTTGCCGTCCGGCGTGCGCTCCCACTTGGTCGCCAGCGCCGGCTTGATGGTGATGTAGTCGCCGGGCGACATGGTCACCAGCATGTCGTACGCAGCGAGCAGCGTCATCGGCGGGGTATATTGCGCCTGCCGGGCCGGATCGAAAGTGACGGTGTCGCTGATGTCGAGCCCGATGACGAGGGTGCTCTTCCGGCTCTGGGCGAAGACGCGGTCGGGAAGGCCGGCGGCGATCGCGGCGCCGCCAAACCCCAACAGCTTCGCGACGTCGCGCCGGTTCAGCCAACCATGTCGGAAAGTCATGTGGTATTCCTCCCTGAGTGCATCTGCGCCAGGATCAGGCCCGGTCGCGGTTTTCTTGGATCGATCTAAATTCGCGTGGCGGTACGGCGCCGCAGCGGTTCTTGACCTCGGCGGATTTTGCGTTACCGGGCCGACCCCGTCAATGCGCTTGAAACGTGGATTTGGCGGCGCGGCTCATAAATAAGTCTATGCGCCGGCGCCTACCGGGAGTTGCAGCGGCGCGATCAGGGTGGTTTCGCCTTCCTGCACGATTTCGTCGCGCTGATTGCGCACGGTGAAACCGAGGGTGAGGATGCCGCGATCGGCCTTGCTGTTGAGCCGCTTGGCATTGACCGCGACATGAACGCCGATGCGGTCGCCGGCCAGGATCGGTCCCTTGAAACGCCAGTTCCAGCCAAGCGACGCGATGACGACGATCCGCACCGCCGACCGGTTTTTCAGCCCGTCGGCCATGGCGAGGCCGAGCAGGCCGTGGGCGACCCGCGCCGGAAACCCCTGGGCTCTGGCGAATTCGTCGTCGACATGCAGATCGAAAAAATCGCCGGACAACCCGGCAAAGCCCGTGATGTGGGCCTCGGTCACCACGATATGGCCGGTGTCATAGTGATCGCCGACGATCAGGTCCTCGAACCGGTATTCTCCGGGCATAAGCCGCCTGTGCGCGTCAATCGTCATCAACGGACCTTCCGCAATCCAGTCTCACAACTTCGGCAGCGACATGCCGCCATCGACATGAACCACTTCGCCGGTGGAATAGCGAAATGCCCCGCCGGCCAGCGCCGCGACCGCGCGTCCGACGTCCTCCGGCTCGCCCCAGCGCGAGATCGGCACGCCGCCGCCCGCGAACAGCCGGTCGTATTTCTCTTTCGCGACCGCGGTCATACTGGTCCGGATCACGCCGGGACGCACTTCATAGGTGGCGATGCCGTGGCCGGCGAGGCGCAGCGCAAACAGCTTGCTCATCATGCTGAGGCCGGTCTTCGAGATGCAATACTCGGCCCGGTCATCCGACAGGGTTTCGGCGTTGAGCGACGAGATGGTGATGATGCTGCGAAAGCCGTCGGCGGGAGCGGCGGTCATGCGCGCGGCGACGGCCTGGGTCAGGAAAAACGGTCCGCGCAGATTGATGTTCATCAGCCGGTCGAAACTCTCGGGCTTGACGTCGAGCAGGTCGCCGCGGGTGGCGACCGAGACGCCGGCGTTGTTGACCAGGCAGTCGATGCGGCCGAAGGCCGACCACGCGCGTTCGACGAGATCGCCCTGCGCGTCGAGATCCGAGACGTCGCCGGTCGCGGTTTTGGCCTGTGCGCCCGCCGCGTTCAGCGCCGCCACGGTTTCCTCGATCTCCGCACCGGGGCGCAGATCGTTGACGACGAGGTCAAAATTCTGCCCGGCGAGGGCCAGCGCGATGCCGCGGCCGATGCCGCGCCCGGCACCGGTGACAAAGGCGACTTTTCGTTCCGCGGTCGGCATGATCAGGGCGCTCGGCGTGCAAATTTATATCGATCTAAATAATGCGATTTCGGGCGGCAATGCAAGGGCAGGGGCGGGGCGAGGTGGCTGGGATCGCCGTCGCGCGCGCCAATCCTCAGGCCGCGATGATCCCGTCGCGGTCCGCGCCCGGCTCGCTGCGGGGCAGTAACAGGCGCGCGATATCGGTGGCGGGGAGCGGCTGGCTGAACAGGAAGCCTTGCACCTCGCTGCAGCCTTCGGAGGTGATGCGGTCGAGTTGTTCACGGGTTTCGACGCCTTCGGCGGTGGCCTTCATGCCGAGGCCATTGGCGAGCGCCGCCACCGCGCGCACGATGTTGAGCGAGCCGGCGTTGTCGGTGATGTTGCTGACGAACGAGCGGTCGATCTTGAGCTTGTCGAACGGAAAGCTCTGCAGATAGGTCAATGAGCAATAGCCGGTGCCGAAATCATCCATGGCGATCCGCACCCCGAGCCCGCGCAACCGGTGCAAGGTGGCCAGCGTGGCTTCCTTGTCCTGCAGGAGGACGGTTTCGGTGATCTCGATTTCCAGCCGGGTCGGATGCAGGCCGGAAGCGGCGAGCGCGTGCCTGATGGCGTCGAGCAGGCCGGCGCTGCGGAACTGAACCGCCGAGATGTTGACCGCGACGTGCATCTGTTCGGGCCATAGCGCGGCGGTCGCGCAGGCCTGCTGGATGACCCACTCGCCGATCGGCACGATGAGGCCGATCTCTTCGGCAAGCGGGATGAAGGCATTGGGCGCGACGAGCCCGCGCGCCGGATGGTTCCAGCGGATCAGGGCTTCGAAGCCGCAAATGTCGTTGCTGGTCAGATCGACGATGGGTTGATAATAGAGCTCGAATTCTCCCGCCGGCAGCGCCTGGCGCAAATCCTGCTCCATGACGCGACGCGCCTGCATCTGCAGGTCCATCTCGGGTTCGAAGAACCGGAACGTTCCACGGCCGTCGGCCTTGGCGCGGTACAGCGCCAGATCCGCATTGCGCAGCAGTTCGTCCGGGGTCTGTCCGTCACCCGGACCGACGGCAATGCCGATGCTGGCGCCGACACCGGTGCGATGGCCATCGATATCGAACGGTTCGCCGATCGCGGCGATGACGCGCTGTGCGAGCGCGGTTGCGTCGGCGGGGCCGGCCGCGACCTGCACGATGGCGAATTCGTCGCCGCCCATCCGCGCGATGGTATCGCCGTCCCGGACCAGCATGCGAAGCCGGTCCGCGACCATTTTCAGGAGCTTGTCGCCACCGGGGTGGCCCAGCGTATCGTTGACCGCCTTGAACTGGTCGAGATCGACATGATGGATCGCGGCCATTTCATCGCGGGCGCAGCGCGCGAGGGCATGTTCCAGCCGCTGATTGAGCAGCACGCGGTTCGCCAGGCCGGTGAGGGCGTCGTGATGCGCCATGTGCGCGATCTTCAGTTCGGAGCGGCGCTGCTCGGTGATGTCCTGATGGGTGGCGACCCAGCCGGAATCCGGCATCGGCCGGTGCTTGATTTCGAAGGTGCGGCCGTCGCGGAGCTCGAGGATGCTGTCGGTGGCGATCTTCGACACCGCGACCCTGCCGCGCCATTCGAGATATTCATCCCGCGTCATTTCGGGAACGCTGCCGGCCTCGAAACGCAGGTCGGCGATCTCAGGCAATGGCGTGCCCGGGCCAACGCGATCGCGCGGGAGGTTGTACATCTCGATGAAGCGGTCGTTGCAGACGATCAGGCGCTGGGCGGCGTCGAAGAAGCACAGCCCCTGCGACATGTTGTTGATGGCGGTGTCGAACTGCAGGTTGCGGATCCGCAGCTTCTCTTCCTGCTCCTTGCCGAGTTCGTACTGGCGTTGCAACCGCGCGCTCAGCTCTTCGCGTTCGGTGATGTCCTCGTGGGTGGCCATGCCGCAGCCATCCGGCAACGGACGCGCGGTATAGGCAATGATCCGCCCGTCACTGAATTCATGAACGCTGGAGGCCGGCAGAACCGCATTTCCGGTCCGCTCCCGGATGTACTGGTCCGGCTGCGACGATATCTTCAGCCCCAGATCGAGCCGATGCCGGATCAGGTTGCTGATCGGCGTGCCCGGCCTCACCTGCTCGGACGTGAGCCGATAGATTTCCTGATACCGCTTGTTGCAGAACACCACTTCGCGGCGACGATCGAAGATGACGATGCCCAGCGACAGGTTGTTGACGGCTTGCTCGAGAAGCAGATGCACCGGTTGCTGATATGCGGCGCGCTCGACCTCTCCTCCCATGTCTCGTTCTCCGGCTGCAAGTCTTCGCTGTAAGTCTTCGCGGCAAGTCTTGGCTGCAAGTCTTGCGGTCCCTGAAGGAGACTGATCGCAAGGCAGTGTCATGAGAGGCATAAAGCCGTGAGATTCCGCTAATCGCCCCGGCGAAACCCCGAAAAGGCCTCAAAATTACGTGCCTTAGCTCAACAGGGCGTTAATGATCGCTTCGCCCGCGGTGCAGCAATGGCCTGCTCCCCCCGATCAGCGGTAGAGGAGTGCTTCCGACAAAACCCGGCGGGCTTCCCAACCTTGCTGTTGCAGCGCCGGCGTGTCGTGTTCTTCCAGCGGATAGCCGACGCAGAAGTAGCCGATGAAGCTCCAGTCCGGCGGCACCTCCAGGATCTCCGCGACGCGCGCCGGTTCCAGGATCGAAAGCCAGCCGACGCCGATCCCCTCGGCGCGTGCGGCGAGCCAGAGCGTGTGCACGGCGAGCACCGCGGAGTATTCGATCATCTCCGGCATGGTCAGCCGTCCGAGCCCATGCCCCGAGCTCGTCGCGCGATCCGCAAACACCGCGATCTGGCAGGGCGCCTCGTCAAGCCCTTCCAGTTTGAGCCGCGCATAGAGCGAAGCGCGCTCTGCACTGCGGCCGGAGCGCGACTGCTCCGCCAATGCGTCGGCGTTGCACGCCGTGAAGCACGCCTTGATCGCATCGCGCCGCGCCGGGCTGTCGACGATGACGAATCGCCAAGGCTGGCTCAGTCCCACCGATGGCGCGAGGCAGGCGAGCTGCAGCAGCCGGTGCAGCGTCCCGTCGGGGAGCGGCGCGCGCTGGAATCGCCGCACGTCGCGACGCCAGACGATCAGGTCGCGCAGACGTGCGCGAAAATCGGCGTCGAATTGCGGTGCCTGGTTCATGCGCCAAAATATTCCCGTTGAGCATATTGCCGGCTTGCGCCTGCAGTCGGGTTGCCAGTTGCGTGGGGCGCCATGCTGTGCTTCTGTAATCCGGTCATCGGTGCCTCCGCAAGGAGGTGAAACGAGAATGCGGTGCGGGGATTGTCCTCATCAGGACTTGCCCCAATGCCGCAGCTGCCCCCGCAACTGTAAGCGGTCATCCACGATCCGAGCGCCGGCACCGTCAAACCGCCGCGCGCTTAAAGCCACTGGACTTGCCATGCAGGTCCGGGAAGGCGGATCAGGATAACGACCGTGAGCCAGGAGACCGGCCGGTGACGTGTTTCAACACGTTCGACGGTGGGTCGACGGAAGGGGTCATGATGCGTTACCGGAATTTTGCTGCCGGCGTGGCAGTTGTTTTTGCGTCGTCTGTTTTTGCGTTGTCCTGTGGCTGCGGCAGTGCGTTCGCCCAATCCGCTCCTCAACAGCTTCCCGACCTGGTGGTCACCGCGGACCGAACCTCCGAGCCGATCGGCAGTACCGGCAGCGCCATCAGCGTCGTCAGCAGCCAAACCATCGCCACCGCCAACCCGGGATCGCTGGTCGACGCGCTGCGCACCGTGCCGGGCCTCGATATCACGGAGACCGGCGGACCCGGTTCCACCACCAACGTCCGGCTGCGCGGCGCCAATACCGGCCAGACCCTGGTGATGATCGACGGCATCCGCATCAACGATCCGACCGCGGCCAGCGGCGATTTCGATTTCTCGATGTTCGCCCCCAGCGCCATCGAGCGCATCGAGGTGCTGAAGGGCCCGCAAAGCGCGCTCTACGGATCGAATGCGATGGGCGGCGTCATCAATATCATCACCAAGAAAGGCTCGGGACCGGCGCAGTTCAACGTGCGGACCGAAGCCGGCAGCTATGGCACGCTGGCAACCACGGGGTCGATGGTCGGTTCGCAGGGCCCGTGGTCCTACGCGGTGACCGGCGGCGGTGAACACAGCAACGGCTTTTCGCGTTACGGCTATCGCATCCCGGCGATCGAGGCGCGGTTTCCCAACGGTCTCGAACGCGACAGGTTCGAACGATTAGGCGGCTCCGCGCGCATCGGCTACGACGCCGGCGAGGGCGTCCGGCTCGAATCCGGCGTGCTGTCGTCCTTTACGAGTTCGGCGTATGACGCCGCGACCGGTGCGTTTCCCGACACACCCTCCAGGGCGACGCGCTTGCTGCAGCAGGTGTGGGGTCGCGCGACGGTCGATACGTTCGACGGCAAGCTCACCCACAGCTTCAACGTTTTCGAGACCCATGCCGATCGCTCGTTCAACGACGTCAGTTACAAGATCAACACGCTGCCGCAAAACACGACATCCGTGGTTTCGGATTTTATCGGCAACAGCATGGGCGCCGAATACCAGGGCACGCTCAAGATGGGCCCGCTCGGCTCGCTGATCTTCGGGACCAGGACCCAGCACGAAACCGGCAACACCTACACCACCAACCTGCAGCCGATTCCCGGTCCGCGGCTGCCGCAGTTCATCGCGACCCAGGACACCAATGCGCTGTTCGGCCTGTGGCAGCTGCCGATCGGCGAACGGCTGACCGTCAGCCTCGGCGGCCGTGTCGACGACGTCGTCGACGTGGCTCGTTTCGAGACCTGGCGCGCGACCGCCGCCTATAACATCGCCGAGACCGGTACCAAGTTCCACGCCAGCGCCGGCACCGGCGCCAGAGCGCCGACCCTGCTGCAGCTCTACTCGATCAACCGGGGCGCGTCGCTCGTACCGGAGCAGAGCTTCGGTTACGACGCGGGCGTCGATCAAAGCCTGTTTGACGGCCGCGTCGCGTTGTCTCTCACCGGGTTTTCAAACAAGTTCAGCAATCTGATCGATTTTGTCAGCAGCGGTCCGACGGTGATCTGTCCGGTGCCGAATCCCACGGGATGCTATTTCAACGTCTCGCGCGCCGAGACCAACGGTCTCGAGGTCGGGGCGACGGTCGACGTCCTGCCCGGTCTGGTGAAGTTCAACGCGGCCTACACCTATCTGCATGCCGTCGACCTCGCCACCGGCCTGGTGCTGGCGCGGCGGCCGAAGAATCTGGCGCGGCTGTCGCTCAGCATCACGCCGACCGACAAATGGCTGATCGAGCCGCGGGTGGTGACGGCATCGAAACGCTTCAGTAGCGCCAATCAGGCCGGACAGGTCGATGCCTATACCCGCGTCGATCTCTACACCGAGTACAAGATCGATGCGAACTGGAAGGTGTTTGCGCGCGGCGAGAATATCCTGAACGAGCATTATCAGGAGGTTCTCAACTTCGGCACCACCGGCCCGGCCGGCTATGCCGGGTTCAACGCCTCATGGTGAGCGCCGAGATCACGCCGGGGCGGCGCGCCGCCGTCATCGCGGTACTGGCGGTGCTGGTGCTGGCGCTGGCGGTCGGCTCGCTCGGTATCGGCGCGGTGCGGCTGACGCCGGTCACGGTGATCGATGCGCTGTTCGGCGGCGGCAGTGACGTGCAGCAGGTGATCGTGCAGGAAATCCGGCTGCCGCGCGCCATCCTGGGCGTGGCGATCGGCGCCATCCTGGGACTGTCCGGCGCGGCGCTGCAGGGGCTGCTGCGCAACCCGCTGGCGTCGCCGTCGCTGTTCGGCGCGCCGCAATCCGCGGCCTTCGGCGCCGTGCTGATCATCGCGCTGGGACTGGCCGATGTGCGCTCCTGGGCGCTGCCGGTGGCGGCGATCGTCGCGGCGTTCGCCTCGGTGTTCGTGCTGCTCAGCGTGGCCGGCCGCGGCGCCGGGCTATTGTTGCTGATCCTGGCCGGTCTTGCCATTTCCAGCCTCGCCGGTGCCGCGACGGCGCTGGTGATGAACCTCTCCAGCAATCCGTTCGCGGCGCTGGAAATCGCCTTCTGGCTGCTCGGCTCGCTGGAGGATCGCAGTTTCCGCCATGTCGTGCTGGCGCTGCCGTTCATCGCGGCGGGTGCGGCGCTCCTGATGAGCCAGCGCCATGCCTTTCGCGCGCTGAGCCTCGGCGAGGAGACCGCGCAGAGTCTCGGCGTCGACGTCGGCCGGCTGCGTCTGGTGGTGATCGTCGGCGTCGCGCTCGGCGTCGGCGGCGCGGTGGCGGTGACCGGCACCATCGGCTTCATCGGCCTCGTCGCGCCGCATCTGATGCGGCCGCTGATCGGACACGATCCGGCGCGGCTGCTGGTGCCGAGCGCGCTCAGCGGCGCGGCGCTGCTGCTCGCCGCCGACATCGCGGTGCGGCTCATTCCCTCGACCACCGACATCAAGGTCGGCGTGCTGACCTCGGTGATCGGCGTGCCGTTCTTCCTCTACCTCATCGTGCGCGAGCGGCGCTCGCTCGGCGGGAGCGTCGCATGAGCGAGGCCGCATATCTCACGGCCACCATGCTGAACGTGGCGCTGGCCGGACGGCCGGTGCTGCAGGATATTTCACTGTCGTTGTCGCGACGGCATCTGGTGGCGCTGGTAGGACCCAACGGCGCCGGCAAGACCACGCTGCTGCGCGCGCTGGCCGGCCTGTTGCCGTCGGATGGCGCCATCGAGGTCGGCGGCGAGGCCTTGTCGGCGCTGTCGCTGCGTGAACGTGCGCTACGTTTTGCCTACCTGCCGCAGGGCCACCTGGTGCATTGGCCGCTGCCGGCGCGCGATATCGTGGCGCTCGGGCGTTATCCCCATGGCGCCACCGATCCGGCGCGGCTGTCGCCGAAGGATGAGGCGGCGGTGGCGCGGGCGATGCAGGCGACCGATGTGGTCACGCTCGCCGGACGCCGTGTCACCGAGCTGTCGGGCGGCGAGCGCAGCCGCGTGGCGCTGGCGCGGGTGCTGGCCGTCGAAGCCCCGGTGCTGCTGGCCGACGAGCCCACCGCCTCGCTCGACCCGCGCTACCAGATCGAGGTGATGAAGAATCTGCGCGACGCCGCCGACGGCGGCATGCTGGTGATCGTCGTCACCCATGATCTCGGCCTTGCGGCGCGCTTTGCCGATACGGTGCTGGTGCTCTCGGGCGGCCGCCTGGCCGCGCAGGGCGCGCCTGCCGCGGCACTCTCCGACCAGACCATGGCCGAGGTCTTCCGGGTCAGCGCTTATCGCGCCGATTATCAGCGCGAGACCCTGATCGTGCCGTGGGCGGAGATCTGAGACGCCATGACGCTATCGGCACGACGCCAATGCTGTGGCCAGACGAGCGAGCCCGGCGTCGTCGGCCGGCAGTCCGAACCGCAGCAGGTCGGGAGCATGCTCGAAACTGCGGCACCAGATATGCGCGCGCGCCAAGGCGGCATGACGCGCCGGCGCATCGCGATGCCGCGTCAGGCGAAACAGCGCGGTGCCGCCGACACCGGCGAAATCCGCGGCGCGCAACACGGCGTCGAGACGGCCGGCCTGCTCGCCGAGGAAGTTTCGCGTAACCTCGGCCCAGGCCCGGTCGAGCAGCGCGGCGCGACCGATGCTGAGCGCTGGCCCGGAGCAGGGCCACGGCCCGAGCGCCTCGGTGACGCGGGCGATCAGGGCAGCGGCGCCGATCGCAAAGCCCAGGCGCAAGCCGGCGAGGCCGTAAAACTTTCCGAACGAGCGCAGAATGATCACGGGGACATCGCTGCACAGCGCCGCGGCGCTGCAGGGCGGATCGAGATCGGCGAAGGCCTCATCGAGCACCAGCCAGCCGCCGCGCTGCCGGAGCAGCGCCGCGATGCGTGCCAGCACGGCGTGGCCGAGCAGGCGCCCGTCGGGATTGTTGGGATTGACGATCACCACGTGCCGCGCATCATCGGGGACATGATCAGGGTCCGTGAACGCAACGACTGCATGGCCGGCCTGGCGCCAGGCGGCGGCATGCTCGCCATAGGTCGGGCCCAGCACGGCGACCGCGCCGGGGCTGGCGAGATACGGCAGCCACTGGATCAGCGCCTGGGTGCCGGAGGCGGCGGCGATCCCGACATCGGCGGGAACGCCGTAGGCGATGCGCGCCGCGGCGAGCAAGGCCTCCTGATCGGCGGCGGAGGGCAGGCGTTGCCAGTCGGCTTGGGGCAGCGCGGCGGGGATCGGCCAGGGACGGGGATTGATGCCGGTCGACAGGTCGAGCCACGTCGCCGGCGTCCCGCCATATTGCGCCATTGCCTGCGCCAGATCACCACCATGCTTCATGCGCGCTTCTTGGCATTATCCGCGGCAAAGCGCGAGAGGGGATGGGCCACACCCGCTGCGATCGTGATCGCCGCGGCGATGGTGGTGCCGGCAAACGCCGCGCGGGCGGCGGAGCTGCCGCGTTTCGCCTCCATCAACCTGTGCACCGATCAATTGCTGATGACGCTGGCGGACCCTGAGCAAATCCTCGGGCTGAGCCCCTATGCGCGCGATCCGCAACGGTCGTGGGATGCGGACAAGGCCAGCCGGTTTCCACGACTCTCCGGCGAGGCCGAGGACGTCATGGTGCTCAAGCCCGACGTCGTCGTTGCCGGGCGCTACACAAAGCGCGCCACGCGCGAGCTGCTCAAGCAGCAGGGGCTGCGCGTCGTCGAGTTCAACGCCGCCCGCTCGCTGGACGAAGTGAAGGCGCAGCTTCGCCAGATGGGCGACCTGGTGCGGCATCCCGATCGCGCCGTGGACGAAATCAAGCGGCTCGATGCGGCGGTGGCGCGGGCCCGCAGCGTCGCCTCGAAAAAATCCTACCGGGTGCTGGCGGTGTCGCGGCGCGGCTGGGTGTCCGGCGGCGAGAATCTCACCACGTCGCTGCTGGCGGCGGTCGGCCTCGCCAATGCCGGCGGCGAACTCGGACTGAAAGCCGGCGGCTATGCTTCGCTGGAAGCGATCGTGTCGCTCAAGCCGGATTTCATCCTGGTGTCCGATGCCGGCGACTTCGCCGAGGATGTCGGCCGCGCCTTCCTGCTGCATCCGGCGCTCGAGCGCTTCTATCCGAACGAAAGGCGCATCGTGATTCCGGAGCGGCTGACGGTGTGCGGCGGGCCGATGCTGGCGGACGCGCTGGAGCGCCTGACGAGCGAGCTCGAACGGGTCGCCTCGGTGCCACGGCGCGGCGCGCCCTGACGTGCTGATCTGGGGCGACACCCTGTTGGTCGTCATCGTGGCGCTTGCCGTCGACGCGCTGATCGGCGATCCCGACCGGCTGTGGCAGCGACGGCCCCATCCGGTGGTGGTGATCGGAGATTTCATCGGCTGGCTGGACCGCACGCTCAATCATCAGCAGCAGGCGCCGGAGCAGCGTCGGCGCGCCGGTGTCGCAGCAGTGCTCGTGCTCGTCGCCGCCGCTGTCCTCGTCGGCTGCTGTCTCGAAGCGGTCTTGCGGGCCGTCCCGGGCGGAACCATCGCGCTGGGCCTGATCGCGTCGGTCTTGATCGCGCAGCGCAGCCTCTATCAGCACGTCGCGCGGGTACGCACGGCGTTTGCCGGGGGCGGACTGCCGGCGGCGCGCCAGGCGGTGTCGATGATCGTCGGCCGCGATCCGGAGCAGCTGGATGAAGCCGGGGTGTGCCGCGCCGCCATCGAATCCTGTGCCGAGAATTTCTCTGACGCCGTGGTGGCGCCGGCGTTCTGGCTGGCGCTGTTCGGGTTGCCGGGCCTGATCGCCTATAAGGCGATCAACACCGCCGACAGCATGATCGGCCACCGCACCGAGCGCCACGAGGCGTTCGGCTGGGCCGCGGCACGGCTGGATGATCTCGTCAATCTCGCACCGGCGCGTCTCGCCGGGCTGCTGCTGGCGGTGGTGGCGCCGATCGTCGGCGGCGGGGTCGCGGTGTCGCTCAAGGTGATGCGGCGCGACGCGCCAAAGCACCGCTCGCCGAATGCCGGCTGGCCCGAGAGCGCGATGGCTGGCGCGCTGGGCCTGGCGCTGGCGGGACCGCGGCGCTATGCCGAGCGCACCGTCGACGATCCGTTCCTGAACGCGGAAGGACGCGCGGAAGCCACGCCGGACGACATTGGTCGCGCGCTCGATCTCTATTTTGCGGCCTGCGTGCTGGAAGGCGCGGCCTATGCCGCGCTGGCGCTGGTGGTCTGACGGCTGCGCGCGATGGTCAAAAGCTGCTCGATATCGAGATGCGCCTCAAGATGGTCGGCCAGCGCATTCAGCGCGGTTTCGATGCGGCTCTCATAGGCCAGCGCGGACGCGATGCCGAGATTGGCCAGCCAGGCTTTTCGAAACGCATCGCCGGTGAACAGGCCATGGACGTAAGTGCCCTGGACGCGGCCATCGGCGGAACTGGCGCCGTCGGGGCGGCCGTCGAGGGTCAGTACCGGCCGCGCGCAGTCCGGACCATGGCTGCGGCCGAGATGAATCTCGTAGCCCTGGATCGCCGTGCCGGTGGCGCAATGAATGCCGTTGACCAGCGTGGTCGACTTGTCACCGCTCATGGTGGTGGTGATGTCGAGCAGCCCCAGGCCGTCGACGGTGCCGGCGCGGCCGTCGACACCCTCCGGATCGGCAATGCCGGTACCGAGCATCTGATAGCCGCCGCACAGCCCGAGCACATGACCGCCGCGGCGGACATGGGCCTTGATGTCGATGTCCCAGCCCTGCGCGCGGAGGTATGCGAGGTCGCCGATGGTGGATTTGCTGCCCGGCAGGATCACCACGTCGGCATTGCCGGGGATCGGCTCGCCCGCGCGGACAAAGACGAGCTTGACGCCGGGCTCCATGCCGAGCGGATCGAGATCGTCGAAATTGGCGATCCGCGCCAGCACCGGCACCGCGATCACGCGTGACGACGATGACGCGTTCGCACGATCCAGATCCATGGCGTCCTCGGCTGGCAACCACGCCGCCTGCGGCAGCCACGGCACAACGCCAAGCGACGGCCATCCGGTGAGGCGGCTGATCGCAGCCACGCCCTGGTCGAACAATCGTACGTCGCCGCGAAACTTGTTGACGATGAAGCCGCGGATCCGTTCGCGCTCATCGGGCTCCAGCACGAGGTGGGTGCCGGCAAGACTGGCGATGACGCCGCCGCGGTCGATGTCGCCGGCCAGCACCACCGGCACGTTGGCGGCGGCGGCGAATCCCATGTTGGCGATGTCGCCGGCGCGCAAATTGATTTCCGCCGGGCTGCCGGCGCCCTCGACCAGCACGATATCGGCCTCGCGGGCGAGACGCGCGAAACTGTCCAGCACCGCCGGCATCAGCTCGGCCTTCTTGTCGAGATAATTCCTGGCGCGCAGCGTGCCGCGGCGCTGCCCCTGCACGATGACCTGCGCTCCGGTGTCGGTCTCCGGCTTGAGCAGCACCGGATTCATGTGCACGCTGGGCGGCATCCGCGCCGCACGGGCCTGCACCGCCTGGGCGCGGCCGATCTCGCCGCCGTCGATCGCCACCGCGGCATTGTTCGACATGTTCTGCGGCTTGAACGGCGCCACCTTCAGGCCGCGCCGCACCAGCGCCCGCGCCAGGCCGGCGACCAGGGTCGACTTGCCGGCGTTGGAGCCGGTGGCCTGTATCATCAGCGCCGGCGTCGGGGCCATCAGAACTCGACGCCCTTCTGGCCCTTGACGCCCTGGCGGAACGGGTGCTTGACCAGCGTCATCTCGGTGACCAGGTCGGCCATCTCGATCAGCGACGCGTGCGCGTTGCGGCCGGTGATGACGACATGCTTGTCGGCCGGCTTTTCGTCACGCAGGAAGGTCAGCACCTCGTCGATCGGCAGGTAATCGTAGCGCAGCACGATGTTGAGCTCGTCGAGCAGCACCATCCTGTGGCGGTCGTCGCGGATCAGTTCCTTGGCGCGTTCCCAGCCCTTGGTGGCGGCGGCGATGTCGCGGGCGCGGTCCTGGGTTTCCCAGGTGAAACCCTCGCCCATGATGTGCAGCGTCACCAGCTCGGGGAATTTCGCCAGCAGGCGCGCTTCGCCGGTGTCCCAGGCCTGCGACTTGGTGAACTGCACCACCGCCACCGGAAAACCATGGCCGATGTGGCGGAACACCATGCCGAGCGCGGCGGAGGTTTTGCCCTTGCCGGTGCCGGTGTGGACGATGAGAAGGCCCTTCTCGCCGGTCTTGGTGGCCATGATCTTGTCGCGCGCCGCCTTGTGTTTTTGCGCCTTCTCCTTGTGGCGGGCGTTCTCGGCTTCGTCGTCGGATGCATTGAGGGTCATGCGGCAGTCTCCCGGCGGGGTGAGGTGGACAGCAGTTCGGCGATCAGATCGGCGGCGCGGTTGGAACGTGGCGTCCACAGCCCGCGGCGGCGCGCTTCGTCGAAGCGCGCGGCGGTTTCGCGCAGCGCCGCGGGATTGGCCTCCGCCATGAAGCCGCGCACCCGCTCGTCTTCGAGATAGGCGGCGAACAGCTGGTCGAAATGATGATTGCCGACCGCGTCGGTCGAGGCCGCGAAGCCGAACAGGTAATCCACCGTGGCGGCGATCTCGAAGGCACCCTTGTAGCCGTGGCGCATCACTCCGGCGAGCCATTTCGGGTTGGCGGCGCGGCCGCGCACCACGCGGGAGATTTCGTGGGCGAGGGGACGCGACACCGGCGCCTCCGGGCGCGACGTATCGATATGGGCAATGCGCGGCGCGCGGCCGCGCAAGCTCTGCACCGTCGCCGCAAGGCCGCCGATGAACTGGTAGTAGTCGTCGGAGTCCAGAATGTCGTGCTCGCGATTGTCCTGGGCCTGGGCCACCAGATCGATGCCTGTCAGCCGTTCGGCAAGATCGCCACGCGCCGCGCTGCCCTCGAGGCCCGATCCATAGGCATAGCCGCTCCATGCGAGATAGGCGTCGGCGAGATCGGCGCGGCTGTCCCAGCCGCCTTCGTCGATCAGCGCCTGCAATCCCGCGCCATAAGCGCCGGGCTTCGGGCCGAAGATGCGAGTGGTGGCCTGCCGCCGCGCCAGATCGGGCGCAGCGCCGGCGGCCTCGAGGTCACGGATCCTGGCCCTGGCGCTGGCCGCGATCGGATTGGCCTCGTCGGGCTCATCGAGCTCGGCAATGGCCCGCACCGCGCTGTCGATGATGTCCATCTGGGTCGGAAACGCATCGCGAAACAGGCCGGAAACGCGAAACGTGACATCGACGCGCGGACGCCGCAGCTCGGACAGCGGCGTGATGGCAAAACCGGTGACGCGCCCGGAGGTTTCCTCCCACAGTGGCCGGGCGCCGATCAGCGCCAGCGCCTGGGCGACATCGTCGCCACCGGTGCGCATATTGGCGGTGCCCCATGCCGACAGCGCGATCGCACGTGGCCATTCGCCGGCCTCCTGCCAATAGCCTTCGACCAGGCGCTCGGCGGCCAGCCGGCCGATCCGCCAGGCCGACGGCGTCGGCACCGCGCGGACGTCGACGGCAAAAAAGTTGCGCCCGGTCGGCAGCACGTCGGGCCGGCCGCGGGTCGGCGCGCCGGAGCCGCCGGGTTTGATGAACCGGCCATCGAGGCCGCGCAGCAGCGCGTCGATCTCGGCGTCGCCGCAGGCGTCGATCGCGGGCCGCAGCCTTGCGTTGATCCAATCCAGCACCGCTGTGGTGCGCGTCCAGGCGGGATCGCAGGGCAGCGCGTGCGAAACCAGGCGGTGCGCGAGCAATTCGATGCGTTCCACCGTGTCGCCGGCGGTACGCCACACCGCAGGGTGCAAGCCCGCGAGAAGAGCGGGGCGGGGTCCCGAATAGCCTGCAACGAGATCGCGCGTCAGCGGATCGAATCCGTCGAGGCCGAGATCGGCCGCCAGCGCGCGATGCAGCGAGGCATCCTGTGGCCGGGTTTCCGAACGCGGCAACCGCGCGATCGATACCAGAAGGTCGGTGCTTTGGCCGCCTTGCGGCGATCGGCCGAACACGTGCAGGCCGTCGCGGATCTGCATCTCCTTGAGATCGCACAGATGGGCATCCAGCGCCCGCAGCGCCTCATGGGTCGGCGTGTCGCGCGTCAGGTTGACGTCGGCGTCGAGCCGCTGCGCCCGCGCCAGCGACAGGATATCCTCGGCGATGACGGTGGCACGGCGCGGGTCGAGATCAGCGGCCAGCGCGTATTCATCGACCAGGGTTTCCAGCCGCGCCAGATCGTCATGCAGCTCGGCGCGGGTCATCGGCGGCGTCAGGTGATCGACGATGACCGCGGCGCTGCGGCGTTTGGCCTGAATGCCTTCGCCGGGATCGTTGACGATGAAAGGATAGAGATGCGGGATCGGTCCGAGGACGGCATCGGGGAAGCACTGCGCCGACAACCCGGCACTTTTGCCCGGCAGCCATTCCAGGTTGCCGTGCTTGCCGAGGTGCACGACGGCGTCGGCGGAAAATTCGCGGCGCAGCCAGAGATAAAACGCCAGATAGTGATGCGGCGGCACCAGATCAGGGTCGTGATAGCTGCTCTTGGGGTCGACGTTGTAGCCGCGCGCGGGCTGGATGCCGATCGCGACGTTGCCGAACCGGTGCAGTCCGAACCGGAATGCGTTGTTCGCGATGTGGGGATCGCGCGCGGCGTTGCCCCATCGCGCTTCCACGGCGTCCCGCACGCTTTCGGGCAGGGTCGCGAATGCCGCCTCATACTCGGTCACCGGCCATGACACGCCGCCGCTGCGCAGCGACCGCTCATGCAGCGCGTTGGTCGGCCCTTCCTGCAACAACTGCATCATCGCTGCCGCGTCGGACGGTGCATCGCCGATCCGATACCCTGCGGCGCGCATGGCATCGAGCACATCGATCAGGCTTTGCGGCGTGTCGAGGCCGACGCCGTTGGCCAGCCGGCCGTCACGGTTCGGATAGTTGGCCAGGATCACGGCGACGTGCCGTTCGCCGGAGCGCTTGCGCCGCAGCCTGACCCAGGAAGCGGCGAGGGTCGCGGCAGCCGCAACGCGGTCGGGTGCCGGCCGATAGACCGTCGGCGCGAATCCGGGATGGGTTTCGAGGCCGCGTTCCTTGAAGGCGATGGCATGGGCGAAGATGCGGCCGTCGACTTCCGGCAGCACCACATGCATCGCGAGATCGCGCGGCGTCAGTCCGCGTGATGACTCCTGCCAGCCGGCGCGCGACGATCCCGCCAGCGCCACCTGCAGGACGGGACAATCGAAGGCGGCGAGCACGCCGGCGTCATCGCCGGCGGTGGCGGTCGCGAAGGCAGTGGCGTTGACGATGATCTCGGGCGGATGGGCCGCCAGCGCCGCGCGCAGGAACGCCACCGACCGATCATCCTTGAGGCTGGTGACGTAGATCGCCACCGGAGCGAGGCCCTTCGCATCGAGCGCCTCGCAAAGTGCCGCGATCGGCGCGGTATCCGCTCCGGCGACCAGCGCGCGATAGAAGATCACCGCGGCGCGGGGCCGTGCGTCGGCTGCCGGCTCGCGCGGCCAGAAGCCAGCCGCTGGCATCGGCCGTGCCGCCGGCGGCTGGTCGCCACGGCCGATCAGATGGGCGGCGTAGCGCAGCGCCAGTTGCGCATTGTCCTCGCCGCCTTCGAGGCAGTAGCGCCACAGCGCGTGGGTGTCTTCGGGATCGAGCGTGCCGCGCGCGGCGAGGCCGGCATTCCATGAGGTTTCGCCGGGCAGGCAGGCGAACAGCGCGCCGCGCCGCGACGCATCGCTGCGCAGGCTTTCCACGCCATGCGGCCAGTAGCTTTCGCCGCCCAGCATGCGCAGCACGACGATCCTGGCCTCGCGCAGCGTCCGCTCGACATAGAGATCGACCGACGCGGGATGACCGAGCGCCAGCAGATTGGTCAGCCGCACGCGCGGAAAATCCGCCGGCAGCTTTGCATAGGCCGAGCCGAAGGCGGCGAGATCGCTGTCGGCCGCCGACAGCACGACGATGTCGGCGCTGTCCTGCCCGAGATCGCGGGCCAGTTCGCCGTCATCGATAACGCCGCTGCTGTCGAGCTTCAGGTGCATGCGCGAACGGGTCCAATCCTCAACGAGTCGTCCCGGCGAAGGCCGGGACCCATACGCCGTGTCATCTCTTCTTGGGCGGTGTGGCAGCCGCCTTTTTCATCCGCGACGCCAGGGGTTCTGGGTCCCGGCCTTCGCCGGGACGACTTGGGGAGGTTATCCCGCCAGCGCCTTCCTCACCGCGTCGCCGTCAAATCCTTTCAGCCCGATCACCACCAGATGTTCGGCGCGTTGCGCGTCCGGTCGCGCGAACGCCAGTTCGACCCGCTTGCCGACGGCCTGCACCACCATCGGCGCCGGCTTGCCGTCGATCCGGGCGTGGCCCTTGACCCGCAGCACGCCGTCGATGCCGAGCGCGTCGCTGACGCGCGCACGCATGGTCTCGACGGTGCCGGCGGGTGAGGGCGTGATCACGATGCTGTCGAAATCGTCGTGGTCGTGCTCTTCCTCTTCGCCGTGATGACCGGCGCGGGCGGTGAGATCGTCTTCCGCGCCGGCGGCGAGGCCGATCAGGATGTCCGGCGCCACCGCGCCCGTCGAGCGCAGGATGCGGACGCCGGGCCGCAGCACGGCTTTGAGCCGGGTTTCGATCGCCGCCAGCGCGTCCGCCGCGACCAGATCGGTCTTCGACAGCACCACCAGATCGGCGCAGGCCAGTTGATCCTCGAACACCTCCTCGATCGGATCGTCATGATCCAGCGACGGATCGGCGGCGCGCTGTGCGGCGACCGCATCGTCATCGATGACGATGCGTCCTTCCGACAGCGCCAGCGCGTCGACCACGGTGACCACGCCGTCGACGGTGGCGCGGGTGCGCACCGCCGGCCAGGCAAAGGCCTTCAGCAGCGGTTGCGGCAGTGCCAGCCCGGAGGTTTCGATGACGATGGCGTCGAGCGGCTTTTCGCGCGCCAGCAGCTTGTCCATGGTCGGAACGAAATCGTCGGCCACGGTGCAGCAGATGCAGCCGTTGGTGAGTTCGACGATGTCGCCCGGGGCGCAGGCATTGGCGGCGCATTCCTCGACCAGGCCGCCGTCAAACCCGGCGTCGCCGAATTCGTTGACGATGACGGCAATGCGACGACCGCCGGACTCGCTGAGCAGCGCACGCAGCAGCGTGGTCTTGCCGGCGCCGAGGAAGCCGGTCAGCACGGTAACGGGAACACGATTCATGACGGCAACGTCTCCATGGCGGATTGACCTTTGAGCCGGAGCGGGAGTCCGGCCGCGACGAACACGACGTTGGGCACCGCCGCCGCGACGGCCTGGTTGAGGCGGCCCTGGGCGTCGCGAAAGCTGCGCCCGAGCGAAGTTTCCGGCACCAGCCCGAGACCGATTTCATTCGACACCAGAACCACCGGATGCGGTGCCTGGCCGAGCCAGTCCGCCAGACGCCGCGTTTCGGCATCGGCGTCGCGGCCGGCATGCATGATGTTGGAGAGCCACAGCGTCAGGCAATCCACCAGCACGGCGCAATCGCGCCCGCTCGCGCGGGTCAGCGCCAGCGTCAGTTCGAGCGGCTCCTCGATGGTGGTCCAGCCGTCGCCGCGCCGGAGGCGATGATGGGAAATCCGCGCCTGCATTTCGTCGTCGCCCGCGGTGGCGGTGGCGAGATAGACCGGCGTCAGCGCGCAGCCACGCACCAGGCGTTCGGCATAGGCGGATTTGCCGGATCGCGCGCCGCCGAGGACCAGCGTGGTCATGAGCGCGGTCATTTCGGCGCGGGCCCGGCGTTCGGCGCGCGGCCGTCATCGGGCGACCAGGCCATCGGCGGCACCCGCGCGACCATGCCCTTGCGCAGCACCTCGGCGCGCTCACGCCACGGCACCAGACCGTAGGCCGACGCCTGATAGGAGGTGACGAAAGATTTGAGCGCCGCGGTGCCGCTTTCGGTTTCGAGATCGCCGAACAGAAATGTGTATCCTTGCGCGCTCGACACCGCGACCGTGGCGGGCCGCTTGCAGACACTGAGGCATTGCACCGGCCGCACCTGGACATGATCTGAGGGGCCGATCGCGGCTTTGACCGCTTCGAACATGTCCGGACCAACCACGGTGGCCCCATCGGCGGTCCGGCAGGTAATGCACACACTCACGAGCGTGGGGCCGCGCGACGCATTGGCGCGCACAGTTTCAGCCAACGCCAATTCGGCGGGTTCTCGATCAGCGTTCTCGCGATCCATCACAGGCTCACATCACGGCCGTCAGGCCACGAGCTTTGTTGGGTCGCGCCGATGGTTGATCGCCATCAGACTCGCTCCCGTCCGGTGCACCCCGCCCCGACGACGCCTCCAAAGCACAGTTCGTGATGGCAGGTCTCCTGGCTCGCGGGTCGTTGCCATCAGCCGCCTTCCCGGGGAATGTCCCAGTGGCATCGGCTTGGGGCTCGTCGCTTACAGTTGCGGGGGCAGCGCCGGCATTGAGAGAAC
>Ga0102590_1001144_pt1 | contig 43119 bp, 40 predicted proteins | sample AraplaMF_Col_mMF_FD_76859 | JGI IMG/M metagenome (GOLD analysis project Ga0102590, IMG submission 76859) | Arabidopsis root microbial communities from the University of North Carolina, USA - plate scrape MF_Col_mMF | ecosystem: Host-associated > Plants > Roots > Endosphere | place: USA... | reverse complement strand
GCTTCACCATCGCGCTCCAGCTCACGCGCGCCGCCGACGGCAAGCAGATGAACGCGCTGATCCGCATGCCCGGCAAGATCGACCGCTTCATCCGCCTGCCGGCCGACGGCAAGATCGTTCGGCTGATCTCGCTGGAACAGGCAACCGCCCTGTTCATCAACCGCCTGTTCCCCGGCTACAATCTGCATGGCCAGGGCGCCTTCCGGATCATCCGCGACTCCGAGCTCGAAATCGAGGAAGAGGCGGAGGACCTCGTCCGCCTGTTCGAGACGGCGCTGAAGCGCCGCCGCCGCGGATCGGTGATCCGGCTCGAGATCGACGCCAAGATGCCGGAGCAGTTGCGCAACTTCGTTCAGCACGCGCTGTCGGCCGCCGACGACGAGGTCTTCCTGGTCGACGGCGTGCAGGCGATGAACGAGCTCTCGCAGCTCACCCGCATCGACCGTCCCGATCTCGAATTCACCCCTTACGTGCCGCGCCACCCCGAGCGTGTGCGCGAGCACGGCGGCGACATCTTTGCCGCAATCCGGCAGAAGGATCTCGTCGTCCATCACCCTTACGAATCCTTCGACGTCGTGGTGCAGTTCCTGCAGCAGGCCGCACGCGACCCCGACGTCGTCGCGATCAAGCAGACGCTCTACCGCACCTCCAACAACTCGCCGATCGTGCGCACGCTCGCCGAAGCCGCCGAGGCCGGCAAATCCGTCACGGCGCTGATCGAGCTGAAGGCGCGCTTCGACGAGGAAGCCAACATCCGCTGGGCGCGCGACCTCGAACGCGCCGGCGTGCAGGTCGTCTACGGCTTCCTCGAACTGAAGACGCACGCAAAGCTCTCGATGGTGGTGCGCCGCGAGGGCGGCAGCCTCACCACCTATGTTCATACCGGCACCGGCAATTATCACCCGGTCACCGCGCGCATCTACACCGATCTTTCCTACTTCACCTCCGATCCGACCATCGGCCGCGATGCCGCGCGCGTGTTCAATTTCATCACCGGCTACGCCGCGCCGAGCGATCTGGAAAAGATGGCGGTGTCGCCGCTGACCTTGCGCAAGCGCATCATCGAGCACATCCAAGGCGAGACCGCGCATGCGCGGCACGGCCGGACCGGCGCGGTCTGGATGAAGATGAATGCGCTGGTCGACCCCGACATCATCGACGCGCTCTACGAGGCTTCCCAAGCCGGCGTGCAAGTCGAGCTCGTGGTGCGCGGCATCTGTTGCCTGCGCCCCGGCATCCCCGGCCTGTCCGAGAACATCCGCGTCAAGTCGATCATCGGCCGCTTCCTGGAACACGGCCGAATCTATTGCTTCGGCATGGGCCAGGGCCTGCCGAGCGCCAAGGCGGCTGTGTATATCTCGTCCGCCGACATGATGCCGCGTAACCTCGACCGCCGCGTCGAGGTGCTGTGTCCGCTGCAAAATCCGACGGTGCATCAGCAGGTTCTCGAACAGATCATGGTCGCCAACCTGAAAGACAATGAGCAGAGCTGGCAGTTGTTGCCGGACGGATCCTCAACGCGTATGAAGACCGCGAAAGGCGAGGAGCCTTTCAACGTCCACAACTACTTCATGACAAATCCGAGTCTGTCTGGCCGTGGAAAGTCGCTCAAGGAATCCTCGCCGCGTCGTCTCACGCGCCGGAACGAACGCCATCCGTCCTGATCGGGGATTTCCGACGTGAAGCGGCCGCGCAAGCGCGGCTCGAGCGTCGCGGTCATCGACATCGGCTCCAACTCGGTCCGTCTCGTCGTCTACGAGGCGCTGGCGCGGAGTCTCATTCCGATCTTCAACGAGAAGACGCTGTGCGGTCTCGGGCGCGAGGTGCAGAGCACCGGCCTGCTCGCCCCCGACGCCGTCGACAAGGCGCTGACCTCGCTCAAGCGCTTTCGCGCCTTGTGCCGCGTGATGCAGGTCGGACGCGTGTTCGCGATCGCCACAGCCGCCTGCCGCGACGCCTCCAACGGTGCCGATTTCATCGCCAAGGCCGAGCGCATCTGCGCCGTGAAGATCGAGATCCTGTCGGGCCCGCGCGAGGCGCGGCTGTCGGCGCTCGGCGTGATCTCAGGCATCCATCATCCCGACGGCATCGTCGGCGACCTCGGCGGCGGCTCGCTCGAATTGATCGACGTGCGCAAGAACAGCGTGCGCAGCGGCGTGACCCTGCCGCTCGGCGGGCTCGCGCTGCAGGATCTTGCGCACAGATCGCTCAAGCGCGCCGATCGCATCGTGCGCGAGGAGCTCGACGAGGTGCCGCAGCTGACCGCGGGCCGCGGCCGCACCTTCTACGCGGTCGGCGGTACCTGGCGCGCCCTCGCGCGCATTCATATCATCCAGAGCGGCTATCCGCTCCAGGTGATGCACGGCTATTCGCTGTCCGCGGCGGAAGCGCTCGACTTTTCCCGCAGGCTGCGGCGCCTGGCGGCCGCGAACATGCTCGCCGACATCGAGAGCGTTGCCGACGCGCGCCGCCCGCTCCTCACCTATGCGGCCCTGGTGCTCGAGCACATCATCCGGGTGGCGAAGCCGAAGACCATCGTGTTCTCGACCTTCGGCGTGCGCGAGGGCCTGCTGCACGAGAAGCTGCCGGAGGCGGAACGCAACAAGGACGGCCTGATCTGCGCCGCGGAGGAGCTGAACCAGCTGCTGTCGCGCTCGGCGAAGCACGCCCGCGAGCTGATCGCCTGGACCGATCGCCTCGTGCGCGTGGTCAAGCTGCGCGAGACCGAGGAAGACCGGCGGCTGCGCCACACCGCGTGCCTCTTGTCCGATATCGGCTGGCGCGTGCATCCGGATCACCGCGGCGAGCAGACGCTGAGCCTCGTCGTCAACGGCAATTTCGGCGCGATCACCCACACCGAGCGCGCCTTCGTCGGCCTGTCGGTGTTCTATCGCTATGCGGGCCTCAGCGAAGAAAATCAGCCGCCGGTCACCACGCAGGAGCTGCTGACGCCGGCGCAGCTTGAACGCGCGCGTCTCTTGGGCGCTGCGTTCCGCGTCGCGCATCTGATCTCGGCGGCACGTCCGGGTGTCTTGCCCGCCACGCATTTCCGCAGCCAGGGACGCAAATTGATGCTGGTGTTCGAGCACCGCCTCGGCGACCTCGTCGCCGACCGCGTCGGCAGCCGTTTCCGCCAGCTCGCCCGTCTGATTGGCCGCGCCGGCTCGATCGTGCGGCGCTGACGAACAGGAACAGGGCGTCAAACGAGCGGCTGGGTTCTTCAATCAGTAGCAGCCATCCGATCGCGGCTGCCCGCCGGCGCGACGATGGCTTTCAGTCCACCGAGTTCGGACTCGGCGAGAATGAGCTGCCATCCATAGGCACTGAGCACGTCCTGAACGATCGCGAGGCCGAGGCCGGCCCCTTCGCCACGCTCGTCCAGCCTGACCCCGCGTTCGAGCACGCGTGAACGTTCGGCGGGCGCGATGCCCGGACCATCATCCTCGACCGTGATCGCCGGTTTCGCCGCATCCGCGCCAATGCGCACTTCGCTCTTGGCGTGACGAGCGGCGTTTTCCAAGAGATTGCCCAGCACTTCCGCCAGATCAGTGCGATCGAGCGGCACGCTCGGCTCGCCCGTCATGCAGGTCTTGAAGGCGAGCCGCTGTGCCGCAGGCGTACGCGCCAGGGTCAGGATCAGGGACTGGACAAGCGGCTTGAGCGGCGTGGAAATACCGCCGCGCAGGCGGGCCGTCCCCCTCGCCCGCGCACGTGCCAGCTCGCGGTCGACGTGACGGCTCATTGTCTCGCCGACGGCCTCGATGGCCTGCGCGACCTCCTGCTCGCCGCGCTGACGCAACAGCGCGACATCGGCCGCGAGTGCGGCCAGCGGCGTCTTCAGCCCGTGTGCCAGGTCGGCGGCGCGGCGGCGCGACCGTTCGATTTCGCGTTCCTGGGCATCAATCAGGCTGTTGACCTCTTCCACCAGCGGCTTCACCTCAGTCGGGACCTCGACGGGGAGATGCTTGCGCTGCCCGGAGCGGACGTCCGCGACGCCGCGGCGAAGTGCGTCCAGCGGACGAAGGCCCAGGCCGACCTGGATCGAGGTGGCCGCCGCCAGCACCAGCCCCAGCACGCCAAGCGCCAGCGCCAGATCCCTGGCGAAATGCGAGGCGGCGGCCGACACGCGGGCGAGATCGGCCGCCACCGCGACGCGCACCGGCGCGCGGCGGTCGCCCAGGGTGAGCATCACGCGGCGTTCGCTGACCAGGAGCCGCGCGTCGGCGGGTCCAGGGATGACATGACGATGCAATTCGCGAGGCGACGGCTCATCCCGCGGCAGGTCCAACGCCGTGTCCCAGAGCGAACGTGAACGCAGCACCTGACCGCCATCGTCCGATACCTGCCAGTACAAGCCCGAAAGAGGGTCGGCAAAACGAGGATCGGCCGGCGGCCGGCCCACCACCAGCCTGCCCTGCGCATCGGCGTCGATACCCGCGACGAGTTGCTTCAGATAAACGTCGAGATCCTCACCGATGGTGCGCGCGACATGGCGTTCGAACAGCAACGTCAGCCCGGCGCCGGCAATCGTCAACGCGATCAGGATAGCTACGAGTCCGCCAGCGACCAGTCGCAGCCGCAGCGAACCCCAGCTCATGGCGTCGTCTCCGGTACCAGATAGCCGAAGCCGCGTCGGGTCTCGATCAGGTCGGCACCGAGCTTCTTTCGCACGCGGCCGATCAGCACTTCGAGCGCATTCGACTCGTGGTCCTCGCCGTGGCCATAGACGTTTTCATCGAGCTCCTGCTGCGATACGACGCGGCCGCGATGGTGCAGGAGAAAGGCGATCAGGCGGTATTCCAACGGCGACAACGCGACGGGTACCCCGCGCAGCATCACCTTCATTTGACGCTCGTCGAGCTCGACCTCGCCGGCGATGATCCGTGGCGAGGCATGCCCCGCCGAGCGGCGCACGATCGAGCGCAGCCGCGCCAGCAATTCCTCCATGCGAAACGGTTTCGGCAGGTAATCGTCGGCGCCCGCGTCGATGCCATCGACGCGCTCGGCCCAGCTGCCGCGCGCCGTCAGGATTAGCACCGGCATAGACCGCCCATTCGCGCGCCAGCGCTTGAGCACCGCCAGACCGTCCATGCCGGGCAAGCCGAGATCGAGGACGATCGCGCCGTAATCCTCGGTGTCACCGCGGAACCAGGCTTCCTCGCCGTTGCCGACGGTCTCGACCACATAACCGGCTGCGCGCAGCGCCCTCTCCACATCGGCCGCGATCCGTCGATCGTCCTCCACGAGCAGCACGCGCATCACTTCTCCTTGATGCGTTCGATCTCGCCGCTACGTGCGTCCACATACGCTTCGTAGAGCCGGCCCCTGTCGTCGACCAGGCGAAACTCGTAAATCCAGCGGCCGCGCTCACGCTCTATCTCGACCCCCGCAACCTCGCCCGGCAGCTTGCCACGAAGCGACGCGAGAATGTCGGCGAGCGACTTGATCTCGCCGGCCTCGACTGCGCGGCGAACCGCGTCCGGCGCGCCCTTATCGTGGTCGCCTGCGGCCGCAGGCATCGGCGCGAGCAGGAATCCTGCCAGCAGCGGCACCGCGAGAAGTTCCAGAAAGCCTGAGGAGTGCATTGGCAGAGAATGCCCCAATCGACCTGACAAATTGCTGACGTGGATCAACAGGCGGCGGTCAGGACGGTTCTGGCAATGTCCGCCCATCGCCTCGCCGCATGACGCGGCCGGGCGCCACAAGCTGGAGAGAACATGCGCAAGATTACCATCATCGCCGCCACCGCCGCCTTGCTCGCTGCCGCCGCGACCGCTCACGCCGGCAGCCTCGGGCGTCCCTGCACTGCAGCGCCGCAGACCAGCTGGCTGTCGATCGAGCAATTGCAGGCCAAGATCGAAGCCCAGGGCTACAAGGTCCAGAAGGCCAAGCTCAAGAACGCCTGTGGCGAGCTCTACACGATCGACAAGTCCGGCAGCCGGGTCGAATTGTTCGTCGATCCGACCAGCGGCCGGATCGTCGGTCAGCTGTAAGGGGCCGCATCATGACCGCCATTCACGATACGGTCGTAGCCGGCGGCGCCAAGCCGCCGGCTACGGTAAAGGTCTGGGACCTTTTCGTGCGCGTATTCCATTGGTCGCTGGCCGGGCTGTTTCTGCTCGCTTATGCGACCGGGGACGAGATAGAAAAGATCCATATCGCCGCCGGCTACACCATTGCCGGGTTGCTTGCGCTCCGGATCGTGTGGGGCTTCGTGGGACCGCGCCATGCACGCTTCAGCGACTTCGTGCGCTCGCCGCGCGCGGTGCTCGCCTATATGCGCGATGTGGCGCTGCTCAGGGCGCCACGCTTTCTCGGCCACAATCCTGCCGGCGGCATGATGGTCGTGGCACTGATCGTCATGCTGATCGGCACCTGCACCACCGGCTATATGATGACGACCGACAGCTTCTGGGGAGCGAAATGGGTGGAGGAGGTCCACGAGGCGTTCGCCAACCTCACGATCGGCCTCGTGGTCGTCCATGTGCTTGGCGTCCTGCTGGCAAGCTTCGAGCACCGTGAGAGCCTGGTGACGGCGATGATCACGGGAAGGAAGCGTCCATCCTGAGCGACGTGCGCCGGGCACGAAAGGTTCGCAGGGTGCAAGCGCTCATCTGCCGACGAAGCGGCTTCCGTTCCACCGCAGCGTTCGGCTCGTGCCCCGCCCGTCGACAACTTCAAGGAGAGCCTGATCGTGGGAAGAAGACAGCCGAACGTCGCGAGCATGCACGGAAAGCACACGCCTGTAACGTCCGCTGGTCGAGATATAGACCTCGTGCAGGCATCCTGCGGACCCGCAATAGACCGCCCTGTCGTGGCAGTGAAAATCGTCAAAATGGAGGGCCAGGAATTGAGCGCCGGGCACGGTCAGATAGAGAGCGAAACGTTGGGCGGCAGCGACTGGACCGCCGCACGCGGCACTCCATTTCCGTACATCGGCACGGATTTCAGGCGGCAGCATCTTGATGTGCGCAGAACTCCAGGGGTCTTGAGCCATCCCGCCACGGGAGAGTGCCGGCTGCCGGAGCCCGACGAGCGTGACAATGCCGATAGCCAGAATCGAAGCGAATCTTCTTGGTTTCACGGCCGCCTCTCCGAAGGATGCAAACACAGCCTAGCGTCTCGGGCTGGGACCGAATTGAGCAGGATCAACCGAGACCTTCCCCGGACGGCAGGCAGCCTTCCAAAGTGGCCGGCCCGCTTGAGACAGATCAACTCTGCAATGCGCCGGTGGGCTAAGCGAAACCTGCAATCGATCAGCGCTTCGCTCGCCTCCAGGTCTGGGTTTTTCCTCATGCGAGTCCGTCGCAGAACTCTCCCTCTCACCTCGTCCGGGGGCGTGCTCGTTCGCGCGCTCTTCGCCGTCGCATTGAGCCTGCTGAGCTCCGCATCGATGGCCCAGGACGAGGTGAAGCTGAGCGATGCGCAGGCGCGCAATCTCGGCGTCCGCGTGACCCATCCGGTTGCCAGCCGGACCGATCTGACGCTGCCCTACCCGGTCCAGATCATGGTTCCCACGCCGCAATTGTGGGTCGTCAGCGCACCGGTGGCGGGCATGGTCGCCAATCTCATGGTCGGGCGCGGCGATCGCGCCACGGCCGGCCAGCCGCTGGTCACCCTGGAGAGTCCAAGCTTCGTCTCCCAGCAACGTGACTATTTGCACGCGATCGCGCAGGAGCATCTCGCCAGCCAGCAACTCAAGCGCAACGTCGATCTGTTCGAGGGCAAGGCCGTGCCGCAACGCGTGCTGGAGGCCAGCCAGGCCGAAGCGCGCCAAGCCGCGCTCGTCGTCGCCGAACGGCGCCAGATGCTGCGCCTCAGCGGGATGTCGGACGATGCCATTTCCCGACTGGCCCAGGAAGCGGCGATCAGCGGCACGCTCACGGTCAATGCGCCGCAAACCGCGTCCGTGGTCGAGGTCGCGGTGTCGCCGGGGCAGCGGCTCGAACAATCCGCGCCGCTGGTCAAGCTGGCGCGGCTGTCGCCGCTATGGGCCGAGATCGCGGTTCCCGCCGCCAATATTCGAGCGATCCGCACCGGTGCGAAAGTCGAGATCGAGGGCTATTCCACGCCCGGCACGGTCGTGCTGGTCTCCGAGACCATCGACCCTGCCACCCAGACCATCCTGGTGCGCGCGGAGGTCCCCAACGACGGCGAGCTGCATCCCGGTCAGACCACCGCGGCCCGCATCGGCTTTCTCTCCGCCGGCGAAAGCGCCTTTGAGATTCCCTATAGCGGGCTGATCCGGAGGGGCGAGCAGACCTCGGTCTTCGTCGCCTTCGACGGCGGCTTCCGCCTGGTCCCGGTCAAGCTGCTTGCGGAGGATCAGGATCACGTCGTCGTGTCGGGCCCGATTACGGACCGGGATGCGATCGCGATCGGCGGCATCTCGGCGCTTCGCGGCATTCTCTTAGGCCTGGGGCAATAGATGCTCCGCCGCCTGGTTGCGTTCGCGTTGTCGCAGCGGCTGTTCGTGATGCTGAGCGTGCTGCTGCTGATCGGCGCGGGCGCCGTCCTCCTGCCCGGCCTGCCGATCGACGCCTTTCCCGACGTCTCGCCGGTTCAGGTGAAGATCATCATGAAGGCGCCGGGTCTCACCCCCGAAGAGGTCGAGCAGCGCATTACCGTCCCCATCGAGCTCGAGCTGCTCGGATTGCCGAACAAGAAGGTGCTTCGTTCGACCACCAAATACGCGCTGGCCGACATCACCGTCGATTTCGAGGACGGCACCGACATCTACTGGGCACGCAACCAGGTCTCGGAGCGCCTGTCGAACATCTCGCGCGACTTCCCGGAAGGGGTGAGCGGCGGTCTGGCGCCGATCACGAGCCCCCTCGGCGAGATGTTCATGTTCACCATCGACAGTCCCGAGCTTTCGCTCGCCGAACGCCGGACCCTGCTCGACTGGGTGATCCGACCCGCGCTGCGGACTGTCCCCGGCGTTGCCGACGTCAATGCGCTCGGCGGCTATGTCCGCGCCTTCGAGATCGTGCCGCGCAACGACGCGCTGGCCGCGCGCGGCATTTCCTACGACCTGTTTCGCCGGGCCATCGAAGCCAACAGCCGCAACGACGGCGCCGGACGGGTGAACCAGGGCGAGGACAGCGCGCTGGTTCGGATCGAAGGCAGCATCCGTTCGATCGAGGACATCAAGGCCATCGTGGTCGACACCCGCGAGGGCGTGCCGATCCTGGTCAACGACGTCGCGTACGTCAAAGTCGGGACCCTGACGCGCTATGGCGCCGTCACGGCGGACGGCCGCGGCGAAACCGTCGAGGGGCTCGTCCTCGGCCTGCGCGGCGCCAACGCGGGTCAGCTCATCCGTGACGTACGCGCCCGGCTCGCCGAGCTGCAGCCCTCGCTGCCCAAAAGCGTCTCCATCAACGTGTTCTATGACCGCAGCCGCCTGGTCAATCGCGCCGTCGGCACCGTGGTGCGGGCCCTCGGCGAGGCCACCGCTCTCGTCATCGTTCTTCTGCTGCTCTTCCTCGGCAATTGGCGGGCTTCGCTCGTGATCGCGCTCAGCCTGCCGCTCGCCATCGTGATCGCGTTGATCATCATGCGCGTGGTGGGAATGTCGGCCAACCTGATGAGCCTCGGCGGACTTGCGATCGCGATCGGCATGCTGATCGACGCCCTGGTGGTCGTGGTCGAGAACATCGTCGGCAACCTCGGCAAGCACGAACCGGGCAAGTCTCTCCCGCTGATCCACCTGATCTACCGTTCGGTTTGCGAAGTGCTGGAGCCGGTCGCCTCGGGCGTGCTCATCATCATCATCGTGTTCGTCCCCCTGCTGACGCTGCAGGGGCTGGAGGGCAAGCTGTTCATCCCGGTCGCGCTGGCCATCATTTTCGCGCTGGCCGGCTCGCTGCTGCTGGCGCTCACCGTGATCCCGGTCGCGACGTCCTTCGTGCTCAAATCCGCCTCGCATCGCGATCCCCTGCTGGTGCGTGCGGCCCAACGGGTCTACGCGCCGGCATTGGACTGGGCCTTGAACAACGAGCGCAAGGTGATGGCGGCCGCCTTGATCGGCCTGGTCGCGGCGGGCTTCGCCTATACCAAGCTCGGCAAGACCTTCATGCCGACGATGGACGAAGGCGATGTCATCGTCAGCGTGGAGACGCTTCCCTCCGTCAACCTCGACGAGTCGCTTGCCATGAACGCCAGGCTCCAGACTGCGCTGCTGGCCGTGCCTGATATTGCCGGCATCGTCGCCCGCACCGGGTCGGACGAGCTTGGCCTCGACCCCATGGGTCCCAACCAGACCGACACGTTCCTCGTGCTCAAGCCGGCGGCCGAGCGCGCGACCGACAACCGCGAGGCCCTGCTGCAGAAGCTTCGCGAGGTCCTGAGCGGCTTTCCCGGCATCTCGCTCAGCTTCACCCAGCCCATCGACATGCGCGTGCAGGAGATGATCAGCGGCGTGCGCGGCGACGTCGCCGTCAAGATCTTCGGCCCCGACATCGCCAGGCTGAATGAAACCGCGGCAAAACTGTCGGCGATCCTCTCCAGCATCGACGGGGCCGAGGACGTCTACACCACGCTGAACGAAGGCGCTCAATATTACACGGTCGCGGTCAATCGCATGGAGGCCGGCCGCCTCGGCCTGACCGTGGACTCGATCGTCAACTCGCTGCGAACCCAGATCGAGGGCCGAACCATCGGGACCGCGCTCGAGGAGGGGCGCCGCACGCCGATCCTGGTCCGGGGCAGCGAGACGACCCGGGAAGCGCCGACGCTGCTGGCGAGCCTGCCGCTGACGCTGGGCTCGGGACAGCATGTCGCGTTGTCACAGGTCGCCCGCATCCAGCGCGTCGACGGTCCGGTGAAGATCGACCGCGAGGACGGCGCCCGCATGAGCGTGGTGCGCGCCAACGTGCGCGGCCGCGACATGGTCGGCTTCGTCGAAGCCGCGCGCCAGAAGGTGGCGACCGAGCTGCCGCTTCCGAACGGCTACCGGCTGACCTGGGGCGGACAGTTCGAGAACCAGCAACGCGCCGCCGCGCGCCTGTCCGTCGTGGTTCCCGTCGCGATCGGCCTGATCTTCGTGCTGCTGTTCACCACGTTCGGCGCCATCCGCCAGGCCTTGCTGGTGCTCGTCAACATTCCCTTTGCCCTGATCGGCGGCGTCTTCGCCCTGGTGGTGACGGGTGAGTACCTGTCGGTGCCGGCCTCGGTCGGATTCATCGCGCTGCTCGGCATTGCCGTGCTCAACGGCGTCGTCCTGGTGTCTTATTTCAATCAGCTGCGCGCCCACGGCCTCCCCGAGGACCGCATCGTCGTCGAGGGCGCCATGCGCAGGCTGCGGCCCGTGCTGATGACCGCGAGCATCACGGCGCTGGGCCTGATCCCGCTGCTGTTCGCATCCGGTCCGGGATCCGAGGTGCAGCGGCCGCTTGCTATCGTCGTGATTGGAGGATTGCTGTCCTCCACCCTGCTCACCCTGATTCTCCTGCCGATCCTGTATCGCCGCTACGGCGGCACGTCGAAGGTGGCGAAATGATCGACCAGCTTGTCTGCCTCACGCTGATCGTGCCGCATCGGCTGCGCGACGAAGTGTTCGACCATCTCGCCGAACAGAGCGATCTGGTCTCCGGATTCACGGCCACGCAGGGCTCGGGTCACGGCACCGAGGTTCGATTGCATACGGCCGCCGAACGCGTGAAGGGCCATGCCGACCAGACCGTCGTGCAAGTGGTGCTGCCAGGAAGAGAGGCGGGCCGGCTGATCGACCGTCTGCGGGTTTCGTTCGCCGGAACCAAGCTGGTCTACTGGACGACGCCGGTCATGGAACTCGGCAGTATCGACTGAGAGGCCGGCCTATTCGGCCGACGCCCTGGCGTGGCGCTCGGACGATTCCAGTGCGTCGGCGGTCAGTTTGCGCCGGCGCCAGATGGTGCCGACCACCAGCACGACGATGACGCCGAGCGCGGCGCAGAAGTATTCGCCGCCGGCCCCGCCATGGCCGAATTGCGGCGGGATACGCAAGGCACCGAGCATGCCGTCGAGCGAGGCGCCGAACGGACCGTCGAACAGCGTGTGCAGCCTGGGCGCGACGCCGGGATCGGTCGCGATCACCTCGCCCGCGATCCAGCCGAGCAGCGCCGCACCGGCCCAGACCAGCACCGGCAGCTTTTCGAGCAGCGCCATGATCAGCGCCGCGCCGGCGACGATCAGCGGCACGCTGATGGCAAGGCCGAGGATCAGGAGCGGCACGCTGCCATTGGCAGCGGCAGCCACCGCAATGACGTTGTCGAGACTCATGACGATGTCGGCGACCACGACGATCTGGATGGCGTGCCACAGATGCGCGGCGGCGTCGACGTCGTCCTCGTCCTCGTGTTCCGGCACCAGCAGCTTGGCCGCGATCACGATCAGAGCAAGACCGCCGATCAGCTTGAGGTACGGCAGGCCCATCAGCGTGGCGACGATGCCGGTGAAGATGATCCGCAGCATCACCGCCGCGCCGGCACCGAAGATCATGCCCCACAGCCGGTGTCGCGGCGAGAGGCCGCGGCACGCCAGCGCAATCACCAGCGCGTTGTCGCCGGAGAGCAGGATGTTGATCCAGATGATCTTGCCGACCGCGATCCAGAAGGTCGGCGCAGCCATCTCGTTGCGAAACTGGGTGAAGAACGCCCCGATCGTCGCGGGATCGAAGATCTGCCAGAGCCAGTCCACAATGAGTCCTTTCGTCCGGTCTTTAACTTACGGCGGATTGATCAGCCGACGATCTCGTTGCCCGAGAAGAACTGCGCGATCTCGATCGCGGCCGTCTCCGGCGCATCCGAGCCGTGCACCGAATTCTCGCCGATCGACTTGGCGTAGAGCTTGCGGACGGTGCCCTCGGCCGCCTTGGCCGGATCGGTCGCGCCCATCACCTCGCGGTACTTGGCAATCGCGCCCTCGCCTTCCAGCACCTGCACCACGACCGGACCGGAGGTCATGAACTCGACGAGCTCGCCGAAGAACGGGCGCGCCTTGTGGACGGAATAGAAGGTCTCGGCCTGTTCCTTGGTCATGCGGATGCGCTTCTGCGCGACGATCCGCAGGCCCGCCTTTTCGATCACGGCATTGACGGCGCCGGTCAGGTTACGCGCGGTCGCGTCGGGCTTGATGATCGAGAAAGTGCGTTCGATGGCCATGATCTTGTCCTTGGGAAGAAAAGCGGTGATTGCCGGGTTGCGGGGCTTATATCGGCGCCTTTGCCGGACGGCAAGCGAGCGCCCAATGCCTCTCACAGGCGCTTCGCCGCAGGCGGCCCGGCCGGATCTAGGCATGAATTACCGAGATTTCACCCAGATGAACCGAATCTGAAGCCTCCATTCAGGCTTTGGTTCGGCCTGCCGGCTTATGCTCCTTCCATCGAAACCCAAGCCTGACCACAAGCCTGACCATCAGGCGGACGTTTCGGCGGCCTTTCCATCGACGCGGATTGCCCCCGCGCCGGCAGTTTTGAGGAGATCACCATGTTGAGGAAACTTTCGCTTGCCGCTGTCGCTGCGGTTGCGCTCGGTGCCGCGTTGGCCCCGACCTCGGCCTCCGCTCACTGGCATGGCGGCGGCCCGGGCTGGCATGGCGGTGGCGGCTGGCACGGCGGCTACCGCTGGGGCGGACCGCGCTTCTATGCCCCGGTCTCCTACGGTTATGGCGGCTGCTATGTGCGCCGGCTGGTCCCGACCCCCTGGGGACCCCGCTGGCGGCTGATCAACCGCTGCTACTGAGCCCGACAGCACCTTTCTAAACCCCCAAGGTATCTGCGCCCCCCACAGGTACCTTCCAAGAGGAGCCCCGGCGATCCCCCCGCCGGGGCTTCGCATTTTGGGTGGATGGGGCGGGGTTCATGCAATTTTGACGAGAATGGCAGCGATCCCCAAGGAGTGGCGAAACCATTTTGGGGGTCAATGACTTGGTACCGTGTCTTTACTCTGAGCACACGGAACCGCGCGATGGTTGGGCCCTTTGCCAATGACAGCGAACAGATCGACCGGCGCACCAGCCGCTCGATTTGCGATGCCGTAGGCGAACGGCTCCAGCAGAGCCTGCGTCCCGAGACACGGCTCCCGACGCATCTCGAGCAGCTCCTCAACGAGTTGGAGCGGCGCGACCGCGACGCGCATTGAGCGGCGGTCAAGCCATTGCAGAAACGGGTTGCGTTTGACCACGGCTGCGGTGACAAGGCCGCATGCTGTCCATTACCGACCTCTCCATCCGCCTCGCCGGACGCCTTCTGATTGACCAGAGTTCCGTGCAGATCACGCCGGGCTCGCGCGTCGGCCTGGTCGGACGCAACGGCACCGGCAAGTCGACGCTGTTCAAGGTGATCCGCGGCGAGCTGGCCGCCGAGCACGGCTCGGTGACCTTGCCGCCGCGCTGGCGGATCGGCAGCCTGGCCCAGGAAGCCCCGAACGGACCGGAAAGCCTGATCTCCGTCGTGCTCAAGGCCGACCTCGAACGCGACGCGCTGCTCACTGAAGCCGAGAGCGCGACCGATCCGCATCGGATCGCCGAGATCCAGACCCGCCTCGTCGACATCGACGCGCATTCGGCGCCGAGCCGCGCCGCCGCGATTCTCTCCGGCCTCGGCTTCTCCGCCGCCGATCAGCTCCGCCCCTGCGCCGAATTCTCCGGCGGCTGGCGCATGCGCGTCGCGCTTGCCGCCACCCTGTTCGCGGCCCCCGATTTGTTGCTGCTCGACGAGCCCACCAACTATCTCGACCTCGAAGGCACGCTATGGCTGGAGGATCACCTCGCGCATTATCCGCGCACCGTGATCGTGATCAGCCACGACCGCGATCTGCTGGAAAGCTCGGTCGACCAGATCCTGCATCTGGAGCGCGGCAAGCTCACGCTCTACAAGGGCAGCTATTCCTCATTCGAGGAGCAGCGCGCCGCGCGCGAGCTGCTCGACGCCAAGCAAGTCAAGCGCCAGGAGGCCGAGCGCGCCCGCCTGCAAGCCTTCGTCGACCGCTTCAAGGCCAAGGCCTCGAAAGCGCGGCAGGCACAATCCCGCGTCAAAATGCTGGAGCGGCTGAAGCCGATCGCGGCGCTGGTGACCGAGGACGTGCGCGAGATCAGCTTTCCCGCGCCGGAAAAGATCCTCTCGCCGCCGATCATCGCGGTCGACAACGCCTCGGTCGGTTACGATCCGGCGAGCCCCGTGCTCAATCGCGTCACCTTGCGCATCGACAATGACGACCGCATCGCGCTGCTGGGTGCCAACGGCAACGGCAAGTCGACGCTGGTCAAGTTGCTCGCGGGACGCCTCGCGCCGTTCTCCGGCAAGGTGACGCGGGCCGACAAGCTCTCGATCGCCTATTTCGCGCAGCACCAGCTCGACGAATTGAATGAAGACGCCTCCGCCTACGACCACGTCCGCAAGCTGATGGGCGATGCGCCGGAGGCCAAGGTGCGGGCGCGCGCCGGCGCGATCGGCTTCTCCGGCAAGGCGGCCGACACCAAGGCCGGCAAATTGTCGGGCGGCGAGAAGGCACGGCTGCTCCTGGGCCTTGCGACCTTCTTCGGTCCCAACATGATCATCCTGGACGAGCCGACCAACCATCTCGACATCGACAGCCGCGGCGCTTTGGCCGAAGCCATCAACGAATTTCCCGGTGCGGTGATCATGGTCTCGCACGACCGTTACCTGATCGAGGCCTGCGCCGACCGGCTCTGGATCGTCGCCGATCGCACCGTCACCAATTACGACGGCGACCTCGACGAATATCGCCGCCTGGTGCTGTCCACACGCAACGGCGAGCCCGCCCCGCGCGAGCGCAGCGCCGCGAGCGAAAAGCCGCAGCGCGCAAGGTCGGACAATCGCGGCTCGCTGAAGAAGCGCATCGCGGAGGCCGAAGCCGAGATCGCCCGCGTCAGCGAGATCATCACCAAGATCGATACGGCCCTTGCCCTGCCCGACATTTTTACGCGCGATCCCAAGCAGGCCGCGCAGCTGTCGAAGGCGCGGGCGAATGCGGCCGACGCGCTGGCGCGGGCGGAGGAGCAATGGCTGGAAGCAAGCACGCAGTTTGACGAGGCGGCGGGGTAGCGTCACCGCCGCGCGCCGGCTCAATCAAAATCTGAAAAACAACCCCATGCAAAGTACCGGTAATTTATTACCTGGCACTTTACTGTTGACGAATATCCGCTTTCCCGTATCGGTAGCGCCTCGCCGAGGCCGGCGCCTGTAGCAGCAACGGCTCAGTCCGCGTACTGCCCGGCTGCCTTGATGATCGGCGCCCAGCGGTCGATCTCGCTCGCCAGCATCGCGCCCAGCGCCTCCGGCGTCGCCTTGTCCTGCGGCACCGGCTCGGTGTTGATGTCGTTGAACCGCGCGATCAAGGCGGGATCCTTCAGTGCGGTCTGCAGCGCCGCCGTCAGCTTCTGAATGACCGCCGGCGGTGTGCCCTTGGGCGCATAGATGCCGTGCCAGACGCCGAGCTCGAACCCCTTGAGGCCGGCCTCGTCCGCCGTCGGCAGGTCGGGAAGACTCTTCAGCCGCTCCTTGGTGGTGATCGCGTAGGCCTTGACCTGCTTTGCCGTGATCGGACCGGTGGTGTTGGTCGCCTGGTCGCAGGTGAGATCGATCTGCTTGCCAAGCAGATCGTTCATGATCGGACCGTTGCCCTTGTACGGCACCGTGGTGAGCTGCTTCTGGATCGCCGTCATGAACAGCATGCCGCAGAGATGCGATGCCGCACCCAACCCCGCATTGGCGTAGGTCAGCTTGTCGCCCTGCTGCTGGGCGTAGGCGACCAATTCCTTGAGCGTGTCGGCCGGAAAATCCGCACGCGCGATGATGGTCATCGGCGCGTTGGTCACGAGCCCGATCGGCGCAAAGGCCGTCTTGGTGTCGTAGCTGAGGTTGCGATACAGCGTCGCCGCGGTCGAGATGCCGACGTGATGGATCAGTAGCGTGTAGCCGTCCGGCTGGGCGCGCGCGGCGCGGGTCGAACCGATGGTGCCGCCGGCTCCGGTCGCGTTCTCGACGATAACCTGCTGTCCCAGCGATTTCGCCATGCCCGCCGCGGTCAGGCGCGCGATGGTGTCGGTCGGCCCGCCGGCGGCGAACGGCACCAGCATGGTGATGGGCCTCGTCGGATAGTCCTGGGCGAGCGCCGCGCCAAACGGCAGGAGCAGCGCCGACACAAGGGCAATGAACCGCATGGTTTCCTCCGGTTTGTTATTGACACCATCAAAGCGCATTCCTGGCCGCGCGGCCATCACCAAAGCGGCACATCAGACGCATCAAGGAGTGTTGCGATCTGTGCGAGGGCGCGCGCGCGCGGCCGATGGCCTCAGCGCATAGGCTCAAGTCCAGCACTCTGTTTGATGAAGCAGCGGGGTAGAAGGGCCTCGTGTCCCGGACGCGACGCGCCATGAAATGACGCGACGCTGAGCCGGGATTCACGCTTCAGCGTTGCACGCGGCTGCTGGGCCCCGGCTCGGCCGCGCATCGCTCAAGCGCTGCGCAGCGTCCGGGGCACGATTACGTCGATAGCGCCTGATACGGCCTTACGCGTGCTTCTTCTTCGGCTTCGCCGCCCTCGGCACCGGCTGCGGGTCCGGATTGCCCTCGATCGCGGACAGGCGGCCGGCGGTGAAGGTGTAGATGCCGGCGCGGGGACCGGTGGTCCAGGTCACGACGGCGACGCGGCGGCCGACAGCATCGTTGGAGAGATTGACGCTCGAGGGCGCGCCGATGCCGCGCACCACGTCGCATTCGGTGTGGCCGAGCGCGACCGTGCCGCCCATCGGCGCCGTCGTCGACGCATTGGCATCGGCCGGCCCGGGCGGCGGCGCCATGCCGGGACAGGCGCCGTCGGCGCTGACGAGATCCTCAGCTCCGACCGGCTTGTCGGGGGTTAGCGGCGGCGACTCGATCGAGATGTTCTTGATGAAGAGACGGCCCGGTTTCTGGAACCATTCCGCATCCTTCGACAACAGATCGCTCCCGCCCGAACAGCCCGCGACCAGCGGTGCTACGGCAGCCAACGCAATTAGGAGCGACTTGGGAAGCTTTTGATGTCGCACGATAAACCAAATTCCCCGCGTGAAGGACCAGCCCTAAGCGATTGTCCCAACATCACTTTGCGGCACGAAGGTGACCAAAGCCAGCATCGCCCGAAAAGTGCAAATTATCATTAATTGCGAAGGCCCCTAATTCCGACGCTGCCACCGGCCCCGCTCGTCGGCCTGCCAATAGGTGACATCAAATCCCCGCGCCTTGCAATCCGTCCAGGCGCTGCGGGCGAGCGCCAGCGCATCCGGGTCCTCGCCGTTGAACAGCAGCACCATGCGCGCATAGCCCTGCGCGTCCTCCGGGAGGGCGGCATTGTCGACCAGGAAGCGGACATGGGCGCCGTTGGGATTGCCCTCCTCGATCGCCAGCACGATCGGCTGATCGGCGGCGTCGTTCACGCGCCATGTCGCGTGCGGCAGGAAGGAATCGTCGCGATAGGTCCACAAATGCGCGTCGAGCGCATCGGCGCGTTCTTCCGAGGTCGACTGCACCACGACGCGCCAGCCGCGCTCGAGCGATTTCTCGAGAAGCGGCGGCAACACGTTCTCCACCGTCATGTTTTGCAGATGATAGAACAGGACTTCAGTCATCTCGGGTCATTTGCGCTCGTAATGGTCGGCGACGAGGCGGTCGAGCAGGCGGACACCATAGCCGCTGCCCCAGCTGTGGTTGACGTCGGTCTTCGGCGCGCCCATGGCGGTGCCGGCGATGTCGAGATGGGCCCAGGGCGTGTTGTCGACGAAGCGCTGCAGGAACTGCGCCGCGGTGATCGAGCCGCCATGACGGCCGCCGGTGTTCTTCATGTCGGCGAACTGGGAATCGATCAGCTTGTCGTATTCGGGACCGAGCGGCATGCGCCAGACCTTTTCTCCACACTCGATGCCGGCCGTCAGCAGGCGTTCGGCAAGCTCGTCATTGTTGGAGAACATGCCGGCATGCTCGGTGCCGAGCGCGACCACGATCGCGCCGGTCAGCGTCGCCAGATCCACCATGAATTTCGGCTTCACCTTCTTGGCGACGTACCAGAGCACGTCGGCCAGCACGAGACGGCCTTCCGCGTCGGTGTTGATGATCTCGATGGTCTGGCCCGACATCGAGGTGACGATGTCGCCCGGCCGCTGCGCATTGCCGTCGGGCATGTTCTCGACGAGGCCGATGGCGCCGATCACGTTGGCCTTGGCCTTGCGCGCCGCCAGCGCGTGCATCAGGCCGACGACGCAGGCCGCGCCGCCCATGTCGCCCTTCATGTCCTCCATGCTGCCGGCCGGCTTGATCGAGATACCGCCGGTGTCGAAGCAGACGCCCTTGCCGACGAAGGCGACCGGCGCCTCGCCCTTCTTGCCGCCGTCCCAGCGCATGATCACGGTACGGCTCGGCCGCGCCGAGCCCTGGCCGACACCGAGCAGCGCGCCCATGCCGAGCTTCTGCATCGCCTTGACGTCGAGCACCTCGACCTTGACGCCGAGCTTGCGGAGCTGACTGGCGCGGCGCGCGAACTCCTCGGGGAAGAGCACGTTCGGCGGCTCGTTGACGAGGTCGCGCGCGATGATCACGCCGTCGATGACATGGCCGGCCGCGACAAACGCCTTCTTCGCGGCAGCGGCATCGCCGACCGCAAGCGAGATGTCGGCGCGCGAGCCGCCCTCCTCGCCGTCCTTCTTCTTGGTCTTGTAACGGTCGAACTTGTAGGCGCGTAGGCGCAGGCCGGAGGCGATCGCAACCGCCTGCTCGCTCGTCATCGCGCCATCCGGCAGCTCCGCCAAGACGGTCATGGCGGCAGTCCCGGCGGGAAGCTTGCTCGCGGCCACACCGCCGAATTTGAGGAAATCGTTCATCTTCAGGCCGGTCGCCTTGCCGGCGCCGATTACGATCAGCCGGGTCGCCTTCACGCCCTCCGGCGCCAGGATGTCCAGCGCGGCCGCGCTCTTACCTCTGAAGGCAGCGGCGGCGGCTGCGCGCTTCACAAGATCGACAGCGCCGCCCAGTGCCTTGGCCGTCGCCGGGCCGAGCTTCAGGTCGTCATCGCAGAACACCACCAGGATGCCACGGGGGGCGGCAGACAAGGGGACAAAGCCGACCTTGATGGCATCGGACATAGATAACTCCTTTAATGCATGTAACTTTTCGCCGTTCGGCGGTGCCGGTCCCAGCCGAAGCTGAACGGCGATTCACTGAGGCTTGCCCTACTATGGGCCAGCGGCCCGCCCGATGCCAAGCGCCGCCGTGGCCGCCCGGCCACAACCAGCGAAATATTAACCATATATTGAAGGTGCCACGGGGCAGCCATTTTGTTGACGGATCAAAGGGATGGTAGTGAGAGAGTAAGCTGGCGGAAGAGCCCTGCGGCCAACCTTGGGGATCCCCTGATCGGGGATTGGTTGGACAAGCGGAATTTCGGCCGACATTGGGGACTTGGTGGGATTCGTGCGGTAGCGCATGGGGTCGATCGATAGGTATATCTTCCGCACGACGCTGGCGTCGTTTGCGCTGGTCCTGGTCAGCCTCACCGGCGTGATCTGGATTACGCAGGCGTTGCGCGGCATCGACCTGATGACGAGCCAGGGTCAGACCATCCTCACCTTCCTCGGCATCACCAGCCTCGTCATCCCGGCCCTGGTGCTGATCATCTCGCCGATCGCGCTGATGATCGCGATCTCGCACACGCTGAACAAGCTCGCGACCGATTCCGAGATCATCGTGATGAATGCCGCCGGCTTCTCGCCGTTCCGACTGTTCTATCCGTTCTTCTACGCAACCTGCGTGGTGGCGCTGCTGGTTGCCTTCATCGCGGCCTATCTCGCCCCCGACGGCATGCGGCGAATCAAGCAGTGGGATGCCGAGATCACCGCGGACGTGCTCACCAACATCCTGCAGCCCGGCCGCTTCGCCCAGCTCGACAAGAACCTCACGATCCGGATTCGCGAACGCCAGCCCGGCGGCATTCTTGCCGGCATCTTCATCGACGACCGCCGCGATCCGAACGAGCGCGTCTCGATCGTCGCCGAACGCGGCGAGGTCGTGAAGAACGAGACCGGCTCGTTCCTGGTGCTGGAGACGGGCAATCTGCAGCGCTTCGAGGCGGGCAAGCGCGATCCGGCGCTGGTGGCCTTCGGCCGCTACGGCTTCGACATGTCGAAATTCTCCAACCAGGGCCGCGATGTCACCCTCGGCATCCGCGAGCGCTATCTCTGGGAGCTGTTCTCGCCGTCAGAGGACGACCCCGTCTACAAGCAGATCCCCGGGCAATTCCGCTCGGCCCTGCATGACAGCCTGCTCGCGCCGATCTATCCCTTCGCCTTTGCCGTGCTGACCTTCGCCTTCCTCGGCGCGCCGCGCACCACCCGCCAGAGCCGCAACTTCTCGATCGGCTCGTCGATCATCGCGGTGTTCGGCCTGCGCATGGCGGGCTTTGCCTGCTCGGTGATGGCGGTGAAGTCGTCGGGCCCGGTGCTGGTGCAATACGCGATGGTGTTCGGCGCCATCGGCATCGGGTTGTGGATCATCGTCAGCGGCGTCGTGGTCGAGCCGCCCCCCGGCCTGATGGAGGCCATCAACAGGTCGAACGCGCGCATCGCGCGGCTGTTCGGACGTCCGGCCACCGCATGAGCATGCTCACCAACACACTCGGGCGCTATTTCGCCGGGCGCTTCGTGGTCGCGGCGCTCGGCGTGTTCGCGAGCATTTTCCTGCTGCTGGTGCTGGTCGACTACATCGAGATGGTGCGCAAGACCTCTGGCCTCGCCTCCGCCTCGGCGCTCATGGTGGCCGAGACCTCGCTGTTCCGGGTACCGCAGCTTCTGGAGAAGCTGACGCCGTTCTGCATGCTGATCGGCGCCATGACCTGCTATCTCGCCCTCTCCCGCCGGCTCGAGCTCGTGGTCGCGCGCGCCGCCGGCATCTCAGCATGGCAGTTCATCTCGCCGGCGCTCGGCAGCGCGCTCCTGATCGGCGTGATCGCCACCGTCGCCTACAATCCGATGTCGGCCAACTTGCGCGAAGCCTCCAAGCGCATGGAGGCCGAGCTGTTCGGCTCGGCGCCGGGCGGCGGTATCCAGGACGCCTCCGGCTTCTGGCTCAATCAGGTGACCAGCGACGGCCAGACCATCATCAACGCGGCACGCAGCGAGCAGCAGGGCGTCCGGCTCACGGGGCTGACGCTGTTCCGGTTCGACCCGGACCAGCACTTCAAGGAACGGGTCGAGGCGCGCGAGGCGACGCTCGAGGCCGGCCGCTGGCTGTTCAAGGGCGTTCGCCGCTTCTCGCTGGACGCCCCGCCGATCGACCAGGCCAGCTTGGAGATTCCGACGACGCTGACCGAGGCGCAGGTCCGCAACAGCTTCTCCACCCCCGAGACTGTGTCCTTTTGGCAACTACCGAGCTACATCCGCTCGTCCGAAAGCTCGGGCTTCGCGACAGCCGGTTACCGACTCCAGTATCAGAAGCTTCTGGCACAGCCGTTTTTGCTTGCGGCCATGGTGATGCTCGCGGCCTCCGTGTCGTTGCGTTTCTTCCGGATGGGCGGCGTGCAAAAGATGGTTTTGAGTGGCGTGGGCGCAGGCTTTCTGCTCTACGTTCTGTCGAAAGTAACTGAGGACTTGAGCAAGGCTGAGTTGATGCATCCGATCGCTGCGGCGTGGTTGCCCGTTGTAGTGGGCGGCCTCACCGGCTTTTTGGCCTTGCTCTATCAGGAGGACGGTTAGTGAGTGCCGTCCAACGAGGGCTCGTGTCTCGTTTGACGCGGCGCATGTTGATGCGCGCGAACGGGCGCGGCTTGTCCATCCGCAGACTGCTGCTCGCCGTCGTGACCGCTGCCTCGCTCGGCGGGCTGATCGACGTTGCCGCCGTGGCGCCGGCCTCCGCCCAATATACCTACAATCCGCTGCCGCCGCGTCCGAAGCCGCCCAGGGCCGCCAACGACAACCAGATGCTGGTTCAGGCGACCGAGGTCGACTACGACTACAATAATTCGCGCGTCTCCGCGGTCGGCAACGTCCAGCTGTTCTACAACGGCACCAGCGTCGAGGCCGACAGGGTCATCTACGACCAGAAGACCAAGCGGCTGCATGCCGAAGGCAACATCCGCATGACGGATGCCGACGGCAAGATCACCTATGCCGAGATCATGGATCTCTCCGACGATTACCGCGACGGTTTCGTCGATTCGCTGCGCGTCGACACCGCCGACCAGACCCGCATGGCCGCGAGCCGCGCCGATCGCTCCAGCGGCAATTACACGGTGTTCGAGAACGGCGTCTACACGGCCTGCGCGCCGTGTCGGGACGATCCGAAGAAGCCGCCGCTGTGGCAGGTCAAGGGTGCGCGCATCATCCACGACCAGCAGGAGAAGATGCTGTATTTCGAGACGGCGCAGCTCGAATTCTTCGGCGTGCCGCTCGCCTACATGCCCTATTTCTCGACGCCCGACCCGACCGTGAAGCGCAAGAGCGGCTTCCTGATGCCGGGTTATATTTCCGGCACGGACAACACGGGCTATGGCGTCGAGGTTCCCTATTATTGGGCGATCGCGCCCGACATGGACGCAACCTTCACCCCGCGCTTCCTGTCGCGGCAAGGCGTGCTGCTGCAGGGCGAATTCCGACAGCGCCTGATCGACGGCGCCTACCAGATCCGCGCGTACGGCATCAACCAGCTCGATCCCGGAGCGTTTGCCGGGCAGCCTGGCGACCGCGACTTCCGCGGCGCCATCGACACCAAGGGTCAGTTCGCATTGAACGACAAATGGGTCTGGGGCTGGGACGGCGTCCTGATGTCCGACTATTATTTCTTCTCGGACTACCGGCTCTATCAATACCGCGATCCGCTCGGCTCGTTCCTGCTGCTGCCGACGGAAGCGCTGTCGCAGCTCTATCTGACCGGTGTCGGCAACCGCAGCTTCTTCGATGCGCGCACGATGTACTGGCTGAGCTATTCGGGTAACCAGAGCCAGGTGCCGATCGTCTATCCGGTGATCGACTATTCCAACGTGCTCAACTATCCGGTGTTCGGCGGCGAGTTCAGCTACAAGACCAATTTCGTGAACCTGTCGCGCGACCAGTCGGTGTTCGATCCGATCACGACGCTGGCCAACACCAACAGCCTGTGCACGACGGCATCGGCCGATCCGCTCGCCCGCACGCCCTCGCAGTGCCTGCTGCGCGGCTTCCCCGGCACCTACACCCGCCTCACGGCGGAAGCGCAATGGCGCAAGTCCTTCACCGATCCGTTCGGCCAGATCTGGACGCCATTCGCGAGCCTGCGCGCCGATGCGATCAACTCCTCGGTCTCCAACCAGCCGGGCGTGTCGAACTATCTTCCCGTCGGCGACACCCAGGCGTTCCGCCTGATGCCGACCGTGGGGCTCGAGTACCGCTATCCCTTCATCAACATCCAGCCGTGGGGATCGACCACGCTCGAGCCGATCGCGCAGATCATCATCCGGCCGAACGAGACCTATGCCGGCAAGCTCCCGAACGAGGACGCCCAGAGCCTGGTGTTCGACGCCTCGAACCTGTTCAGCGTCGACAAGTTCTCCGGCTACGACCGCGTCGAGGGCGGCGGCCGCGCCAATGTCGGCGTGCAGTCCACCACGCAGTTCGACAAGGGCGGCGCCGTCAAGGTGTTGTTCGGACAGTCCTACCAGCTGTTCGGCATGAACTCCTATGCGGTGCAGGACTCCATCAACACGGGCCTCGATTCCGGCCTCGACAAGCCGCGTTCCGATTACGTGGCGAGCGCCAGCTACTCGCCCAACAGCACCTACACGTTCAGCGTTCGCTCCCGCATGGACGAGCAGACCTGGAACGTGCAGCGCTTCGAGGCGGAAGGCCGCGCGAACTTCAATCGCTGGTCGGTCAGCATGATGTACGGCAATTACGCGCCGCAGCCGGAGCTTGGCTATCTGACGCGCCGCGAGGGCATCCTGACGTCAGGCTCGCTGAAGGTCGCGACCAATTGGGTGGTGACGGGCTCGGCGCGCTGGGACCTCGAGGCCAACAAGATCAATCAGTATGTGCTCGGGGCCGGCTATGTCGACGATTGCTTCGTGCTGGCGGCGAACTACGTAACTTCGTATAGCTACTCCGCGGGCACGACTCCGCCCGTGCTGAGCCACGCGTTCATGTTCCAGATCGGCTTGCGCACGCTGGCGACCTCGTCGGGGTCCAGCACGTCCGGCCTGACCGGCATGCAATGAACCACCTGAAGTGACGACCGCGTTTCCAATCGCAGGCTCATTTCGGCTGACATGCGAGCGACAATCATGACGACCCCATTGCCTTTCTTTCGCCTCCTCCTCGCCATCAGCGCCGGGCTGCTCCTGACCGGCCTGCCCTCGCCGTCGCGCGCGCAGAACATCGTCGTCATGGTCAACGGCGACCCCATCACCGATTTCGACATCGAGCAGCGCTCCAAGCTCGACCAGCTGACGACACAGAAGACCCCGAGCCGGCAGGAGGTCATCAACGAGCTGATCGACGACAAGATCAAGATGAAGGAGGGCAAGAAGTACGGCGTCGATCCCGGCGTCTCCGACATCAACCAGTCCTACGAGGGCATGGCGCAGCGCATGCGCATCACGCCGGACCAGCTCACCAAGTCGCTCGAGGTCAAGGGCGTGCGCCCCGAGACGTTGAAGGGCCGCATGAAGGCCGAGATGGTCTGGACCAGCCTCGTGCGCGGCCGCTACAAGGAGAAGCTGATGGTCGGCGAGCGCGACGTGGCGCAGGCCGTGCAGGCTGAAACCGGCGACAAGCTGCAGATCGAGGGCACCGAATACAAGATGCAGCCGATCGTGCTGATCGTGCCGCGCGGCTCGTCTCCGGCCTTCCAGGAGACGCGGATGAAGGAAGCCGAGCAATATCGCTCGCGCGTCGGAAGCTGCGAGGAGGCCAACTCGCTGTTCCGCTCGACGCCGAACGCCACCATCCGCGACAGCGTCACCAAAACCACCGCGGAGCTGCCAGAGGCGCTGCGCAAGGTGCTCGACGACACGCCGATCGGCCATTTGACCGCGCCCGAGGTAACCAAGGCGGGCATCGAGATGGTCGTGCTGTGCTCGCGCAAGCCGACCATGATCGACACGCCGAAGAAGCGCGAGGTCCGCGAGAAGATGTACCAGCAGAAATACGAGAAGACCCAGAAGACCTATCTCGACGAGCTCCGCAAGGCGGCGATGATCGAATATCGCAACCGCTGATGGCCGCCCACCCTGCCAAGCCCCTCGCACTGACGCTGGGAGAGCCTGCCGGCATCGGCCCCGACATCACGATCGCAGCCTGGCTCAGGCGCCGTGAACTGAACCTGCCCGCCTTTTATCTGCTCGGCGACGAGGCGGCGATCGCGCGGCGCGCCAAAGTGCTTGGTGCCGATATCAGGATCGCCTCGTCAAGCGCCGGCGAGGCCGATGCCGTGTTCGCCGAGGCCCTGCCCGTCGTGGCCACCGGCGCGCACGCCACGGCCGGGCCCGGCTCGCCCGACGCATCGAGCGCACCGGCCGCACTCGCCTCGATCCGCCAGGCGGTCGCCGATGTCCGCGAAGGGCGCGCCAGCGCCGTCGTCACCAATCCGATCGCCAAGAGCGTGCTCTACCGCGCAGGCTTCCGTCATCCCGGCCACACCGAATTCCTCGCCGAGCTCGCGGCCGTGGACGGCCGCGTGCCGCAGCCGGTGATGATGCTGTGGTCGCCGCGGCTCGCCGTGGTGCCCGTGACCATCCACGTCTCGCTGCGCGAAGCGCTGGCCCAGCTCACCAGCGAGCTGATCGTCTCGACCGTGCGCATCGTCGCCGCCGGGCTCAAGTCCCGCTTCGGCATCGCGACGCCGCGCATCGCTGTCTCCGGTCTCAACCCGCACGCCGGCGAGGACGGCTCGCTCGGCGACGAGGAGCAGACCGTCATCGCGCCTGCGCTCGAGACGCTGCGCAACGACGGCATCGATGCCAGAGGGCCATTGCCCGCCGACACCATGTTCCACGAAGCCGCGCGCAACCTCTATGACTGTGCGGTCTGCATGTATCACGACCAGGCGCTGATCCCGATCAAGACGGTCGCCTTCGACGACGCCGTCAACGTCACGCTCGGCCTGCCCTTCATCCGCACCTCGCCCGATCACGGCACTGCCTTCGACATCGCCGGCACCGGCAAAGCCAATCCGGCCAGCCTGATCGCGGCGCTGAGGCTTGCCAGCCGCATGGCGGCCGCGACAAGCGAATGAGCGCAATCGACGACCTCCCGCCGCTTCGCGAGGTCATTCGCCAGCACGCGCTGTCGGCCCGCAAATCGCTGGGCCAGAATTTCCTGCTCGACCTCAACCTCACCGCGCGCATCGCGCGCGCGGCAGCGCCGCTCGAGGACTCCACCATCGTAGAGATCGGCCCGGGCCCGGGCGGGCTGACCCGCGCACTGCTCGCGCTCGGCGCCAGGCGCGTCGTCGCCATCGAGCACGACGAGCGCGCGATCCCCGCCCTGCAGGATATTTCCGCGCGCTACCCTGGTCGGCTCGAGATCGTGCACGGCGACGCCATGACCTTCGATCCCCGCCCGCTGCTCGCCGGCGAACGCGCGAAGATCGTCGCGAACCTGCCCTACAACATCGCGACACAGCTCCTGATCGGCTGGCTCACCACCGAGCCATGGCCGCCCTGGTACGACATGATGGTCCTGATGTTCCAGCGCGAGGTCGGCGAGCGCATCGTCGCGCGCGAGGACGAGGAGGCCTATGGCCGCCTCGGCGTGCTCGCCAACTGGCGCTGCGAGACCAAGATCCTGTTCGACATTGCGCCGTCCGCCTTCGTACCGCCGCCGAAGGTCACGTCCTCCGTCGTGCGCCTGGTGCCGCGCGCAGAACCGCTTCCCTGCGATCGAAGATTGCTCGAACAGGTCGCAGCCGCAGCCTTCGGCCAGCGCCGCAAGATGCTGCGCCAGAGCCTCAAATCGCTGGGCGTCGATCCCGCGCGTCTTGCGGCCGCCGCCGGCGTCGATGCGACGCGGCGCGCCGAGACCGTGCCTGTTTCCGGCTTTGTTGCCATGGCGCGTGAATTGGCGGATATACGCAGCGAGGCTCGATAACAGGAATTTCGGAGGAAGGAATATGGCGTTGATGCGTCGGCAATCCCTGGTCAAGTTCGATGCGCCACTGTGCGAGACCATCGTGGACACGCCAAAGCCACAGGGGCGCGAGGTGCTGGTGCGCATCGAGCGCTGCGGCCTCTGCCATTCCGATCTGCACATCCAGGACGGCTACGCCGATCTCGGCGGCGGCAAGAAGCTCGACACCACGCGCGGCATGACGCTGCCCTTCACGCTCGGACACGAGATCGCCGGCGTCGTCGACGAAGTCGGACCTGACGTTCCTGCGGGCCTCGTCGGGGCCAAGAAGGCGGTGTTTCCCTGGATCGGCTGCGGCCAGTGCCGCGACTGCGCCAATGGCGACGAGAATCTCTGTGTGAAGCAGCGCTTCCTCGGCGTCTCCATCGATGGCGGCTTCGCCACCCACGTGCTGGTCCCTGACGCGAAATACCTGCTCGACTACGATCCCCTGCCCGTCAACCAGGCCGCGACCCTGATGTGCTCCGGCGTGACCGCCTATGGCGCGCTCAAGCGCCTGGTCGACCGTCCGCGCCAGCGCAACCTGCTGCTGATCGGCCTAGGCGGCGTCGGCATGATGGGCCTGTCGTTCGCGCAAGCCATGTTCGAGCAGCCGATCACGGTCGCCGACCTCTCGGCGGCCGCGCGCGACACCGCGCTGAAGAACGGCGCAGCCGGCGCCTACGATCCGTCCGAGCCCGACGTGATCAAGCGCATCCTCAAGGAGACCGAAGGCGGCTTCGACGAGATCGTCGACTTCGCCGGCAACGAGAAGTCGATGGCGTTCGCGGTCGCCGTCGCCGCGCGCGGCGGCAAGATCGTGGTCTCCGGCCTGATGGGCGGGCAGTTCACCCTGCCGATGGTGCAATGGGTCTACAAGCGCATGACCATCGAAGGCTTCATGGTGGGCACGCTCGCGGAGGCGAAGGAACTGATGGCGCTCGCCCGCGCCGGCAAGATCAAGCCGACGCCGATGCGCGAGGAGCCGATGGGCGATGTCCAGAAATGGATCGACGAGCTACGCGCCGGCAAGGTGGTCGGCCGCATCGTGCTGAAGAACTGAGTTATTCGCTGGCGGCGGGATGAATGTCTCGCCGCCGCGCACGGAACGGCTTCGGCCGCGCTGCGTTGGCAGCCCATGTCCATCCGCTGCACTGTCGAAAGCGCATTCTTCATCGCCTGGAGCTGTCTGGAGAAGAGCGGCGAGCTCGGTCCTCCGGATGCGACGGCGAACATGCTTCTCGATGCCATCGAAGCCCAGCTCAGGACCGGCGAACGCCGGCAGTTGATGCTCGCCAACAAGGCGATCGACGCCTATCGCAAGCAAATAGCCCAAGGCCGCATCCCGACCACGCACCGGATTCACCTGGGATGATCCGGCCCGGACAACGCCTTGCGGCGCCGCCGCGAGGTGCACCGGAAACTCGACGCGCCCATCCGTGCGCGCTCTGTGTTCACTCCTGAACAGAACGACCAGCGGATCTCGAATTTACGTAGTTCTCCGGACCAGAACAAAGTTCACAGCGTGCTCTACGGGCAACGCCCGACGGATCAGCTCCTGCCTGCCCGGGAATTTTCGACTCCCACAAGGCCTTGTGTGCACTTTGGAACCGTCAGTTCCGCTGCGGAAACGTAGGATTTTCGAGGTGCCGATTCCCGGCCGAGCACCAGCCAAGATCAAGAACCAAGTGACGAGAAGCGTGACCGGCCGGCCCCAGAACGATCTGCTTCGCAAGCTCGACGCCCAGGATTTCGAGCTGCTCAGCCCACACCTGCAATCGGTCGAGCTCGCCGCGAGCCACATCCTGCATCACGCTGGCGACGACGTCGCGGCCGTCCATTTTCCCTGCGGCCCGACCTTCGTGTCGTTCGCAGTGCCGGTCGAGGACGATCGCGAGGTCGAAAGCCTGCTGGTGGGCCGTGAAGGGGCGATCGGGATCCCCGCCGGCCGCGAACCGTCGCTGGCCTATTCCCGCATCGTCGTGAAGGTCGGCGGGACGCTCGCGCGCCTGCCGCTGCGTGCGCTCGAACAGGCCCAGCAGCGATCGGCCGGCCTGCAGGAGCTGTTCGCACGCTACGCAGCCTGCCAGTTCGCGCAGTTGCTGCAGACCGCCGCCTGCAACGCCGCGCATTCGATCGAGCAGCGCGCCGCCAAATGGATCATCGCGGCCCGGGAGCATATCGGCGGCGACGAGATCCCCCTCACCCACGAGCAGCTCGCCGGCATGCTCGGCGTCTCCCGCAGCTATGCCAGCCGCGTCATCCAGACGTTCAAGGCGAGGCGCATCCTCGCCACCCGCCGCGGCGCCATCCTGATCCTCGATGCCGCCGCGCTCGAGTCGAGCGCCTGCGCCTGCAACGACACGGTGAAGAGGCATTTTCGCGAAGTGCTGGGACGAGCGGCCTCAGCGGGGTAGAACCAGCCGCGCCGCCGGAACATAATCGCGTACCCCGCATTGCCCGGACATGCCGCGGTATTATTTTCACTTCGAGGGCCAGCAGCCCCACACCGATACGACAGGCGAAGCGCTCCTCGACGACGAGGCTGCCTGGCGCGAAGCGGTCCGCCTCTCCCGCGACGTCGAGCATGCGCTACGCCCGGGCGACAGCTGGACGCTCAGTGTGTTCGACGGCACCGAGCCGGTGTTCGTGCTGGCGATGGTGACGCGGCGGTTTCGGTGAGAGGCCAGCTCCCGAGACGGCCGGACAAAGGGCGCCGATCGGTTCAGCTCCGCAGGGCGGTTATGCCGTCGGACAGCGCCCCAATCCGCCAGATTCCGATAGTCATTGCGCTCCGCATCTCGCGCTTCGCTTGCCGGCAGCCAAAGCACAACTTGCATTAACGAGCGAACCGCCGTTCAATGACGGTTTTAGCCGGCAGCACATTTATACTTTCCTGGTTTTGGAATGCGGACATTTCTCATCATCATCGGCATCTGGCTGCTGATCAACGTGCTTTTCGTCGTGATCATGATGCCGCCGCGAAAGCCGCGAAGGCCGGATCATCCACGATCGTCGGCAAGTCTTGCACCGGCTGCCGTCGAGCCCAACGCTTATCCTTTCGACGAAGACGAGAAGATCTCGCTGCGTCACACCATCATCGCCATCGCGATGGGCGCGCTGTTCTCGCTGACACCGCCGCTGCTCCAGGCGGCCGATGACATCAAGCGGCTGCTCGGAAGATGCCGCAAGGCGAAGCGTTCCGACACCGAAGCGGGCGAACGATCCCTCGATACGGTGCTCGACGAACACCATGTCAAGGAGGCGCAGACGTCAGCCGACCGATCCCGGCCCGACCAGCAGGACGATCCGAAGCGCTAGCGATCGGTCTTGCTTCAACACAGATGACTTGTTCAAAACCGACGACTTGGCCTGCATTGGAACACTGCGCGCTCACAGCCGTTTGCTCACTGCGAAGGCAACGATAAGCCTCAGCCGATGACGGACAGCCTCCATCTCCGGTGTATCGCATTGAGCCTGCGAAGGAGCCCCTCACTTGGTTAGTCCCGCGAAATGGTACGATCCGATATCGGAACGCTGGATCGCACCGCGACAGATACGCCCGGACGCAACATCGCCGCCGTCTGGCGTAAACCACATCCTCGAGTTCGAGCGAACGCTCGAAGTCCAGCGCATCTGGCGCGCGCTCGTCGATTGCTGCACGCACGATTGAATGACTCGGCGCATGCAGCACGACGAAGGAACCCGCCGTCGCCCGCGCGGTTGTAACCCTGCATGACCGATTCCACCTCACCCGCAAAGCCCGTCGCAACCGCGATTCGCTATCTCTCGATCATCGTTGGCTGCGCCTGCCTGCTACTGGCCGCGATCTGCGTCGCCATCGCGTGCCAGGTCTTCGTCCAAACCGGCGTATTCGCGCAATCCTATGCGATGGTAGGACTGATCAGCGCCGTATTGGGGCTGCTGGCGCTGATGCTTGCGCGGGTGTGGAAGTAGGCCGCAGTTCCTAGCTGTCGGATGGGTAGAGCCCTTGCGAAACCCATCGCTGACCTAACGCCGCTCCACGCTGGCGCCCCCGAAAATAACGAACGCAGGTCGCGGCTACTCACGCCCCGTCGGGCAAGAGACCTCGTCAACCCCCTCGCGCCGATGAGGCCCACAAGGGCGTCACGCCACTTTTCGCTCACGCGCCGGGCTGCTAGACTGACCTCATTATTTTGGGGAATTTGATGCGCGCGACGATTTTCAATCGCGTTGCGGGGTTGGCGGCGCTGATCGCAGCCACGCTTGCTGCGGTGACGCAACCGGCATCCGCCGAGAAGCGCATCGCGCTGGTGGTCGGCAACTCCGCCTACAAGAACATCACGCCGCTCGACAACCCGTCCAAGGACGCCAGCCTGATGGCGGAGACGCTTGGCTTGCTCGGCTTCACGCTGGTCGGCGGCCGCGCCCAGCTCGATCTCGACAAGGGCGCAATGGACCTTGCCGTACAGAGCTTCGGGCGGCAGGTCCAGGGCGCCGACGTCGCGCTGTTTTACTATGCCGGCCACGGCGTGCAGGTTGCCGGCTCAAACTACCTCGTGCCTGTCGGCGCCAACCCGACGCGTGAGGCCGACGTCGATTTTCAAATGACCGACGTCAATCTCGTGCTGCGCCAGATGCAGGGATCTGGCACGCGCCTCAACCTCGTGATCCTCGATGCCTGCCGCAACAACCCGTTCGGCTCACGAGGCCTTCGTTCCTCGGACGGCGGCCTCGCGCAGATGCGCGCGCCGGAGGGCACGCTGATCTCCTACGCAACTCAGCCCGGCAACGTCGCGCAGGACGGCAGCGATGGCCACAGCCCCTACACCAAGGCGCTCGCCGCGACGGTGCGGACCGCAGGCCTCGACGTGTTCCAGACCTTCAACCAGGTCGGCCTCGCGGTGAAGCGGGCCACATCGGGCGCGCAGCAGCCCTGGGTGTCGTCCTCGCCGATCGACGGCACCTTCTATTTCGTACCCCCGACACAAGCAGCACCGCCGCAGGTCGCCGCGATGCAGCCTGATCCGCTGCCGGCGGAGCGCCTGCGCGCCGACCCGGACCGCGTGCCTTTGCGCGATGCTGCGCTGCTGAGCGAATTGAACGAGCGGCTCTACGAGCTGAATTTCGATCCTGACACGCCCGACGGCCTCACCCGCGCGATTACGAAACTGCAGCAGCGGATTTCCATGGCGCCGAACGGGGAGCCGACTGAGGGCCTGCTGCTGCGATTGCGCAAGATGGAGGATCTGAAGCCGTGGGGCTCGATCGTCTACGGGCCCGACAGCAGCAAATGGGGCATCTCTTGGAACCACGCCTCGCGGCGCGCGGCGGTGGCGGATGCGCGCGGCAATTGCGCCGGCGCCAAATGCCCGATCGAGCTCTCCTTCTACGGCAAGAGCTGCGGCGCGTTCGCGATATCAGACAAATCCTGGTCGCTGGTCCAGCGTGACAGCGTCCAGCGCGCCAAGGACGCCGCGCTTGACGAATGCGGCAAGGCTGGCAAAGCTTGCCGGATTATCGGATCCGTCTGCGCCGACGGCTCCGGCCGCTAATACCTTTTGATTTTTGGATTGATCGCTCATGTCGCACGTTATCGCCCGGACGTTGGCTTTCGGCTCCCTCATCATCCTCGCTTCATCGTCCGCTTTCGCGCAGTCCGGCAGCGCCGGCGGCGCGATCGGCAATGACGAAAAGTCGCTGTCCGGCTCGCGTTCGGATCGCTCGGCCGAGCCAGCATCCTCGGCGCGCCGCAGCAAGCCGGCGACTGAAGAGCGCTCGTCGCCGCGCCGAAGTGGCGGCGGTGGTGGTGGCGGCGGCGGCGGTTTCGACGGCGCCTGGGTGGTCGTCAGCGTCGGCTGCGGCGGCTCGACCTCCGGCGCGGTCGTCGTAACTTCGGGCCGGGTCATCGGCGAAGGAGTCAGCGGCAGCGTCAGCCCGAGCGGCTCGGTTCATACGTCCGGCGCGGGCAATGGTGTGACCTTCACGGGCGCCGGCCGCCTCTCCGGCCGTAGCGGTTCCGGAACCTGGCGCCGCTCCGACGGCTGTGGCGGAACCTGGACATCGACCAAGCAATAGCGCTCGACATTGTCTGCGTGCGCGGGGAACGAACGCGCCGCAGGCCCAATTCAGGCCACATCCTCTCCGGATTTGCGGCTCATTGCCACCCAACTCTTTGACGAGAAAGGGACGGTAACGAGTTGCGTCATGCGTAATCGGGAGACCAGGATGGGCAACCGCACCGCGAAATTCATCTCTGCGCTGGTTGGCAGCGTGATTGCAGGCGTGCCCCTGGCGGCCGTATCGCAGAATGCACCGACGGCAGCAGCCACAACAGCAGCAAGCACGGCGAATGCGGCAAGCGACTGCCTCGCTTCGCCGAAGGGCACCGCGCCGCAGGGCCAGCATTGGTTCTATCGCCTCGATCGCGCGACCAAGCGGCAGTGCTGGTACCTGCGCGCCGAAGGCGGCAAGGTCACGCAGAGCGCGCAGGCGACGGCTGACACGCCGACCCCGGAGTTGACCGCGCCGAAATCGGTGCAATCAGTGCAGAATGCGCGCGCCGAATACATCGCGCCGCAAGCAACCGCGCCGGCCGCAGCGAGTGCCCCACCGGCACCCCAGCAGGCGGACAGCAGCGTGCAAGCGCCTGCCGTTGCCGAACGCTGGCCCGACGCCAGCACGACCGCGCCCGCGCAACAGCCCGTAGCCACACCTGCATCGACCGCCGCGCAGCCGAGCGCGAAGCCGGCCAAGGCCCCTGGGACGCTCGTTGCCGCCGAAATCCCCGCCGACAAGCCGACCGGCTCGCTGCAGACGCTGATGCTCGTCATCGTCGGCGCGCTGGCACTGGCCGGCCTGCTCGCCAGCGTCATCTATCGCTTCGCCGGCGGACGCGTCCGCGTCCAGGCGGGCGACCGCCGCGTGAACTGGGACCAGCGCGAGCCGCAGGATCGCGACGACAGCCGCGCGCCCTGGCTCGAGGCGGCGCCTGCCGCGGCGGCGCGCGCAGAGCGGCCGCGTCCGGTGGACTTCGACGCCGCGCGTCCTCAGGCCAAGCAGCTCGCCGCATTCAGCGACGCGATCGCCAGGGTCGCAAGCCAGGCCCAGCCTGCTCGGGTCGAGGATGCAGAACCCGACGAGGCCGGGATCGCGGTATTCGAAGGGGAATTCGAGATCGAGACCCCCGCGCCTCGGCTCGCCGTCAACGACGTTCACGACGATGAGCCGGCCCACCGGGACGACGCTGCGCGCGACGATGCCGTCGACATCGACATCATCACGGCGATGCTGGAACGGCTGGCGCAGGAAGGGCCGCGGCTGTCGCAGCCTAGCCTTGAAGCTGGCCTTGAAGACCTCGCACGAAGCCCACGAGGCCAGTCCGCCGCTCGCGCTTGAGGCGTTCGGCCTTCAGGATCGACTGCACCTCGGCGAAGGCCTTGTCCACGTCGTTGTTGATCACGATGTAGTCGTACTCCGCCCAGTGACTCATCTCGTGGCTGGCGCGGCTCATGCGATTGCGGATCACCTCGTCGGAATCCTGCGCGCGCGAGTGCAGCCGCTTTTCGAGATCGGCGGCCGACGGCGGCAAGATGAAGACGCGAACCACATCGACGCTCGCCTTCTGGTGCAGCTGCTGCGTACCCTGCCAGTCGATGTCGAACAGCACGTCCTGCCCGGCCGACAGTGCCGCCTCCACCGGGGCGCGGGGCGTCCCGTAAAGATTGTCAAACACGGTGGCCCACTCCAGGAGCTCGTCCCCCTTCACCATCGCTTCGAAGCGAGGCTTGTCGACGAACAGATAGTCGCGGCCGTCAACCTCGCCGGGGCGCTTGGCGCGCGTCGTCGCCGACACCGACATCTTCAGGCCGGGCTCCCGCTCGAGCAGCATCCGCGAGAGCGTCGTTTTGCCTGCGCCCGACGGCGAGGACAGCACGAACATCAATCCGCGCCGCTCGACCCCGTCAGTTCCGTGATCGCCCGTCGTCATCGATCACTCCAGATTCTGGACCTGCTCGCGAAACTGCTCGACCACGTTCTTCATGGCGAGCCCCGTATTGGTCAGCTCGATGTCGTTCGACTTCGAGCAGCAGGTGTTGACCTCGCGGTGAAACTCCTGCGCCAGGAAGTCGAGCTTGCGGCCGACCGGGCCGCCCTTGCCGATCAGCTCGCGCGCCTGCGCAATGTGCGAGGCGATGCGGTCGAGCTCCTCGCGGATGTCGGCGCGGGTCGCGATCAGGATCGCTTCCTGCATCAGGCGGTCGGAATCGAAGCGATCGGAGGTGTCGAGCAATGTTGCGATCTGCTCGGCGAGCCTGGCCTTGATCGCCTCGGGCTTGCGGCCGGGCGCGCCTTCCGCCTTCCTGGCCAGTTGCTCGACCTCGTCGACCCGCTGGATCAGGATCTGCCCGAGCGCGGTGCCCTCGCGCTTGCGCATCTCGACGAGTTCGGCGAGCGCCTTGTCGAAGGCTTCGGCCGCGGCGGTGCGCGCGGCCTTGTCCTCCTCCTCGTCGCCCTCGGGCTCGGCGACCTCGACCACGCCCTTGATCGCGAGCAGGCCGTCGACACTCGGCGCGACGGCGTCGACCTTGCCGGCGATCATTGCGGCGGCCTTCAGGACGGCGTTGAGCACGTCCTCATTGACGCGGACGGAGGCAGCGGCGTTGGTGCGCTTGACGGTGAGATTGGCGTAGACGGTTCCTCGCGACAAAATCTCGCCGGCGCGCTTCTTGGCGTAGGCCTCGAGCTCGTCGAACCCCTGCGGCAGCCGCACCCTGAGGTCAAAGCCCTTGGCATTGACCGACTTCAATTCCCATTCGAACGTATACGGCCCGCTAGCGCCGTGGCTTCGGGCAAAGCCGGTCATGGACGACAGCGCCATCAGGTCAAATTCTCCAGAAGCATGGGATTCGCGAGGCCATCAGGCCACGCGAATCTTAAGACTATTTTGCAGCAAAGTGGAATCCGCAAAGTCCCGTAGGCAGGTCTGCGCTCAGGCTAGCGCTGGATTACCGGCGGCGACGATTGCACCGCGCCCTGGCGGGCCGGCGCGGGATTGGCGGGGCGTGCCGCCGGCGGCTTCTTCTGCTGGGTGGGCCGTGCCGGCGTAGCCGCGGTCGGCGTGTCGGCTGCGCCGGGCGCTGCGGCGGCCGCCGGCGGCGCATCCTCGGCTGGCTCGACCGTGTCGTTCTGGATCTGCTTCTCCATCGCGCGCAGCTTGGCGACGTTCTTCTGATGCGCGTCGTAGGTCTCGGTAAAGGCGTGCCCGCCGCTGCCGTCGGCGACGAAGAAGAGGTCGCGGGTACGGGCCGGATTGGCGGCGGCTTCCAGCGAGGCGCGGCCGGGGTTGGCGATCGGGCCCGGCGGCAGGCCCTCGATCACGTAGGTGTTGTAGGGCGAAGGCTGCGTGATCTCGCTGCGCTTGATCGGGCGCCCCAGCGTGCCCTTGCCGCCGACGATGCCGTAGATGATCGTCGGATCGGACTGCAGCTTGATCTTCTGCTTCAGGCGGTTGACGAACACCGCGGCAACACGGCTGCGCTCGTCGGGCTTGCCGGTTTCCTTCTCGACGATCGAGGCCAGCGTCACCAGCTGCTCCGGAGTCTTGACCGGAATGTCCTGATTGCGGCGCTCCCAGATCTCGGCCAGCACGCGCTTGTGCGCCTGCTGCATGCGCTGGATCACCTGCTCGCGCGGGGTCCCGCGCGGGAATTTGTAGGTCTCCGGCAGCAGCGTGCCTTCCCGCGGCAGCTCACGGACGCTGCCGGTGAAGATGTCGTTGTCGGAGAGCCGCGCCACGATCTGCTCGGACGTCAGGCCTTCCGGGACGGTCACGGCATGCTGCACCACCTTGCCCTCGACGATGGTGGCGATGACGTCACGCAAGGAGGCGTTCTTCTGGAACGAATACTCGCCGGGCTTCAGGTCCGAGCTCGCCTTCAGCGCTGCGACGCTGGCGATGAACACCCACGGATTGACGTCGGTCACGCCTTCCCGGTTCAGGGTCTCGGCGATGTCGCGCTTGCCGGCGCGCTGCGGGATGTTGACGATCTTGTCGTCCTTCAGCGGTCCCGGCGCCTCGATCACCTGCCGGCCGTAATAATACACGCCGCCCGCGCCGAGCATGGCGATCAGCAGCAGGGTGATGATGGCGTTGCCGACGATCACGAAAGGATTGCGGGCGCGGTCCGACCGCTTCGGCGGCGGCGGGACCTGCTCGGGCTCAAGCGCTGCCCGCGGACTCCGGGGCGAAATGGGCGGCCTTTCACTCATCGATGCAACCTGAATCCTGCCGGTTCAATCGCGGCCCGACAATCGTTTGTCCAGCCAATGCACGCGCCCACGGGGGTATGACTATCGCCGAATACGGCAAAACGGTGGATTCGTTTCAAACGCAAACTATTGAACCAGCCGCCGGAAGATCACCGACGCGTTGGTACCGCCAAAACCGAAAGAATTCGACAACGCGACGTTGACCTCGCGCTTCTTCGCCGTATGCGGCACGAGATCGATGGCAGTCTCGACCGACGGATTGTCCAGGTTGATGGTCGGCGGCACGACATTATCGCGAATCGCGAGAATGGCGAAGATCGCCTCGATTGCGCCGGCGGCACCGAGCAGATGGCCGGTCGACGATTTGGTCGAGGACATCGCGACCTTGGAGGCGGCATTGCCGAGCAGGCGCTCGACAGCGCCGAGCTCGATCTCGTCGCCGAGCGGCGTCGAGGTACCGTGCGCATTGATGTAGTCGAGATCGGATGCCGTGAGGCCGGCGCGCTTGAGCGCGGCCGCCATGCTGCGGAATCCGCCATCACCGTCGGGCGACGGCGAGGTGATGTGATAGGCATCACCCGAAAGACCGTAGCCGATCACTTCGGCATAGATCCTGGCGCCGCGGCGCTGGGCGTGCTCGAGCTCCTCGAGGACGAGGACGCCGGCGCCCTCGCCCATCACGAAGCCGTCGCGGTCCTTGTCGTAGGGACGCGAGGCCTTCTCGGGTGTGTCGTTGAAGCCGGTCGAGAGTGCGCGCGCAGCGTTGAAGCCGGCAATTCCGATGCGGCTGATCGGGGATTCCGCGCCGCCGGCGACCATGACGTCGGCATCGCCCAGCGCAATCAGACGGGCGGCGTCGCCGACCGCATGCGCGCCGGTCGAACAGGCCGTGACCACCGAATGGTTCGGCCCCTTGAGACCATGCTTGATCGAGACATAGCCGGACGCGAGATTGATCAGGCGGCCCGGAATGAAGAACGGCGACACCCGGCGCGGCCCGCGTTCCTTCAGGAGGATCGCGGTCTCGGCGATGCCGTTGAGGCCGCCGATGCCGGACCCGATCATGGTTCCGGTCGCGCATTTGTCCTCTTCGGACTCGGGATGCCAATTGGCATCGTCGAGCGCCTGGCCCGCAGCCGCCATGCCGAAGATGATGAAGTCGTCGACCTTGCGCTGGTCCTTCGGCTCCATCCAGATATCGGGATTGAAGCTGTCGTTAGTGCCGTCGCCGCGCACGACCGTGCAGGCGTATTTGGTCTGAAGATCGGAGACGTCGAAGCCCTCGATCCTGCGCGCCCCACTCTCGCCGTTGAGAATTCGCTTCCAGGTCGGCTCGACGCCACAACCGAGTGGCGACACCATGCCGAGACCCGTGACGACAACCCGCCTCATATCCGAAAACTCCGCATCGAAAGATTCACGGCAAATAACAAGAAACCGGCTGACCGCTGGTCAGCGGCCCGTCCGGTTTCAATGTTGTCCCCGCGAAAATTAAAGAGCCTTAGCTCTTCGCGTTCTTCTCGAGAAACTTCGTGGCGTCGCCGACGGTGAGAATCGTCTCCGCGGCATCGTCCGGAATCTCGCAACCGAATTCTTCTTCGAACGCCATCACCAGCTCGACGGTGTCCAGACTGTCGGCGCCAAGGTCGTCGATGAAGCTCGCTGCGTCGACAACCTTCTCGGGTTCAACACCAAGGTGTTCGACCACGATCTTCTTAACCCGCTCGCCAATCTCACTCATTGCATAACCTCGTGTTGTTCCCTGTAGACCCGACCCCCCGGGACGATACGAGCCGTCGTGGTCGTTGACTGCCTTCGCTTACGAACTTTGATTTGGCCCCACCTTAACTGATAGAGGCCCGGCGAACGACGGCCAAGGCTCCGCATCGCCAATATACAGGGTTTCAAAAACCTGCAATGGCGTTCTTTGCCCATCCGTTGAAGGTCCGGTTATCATACTTCAACTGCCTTGACTACACGCCTCATTTCGCTCCGGAAACGGCCGTTTGCCGCATCCCGTACCGCCCTTGCGGGCGGTCTGCGGAACGAACGTCAGATCATGGCCATGCCGCCGTTGACGTGAATGGTTTGCCCCGTGACGTAGGCTGCTTCGTTCGAACTGAGGTAAACGGCGGCAGCTGCGATGTCCTCCGGCGTGCCCAGGCGGGCGGCCGGAACCTTGGACAGAATCGTTTCGCGCTGCTTGTCGTTGAGCGCATCGGTCATCGGCGTCTTGATGAAGCCTGGGGCAATGCAGTTCGCAGTCACGCCGCGCTTGGCATATTCAGCACCGAGCGTCTTGATCATGCCGATCAGACCGGCCTTCGACGCGGTGTAGTTGCCCTGGCCGGGATTACCGGTGACGCCGACCACCGAAGTGATGGCGATGATGCGGCCGAAGCGCTTGCGCATCATCAGTTTGGTGGCGGCGCGCGCCAGGCGGAAGGTCGAGGTCAGGTTGACGTTGATGACCTCGTCCCAGTCCTCGTCGCGAAGCTGCACGAAGAGATTGTCGCGGGTGATGCCGGCATTGGCGACGAGAATGTCGACCTGGCCCATCGCAGCTTCCGCAGCAGGCACCAGCGCCTCGACCTCGTCGGCCTTAGAGAGATTGCAGGGCAGCACGTGGGTGCGCTCGCCGAGCTTGCCCGCAAGCTCGTCCAGCACGTCCTTGCGCGTCCCTGAGATCGCGACCGTGGCGCCCTGCGCGTGCAGCGCCTGCGCGATCGCGCCGCCGATGCCGCCAGTCGCGCCGGTGACGAGCGCCTTCTTGCCAGTCAGATCAAACATTCGATGACTCCTCTAGGCCTGCTTCGCAGCGGCCAACGCATCCTTGGCGGCGGCAATGTCATTCGGACCGCCGACCGCAACGCCGACGGCGCCGTCCGCAATTCGCTTGACGAGGCCGGTCAGCACCTTGCCGGCACCGATCTCGAAGAAGCGGTTGACGCCCTGCCCCGCCATATAAGCAACCGACTCGCGCCAGCGCACCGTGCCGGTGACCTGCTCGACCAGACGGCGGCGGATCTCGTCGGGATCGGTGATCGCGCTCGCCAGCACGTTCGATACCAGGGGTGCGGCCGGCGGCTTGATCGTGACCTTGGCCAGCGCCGCCGCCATGGCATCGGCGGCGGGCTGCATCAGCTTGCAATGGAACGGCGCGGACACCGGCAGCAGCATCGCGCGCTTGGCGCCCCTGGTCTTGGCGATCTCGACGGCGCGATCGACCGCGGCCTTGTCGCCGGAGACGACCACCTGCCCGCCGCCGTTGTCGTTGGCGGCCTGGCAGACTTGGCCCTGCGCCGCCTCGCTGGCGACCGCGATGGCGGCCTCGTAGTCGAGGCCGAGCAAGGCGGCCATCGCGCCGGCGCCAACCGGAACGGCCTTCTGCATTGCGAGACCGCGGGTGCGAAGCAGCCGCGCGGTATCTGAAATCGTCAGGCTGCCGGCAGCGGCCAGCGCCGAATATTCACCGAGCGAGTGACCGGCAACGAAGGCCGCGTCCCGCCCGACGGAAAAACCCCCTTCGGCCTCGAGAACGCGCAGGGTGGCGACGGACACGGCCATCAGCGCCGGCTGGGCGTTTTCAGTGAGTTGGAGGGTTTCGGCCGGACCATCCCAGATGATGGCGGTAAGCTTCTCGCCGAGCGCGGCATCGACCTCGTCGAATACGGCGCGCGCCGCCGGAAACGCGTCGGCCAGGGCCTTGCCCATGCCGACCGCCTGGGACCCCTGCCCTGGAAATGTGAATGCTGCCGTCATCGGCGCTCCCTGCTTGTCGGGCGTGATCCCTGCGAGAAACCGGCAACCGATGACGCACGGCCTTAGGCCATGGTTCCGGATCATGCTCCAAAGGGGGCCGTAGACACTGTCCGGGGCCGGAATGTCAAGCCAAGATAGGAGCTTCGACCCCCATTCAACTGGGGATGCGGCCCCTCAAAATCCACCATTGGCCTGATTGGCATCGACCGCCGCCCCGGTCTGCGCACGGCGCACGCTGCTGACCAATTGCCCCGGCCGGTCGTCGCGATTCGGCTTCGTCGTCGCAAGCCGCAGGACCGCTGCGTAGCCAGGCTGCACCTCCATGCGCCCCGCATGTCGGCTCTCGCTGAGCAGGCGATGGACCTCCGGCAGATTGTAGCAGGGAACGTAGAACAGCAGGTGATGCTCGAGGTGATAGTTCACGTAGTACGGCGCGATGAACAGACGCTCGAGAACATTGGCATGCGTGGTGCGCGTGTTGCGCAGGGGGTCGCTGCTATCAGGGACGACGGCGTGCTCGGCGATGTTGCGGATGCGGGTGATGACCATCATCCAGGTCAGGAGCGGCACCAGCCATAGCAGCGGATAGGCCCACCACACGCCGGCCGCCGCAAGCGCTGCGAACATCACGGCGTTGACGAGGCATTGCGGACCGAGCTTCTCCCGGAAGTGTGCGGCGCGCTGCCGCCACGGCCAGTCCTTCGGCCCGAGCGCATTGAGCAATTGCGCCTTGCGCTGCTGGTAGCCGGTCTGCCCGGTGATGTCGCGGATGAACTTGCGGCGGTAGCTCAGCTTCGTGATCGGAAACGGCGCCGACAGCACGAGATCAGGATCGTCTTCCTGCTGGGTGCGCGCATGATGCTGCAAATGATAGCGTCGGTAAGCACGAGTCTCGGCGAAAACCGGGTAGGCGCAAAACCACTGGCTCAGCGCCAGATTGGTCTTCTCGTCAGCGGACAAACAGCCGTGCGCGCCGTCATGCATCAGGATCGCAAGTCC
>Ga0102590_1001143_pt1 | contig 43156 bp, 39 predicted proteins | sample AraplaMF_Col_mMF_FD_76859 | JGI IMG/M metagenome (GOLD analysis project Ga0102590, IMG submission 76859) | Arabidopsis root microbial communities from the University of North Carolina, USA - plate scrape MF_Col_mMF | ecosystem: Host-associated > Plants > Roots > Endosphere | place: USA... | reverse complement strand
ACGCCCTGGGCCTGGCCATCGCCTCCTACGAGTGGATGGCGGCCCTGACCCTGCTGATCGTCGGGAAGTTCTTCCTGCCGATCTTCCTGAAGAACAACATCAGCACCATGCCGCAGTTCCTGGAGCAGCGGTACGGACCCAGCGTGCGCAACCTGATGGCCTGGTTCTGGCTGGGCCTCTACATCTTCGTGAACCTGACCTCGATCCTGTGGCTGGGGTCGATCGCCGTGCACACGGTGACCGGCATCGACCAGATGCAGGCCCTGATCATCATCGGCGTCTTCGCCCTGGCCTATCAGCTGTGGGGCGGCCTGAAGGCCGTGGCCCTGACCGACATCGTCCAGGTGGCCCTGCTGGTCATGGGCGGCCTGATCATCGTCTACCTGTCGCTGACCAAGATCGGCGGCGAAGGCGGCGCGGTGGCCGGCTTCACCCATCTGACCACCCAGTTCCCAGACCACTTCAAGATGATCCTCGACAAGTCGAGCCCGCACTACAAGGAACTGCCCGGCCTGTCGGTGCTGATCGGCGGCCTGTGGGTGATGAACGTCAGCTATTGGGGCTTCAACCAGTACATCATCCAGCGCGCGCTCGGCGCCAAGGACATCGCGGAGGCCCAGAAGGGCATCGCCTTCGCCGCCTATCTGAAGCTGCTGATGCCGGTGATCGTGGTCGTTCCGGGCCTGGCCGCCCTGGTCCTGGCGCCGGGTCTCGCCAAGCCCGACCAAGCCTATCCGGAGATGATGAAGCTGCTGCCGCCGGGCCTGCTGGGCCTGGTGTTCTCGGCCCTGGTCGCGGCGATCGTCGCGTCGCTGGCCGCCAAGATCAACTCGATCGCCACCATCTTCACCCTGGACATCTACGCCAAGGCCAAGAAGGACGCGTCGGAACAGCACCTGGTGCTGGTGGGCCGCATCACCGCCGTGGTCGCCGTGCTCGTCGGCATCGTGTCGGCGGGACCCCTGCTGGGCGGCGCCGACCAGGTGTTCCAGCGGATCCAAGAGTACACGGGCTTCTTCACCCCGGGCATCGTGGTGATCTTCATGCTGGGCCTGTTCTGGAAGCGCGCCACCACCGCCAGCGCCCTGGTGGCCACGGCCGGCTCGGTGATCCTGTCGCTGGCCCTGAAGTTCGGCATGCCCGACATGCCCTTCATGAACCGCGTCGGTCTGGTCTTCCTCCTGGCCCTGGCCGCCGCCGTCCTCGTCTCGCTGGTCGCGCCCCAGAAGAAGGAGGTCAACGTCGTGTCGCTGGAGGGCGTCAGCTACAAGACCACCACCGGCTTCAACATCGCCGGACTGGGCGTGATCGTAATCCTGATCGCGCTCTACGCCACCTGGTGGTGACGTCGCGGACGGCGTGTCCACCGGTGTCCACGCATGTCTGAAGCGCAAAGCCCCGTCACGCGAGCGTGGCGGGGCTTTCGTCTTTGACATGATTGTTCCGGGCGTGAACGAAGCACGCTACACAAGGTCAGACCTATTTAGACGACGACCGATTTCAAGAAGCGTTTTGGGGGCGACAACTTGGTGATCCGTACGCAGCCGGGCCTCAGTCTGACCTATGGACTCGTCGAGTCCTTGGGCCAGGCCATCGTCACCGGCGAATACGCCACGATCGGCTTCCCCACCGAAGGCGAACTGTCCAAGCAGTTCGGCGCCAGCCGCACCGTGACCCGCGAGGCGGTCAAGATGCTGACGGCCAAGGGCCTGCTCAGCGCCCGCCCCCGCCACGGCACCGTGGTCGAGCCCGAGACCGAGTGGAACCTGCTGGACCCCGACGTCCTGCGCTGGATGCTGGAGCGCAAGTTCAGCCTGCGCCTGCTGGCCGAGTTCACCGAGATGCGTCTGGGCATCGAGCCCGCCGCCGCCGCGCTGGCCGCCCGCAACGCCGACGAGACCGGGCTGGAAGGCATCCGCAAGGCGCTGAACCGCATGAAGGCCGCCGCCGGCGGCGAGGACGACCCGCTGTCGGCCGACATCGCCTTCCACGTGGCCATCCTCAACGCCACCAAGAACCCGTTCTATCGCGACCTGCACGAGCTGGTGAACACCGCCCTGCGGATCTCGATCCGCTTCACCAACCGCATCAAGGGCCGCACCGCCTCGATCCCCTCGCACGAGGACGTGGCCGACGCCATCATGGCCCGCGACGCCGTGGCGGCCCAGAAGGCGATGCAGGTGATCATCGTCGACGTGCTGGAGCTGATCCGCGCCGCTTCGCCCGACACCGAGTCGGTCGAAGCCCGCCGCGACGCCTGACATCGAAGGCCGTTCGGGCGTTGCGCGCCGGCGTTTTCCGGGCGATGTTGACAGCGTTGTCACGTCAAAGCCCGCAGAGGCTCGAGGAAACGCCATGTCCAAGTCCCTCAAGGCGCTCGCCGGCGTCCTGACCGCCAGCGCCCTGCTGTCCGCCCTGGCCGTCACGCCCACCGCCGCGCGCGAGATCTCGGCCCGGGACCAGATCAAGACCATGACCCGCGGGATCAACGTCCTGGGTTACGACCCGATCTGGAAGGACCCGGCCAAGGCCCGCTTCCAGATGAGCCACTTCAAGGTCATCAAGGACGGCGGCTTCGACGCGGTGCGGCTGAACCTGCACGCCTTCTCGCACATGGACGCCGACAACCGGCTGGACCCGGCCTGGCTGGCCACCCTGGACCAGGTGGTCAAGGCCGCCCTGGACCAGAAGCTGACCGTCATCCTGGACGAGCACAATTTCGGCGACTGCGGCAACGATCCGGCCACCTGCAAGCCCAAGCTGGTCGCGTTCTGGAAGCAGGTCGGCGAACGCTACAAGGACGCGCCCGACGGCGTGGTGTTCGAGCTGCTGAACGAGCCGAACAAGGGCCTGACCGACGAACTGTGGAACGCCTGGATCGCCGCGCTGCTGCCGGTGGTCCGCGCCAGCAACCCGACCCGCAACGTGATCGTCGGCCCGGCCTTCTGGAACAACATCAGCCACCTGGATCAGCTGAAGCTGCCGCAGGGCGACCGCCACCTGATCGCGACGGTCCACTACTACCTGCCCATGGAGTTCACCCACCAGGGCGCGTCGTGGAATCCCGACACGCCCAAGACCGGCGTCACCTGGGGGACGCCCGCCGAGCGCGCGCGGATGAAGGCCGACTTCGACCACGTCCAGGCCTGGGCCAAGGCCAACGACCGGCCGATGCTGCTGGGCGAGTTCGGGGCCTACGACAAGGGCGACATGGCCTCGCGCGCCGCCTACACCGCCGCCGCCGCCCGCGAGGCCGAGGCGCGCGGCTGGGCCTGGTCCTACTGGCAGTTCGACAGCGACTTCATCGCCTACGACATCAAGGCCGACGCCTGGGTGACGCCGATCCACGACGCGCTGGTTCCGAAATAACCACTAACGTTGTCATCCCGGAAAGCGAGGGGCGCGACAACGGATCGTGACGGATGACAAGGACCCCGTTTCGCGCCATCCATCCCGCTTCCGTATCCTCTCCCCAGGACCCTCGCCGTGCAGAAGCCCTACGTCGCCGCCGACACCCGCTATGACGCCATGCCCTATCGCCGCACCGGCCGCAGCGGCCTGGACCTGCCGGCGATCTCGCTGGGGCTGTGGCAGAACTTCGGCGGCGCCGACGTGTTCGAGACCGGCCGCGCGATCCTGCGCCGCGCCTTCGACCTGGGCGTCACCCACTTCGACCTGGCCAACAACTACGGCCCGCCCTACGGCTCGGCCGAGGAGAACTTCGGCAAGGTCATGGCCGCCGACTTCGCCGCCCACCGCGACGAGCTGGTGATCTCGACCAAGGCCGGCTGGGACATGTGGCCGGGCCCGTACGGCGGGATCGGCGGCTCGCGCAAGTACCTGATCGCCAGCTGCGACCAGAGCCTCAAGCGCATGGGCCTGGACTATGTCGACATCTTCTATTCGCACCGGGTCGACCCCACGACGCCGCTGGAGGAGACCATGGGCGCCCTGGCCCACCTGCACCGACAGGGCAAGGCGCTGTACGTCGGCATCTCCTCGTACTCGCCCGAGCTGACCCGCCAGGCCCACGCCATCCTCAAGAGCGAAGGCGTGCCGCTGCTGATCCACCAACCGTCCTATTCGATGCTGAACCGCTGGATCGAGGACAGCCTGCTGGACACCCTGGAGGACCTGGGCGTGGGCTGCATCGCCTTCTCGCCCCTGGCCCAGGGCATGCTGACCAACAAGTACCTGGGCGGCATGCCGCAGGACTCCCGCGCGGCCAAGGCCGGCTCGCTGGGCGGCCATCTGCTGAGCGACGACAACATCGCCCGCATCAAGGCCCTGAACGAGATCGCCAAGGCGCGCGGCCAGAGCCTGGCCCAGATGGCCCTGGCCTGGGTGCTGCGCGATCCGCGCGTCACCTCGGCCCTGATCGGCGCGCGCACCGTGGCCCAGCTGGAGGACTCGTTGGCGGCGCTGAACACCCTGGGCTTCACCGCCGAGGAGCTGGCGCAAATCGACCGCCACGCCACCGAGGGCGCCATCGATCTGTGGAAGATTTCGTCTAACCTCGAGGCGGCGGACCTGCCCAAGGGCTGACCGCGCCTTGCGGTAGAGTGGTTTCGGAATACAATCAGTCCATGAACTCGGGGGCCGACGGCTTGGACCGGACAGTAAGCGGTATGGACCGACTGACGCCGCGTGAGCGCGATTGCCTGCGCCTCGTGGACGAGCATCTCAGCTCCAAGGAGATCGCTCGTCGTCTGGGCCTGTCCAAGCACACCGTCGACTGGCACCTGGACAAGGCGCGGCGCCGCCTGGGCGCCGCCGACCGCTACGAGGCGGCCCGCCTGCTCTCGCCGCGGAACCAGGCCTCCGCGGGGGCCTCCCCCCCTCCGATCGCGTCAGGGTCCGACGCGGCGGGGCTAGCTCCGTCGCCGCCCCCCGCCCATCCTTCCTCCAGATCTTTCGACCCCGTCGAGGTCCCGCGGTCCGACCGCGACCGCCGCGACATCGAGGAAGGAACAGCACGTGCCACCACTCACGGAATCCCAGAAGGACGCGATCGACCAGGCGCTGAGCCTGCGCCGCGACGCCCTGAACTTCCACAAGGCCTGGCCGACCCTGAACTCGCAGGACGAGCGGGTCCCGGCCTTCACCTGGTCCGAACTGGAACGTCAGCTCGCCAGCCTGGCGGCGACCGCCCAGAGCGCGCTGATGGCCTCGGACCTAGTCAGCGCGACGCGGAAGCAGGCCAATTTCAAGCCGCCGGAAATGGTGTTGAGGGAGATCCTCTGCGTGGCCGGCGCGCTGATGGACGAGAGCTTCGGCCATTCGGAAATTGGGGAGGCCCCAATGACCTGACCGTCGGCCAACGGCTGGCCCTGATCGCCGCCATGATGCTCGCGACCGCCTTCGCGTTCGGCTCCCTGCTGGCCGGCCTGCACGCCCTCCGGGGCCTGTTCTAGACCGCCGCTTCCGAGCGCTCTCCACGCCTCCACCCCAGATGACGCGCCGCCCTCCCGCGGCGCGAGGAGAACCGTCATGCTCAAGGAACGTCGTCACGCCGCCGAAGCCGTGGCCGAAGCCCTGTTCGCCGCCGAGAAGGCGATCGACGCGGCCATCGCCAGCACCGCCGCCCTGACCACCCTGATGCCGGCCTCGCGGGAAGCCGCGAACCTGTCGGTGATGGTCGGCCAGGACGCCCTGATCAGCGCGATCGAGACCATGCGCGCCCTGGGCGTGGCCCGTCAGAACATTCTCGAAACCCACCAGGGCCTCAGCAAGGCCCAGCACGACATCGGCCTGTCGGCCGTTTCCTTCGGCGGCGGCGGCAAGAAGCCGCCCCCCAGCCTGATCGGCAGCCTGCGGGCGGTGCCGACCGCGCGCGAAGTCGCCTGAACCCTCCCCCCTCAGGCCTCGCGCCGCGGGCCCGATCATGCACCCCCACATGTGATCGGGCCCGCGAACTGGCAGTTTGTTTCCGGCCGGATCGGCTTCGATCCCGGATCAGGTTAAGCTGGCGGTCCGACGGCCGCCGGAACCCGCCAAGAAACGCCCCCGAATGTACGTCCAGACCCTCGACCAGCTGTTCAGCCTCGCCGTGCTGCTGACCTGTTGCGGGCTCGCCGTCTGGCGCGGTCGCTGGGTCGAACGGGTCGCCGCCGCGGCGATGGCCGCCGCCTGGTTCGCCAGCCCCCTCGTCCAGGACGACAGCCAGACCCTCGGCGCCCAGGGCGGCGTGTTGATGGTCGACGTCCTGCTGCTGCTGGTCCTGCTGTATCTGGCCCTGACCTCCGACCGCTGGTGGACCATGGCCGCCGCGGCCTTCCAGGGCGTCGCCGCCCTGGTCCACCTGGCCGCCGCGATCGACAAGCAGATCATCCCCCGCGCCTACTACGTGGCCGGCAGCCTGCTCAGCTATCTGGTGATGGGCGCCCTTCTGGTCGGCGCCTGGAACGCCGGCCGGCGGGAAAAGCCTCGTACGGACGGTTTGGCCTGACCTCCAGGCGTCGCCTTACGATCATTTAATCCGGTGAACAGCGTTTCTCGGTTAGAAGGCGTCTGGCTGTTCAAATAATCGGAGCTGAGGTGGTCGTGCATCAACGGATCAAACAACGCGGCGTGGGTTCGACTGCGTTACCCGTGGTGCTCTGCATCGGCGCCCTGGGGCTGTCCGCGTGCGACCATGGCGACAAGGCCAAGGCCAAGACGCCCAAGCCCTCGCAGGCCGCCAGCCAGACCGTCAGCGTCGCCGTGGTGAACGTCCAGGCCCTGCCGCGCATCATCAACGCCTCGGGCACCGTCACGCCCTGGGAGGAAGTGCCCGTCGGCGCCGAGACCGGCGGCCTGACCGCCGTGTCGGTCAACGCCGAAGAAGGCCAGGTCGTGCGCCAGGGCCAGGTCCTGGTGGCGATGAACGACACCATGCTGCGCGCCCAGGCCCGCCAGCAGGAGGCCTCGGTGGCCTCCGCCAAGGCGACCCTGGCCGAGGCCCAGGCCGCCCTGAACCGCTCGCGCGAACTGCAGGCCAAGGGCTATCTGGCCGCCTCGGCGCTCGACACCGCGACCATGCGCCAGCAGACCGCGATCGCCCAGGTCGCCGCGGCCCAAGCCGCCTACGGCGAGACCGTCGCCCGCCTGGGCCAGGCCGTGGTCCGCGCGCCCGTCTCCGGCCTGATCAGCCGCCGCAGCGTCACCAAGGGCCAGATCATCTCGCCCGGGACCGAGCTGTTCCGCATCGTCCGCGACGGCCGCCTGGAGCTGGACGCCGAGATCCCCGAAGCCGACCTGCTGGCCCTGCGCGCCGGCATGCCGGCCACGGTCACCTCCGACCAGGTGGGCCAGACCACCGGGACGATCCGCATCGTCACCTCCGAGGTGAACACCCAGACCCGCGTCGGCCTGGCCCGGATCAGCCTGGCGCCCGGCAGCGGCTTCCGCTCGGGCATGTTCGCCCGCGCCCAGATCGCCGCCGGCGCCCAACCGGCCCCGACCATCCCGACCGCCGCGATCCTGTATCGCCAGAACCAGCCCGGCGTGTTCGTGGTCGACGCCCGCAACCACGTGCAGTTCCGCCGCATCGAGATCCTGGCCCGCAACACCGACCGTACGGCCGCCAACGGGCTGAACCCCGGCGAGCGGGTCGTGGTCGAGGGTGCCGGCTTCCTGGGCGAAGGCGACGCCGTGCGCGTCGCCGGCTCGTCCGCCCACGCCGCGCCGCCCGCCGTGGCCGTCGCGGCCAAGCGCTAGGGACCGGCGATGAACAACATCTCCCGCTGGGCGATCAAGAACCCGATCCCCGTGATGCTGCTGTTCCTGCTGCTGACCCTGGCGGGGATCGGCGGCTTCACCAGCATGCGGATCAACGACAATCCGGACGTCGACCTGCCCTTCGTGGTGGTCAACGCCTCGCGCCCCGGCGCGGCCCCGACCGAGCTGGAGACCCAGGTCACCCGCCTGATCGAGGACTCGATCGCGGGCCTTGGCCAGGTGCGCCACATCAGCTCCACCGTCGGCGACGGCTATTCCTCGACCTTCATCGAGTTCGAGCTGGGCGTCGACCACGAGCGGGTGACCAACGACGTCCGCAACGCCATGGCCAACCTGCAGAGCTCCCTGCCCCAGGACATGCAGATCCCCAACGTCACCCGGATCGACATCTCGGGCGACGCCCTGATCACCTACGTGGTCCAGGCCCCGACCCTGACGCCGGAACAACGCAGCTGGTTCGTCGACAACGACGTCAGCCGCGCCCTGCTGGCCATCAAGGGCGTCGGCCAGGTCAACCGCCAGGGCGGCGTCAGCCGCGAGATCCAGGTGGCCCTCGACCCCGACCGCCTCGCCGCGCGCGGCGTCACCGCCGCCCAGGTCAGCCAGGCCCTGCAGTCGGCCAACGCCGACCTGCCCGGCGGCCGCGTCACCGTCTCCGGTTCCGAGCGCGCCATCCGCACCCTGGGCGCGGCCGGCTCGGTCGATCAGCTGCGCGAGACCCGCGTCCAGCTGGGCAACGGCGAGACCGTGCGCCTGGGCGACCTGGGCGACGTCGAGGACCGCTGGGCCGAGCCGCGCAACCGCGCGCGCTTCGACAACCAGGAAGTCGTGACCTTCAACATGGTCCGCTCGCGCGGCGCCAGCGAGGTCAAGGTCGCCGAGAAGGTCCGCAAGGAAGTCGAGAAGCTCGACAAGGCCCATCCCGAGATCAAGATCGTCGAGCTGACCTCGAACGTGAAGTACATCGAGCAGAGCTACTACGCCTCGCTCGAGGCCCTGGGCCTGGGCGCCCTGCTGGCCGTGCTGGTGGTGCTGCTGTTCCTGCGCGACTGGCGGGCGACGTTCCTGGCGGCCGTGGCCATCCCGCTGTCGCTGCTGCCGACCTTCGCGGTCATGGCGCCGCTGGGCCAATCGCTGAACGGCGTGACCCTGCTGGCCCTGTCGCTGACCGTCGGCATCCTGGTCGACGACGCCATCGTCGAGATCGAGAACATCGTCCGGCACATGCGCGGGGGCAAATCACCATACGACGCGGCCATGGAGGCGGCCGACGAGATCGGCCTGGCCGTCGTGGCCACCACCTTCACCATCGTGGCGGTGTTCGCGCCGGTCGGCTTCATGCCCGGCATCGTCGGCCAGTTCTTCAAGGCCTTCGCGCTCGCGGCCTGCATCTCGGTGCTGTTCTCGCTGCTGGTCGCCCGCATGCTGACGCCGCTGATGGGCGCCTACATGCTGAAGGCCCACAACAAACCCGACACCGATCCGTTCTGGATGGCGCCCTACCTCAAGGCCCTGAACTGGGCCCTGGGCAACAAGATCAAGGTGGCCCTGCTGGCCCTGCCGATCCTGGTCGGCTCGTTCCTGCTGGCCGGGAAGCTGCCGTTCGAGTTCCAGCCGGCGGCCGACCGCGGCCGCGCGCCGTTCAGCGTCGAGCTGCCCCCGGGCGCGACCCTGGACGAGACCGACGCGGTCGTCATGCAGATGACCCGCGAGCTGGAGGCCCGTCCCGAGGTGACCGGGGTCTACGCCTCGGTCGGCAGCGACGGCGTCAACCAGGCCCGCGTCACGGCCGACCTGGTGCCGAAAGGCCAGCGGATCAGCCAGCGCGACTTCAGCCGCCAGATGGTCGACCAGTTCAAGGCCATCCCCGGCGCGCGGATCGGCGCGGGCAGCAACAACGGCGGCGGTCCCAGCGACGGCTCCAGCTACACCCTGCGCCTGATCGGCGACAACGGCCCGCAGCTCGAAGCGGCGGCCCGCGCCGTCGAGGCCCAGATGCGCGGCGTCAAGGGCCTGGCCAACGTGGTCAACACCGCGGCCATCGCCCGTCCCGAGATCATCGTCACGCCCAAGCCCGACCAGGCCGCCCGGGCCGGGGTCTCGGCCGGCGCGATCTCGCAGGCCGTGCGCGTGGCCACGATCGGCGACATCGACCAGTCCCTGCCCAAGTACAATCTGGGCGACCGCCAGGTGCCGATCCGTCTGCGCCTGACCGACGACGCGCGCGAGAACATGTCGGTGCTGGAGACCCTCAAGGTCCCGTCCAGCCACGGCGGCGCCGTGCCGCTGAACGCGGTGGCGGACGTGCGCTTCGGCGCCGGTCCGTCGCAGATCTCGCGCCAGGACCGCTCGCGGGTGGCCGAGATCACCGCCGAGCTGGACGGCATCGTCGTCGGCGACGCGGCCAAGGCCGTCCACGCCCTGCCGTCGGTCAAGAACCTGCCGCCCGGCGTGAAGGAGGCTCCGGCCGGCGACGCCGAGTTCATCGCCGAGATGCTGACCGGCTTCGCCGCCGCCTTCATCACCGGCATCCTGCTGATGTACGTCGTGCTGGTGCTGCTGTTCCGCAGCTTCGCCCATCCGGTGACCATCATGGCCGCCCTGCCCCTGGCCATCGGCGGCGCCTTCGCCCTGCTGGTCCTGGCGCACTCCAGCTTCTCGATGTCGACCCTGATCGGCATCCTGATGCTGATGGGCATCGCCGCGAAGAACTCGATCCTGCTGGTCGAGTACGCGATCATGGCGATGAAGGGCGGCATGACCCGCCGCGAGGCCCTGCTGGACGCCGCCCACAAGCGGGCCCGGCCGATCATCATGACCACCGTCGCCATGGGCGCGGGCATGATGCCGGTGGCGGTCGGCTTCGGCGCCGACGTCGAGTTCCGGGCCCCGATGGCCATCGCGGTGATCGGCGGCCTGATCACCTCGACCTTCCTGTCCTTGCTCTACATCCCCGTGGTGTTCGTGTTCATGGACATGCTGAAGAACTGGTCGGGCAAGATCATCGACAAGCTGTTCCAGCACCAGAAGCGCGCGCCCAGCCACGCGGTCCCCGGTCACGGCCACCAGCCGGAACCGATCGTCAGCGGCGGGCGGGAGCTTTAACCCTCGTCTTCGCCCTTGAAGGCCAAGCCAAACCCCTCGCCCCAGCGGCGAGGGGTTTATTTTTGGCCTGTACCCGTCTTCCGCATCGTGGTCTCGATCATCCGACCGGCGCGACTCGCCGCTCCAGGGCCAGACGATGAATTCCGACCTCGACACCGACACCGCCGCGGCGCGGGCGCTCTTCCAGTCGCTCGAAGGCATGGAGGGGCTGTCGCGGCCCGAGCCCGCCGTCGCGACGAAGACCAAGGCCGGCTTCCCCGGCCAGGCGGCCTTGCTGAAGCTCTATCCCGGCGTGCTGGTGGCGGTGACCATCGCCCTGGCCTCGCAGTGGCTGGCCCAGCACTACGGCGCGCCGGTCATGCTGTTCGCCCTGCTGTTCGGCATGACCTTCCACTTCCTGCACCAGGAAGGGCGCTGCATCCCCGGCATCGAGTTCTCGTCCAAGGCCGTCCTGCGCTTCGGCGTGGCCCTGCTGGGCGCGCGGATCACCGCCAGCCAGATCCTGGGCCTGGGCCTGACCCCGATCATCATGGTCATCGTCGGCATCGGCTCGACCATCGCCCTGGGCGCGTTCGTGGCCAAGCGCATGGGCCTGCGCTCCAGCTTCGGCGTGCTGTCGGGCGGGGCCGTCGGCATCTGCGGGGCCTCGGCGGCCCTGGCCATCGCCTCGGTCCTGCCGCGCGGCAAGGACGCCGAGCGCGACACCATCCTGGCGGTCGTCACGGTCACGGCCCTGTCGACCATCGCCATGATCACCTATCCGCTGCTGACGGCGGCCCTGCACCTGGACCACACCCGGGCGGGGGTCTTCCTGGGCGGCACGATCCACGACGTGGCCCAGGTGGTCGGCGCCGGCTACATGATCTCGCCGCACACCGGCGACGTGGCCACCTATGTGAAGCTGCTGCGGGTGACCATGCTGCTGCCGGTGGTCTTCACCATCGCCTTCGTCGTGGCCCGGATGGGTCCCGGCGCGAGCGGTGGCGCCAAGCCGACCGTGCCGCTGTTCCTGATCGGCTTCGCGGCCCTGGTGGTCATCAACAGCCTGGGCTGGCTGGCCAAGCCGGTCACAGACGCGGCCAACGAGGTCTCGCGCTGGTGCCTGGTCACCGCCATCGCGGGCCTGGGCATGAAGACCTCGTTCAAGGACCTGATGACCGCCGGCTGGCGGCCCGTGGCCCTGATGGTGTTCGAGACGGTGTGGATCGCCGGCGTGGTGCTGGTGGCGGTGGAGTTCTTCACCTAGCGGCGGTCTGGATCGACCGCAGCGCCTGGGCCACCAGCGGCGCCAGCCGGTCGCCGATGACCCGCGCGCCCGCGGCGTTGGGGTGGATGCCGTCGCCCTGCATCAGCTGCCGCGAGCCGCCCACCCCGGCCAGGATGTTGGGATAGAGCGGCGCCGAGAATTCCCGCGCGAGGGCTGGATAGACGGCGTTGAACTCGCGCGCGTAGCCCGCCCCGAACAGCGTTGGCGCGCCGACCCCTACCAGCACGACCCCGATCCGCCGGTCCCGCAGGCTCTGCAGGATGGCGCGCAGATTGGCCTTGGTCACCCGGGGCTCGATCCCCTGCAGCAGGTCGTTGCCGCCCAGGGCCACGACGCAGAGGGCGGTGTCCGGCGGGACGCTGCGGTTGACCCGCGCCAGGCCGCCGCCGCTGGTGTCGCCCGGCACGCCGGCGGCGCGCACCTGGGCGACCACGCCCATCCGGGTCAGGGCCGCCTGCAGCTGGGCCGGCATGGCGGCCTGGGCCGGAACGCCCAACCCCGAGGTGATGGAGTCGCCCAGCACCGTCACGACCGGGGGCTTCGGCGGCAGCCTCGGCTGGATTCGCGGCGCGGCGGCGGCCTGGCCGGCCAGCAGCAGGCCGGCCAGGAACGCGCGGCGATCGGGCAAACGCGGTGCGGTGAAGCTCATGACTCCCTGTGTACGCTGGCTGTCGTCCAGACAATGTCCACGAATTCGGGAGGTTTCATGACCGAGGTTTCGCCGCGCCTTGTTTCGGGGTCTTGGACGGCGGAGACCCTTTCGGCGGCGGCTTGGGCGCTGCGGTTGCGGGGGCCGGCGCCGGAGGCGGCGTCAGCAGCGGATCGCCCGGACGGCCTGACCCCGCCAGCGGCAGGCTGTTGATCGGCACGCCCGGCAGCATCGGCTCGCCCGTCCATTCCCAGTGCCAGGGCTCGAACGCATAGTTGACGAAGCCGAACCGCCCCGCGTTGGCCACCAGCCAGCGATAGAGGTCCGACCGGGCCATCGCCAGGCGGTTGGCGTCGGCGCTGGAGTCCGGTCCGAAGCCCGGGGCGGCGGCGATGAACATGTCCAGGGCCAGGCCCGTGCGGTGGGCCGAGCAGATGGTGCGCGACACGCCCTGGCAGTTGTTGTCGCGGGCGCAGCGGGCGGCGTCGGCCAGCGGGTCGCGGAAGCCGGAGAAGATGGTCAGGGCGCGCGGGTCGCGGGCCACGCCCGCCGCCTTGGCCTCGGCGACCATCCGGCGATAGGCGTCCAACGCGCCGGGGCGCAGCTGGATCGTCTTGCCGCCGTAGCTCTCCTGGGGACCGGCCGTGGACAGCAGGCTCACGGCCGGCGCGCCGGGGCAGATCCCCTCGCCGTTGACCTTCACGAACGGCCGCGCCCGGTGCCAGCGCACCAGCATCGCCTGGAAGGTTTCCGGATCGAACGTCCCGGTCGACTTCAGACCATGGCCGCCCTGCCAGCGCGCCAGGGCGGCGGCGAAGCGGGGCGAGCCCGGCGCGCAGCCCGTCTGGATCTCGTGGGCGACGCGGGGGGCGTAGATCTCCCAGCCGGTCTCGGGACGGCCGAACGGCGTCCAGACCAGGGTGGTCAGCGAGGCGGCGTTGACCGGGGCGGCGCTGGCCGAGGCGCCGCCGGCGTCGCAGGCCTCGGGCGTCCCGCCGGTCGGCGCGAAACTCGGGCTGGCCGGCGGATCGTTGGACGGCAGGTAGGTCGGCGGCTCGTACTGTAGCGGCTCGCGGGCGGCCGACACCGACGGCGGCGGCATGGCCGGCGCGGGGCGCTGATTGGGCCACATCACCCACACCGAGAAGGCGACGACCAGCACCAGCAGGACGCCCAGCACCCAGATCAGCCGACGCAGAATCTTCAATCGGGGCTCCTCGCCCCCAGGGGGCAGCAGTGGAACTTCGCCATGGCTCAAGGCTTGAGAGGGGCAAGGCGTTCCCGCCTCGGAGTTGTTACATGCCCCTGCCCTTGCGTCCCGTCGTCCTTCTGATCGGCTGCCTGGCGGCCACGACGGCCTGTTCCGACCCCGCCCCACAACAGCAGAAGCCGGCCGCGTCGAAGCCCGCCGCCGCGCCCGCGCCGCAGACGCCGCCGCCGCTGGTGGCCGCCCCGGCGCCGGCCGCGCCCTCGCCCCTGGCCCAGGCCGTGAACGCCGCCGCCTTCGACCCCGCCGCCACGACGCCGGAGGCCAAGCAGGCCTATCTGGCCCGCGCCCAGGTGCTGCTGGACCGCGCCCACTTCTCGCCCGGCGTCATCGACGGCCAGGAGGGCGGCAACCTGTCCCTGGCGCTCAGCGCCTTCCAGGAGGCCCACCGCCTGACGGTCGACGGCAAGCTGAGCCCCGCCACCTGGGACGCCCTGGTCGCCGACAACGCGCCGGCCCTGACCGACTACGTGATCACCGCCGAGGACGTGGCCGGCCCGTTCACACCCGACATCCCCAAGGACGACTACGAGGCCATGGCCAAGCTGCCGGCCCTCGGCTACGGCACGCCGCTGGAGCTGCTGGCCGAGAAGTTCCACATGGACGAGCCGCTGCTGCAGGCCCTCAATCCCGGCGTCGACTTCTCCAAGGCCGGGACCACCATCGTCGTCGCGGCCCTGGGTCCCGACGGCCTGGACGGCAAGGTCACCCGCATCGAGATCGACAACGCTAAGGGCACGCTGAAGGCCTATGCCGACGGCGACCGGCTGCTGGCGGTCTATCCGGCCACGGTGGGCAGCACCGAGCGCCCGGCCCCGGTCGGCGAATGGGCGGTCAACACCGTGGCCCCGCGCCCGACCTACACCTACGACCCCACGCGCCTGACCTTCGGCAAGCCGACGGGCAAGCTGACCATCAAGGCCGGGCCGAACAATCCGGTGGGCTCCACCTGGATCGACCTGACCAAGGACACCTACGGCATCCACGGCACGCCCGACCCGCGCCTGGTCAACAAGCGGGCCTCGCACGGCTGCGTGCGGCTGACGAACTGGGACGCGGCGGAGCTGGGCGCGGCCGTGCAGAAAGGGGCGAAGGTGGTGTTCCGGGGCAAGCCGGTGCGGTGACCTTGAACCCTCTCCCAAAGGGAGAGGGAGGGGCCCGCCGCGTAGCGGTGGGAGGGTGAGGGGTTAGGGACGGCTGACGGCGTGCCGGCACGCCGGTTGGCGGCGTAACCCCTCATCCTCCCACGCCTAACGGCGCGGGCCCCTCCTTCTCCCTATGGGAGAAGGTTTCCTCAGGCTAGATCGCCACCCGCAGCCCCACCCGCACGATCCGCGGCGCCGCATAGCCTGGGACCCCGTCGGCCGTCCGCGAGGTCTGGATGTCCGCGTCCAGCAGGTTGTCGCCCGCGAGGTAGGCCGTCACCAGCGGCCGCACGCGCCAGTCCAGACGCGCGTCCAGGCGGTAGGCCGGGTCGAGCACGCGGCTGTTGAGGTCATCCTCGAAGCGCTTGCCTTCCCAGGTCAGGTCCGTGGCCAGGACCAGGGTCTCGGTCAGGTCGGCCGAGAGGCCCGCCGTGGCGCTCCAGACCGGGGCCTGGGCCGGGCGCTTGCCGGTCAGCTGGGGCGCGGTCGAACCGCCGTCCACCCGGGCGTCGGTGACCGACAAGGCCGAGCTCAGGGTCACGACCCCGACCTTGCGTTCGGCCCGGCCCTCCAGCCCGACGGCGTCGATCGAGCCGGCGTTCTGGCGCTGGCGCAGCACGCCGCCGGCCGGGATGAAGCCGCCGATCGGGAAGGTCCCCGGCCCCACGCCCAGGGTGACGTTGACGATCGGGTCGTCGATCCGGTTCCAGAACGCCGTGGCCTCGATCAAGCCCTTGGCGCCCTTGCGCGACAGGCCCGTCTCCAGCCCCTCCAGCCGCTCGGGCTTGAGGCCGGCATTGGCCTCGGTGACGTCGTTGCCCACTCGGAAGGGGCGGTAGAGCTCGTTCAGGCTGGCCGGGCGGAAGCCGGTGTAGCCGGCCACGCGCGCCGTCAGGTCGTGGCCCAGATCGCGCGTCACGCCCAAGCGGCCGCTGACCACCTCGCCGTCGCGGTCGGCCGGGCGCTGGTCCAGCAGCACCGCGCCGGTCAGGGCGTTGCGCTCGACACGGAAGCCGTCGGTGGTCTCCCAGTGATCCAGCCGCAGGCCGCCGGCCACCAGCCACGGACCGGTCGTCCACGAGCCGTCGGCATAGGCGCCGACCACCGAGGTCTTGCCGCCCGCCACGCGGTTGCGGGTGTAGGTCCCGCCCGAATAGCTGTAGCGCTCGCGCTCCTCGCCGTCGTTCAGGCGGGCGTCGGCGCCCAGCTCCCACTCCAGCCCGCCGACCTTCTGGCGCAGGGCGCCGTTCAGGCCCCAGCCGGTGGCCGGGGTCTTGTCCTGGCTGTTGGCCGGCGTGGTGGACGAGCGGTCGGCCGCCACGGCGACCGAGCTGTTGAACAGGTCGCTGGTCCGCCGCCAGGCCTGCAGCTTCCAGCCCAGGGCCTCGCCGCGCGGGGCCTTGACCAGGGTGGCGCTGAACACGTTGCCCGAGGCGTTGGCGCGCGCGCCGGCCAGGCCCGCGCCACGGTCCTCCTCGAAGAAGCCGCCGCGCAGCGACAGCAGGCCCAGGCCCGTGGCCAGGTCGATGCGGCCGGAGATGCTCTTGGCCTCCAGGTCGGTCCGGGTGTCGGCCGCGCCCCGCTGGGGCCCGCGCACCGGCACATAGCCATCGGACTTGTCGTAGAAGGCCGCGCCCGTGAACTCGAACCGCCCGAAGGTCGAGGTGGCGGCGGCCGAGGCGCGCTGGCTGCCCAGCTCGCCCAGCGAGACGTCGCCGGCGATGCCCGCGTCGCGCTCCTTCAGGTCGATGACGCCGGTCAGGGCGCCGGCGCCGTAGGGTCCGGCCCCCGCGCCGCGCACGATGTCGATCCCCGTCAGGGACTCCGGCGCCAGTTGCGACCAGATCACCCAGCCGCCGAACGGATCGTTCAGCGGCACGCCGTCCAGGGTGACCAGGGTCCGGCCCGCGCCGGACGGCGCGATGGCCCGCAGGCTGATCCCCTGGGTGGTCGGATTGGCCGACAGGCTGGAGGTGCGGCGAAACAGCGACACGCCGGGCGTCCGGCCCAGCGCCTCGTCCACCCGCTGGGTCCCGGCCAGGTCGCCCTCGCCCAGATGAACGGCGGAGAACGCCGCCTCGCCGGCCGCCGGCGGCAGGCGGGCGGCCGTGACGATCACCTGCTCGACATAGGGCGCTTCAGGGGCGGGCGACGTGTCGAAGGGCATGGAAACCTCGGAGGGGAACGCTCGCCAACGACCTAGAGCAAGTCGCGCGGTGGAGGAACCGCGCCCGGCGACGCGCTTCCTCCTTTCGTTCGCCCTCTTTCGTTCACCCAGGCGTCCGGAGCGTTCAACCCGATCCGCGCCGGCGGCCGCCTCATCTGTCCGGCGGATCGCCTAGCAGCTGCCCGGATTGTCTCGCTTCAGCACGCAGATCATCTTGTTACCGCGCGCCGCGCCGTAGACGGCGACCAGGCGGCTTTCGAGATAGGCCCACTTGGCCCGGGTGTCCTGGGCGGCGACGTCCATGGCCCGGTTGTAGGCCGGCAGACCGCGCGCGGTGCCGGTGGTGTCCTTGTTGAGCACCGCATGCTTGATCCGTCCGCCGCAGTAGAGCGCCTCCGGGAAGCCGTCGTAGCAGCCGCTGATCAGGCCGGCCGGGAACGTCGCGCCGGCCGGCGACAGCCACGGCGCGGGCGCGGCGTGGTTCAGGCCCTGGGGATTGGCGATCGACGGCGTGGCGCGCGGCGTGTCGATCCAGTTGCTGTGCGAATAGAAGTCCTGGGCGGCGTGGAAGGCCATGCCCATGTCCTCGAACACGTTGCACTTGGCCCGGCCCTTGACGCCGTTGAACGTGCAGCCGCCGAAGATGCTGGTGCTGTCCAGCTGCAGGTTCGGCTTCACCAGGCCGGCGGCGTCGGTCACCGCGGCGTTGATGTTGTTGTAGATGTAGGTCCGGCACGAGGTCAGGATGCTCTGGGCGGTGGCGGCGCTTTGCGGATAGGCGCCCGGGGCGAAGAAGTCACCGCCGTCGCAGTGGGCGGCCTTGCTGCTCATCAGGCCCCGCGTCGGATTGTCGGGCGCGCCCACCGCACCCCAGGTGCCGTTCTTGCCGGCCAGCTGGTCCAGCGAGTCCGCTCCGAAGCCGAACGAGGCCACGCCGCTGCGCGTGATCCGCTCGTGTTCGGCGTTCTGGCCGAGGCTGCGGATGGTGCCGAAGGCCTGGGCCTTGGGGATCAACGCCTGGGGCGTGAGCAGGATGGAGGCGGCCACGGCCGCCAAAGCCAAGGAACGCTTACGCATGACGATACCTCCCTGATTATTCAATCAAGAGTTACATCGATGCACGCGAAAGTACAGTCTGGGCTCGGTCCGTCGCACGCCGTCACGACTCGGGCTCAGAGCCACAGGCCGGTCGCCGTCACCCCGTCGCCCCAGAAGCCCTCGACCGGTCGCGTCATCCGCCCGTCCGCCACCCGGCAGCCGCCGGGATGGTCCTGCGCCAGCCACCACGGCCCGTCGAGGTCGGCGAAGGCGCACGAGCCCGCCAGGTGCAAGGCGGGGGCGATGGCCAGGGACGAGGCGACCATGCAGCCGACCATCAGCGTGAAGCCGTGGTTGCGCGCCTCCTCCAGCATCAGCAGGGCTTCGGACAGGCCCCCGGCCTTGTCGAGCTTGAGGTTCACGGCGCGATAGCGGCCCTTGAGCCCCGCCAGGTCTTCCGCGGTGTGCACCGACTCGTCGGCGCAGATCGGGTACGGCGGGTCATAGCCCTCCAGCGCCTGGTCCTCGCCGGCCGGCAGGGGCTGCTCGACCAGGGCGATGTTCAGGTCCGACAGCACTGGCTTGAGGCCGTCCAGGATGGCGAAGTCCCAGCCCTCGTTGGGGTCGACGATCAGCCGGGCGTCCGGCGCGGCCCTGGCCACGGCCAGCAGGCGGGCGGCGGGATCCTCGGCCGACAGCTTGACCTTGATCAGCGGCGCGGCGGCCACGGCCCGGGCGGCCGCGCCCATGGCCTCGGGGCTGTCCAGGCTGACGGTCACGGCGGTGACCAGGTCGTCGGGAACGCGCAGGGCGGTCAGGGCCTCGACGCTCAGCCCCTCGCGCTTGGCCCGCAGGTCCCAGAGGGCGCAGTCCAGGGCGTTGCGGGCCGCGCCGGGGGTCAGCAGGGCCAGGGCGTCGTGCGGCCGCGCGCCCTCGCGCAGGGCCCGGGCGGCGGGCTGGAGCTGGGCGACCACGCTGTCGACCGTCTCGCCGTAGCGCGCATAGGGCACGCTCTCGCCGCGCCCGATCCGTTCGCCCTCGACGACCTCGACCACCACCACCTCGGCGGCGGTCTTGACCCCACGCGAGATGCGGAATGGGGCCTTCAGGCGATGGCTGACAGGGGCGATCGAGACGGTGCGCTGCATGTTCCTGCCATCCCACCGTCTGCGGGGTTTGGCTAGAGCACGCTGGGCGAAAGTGTCAGCGGTTTCGCCCGCCAAGCGCGCTCCAAACCTTTGACTCTAGAGGCGACGGCGGATCGGCGAGTCGGCGCGGCGCTCGCGGAACACCTGCATCGCCAGGCCGGGCCGCACCACGAACAGCGCGCCCCAGACCAGCAGCACGCCGGCGTAGTTCAGCGCGCCGAGCACTCCGCGCGGACGGCCCGGACGCGTGAAACGAACCGAGCGGGGCTGGGGCTGGAACAGGCTGGGCATGGCGATGTCGGTCATGGCGTCCTCCGTGGATGACCGGACCTTCGGCCCTCGATACGTCAGGTTCGGACGTAGGGACAAGGACTGCTCGACCCCATATGTCCCGTGCGGGCGTTAGGCCCATGGACAAGGAGCGCCACGCGCATGAGCAAGCCGGTGACCATCACCATTCCCCACCAGCTGGGCGCCGCCGAGGCGCGCCGCCGTATCGAGGAAGGGTTCGGCCAGCTGCTCAGCCAGACGGGCGGCATGGTCAAGGACGTCCAGAAGGCCTGGGCCGGCGACGCCCTGACCTTCTCGGCCCAGGCCATGGGCCAGCCGATCTCCGGCGTGCTCACCGTGTTCGACCAGTCGGTGCGGATGGACATCGTCCTGCCCGGCCTGCTGGGCGTGATCGCCGGCAAGATCACCGGCCAGGTCAAGAAGCAGGGTCAGCTGCTGCTGGAGAAGAAGTAGGCCTCGGGCTTCAAGGGCCCCGGCGGACGCTACGACGTCTTCACCCGCCGCGCCGGCGCGTTCCTGGCCGGCGGCCGCTTGGCCGGGGCGCGCTTGACCCTCGGCGCCGCCTTCGCGTCCCTGCGGGACTCGCGCACGGCGGCCACCTTGTCGAGCCGTTCCTGGGCGACCTTGGCGTGCTCGACGCAGCGGGCGTGCATGGCCGCCAGCTCCTTCTCGGTCAGCTTCTCGATGCCCATGAAGTCGTTCTCGGCCGCGGAGGTCAGGATCAGCTCGTCGAGCTTGGTCTGAAGCGCCGCGCCGTCGCGGTTCTGGGTGTTCTGGATCAGGAACACCATCAGGAAGGTGATGATCGTGGTGCCGGTGTTGATCACCAGCTGCCAGGTCTCGGAGAACTTGAAGATCGGCCCGCTGACGGCCCAGGCGAGGACCACCAGCACGCAGACGAGGAAGGCCGGCGGGCTGCCGGTGATGCGCGCGGTGGCGTTGGCGAATTTGGCGAACAGCTTGTCCATGACGCTCCCAGCTCCCGGACCTTGAGATCCGGGGTCATAACGCCCGACGGCGCCGCCGGGTTCGGGTGGCCCCGGCCGGGCCGTCCGCGCGTTACGGACGGATGTTCGACCCGTACCTGCTGTTCCTTCTGGGCCTGGGAGTCGTCGTGCTGCTGGTCGCCTGGCTGCCGATGGCGCTCAGCCGCCTGCCGCTCTCCCTGGCCATTCTCTGCGTGCTGATCGGCGTGGTGGTGTTCCACGGCGGCGTCCTGCCCTTCCGCTCCGATCCCTTGCGGTTCTCGACCCTGACCGAGCGGCTGGCCGAGATCGTGGTGATCGTCTCGCTGATGGGCGCGGGGCTGAAGATCGACCGGCGGATCGGCTGGCGGCGCTGGGAATCGTCGTGGCGGCTGATCGCCGTCACCATGCCGCTCAGCATCCTGGCGGTGACGTTGATGGGCGTGCACGGCCTGGGCCTTTCCCTGGCCTCGGCCCTGTTGCTGGGCGGCGCCCTGGCGCCCACCGATCCGGTGCTGGCCTCCGACGTCCAGGTCGGGCCGCCGCGGTCGGGCGAGGACGGCGAGGCCCGGTTCGCCCTGACCTCCGAGGCCGGCCTCAACGACGGCTTCGCCTTTCCGTTCGTGCACCTGGCCGTGGCGATCGCCCTGGCCCAGGGGACGGTCGGCCCGCCCCTGCTGACCCACTGGCTGGTCGTCGACGTGCTGTGGCGCGTGGCGGCCGGGGCCGGGGTCGGCTGGGTGGTCGGCCGGGCGCTGGGCTGGGCCACGTTCAAGGCCCCGCACGCCCGGATCTCCGGCACCGGCGACGGCCTGGTGGCCCTGGGCGCGACCCTGGTGGCCTACGGCGTGGCCGAGGCCGCCCACGGCTACGGCTTCCTGGCCGTGTTCGTCGCCGCCCTGGCCCTGAGGGAGACCGAGCGCGACCACGAATTCCACGAGGCCATGCACGACTTCGCCGAGCAGGTGGAGCGCCTGCTGATGATGCTGGTGCTGGTCCTGCTGGGCGGGGCGGCAGCCGGCGGGCTGCTGGACTCCCTGACCTGGAAGGAGGTGGCGTTCGGCCTGGCCCTGGTCTTCATCATCCGCCCTCTGGCCGGATGGACCGGCCTGATCGGCGCGCCCCACTCGCGGCGGGAGCGCGCGCTCGTGGCCTTCTTCGGCATCCGCGGCATCGGATCGTTCTACTACCTGGCCTACGGCCTCAACCACGGCGACTTCCACCGCTGGGACCGGCTCTGGGCGATCACCGGCTTCGTGGTGCTGTGCTCGATCCTGGTCCACGGCGTCACCGCCACGCCGCTGATGGCCCGGATCGACGCCTGGCGACGGAGAGAGGTCCTGCGGAAGGATGAAGCGCAACCCTGACGTGATTGCTCTGCACCCCAGGATGCGGCAAACCGTCACAGCGCCGCCAATCGAAGAACCGTAAAGGCCCGGTTCGCGTATTTCTCCCGTCCGGGGAACGGGAACACCATGCAGGCTAACGTCGCCCATCAGGAACAGCGGCGGCAGGATCGGATCCTGCTCGTCCTGGCCATGGCGTTGCTGGCGAGCCAAGCCTTCAGCGACTTCCTGACCCGCAACGCGCTCGGCGTTGCGACCCTGTGGCCGACGAACGCCCTGCTGGCCGGCGGCCTGCTGGTGCTCAACCCCCGCCGCCGCGTGATGCTGACGGTCGTCGCCGTGGTCTGCCACCTGGCCATCGACCTGATGGTCGGCGACAGCCCCGGCCGCGCGGTCCTCTACACCCTGGTCGACGTGGGCGAGGCCCTGCTGGTCTGGTGGGTGACCAAGCGCTTCTTCGGTCCCCCGCGCGTGCGGACCATGCGGCAGCTGGCCCTGCTGACCACCCTGACCGCGCCGGTCACCCTGGCCATGGCCATCGCCGCCGCGGCCGTGCTGGCCCTGGCTTACGGCCTGCCCTTCGTGATCGTGCTGACCGACTGGTTCGTGCGCGGGGTGCTCGGCATGGCGATCGTGCTGCCCGCCGTGCTGATCCTGATGGACGGCGAGCATCGCCGCGCCTTCCAGCGTCCCCTGCTGGAACAGCTGGGCCTGGGCCTTCTGGTCGCCGCCCTGTCGGCGCTGGTGTTCCACGGCAAGGGCCTGCCCGCGCCGTTCGTGCTCTTCCCGGTCGCCCTGCTGACCGCCTTCCGCCTGGGCCCGCGCGGGGCGGCCCAGGCCTCGCTGATCGTCGCCTGCGTGGCCATCCCGCTGACCGTCCACGGCCTGTGGAACTCGCAGATCCAGACCGACTGGTCCCAGGCCCACCAAAACCGGCTGGTCCAGGTGTTCGTCGGCGTATTGTTCGTCACCAGCCTGGCCACCGGCCTGGCCCTGGCCCAGCAGGAGCGCCTGCGCCGCCTGCTGGTGCGCCGCGAGCAGCTGACCCGCGCCGCCCGGGCCCGGGCCCTGGCCGCCAACGAGGCCAAGACCGAGTTCCTGGCCACCATGAGCCACGAGATCCGCACGCCGCTGAACAGCATGCTGGGCTTCTCCCAGCTGCTGGTCGAACGCCAGGACCTGCCCGCCGACGTCCGCCGCCAGCTGACCCTGATCGATAGCGCCGGCACGGCCCTGCTGACCGTGGTCAACGACATCCTCGACTTTTCGCGGGTCGAGGCGGGCCAGGTGGAGCTGCTGTTCCAGCCGACCTCGGCGGCGGCGGTGCTGCACGACGCGGTCGGCATCATCCGGCCCGAGGCCGAGAACAAGGGGCTGGCCCTCGAGGTCGAGGTCATCGACCCGGTCGGCGGACTGCACGACCTGGACGGCCTGCGGCTGCGCCAGGTGCTGCTGAACCTGCTGAACAACGCGGTGAAGTTCACCGAGGCCGGAAGGATCCGGGCCTGCCTGACCGTCGAGCCCGGCGAGATCGAGGACCGGCTGAAATTCGAAGTCATCGACACCGGTGTCGGCATCGCGGTCGAGCGCCAGGGCCGGCTGTTCCAGCGCTTCAGCCAGGTCGACAGTTCGGCCAGCCGGCCGTATGGCGGCGCGGGCCTGGGACTGGCGATCAGCAAGGCGCTGGTCGAGCTGATGGGCGGCAGGATCGGCTTCGACAGCGCCCCGGGCCATGGCTCGGCCTTCTGGCTGGAACTGCAGGCGCCCCAGGTGGAAGTCTATGACGCCGGCGAGCCGCGGCCGGCCGCCGCCCCCGGCGCGGCCCGCATCCTGCTGGTCGACGACCACCCGATGAACCGCGAGATCGGCGCGGCCCTGCTGAACCTGGTCGGCTGCCAGGTCGAGACCGCCGACAATGGCGAGCAGGCGGTGGCCAAGGCGGCGCGCGGCGGTTTCGACATCATCCTGATGGACATCCACATGCCCCAGATGGACGGCCTGGCCGCCACCCGCGCCATCCGCGCCCTCGACGGCGGGGTGGGCGAGGTGCCGATCATCGCCATGAGCGCCGACGCCCTGCCCCAGCAGGTCGAACGCTGCTACGCCGCCGGCATGGTCGACCACCTGGCCAAGCCGGTGCAGCGCGAGGTGCTGTACGCCAAGGTCAGCCGCTGGCTGGCGCGGCAGTAGAGTCCCTCCAGCCCTTCGGGCCGTTTGCGCCAATTCGATAGCCCTTCCCTCTGGGGGCGCTGTCGCGGAGCGACTGGGGGGTTCACGCGCGCGATGTCCCCCACTAACCTCCCCCGCATTTCGGGGAGACGACGATGAAGATCCTGCGCCTGGCCGCCATGGCCGTCTGCGCCGCCCTGGCCGCCTGTTCTCCGGCCAAGAAGGAGGCCGTCGAGCCCCCCGGTCGCACCGCCCTGAAGCTCGCCACCGACTGGAAAGGCGAGGCCGAGCTGGGCGGCTACTACCAGGCGCTGGCGACGGGCGAATACCAGAAGCGCGGCCTGGACGTGACCCTGATCCAGGGCGGCCCCGGCGTGAACGTGCCCCAGCTGCTGGCCACCGGCGCGGTCGACGTCGGGGTCGGCTCCAACAGCTTCATCGTCCTGAACCTGGCCAAGGAGAAGGTCCCGGTCAAAGCCGTGGCCGCCTTCATGGACAAGGACCCCCAGGTGCTGATCGCCCACGACGGCCAGGGCATCAACGCCATCGCCGACATGAAGGGCCATCCGATCCTGCTGTCGGACGCCTCGATCGCCGCCTTCTGGGTGTGGTTGAAGGCCAAGCACGGCTTCACCGACGACCAGGTGCGCAAGTACAACTATTCGGCCGCGCCGTTCCTGGCCGACAAGCGCGTGGTCCAGCAGGGCTATGTGACCTCGGAGCCCTACCTGATCGAGAAGGAGGGCAAGATCACCCCGAAGGTCTTCCTCCTGGCCGACGACGGCTATCCGGCCTACGCCTCGTTCGCCCTGGTCCCCGACGCCCTGATCGCCCGGAACCCGGCGGCGGTGAAGGCCTTCGTCGAGGCCACGGCGGCCGGCTGGACCAGCTATCTCTACGGCGACGCCAAGCCGGGCGACGCCCTGATCCTCAAGGACAATCCGGAAATGACCCAGGACGTCCTGGACCAGGCCCGCGAGAAGATGCGCGCCTACGGCATCGTGCCGCGCCAGGGCGTGGGCAGGATGGACGACGCCCGCTGGGCCGAGTTCTTCAAGGTGGCGTCCGAGCAGGGCGTCTATCCGAAGGACATGGACTACAAGGGCGCCTACACGCTGGACTTCCTGCCGAAGTGACGGGCCTCACGTCCATGGAGATGGTCATCCCGGACAAGCGAAGCGCAGATCCGGGACCGCCGGGAGCGCGGCGCTCAGGCCTCGGTCGCGGATCTGCGCGCTGCGCGTGGGTCCGGGATGACCATCGCTTTTGGATTGCTCCGTCCGGATCGCTTCGGCCGTGAGTTCGATCGCCAACCTTTCCGGCGTCGAGGTCGTCTACGCTCGTGGCCGCGCGCTCGGGCCGATCGACCTCGACCTTGCGCCCGGCGCGATCGTCGCCCTGGTCGGGCCCTCGGGCTGCGGCAAGTCCACCGCCCTGCGGCTGCTGGCGGGGCTCGAGGCGCCGACGCGCGGGACCGTGACCCGCGCCGCGGGCAAGGGCGAGACCTCGGTGGTGTTCCAGGCCCCGACCCTCGCGCCGTGGATGAGCGCGGCGGCCAATGTCGCCCTGCCGCTGGAACTGGCGGGGACGCCGAAAGCCCAGGCTCGGGCGCAGGCCGTGGACGCCCTGGCCCGGGTCGGGCTGAAGGGGGCCGAGAACGCCCGCCCCGCCCAGCTGTCCGGCGGCATGGCCATGCGCGCCGCCCTGGCCCGCGCCCTGGTCACCCGTCCGCGCCTGCTGCTGCTGGACGAGCCGTTCGCGGCCCTGGACGAGATCACCCGCCGCGCCCTGGCCGACGACGTCCTGGCCCTGGCGGCCGAGCTGGCCCCGGCCGTGGTCTTCGTCACCCACAATGTCGAGGAGGCCGTCTATATGGCGGGCCGCGTGGTGGTGATGAGCGCCGGGCCCGGCCGCATCGCCGGCGAGGTGGCGGTCGGGGGGCCGGTGATCCGGCCGCCGGGCTTCCGCGCCACGGCGGCGTTCCGCGAGACGGCGGAGGCCGTGTCGCGACTGCTGGCGACGGGTGTTGGAGCAGCGGCATGATCTCATCGCCTCGACAGGCCCTCCCCCTGTGGGGGAGGCGGCCCGGACAGGCCGGAGGGGGGCGTGATCCCACCTCGGCAGGCTCCCCCCACCGATCGCTTCGCGATCGCCTCCCCCACGGGGGGAGGACCTGATGCGCCTGCTCGCCCCCTTGATCCTGATCGCCATCCTCCTGGCGGCCTGGGAAGCCGCCTGCCGCGGGCTGGCCATCCCCGTCTACCTGCTGCCCACCCCCTCGGCGATCGGGACGGCCCTGGCCGAGGGCTGGCCGCTGCTGCTGGCCAGCGCCTGGACCACCCTGTCGACCGCCCTGGTCGGCCTGGCCCTGGCCAGCGTCCTGGCCTGCGGCCTGGCGCTGGCGGTCAGCCTGAACCCGACCGTCGAGGACGCCGTGCGCCCGGTCGCCGTCACCCTGCAGGTCACGCCCCTGGTGGCCATAGGGCCGCTGATGACCATCTGGGCGGGGATCGAGCACCCGCAGCGCGCCGTCGTCGCCCTGGCCGCGGTCGCGGCCTTCTTCCCGATCTTCTCGGGCGCCCTGACCGGCCTCAAGGCGGTTGATCCGGACCTGGGCCGCCTGTTCGACCTCTATGGCGCCCGCCGCGCCCAGCGGCTGTGGCGGCTGCGCCTGCCCTCGGCCGTGCCCGCCCTGCTGGAGGGTCACAAGGTGGCGGCGGGTCTGGCCGTGGTCGGGGCCGTGGTGGCCGAATTCGTGGCCGGCTCCGGCGGAAACCAGGGCCTCGCCTGGCGGATCCTGGAGGCGTCGAACCGCCTGCAGACTGCGCGGGTGTTCGCCGCCCTGGCGGTCCTGGCGGTGCTGGGCGTGGCCTTGCACGGACTGCTGAGCCTGGCCGAGCGCCGCCTGCTGACCTGGTGGCGCGGCCGCTGACCGCGCCAAGCTCGAGTCGAAAATGCGACACAACGCTGCAATCTTTCGGCGAAACCGGGCCGCGTTAGGCCAAGATTAAGTCCCCACACCTATCAATCGGCCCGATCCCGCGCTCTCTCGGACCGGTTCATGCGCCTCGCCCTGCTCCTGCCCGTGCTGTTCTGCGTCGCCGCCCCGGCGCATGCCGAGGGCGTGCGCGAGAGCCGCTACGGCCCGACCACGCCTCGCCAGGCCTCCGCCGCGACCGCCGCCGCGCGCTACGACGGCCCGATGCTCAGCTGGGCCAACAAGCGCCAGGCCTCGACCGACCCGGTCGCCGCCGCGCCGTCCGCGCCAGTCCAACCCGCCCCGCTCGCCGCCTGGGCCGGCTACAGCGCGCGACCCGCGCCGGCCGCCTATACGCCGCCGGTGGCGCCCGCCCCGACCGCCGCCGCGCCCCCCGCCTTCGCGCCGCCTGTTGCGCCACGTCCCACGGCGTTGCCGACCAGCCTCTACGCCGCGCCCCGCCCATCGTCCGCCGCCGTCGCAACGCTCGCGCCGACTCGCGCCGCGCCGCGCCGCGACCGGGCCGACTATGACGGGCCTTCCGCGCCCGCCGCCGCCCTGCAACCCGCCCCGCCCCGCCCGGCGCCGGTCGCCGCCGCCACGCCGGGCCCGGCCAAGGACTGGTCCAGCTATCGCAGCGTCCGCATGACGACCGCCGCCGCCGCGCCGGCCCCTGCTCCGGCTCCGGCTCCGGCGGCGCCGTCCCCGCCGCCTCCGCGCCAGGTGGCCGCCGCCAACACCGGCGTGACCGGGGCCCGCTTCTATTCGGTGGCCCGCGAATCCGGCCTGACGCCCGATCCGATCCCGCCCGCCGGTCCCGACCACCAGGTGCTGATCACCACCGACGCGGCGACCGCCCCGGCCGAGGACGCCGCCCCGATGCACGGCTCGGCCGACTGGCTGGCCGCCGGGGCGCGCGGCGGTGACGATGATGACGACAGCGCGACCCGCCGCGCCAAGACCCGGAACGAAGGCCTTTGATCCAGTCGCGCCTCCACGACCTCATCGCCCTGGCCGATGAGCCGTCCAGCTCGCGCCGGCGCGAACTGCTGCGCGGCGTCACCGACCTGTTCTTCACCGCCGAGGGCCATGGCGATGTCGAGATGGGGTTGTTCGACGACGTGATGGGCCAACTGGCCGGCGAGATGGAAGAGGCCGTGCGGATCGAGCTGGCCGAGCGCCTGGGGACGAGCGCCACCCCGCCGCCGTCCCTGACCCGGGCCCTGGCCAGCGACAGCATCGCCATCGCCCGTCCGATCCTGCAGGGCGCGCCCCAGCTCAGCGAGGCCGACCTGCTGCACGTGGCCCGCACCCAGGGCCAGGACCATCTGCGGGCGATTTCGCAGCGCCCGGTCGTGCCCAGCCTGGTGTCCGACGCCATCGTCCAGCGCGGCGACGACACCACCCTGGGCGTGCTGCTGCGCAACGAGGGCGCGGTGCTGTCGCGCCAGGCCCACGAGGCGGCGGTCGACCGCGCGGCGGCCAATCCCGAGCTGCACGAGGCGGTGATCGACCGCCAGGCCCTGCCGATGGACCTGCTCAACGAGATGTACTTCGTGGCCGAGGCGCGCCTGCGCGACCGGATCATGGAACGCAACGCCAACGTCGATCCGGCCATACTGGAAGCCGCCCTCAAGGCCGGCCGCAATCGCGTCGCCGCCAGCGACGGGGCCTTGCCGGCGGACTACGACGCGGCCGTCAAGGAGATCACCGCCCTGAAGGCGCGGGGCGCCATCACGCCCCAGGCCCTGGTCGCCATGCTTCGCGCCAACCGCACCACGATCTTCCTGGTCGCCCTGGCCGAGCTGGCCGACATCGACTTCCACACCGCCCGCAAGATCATCGAGCGTCGCGAACTGGACGCCCTGGCGGTGGTCTGCAAGGCGGCGGACTTCGACCGCGCCCTGTTCCTGACCTTCGCCCTGCTGATCCTCGATCCCAACGACAACGCCATGGGCAAGGCCAAGGAATACGGCGAGCTCTACGCCGCCCTGCCCCGCGACGCGGCCTTGCGCACCATCCGCTTCTGGCGCATGCGCCGCACGACGGGCGACGTCGCGGCGGCTTAGGCTTCGCGCGGAACTGGCGTCCCCCGACGCCGTTCCTTCTATGTCGAGAGGCCTTCCGTCTCCGGAGCGCCCAGTGAAATTGCCCAACAACAAGACGGTCCTGATCGCCGGCGTCGCCGCGGCGGCGATCGTGACGACGGCCGGCCTAGCGATGGCGATCTGGCCCGCCCTGACACGACCCGATCCGCCGGCGGAGGCGGCCGGCGACGGCGGCCTGCGCATCAGCGTGGTCGAACCGCCCAAGGCGGCTGTCCCCCGCGCCGGTCCCCTGGACGTCGGCCTGTCCGAGGCCGCCCAGGCCATGGCGAAAGACCGCGAGGTGGCGTTCACCGGGACGCCGACGTTCCGTCCGGCGCCGCCTCCCGCGCAGGGCCGGAACACGCGGGCGGACGAGGATGACGGCCTCGCGCCTCCCGAACCGGCCGACGACCGGTGGGCGCGCGAGCGAACCGGCGGCGGCTTCGAGCTTGCCCGGCGACTGCGAGAAGAGGAACGGGCGGCTAGCCTCGAACGCGCGCGCCGCGAGGCTTGGGAAGAGACCGAACGCGACCGCCGCTGGGACGAGGAGCGCGAGCGGGATCGCGCCGACGACCAGCGCCCTGACGACCGCTACGATCCCCCGCCCTCCCCCGACGACGACCGCCCGCCGCCCGAACCCCAGTGAGGCGGGACGAGCGGATCGAGAACGTGGTGACACAAGACCGAAGAGCCGCGCCCTAGCCGCGCCGCCGGTGCATCAAGGTCAGCAGCCAGCCGACGCCGAGGCCGCCCGCGACGGTCAGCGGCAGGGTCAGCGGGTCGGGCATGGGCGCGTGCAGCCACAGGTCGCGGCCGGCCAGCAGGCCCCAGACGAGCAGGCCCCAGATCGCGCCGTACACCGCCCACGGATACTGGTCCATCCAGCCCCGCAGGCCGGTCCGGGGTTCGGGCTCGCGCGCCGGCTCGACCGGGCCGCCGCAAGAGCCGCAGGCCCAGCCGCCCCACGGCCCCAGGCGCGCGGCGTCGGCGTCGACCGGCGTCTCGCAGGCCTTGCAGCGCGGCAGTTCAGCGCGGCGGCGGACCGCCGACGGCACGCCGCGCAGCCCCATGATCACGATGAACAGATACAGGACGAGGTAGAGCGCCTGGGAGACGTCCACGTCCTTGAAATTCTCGCCCATGCCGCCCCCGAAACGCTACGCCGCTAAGCTAGGGCGTGTCGCGTTTCAGGTCGAGCCCGGGACGGGTCCCTAGCGGATGCGGATGCGGACCGGGACGTCGATGAACGAGCCCGCGCGGCTCTTGCCGTCGGGGCCCATCAGGTCGACCTGGAACTGCGAGGCCATGGTCAGGGCCGCCTTGCCGACGCCCATCTCGGCCGGGAATTCGCTCTGCACCGAGCAGGCGGTCAGGCCGCCGTCGCGCTTGACCATGCAGCTGAGCAGCGCTTCGGCGATCTGCGGCTGGACATCCTTGACCTGGGTGACGGCCGGTTGGGCGATCGGCGTCGGAACGATCGAGACAGCGGCGGCGGCGAGCAACGAAGCGATCACTGGGTCTTCCCTACTGGTCTTTGGGTCCGGCCTGTTCGGGGCCGTCCGGTTTCATTCTGGGTCAGGCGGCGTGCGCCTGCTTGACCCGCTGCAACCCCTGGGCCGCCAGGTCGGTCAGCGACCGCAGGCCCAGTTCGGCGAAGATGTCGAAGGCGCTGGCCAGGGCGGTGGCGGCCCGGTCCAGGCGGCCGTCGTCGCGGCCGGTGATCTCGACCCGCGCTTCGTAGAGCCGGGCCAGGTTCATCTGGGTCACGGCCCAGGCGGCCGGGTCGCGGGCGCCCGGGGTCGCGGCCAGCTCGGCCTTGAACGCCATCTCGGCGGCGTCGAGCACGGCCAGGTCGGCGGTCAGCTCGGCGCAGCGGGCCAGGCTGAGGGCGCGGTTGTTGGCGACCACGGCGCGCAGGGCCAGGGCCGGCTGGGTCTTGAGGATGTGCGAGGCGCGGTCGTAGCAGGTGACCGCCCGCTCGAAGCAGCGCTCCGACGTGGTGGCCTCGCCCATGGCCTGCAGGCCGGCTCCGAGGGCGGCCTGGGCCCGGGCCCAGTCCATCGGACTGTGGTCGGCGGTGACCGGCTCCAGCGCCTGGGCCAGGGCCTCGACCCCGTCGGCGATGTGGTTGATCTCGCCGTCCAGCTCGCCCAGCTGCACCAGGGCCGTCCCCCGCAGGGACTCCAGCCGCGACCAGGCCAGGGGTTCGAAATCGGGATCCAGGCCGGCCTCGGCCTCCTTGGCCTCGGCCAGGGCCACCTCGGTCAGGGCGCGGTCCTTCAGGCGGGCCGCGCAGGCCAGCAGCAGTTCGACGCGGGCGGCGCGCTGGTCGGCCAGCAGCAGGCGCGAGGCCCCGCCCTTGACGCGTCGCGCGGCCGACAGGCCCCGCAGCGGCGCCTCGAAGGCCTCGGCGGCGGCCAGGGCGCGGTCCAGATCGTTCTCGCCCAAGGCCACCCGGCCCTCCAGCCCGGCCAGCAGGGCCTCGACCATGGCGCAGCGGTGGCCCGGCGCGGTCTTGGCCAGGGTCAGGGTGGCGCCGGCGGCGGCGTGCAGGCCTTCGTCGCCGAACAGGTCGGCGCCCAGCACGGCCAGGGTCGCCTGCTCGCAACGGGCGGCGGCCAGGCTTTCGGGCTTGTGTTCGGCTTCGAAGATCTTGGCGGCGGCCTCGGCCTGGGCCGCGCCCTTGCGCAGGGCGGCGGCGTCGCCCGAGCGGCGGGCCAGTTCGCGCCAGACGACGGCGGCTTCCAGCAGGCGATGGCCGCGATCCTTGGCGCCGATCCGGCCGGCGGCGACGTCGGCCGAGCGGGCCTCGTTGACCAGCAGGCGCAGGTCCAGCAGTTCCAGCAGCGAGGTGTCGCCGCCGGTCAGTCCGTCGCGATGCGCCGCGGCCCGGGCGGGGGCCCCGGCGTCGACTCCGAAGAGTCTCTTCAGGTCACGACCGAAATCGAACATTGCCGCGTACTCCGGATACGGAACGTCCCAGGCCGGCACGTCCGGCGCAGGTTCAACGCTCGACTAGCAAAGCCGGAGCCAACGCGATTAACAAGTGGTTAACGAAGCCTAAGGTGGCGTTAACCATAAATATTTGCAGCGCGTTTACACTTCGTTCCCGAAGAGGGCCCGAACTGCTGTTTTTGCGCCGATCTGGCACACTTTTTGCTTAATTGATCCAGATGAGGGAACAGGGTCGAGCACACTCGTTAGAACATTGTTCACCGAAATGAAAATGACGTTAACCATAGTTTTTAAGATCGCGTTTACTTTTCGTTCCGGCGCGGCTTCTCCGCGACCGGCCGGCCGACGACTCGCGGGTCTCTAGAGGCCGTAGCCGCGCGCCATGGCGGCGGCGAAGACCGGGATCAGGGCGAAGACCAGGAGCTCGGCCAGCATCACCTTGCGGACCTTGGCGACCTCGGCGTCGGACGGGGCGAAGGCCGGATCGACCTTGGCCTGCCTGCGCCATTTCAGGATGGCGATCGTCGGGGCGATCGACAGCAGCCCCACCGCCGCGAAGGCGGCGATCTTGGCCCAGAACACCGGGTTGTGCAGGTAGAAGTCCGCGCCCTTGGCGCCGAGGAAGACCCGACTGAAGCCGACCACCAGGATCAGGGTCGCCGTCCCGCCATAGCTGGCGTCGATCCCGCCCAGCGTCCTGAGGCCCGCCCCGCTCACGCCCGGCCTGACCAGCACGAACCCGGCCATCATCAGCCCGGCCAGCGACAGGATCAGCAGGTGGTGCAGGATGGCCAGGACGAGATCCAGCATGGCGGGCTCCGACTCGGTTGGACGTTCGGCGAGCATGGCTGGAAGAACAACGTTCGTCACGAGCCCGCTCGCTCTGGCCAGCCTTCGCCTCCCCCTCTAAACAGACGACATGACCGCCTCCGTCGACCTTTGGACCGCCTCGCTGTGCAAACCCGATCCGGGCTATGGCGGCTGGGCCCACGTGCGCCGCAACGCCGACGGGACCCTGGCCGGCGCGGCCGGGGGCGAACGCCGGGTCGGCGGCGCCAGGATGGTGCTGACCGGCGTGATCGAGGCGCTGGCGGCGCTGACCGACCTGCCGGTCGACGCGGCTGTCACCCTGCACTTCGCCGATCCGGCCCTGGCCGCCGAGCTGGTGGCCAGCGACGGCGCCTACGCCACGGCCGAGCCCGAAACCTGGGCCGCCGCGCGCAAGCTGCTGGCCGCTCGCCCCGTGCTGGCCCTGTCGCCCCTGGCGGACACGACGCCCGCCGCCGGCTTCCTGCGCGCCTGGGCCGACTTCGGCCTCGACACCGCCAAGACCCGCGGCACATTCAAGGCGGCGATCCCCCGGCCGAACCTGCTGAAGTTCCCGGGCTGACGCCTGGCCTTGCGCCGACAATATTACACTCGTAGTCCCCCCTTCGGACACAGTGTTCGAAGGGGCGACGATGAGGGTCCTGGCGCTGATCGCGGCTGTGGCGACGCTGAGCTTATGGGCCGGCCGGGCCGAGGCGGTCATGGAACCCATCATCCCCGCCTACGAACAGGTCATCGTCCCGGCGGGGGTCGCAGAATACAAGGAGGCCGTCGCCGTCGCCCTGGTCCGGCCGCGTCGGGTCTGGACGCCGCCCTGCGCGCTGGTCCGCGTGGCCGACTTCTTCCGGGGCTTCTTCCCTCACGCCTGGCTGGGCGCCGACGTCTGCGGGCCGCGCGAGCGCAGCCGCCGCTACCGGTTCGAGACGCTGGAGACCTTCAAGGGCGCGCCGTCCGCCCCCTTCCCCGCCCTTCTGCACTACCATTACCCGCTCGATCCGGACTTCATGCGCAAGACCAGGCCCGACCTGTGGGGCCAGGCGTTCGACGCCGACGCGAAACGGTCCGCCAAGCTGCACGCGGGCTTCGCGTTCCTGCATCGCGGCGGACTGTCCGACCGCGAGCTGGACGTCGAGGCGCCGTTCGACCGGCCCCGGATGAGCGACGGCAGCGTCAGCTACGCCATGCTCGACCCGGACCTCGACTACCTGGTCTTCCGCGATGCGGACGGGTACGTTCAGCATTGGGAAGCGATCCTGCGGAACGGCGCCGACAAGGACCTGCTGATCGACAGGATGCGGCGGCTCAAGCGCGGCGAGACTGACGTCCGCCTGACCGTGACGCCGGCGGACCTGTTCCCCCGGTTCATGGACGCGGCGATCTACGACGCCGCCGGCTGCAAGCCGAGACTGCTCGGCGGCGGCAAGCTCAAGGCCCTGGACGACCTTGTCCGCGACGCCTTCGGATCGCCCCTGGCCGGGCCGGCGACCTGCGCGACCAAGCCCCACGCCCAACTCTACCTGGCGCTGGCGGCCGATCCGGCGACGCCCCGCACCCTGGCGATCGACGAACACGGCGCGGCGATCCGGCTGCTGCCGATCGTCGACGGCAAGATCCGTCCCAGCGACCTGGTCAGCCAGCTGAAGGTCTTTCCCGACACCCCGATCCCGGTCGAGCAGGTCATCGCCTGGGTCGGCACGGGGCCGGGCGCGGAGGAATACTGGTTCTTTGGTCGCCCCCGGGATCCGCCGCTTCGGCTGGCGGCGCGGTGAGACGCCCTACCGCCCCGCCACGATCAGGTCGGCGGTGGCCGGATTGCAGGCGAACGGGATGTCGGCCAGGGTCGCCATGCGGATCAGCGCCTTGACGTCGACGTCGTGCGGCTGGGGCGACAGCGGGTCGACGAAAAACACCAGCATGTCCAGCAGGCCCTCGGCCAGCAGCGCCCCCAGCTGCTGGTCGCCGCCCAGCGGGCCGCTCTTGAGCCGCGTGAGGTCCAGGTCGGGCAAGGCCTGCAGGATGCGTCCGCCCGTGGTGCCGGTGGCGTAGAGTTTGTGCCGGGCCAGGAACGCCTGGTGGGCCACGGCCCAGTCGACCAGGGCCGCCTTCTTGTCGTCGTGGGCGACCAGGCCGATGGCGAGCGGGGCGGCGGCGGGCATGGGCGAGTCTCCGGGGTCCGCCCTCTCCTAGCCGCTTGGCGGGGACCTGGGAAAGCCGAACCGCGAAAAACAGCGCCCGCCGGTCGTCAGGCGAACCGGATCTTGGCCGGGGCCGCGAACTCCGGCGTCTTCTTCTCGACCAGCACCTGGTCGTGCAGCGACAGCTTGGCGTTGGCCGAGAACACCCCGGCCGTGGCGCACACCACCTTGCCGCCGCGCACCTCCAGCCGCACGCCCTTGACCTTCAGGGCCAGCTCGATCTCGAAGTCCAGGTCGGCCACCTTGACCGCGCCATAGCGCAGCTCGATGCGCGGCTTGTGGGTCGAGGCGATCTCGTGGTCGTCCAGGTCCTGGAAAAAGGCGTCCTCGGGATGGACCTTGGACTCCTCGACGCATTTCTTGAAGCGCTCCAGCTTCATCCAGCCGTCGAACAGCACCCGCTCGACCGACAGGTCCAGCAGCTTGCCCACCTCGTCCCGGCAGCCGCCCTCGACGTCGTCCCAGCAGGCGCTGGGGAACTTCCGGGCGGCCTCGGTGATCGCCTGGGTCAGGGGCGGCGCGCCCTTGCAGGCTTCCAGCGGATCGCCGCCGTCCTCGGCGAACAGCGCCCGCCAGGTCGTGGCGCCGCCGCCCGGGGACGGCGGATCCAGCGCGGCTTCGGTCATGGCGCGGTCTCCAGGGCGGGATAGTCCAGCTTCAACTCGGCGAGGTCGGCGGCGGGCTCGAACCGCAGCGAGACCGCCATGCCGGCCCGCGGCGGGCCGTCCGGCTTCAGGACCACGACGCCGGGATCGGGAACCAGGGCGATCTCCGGCGCGCTGGGCGCGGACGTCGAGGCGGGCTGGGCGACGCGCGACGGCGGCCTCGGACGGCCCAGCCACCGGGCGAGGCCGAACCCACCGCCCGCGGCCGCGGCCAGGGCGACCAGCCACAACCAGATCGGGACGGAGGGTCCCTTGGCCGGAAGCGGCGCCTGCGGCGGGGGCGCCGGCGGCGCGGCCACGGGAGGCGGCCTCGGCGCGGGCGGCGGCTCGACAACCGCGACGGGCGCGGGCTGGGGCTCGACGACGGGCGCGGGCCGGACCGGTTCGGAGTCGACCGGCCTGGGCGTGAGCGTCGGCGGCGTCTGGATGGGCGGCCTCGACTGGACGGGCGGCGGCCGCGTCGACGGGGGCGGAGCCGGCGGAGGCCGAACGGGCGGCGGCTGGACCGGAGCCGGCTCGACGACAGGCGGCGTCTGCAGGACCAGGGGCGGCTGGCCGCGCAGCCCGGCTTGGCGCCACGCGTCGGCCGTGCAGCGCCGCCAGCGTTCGGGCAGGCTGGCATAGGCCGCGCAGGCCGCCTGGATGTCGGGGATCACCGCCAGGGGATCGGCGGGCGGGCTGGGCGTGGCCGGGGGCGTCCTGGGCCGGTTTCGCCAGGCGTCCAGCAGCCTGTCGAGCTGGGGCGTGATGTCGACCGGTTCGCGGGTCGGCGTCCCGGGCGTGGCGCCCGTCGCGCCGGTCGGCGCGGTCGTCGACGACGGCGTGGCGGCGGGCGCCGTGGTCGACGGCGTCGCGTAGGGAAACAGGCGCTGACAGACGGCCGTCGCGTTGGTCCGCGCCGCGTACGACCTCAGGCATTCGGCGTAGGTCTTCGGCGCGGCGGGCGGTGTCGCGGCGGGCGTGGCGGCGGCCGGCACGGCCGTGGTCGTCGCCGGGCGGGTCTGGAACGCGGCGGCGGACGTCGCGACCGCCAGCACCAGGCCCGCGCAGCCGCCGGCCCAGCGCCGCGCGTGGCGTCCGGCCCGGCCGCCGCCACCCCTGCCCAGATCCCGTGTCACTCCAGACGACCTTTCAATCGCGAGGACCAAGGCCGCCACGGTCCGCCCGCAACAATGCGCGGTCAAGTAGAATCGAGACCGCCCAGCAACCGACGCGGACCGCCGCCGGCGCGGGCAGGCGGCCGGCCCGGCGCCCCTCGGCGCGGCGATCCTTGCCCAAGCGGCGGGCAAGCTGGTCCCAAGCCCCTGCCCGCCCTTGTCCTCGGCCGCGCAAAGGCCTGTGCTGGACCCGCCCGCGCGGGCGGGTTCGAAGGACAGGCGGGAACGATCATGGATACGCGTCAATCGGATCAATCGGCGAACCCGGCGGCCATCGGACGCCGGTTCTTCCTGCGCGCCGCGGCGCTGGCGGCCGCGACCCCGATCCTGACCGAGGCCGCCCTGGCCCGCGCCGCCGACCCGGCCAAGGCCCCGGGTCCATCCGGCGCGCCGCCCTCGGGCCTGGCCCTGCACGGCCAGGGTCCCAACATCCCGCCGCCCGGCGCGGTGCTGATCAACGCCAACGAAAACCCGCTGGGCCCGTCCAAGGCCGCCTGCGACGCGATCGCTCGCATGGCCCCGCTGGGCGGCCGCTACGACCGCAACGGCGAGACCGAGCGGCTGGCCATGACCTTCGCCGCCCAGAACGGGCTGAAGGTCGAGAACGTCGCGGTCTATGCCGGCTCGTCCGAACCGCTGCACTACAGCGTCCTGGCCTTCACCTCGCCGGCCCGCAGCTTCGTCACCGCCGACCCGTCCTACGAGGCGGGCATGTACGCGGCCAAGACCAGCCAGGCCAAGATCGTCAAGGTGCCGCTGACCGCCGACTACGCCCACGACGTCAAGGCGATGGTCGCCGCCGACCCGAACGCCGGCGTCATCTACATCTGCAACCCCAACAATCCGACCGGCACGACCACCACCAGGCAGGACATCGCCTGGGCCCTGGACAACAAGCCCGCCGGTTCGATCCTGCTGGTCGACGAGGCCTATATCCACCTGTCCGACGCCCAGGACACGCTGGACCTGGTGGCGGCCGGCAAGGACCTGATCGTGCTGCGCACCTTCTCCAAGATCTACGGCATGGCCGGCATCCGCTGCGGCTTCGCGGTGGCGCGGCCCGACCTGCTGGCCAGGCTGACCCCGTTCGGCCAGAACGCCATGCCGATCACCGGCTCGGCCGCCGCCCGCGCCTCGCTGGAGGACAAGGGCCTGGTCGCCGAGCGCAAGACGATCATCGGCGACACGCGCCGCGACACCCTGGCCTGGCTGAAAGCCAATGGCTACAAGGTGATCGGCGCGCCCGAGACCAACTGCTTCATGATCGACACCGGCCGCGACGGCAAGGCGGTGATCGCCGCCATGAAGGCACGAGGCGTCTATATCGGCCGCACCTGGCCCATCTGGCCCAACGCCGTGCGGGTCTCGGTCGGCACGCCGCAGGAGATGGCGGCGTTCAAGACGGCCTTCAAGACGGTGATGGACAGCAAGGCGGTGGCGACGTCGGGGCCTGAAGCGGGCGGACATCGGGCCGACCTTGGATACCACGCGACGATTTGAGACGCCGGCGGCCGGAGTGAAGGTGCTGCCGGGGACGTGCACTTGTGCATGTCCCCAAACCACGCAGGGCTGCATGGGGGACATGCGCGTGCGCACGTCCCCGTCCGCGGGTCGGACAAGGTGCGGGGAGGGCTGCGGAGCGCCGGGCCAGGCCGCGCCACTTGGACCGATCAACGACAGGAATCGGGATTTTCCGGCAAGCGGTGAAACCTCCCACCCTCCCACCGCCTTCGGCGGCGGGCCCCTCCCTCTCTCGAAGAGAGAGGGTCTTGGCGCGAGCTCGGCCCTGATCAGCGGGCGCTTCAAGGTCCGGCACCCACAGCGGCCCCTTCGAACGCCTTGCTATCGGCCGCATGGGTCTAAAGGTCCGCCCACGGCGCGAACGCCAGGCTGATCCTCAGCCGAAAGGCGGTCGCCCCGCCTAGCCGCCCTGGACGACTTCCGGCAGGGACTTGCCGTCGACGCCATGGCCTCGCCGCGCGCCGCAGGCATAGGTCGCGATCGCCCGAGCCCGCGCGTCGGTGCGCCTCACGGCCTCGTTGCTGGTGCGGACATAGGCGAAGTTCCGGTCATACTGTCGCGCGAGCACGATCTGCTCACCGGTCTTCGAACAATCGATCCGGGAGGTGATCTCGGTGTAGTCCGACTTGTCATCCGGCCAGACGACGTACTGGACCTCGACCTTGTCGCCGACCCGGTTGATCGAGTTGAGGTTCACGGCGACGGTCTGACGGGCGCCGGGGGCGGGGCCGCCGAGGCGGACGGCGTCGCCGCCCGTCATCCACGCTTCCGGCGGATAGGCTCCGCCGTCGCGCTTGCTGCTGGCCGGCGCCGACTGCGGAAGGGGTTTGACCTGGAGAAGCCCCCAGTCCTGCTTGGGCCATTCCTGCGCGAAGGCTGGAGCGGCGAACGAGAGCGCCGCCATGGAGACGATGAGCAACTTCATGCGGAGCCCTTTCCTCAAGCGTGACAAGGAGCCTATGCCCGCCACCTTAGGTAATCAATGGCGCCGTCGCGTCGCCGCCTGAACGCGGCGCCGGCCGGCTGCGCCGGTGGCGTCGCACGCCGCAGCGAGCAGGCGTCAGCCCCGCTCCTTGGTCCGCTCGAACCGCACCTTGGGGAAGCGCTCGGCGACATAGCCGATCTCCCAGGACGACTTGCCCAGGAACACCGGCTGTTCGTCGATGTCGTGGGCCATGGCCGAGCGGTGCTTGTTGGTGAAGTCCTCGACGTCGGCGCGCTCGCCGCTGATCCAGCGGGCCTCGGCGTAGGGGGCCGCCTCGAAGATGCACTCCAGGGCGTATTCGTTGGCCAGTCGGTCGGCCATGACCTCGAACTGCAGCTGACCCACGGCGCCGACGATGAAGTCCGAGCTGCCGATCATCGGCCGGAACAGCTGGGTCACCCCCTCCTCGGCCAGGCCTTCCAGCGCCTTCTTCAGGTGCTTGGCCTTCAGCGGATCCTTGACCCGCACGCGGCGGAGGATTTCCGGCGCGAAGTTGGGCAGGCCGGCGAAGCGCAGGGTCCCGCTCTCCGACAGGCTGTCGCCCACCCGCAGCACCCCGTGGTTGGGGATGCCGATCACGTCGCCGGCGAAGGCGTCCTCGGCCAGTTCGCGGTCGCTGGCGAAGAACATGATCGGCGCGTTGACGCTCATGGCCTTGCCGGTGTTCTGGGCCTTCAGCTTCATGCCGCGCGTGAAGCGGCCGCTGGTCAGGCGCAGGAAGGCGATCCGGTCGCGGTGGTTGGGGTCCATGTTGGCCTGGACCTTGAACACGAAGCCCGAGACCTCGCCGTCGCCGGGCGCCACGTGGGTGTCGACGCCGGCCTTGCTGACCTTGGCCGGGTGCGGGGCCGGCGCGTAGCTGCCGATGCCGGCCAGCAGTTCGTTGACGCCGAAATGGCGCAGGGCCGAGCCGAAGAACACCGGCGTCATGTGGCCTTCCAGGAACGACTGGACGTCGAACGGCTTGGCGGCCTCGGACACCAGCATGGCGCCCTCCTCCACCTCGGCCAGCTCCTCGGGGTCGAGGTACTGCACCACCGCGTTCGACTTCAGGGCCACCGGATCGGGATGGCCCTCCTCGTCGGTCGAGCTCTTCTTGGCGTAGGGGATGAACTTCTGGCCGCGCAGGTCCAGCATGCCCTTGAACCGCCCGCCCGAGCCAGCTGGCCAGTAGAGCGGCGCGGGGTCGAGGGCCAGCTTCGACGACACCTCGTCCAGCAGCTCGAACGGGTCCTGGGCCTCGCGGTCCATCTTGTTGATGAAGGTGATGATCGGGATGTCGCGCAGGCGGCACACCTCGAACAGCTTCAGGGTCTGGGGCTCGATGCCCTTGGCCGCGTCCAGCACCATGATCGCCGCGTCGGCGGCCGTCAGGGTGCGGTAGGTGTCTTCCGAGAAGTCCTCGTGGCCCGGGGTGTCCAGCAGGTTGAACATCAGGCCGTCGTGATCGAAGGTCATGACACTGGCCGACACCGAGATGCCGCGCTCGCGTTCGATCTTCATCCAGTCGGACTGGGTGCGGCGAGCTTGGCCGCGGGCCCGCACGGCCCCGGCGGCGCGGATCGCCCCGCCGGCCAGCAGCAGGTTCTCGGTCAGGGTGGTCTTGCCGGCGTCGGGGTGGCTGATGATCGCGAAGGTGCGCCGGCGGGCGGCCTCGAGGGCGAGGGAGGTGCTCATCCCCGGGGGTTAGCTCCCCGAGGCCGCCTTGTCACCCTCTGCCGACGCCTTGTCGGTCGACTTCGTCCCGTCGGGCGCCTTGTCGCCGGGGCCGGCCTTGGCCTCGATGCTCTTGAGCATGGCCTGGGCCGCCTCGACCTCGCCGCCGCCATGCGGATTGCTGGCCAGGGGCGTGAGCATGATGCGAGCGGTGTCGAGGTCCTTGACCTGGATCAGGGCCCTGGCCGCGTCGAGGCGCAGGTGGCCGACCTGCGGCGCCAGGACCGCAGCCCGGACGCGGATATCGGCCATGGCTTCGGTCATCGGCTCCAGGCTGCGGGTCTCGGCGTAGCCGTGCAGGGTCTCCGGATTGTCCGGATTGACCTTGAAGGCCCGGGCGAACAGCTTGCCGGCCTGGGCGAAGGCGGCGGCGCGCGGGGCCGGGTCGTCAGGGGCGGAGGCCAGGCGGCTTTCGCCCAGGGTCACCAGCGCGTCCTCGTCCTTGGGATCGGCGGCCAGCAGGTCGGCGAGGATCGCCTCGCCGGCCTTGCGATCGCCGAACCCCGTCTCGGCCTTGGCCAGGACCAGCTGGCTGAAGCGGTCCTTCGGTCGCTTGGCGGCGGCGGCGCGGATGTCGGCCAGGGCCTCGGCCTGCTCGTCCTTGGGCACGCCGAGCTTCAGGCGCTGGCCTTCCAGGATCAGGTCGTCGGCGCCCGGCGGCAGGCGGGTCACGGTCATCGCCGGATCCACCGCGCCCGTGCGCGGCAAGGCCCCCGCCGGGATCGGCCGGTTCATGTAGGTCTGCAGTTTGCGACGCAGGCCCTCCGGATCGTCGCCGTAGATCGCCTTCCAGGCCTTCACCGGGTCATCGCCGTCGCGTACGGCGTTCAGATAGGGTCCCAGCAGCTTGTGCCGCGCCGGGTCGGACAGGATGTAGTGGGTCAGCAGCCAAGCCTGGGCGTAGTAGGCGTAGATGTCGCGCTCCTTGAGGGCGCCGGGACGCTTGCCCAGCACGTCCTCCATCGGGATCCAGCCGCCCGGCTGGGTCAGGCTGTAGGCCCGGCCGCGGTTTACCCCGCCCACCACCATCCGCGTCCTGGCCAGGTCGGCGGTCATGTAATATTCGGCGTAGCCTTCAACCAGCCAGGCCGGATAGGCGCTGGGATAGTACTGCAGCATGAAGTGGTGCACGTATTCGTGCAGCACCGTGTCGTCGCCCTTGTTCTCGTCGAGTTCGCCGGCGCCGTCGCGGATCGCCACCACGAAGACCTCGGGCACGGACGCCAGATAGACTCCGGCCATGCCCTCCTTGGCCTTGGGCAATACGCGCTTCAGCTGGCCGAGGTTCGCGACCAGGTAGACCGGCAGCTTGCGCGGCGTGACCTCGTCCTTGGGCCGGCCGTGCAGGCGGCGCAGCAGCCCGTCGAAGTCCTCCAGCATGGTCGCGTAGTCGCGCACCGACTTCTCGCTGCGGCCATAGACCACGAAGTGGTCGCTCTCGGCCCGCAGCCATTCGGCCCTGGCCGGCGATCCGGCCGCAACCATCAGCGCGGCCGCCAGCAGCGCCGGCAAGATCCCACGCGTTCCCCGAACACCCCGCACGCCCACGCCCCCCTCAACGTCGCGTTGAACCTAGACGGGGACCTTCGTTTCGCGCAAGGCGCGACCTTCCGGGAGGCGGCGCACGGGTGACGAATCCGCTTCCGGACCGGACGCGCCGACCCGGAAGCAGGGACCGAAGGATGGTCTAGGCTGCGGTGACGATTTAGCTATTTGAGCCAGAGCATGATGGCGGCCAGGGTGACGAAGCCCATGAAGGTTGCCGCCAGCTTGTCGTATCGCGTGGCGATGCGG
>Ga0102590_1001141_pt1 | contig 43310 bp, 27 predicted proteins | sample AraplaMF_Col_mMF_FD_76859 | JGI IMG/M metagenome (GOLD analysis project Ga0102590, IMG submission 76859) | Arabidopsis root microbial communities from the University of North Carolina, USA - plate scrape MF_Col_mMF | ecosystem: Host-associated > Plants > Roots > Endosphere | place: USA... | reverse complement strand
ATATAACACTCGCCGCTTCCGCCACCGGTTTAAGCGATGTGGTGGTAACGGCATTAGGCATCAAACGTAACAGGGCTTCGCTGGGTTATGCCATCAGCACCATCAAAGGCGAAGAGCTGACCAAGGCTGGCGCCACCATGAACCCTTTCCTGGCGCTCTATGGTAAGGCCTCCGGCGTAGGTGTGAACGTTGGCGCTGCCGGCCCGCAGGGCGGTATCCGGATCAACATCCGGGGGGCAGCCAGTATGAACCCTGACCAGAACACACGTCCGCTGTTTGTAGTGGATGGCGTGATCCTCGCAGACAGGAGAACCTCCATTGGCGGAACCGTAGGCGCAGGCTTTGATTACGGTGCAGGTATCAACGATATCAACTCTGCCGATATTGAATCCATCGAAATTCTGAAGGGCGCCAAAGCAACAGTATTGTATGGCAGCGATGCCGCCAACGGCGTGGTGCTGATCACTACCAAAAGCGGCCGCAATACAAGAGGTTTTGGCATGACAGGCTCTTACCAATACACCATTGAGCAACCTGCCAATTACCTGAAGCTGCAGAACACCTATGGGCTGGGCGCAAATATATACGACACCGCCTATGCCACGGTGAACGGTCAGCGAACCAGGGTAGTGCCCAATTACCGCTATAATTTCGGGCCTAAATTCGATGGTGCAGATGTGATGATGTATGACAGCAGCATCATCAAGAACAATGCACATCCCAACAATTACAGAGATCTGTTCCAGACAGGCTTTTCTTCTACCGCCAATGTTGCTATTGCAGGCAGTAATGAAAAGGGAGCCCTGAGAGCATCCTATACCAATTACTACTACAAAGACATTATCAGCGACAACTCCTGGCAGAAGAGAAATACCTTCAGCTTCAACGGCAGCATCAAGGCCTCTGACCTGGCTACCTTTGAAGTGGTTTCCAATATTTACAACGTTAGCTCCCAGAACCGCAGGGGTATGAATTCCCAGTCTATCGCCTGGGGATTTCCGAGAGACTATTCATTTGACAAGGTATGGTCATTGTACACCGACGATTTGGGCTACAAGCGGGACCTGAGCAATTTGGGCGTTCCACAGGCCGTAAATGAGCTGGGCGCATATCTCTGGGAACTCGAGAAGAACCGCTACCAGGATGATAAGGTGCACATCGTCACTGCCGCTAAGGTTACCCTGAACTTTACAAAGCACCTCTTCCTGGTAGGACAAGCTGGCCTGGATTATGACAATACCACCTACAAAAGCGAAAAGAGCGTGGATAGAATAATACCCGCTATCGCAGGTGGTAGTTTCAGCGCGGCAAAAGAAAACACTACGGTACAGACCTACCAGGCTTTGCTGAACTACGACAACAACATCATAGGCGAAGATCTTCACCTGTACGCATTTGCAGGGGGCATTTACCGCCTGCGCAGCTCCGAATATCTTGGCAGCACCACCGTGGGCGGGCTCACTTATCCGGACTGGTATTCCTTTGCCAACGAAGTAGGCCCTCCCAGTGCGGATAATCTTTACCTGATCAGGAACTACAACAGGGGCAGCGATGTGTTGTATAGTGCAGTAGCTTCCGCAACCCTGTCCTGGAGAAATGAGCTGTACCTGGAGCTGCAGGGCAGACAAGACTGGAACTCCACCCTGCCGCCTGAGAACAACAGCTACTTCTACCCCGGCGCGTCCCTTACCTGGAACTATACAGAGCGCTTCTCTATCCCTCATATGAACAGGGGACAAGTAAGATTGGCCTGGGCGGATGTGGGCAACGGTACCACCCGTTATTTCGCCAATAACCTGTATAGCTTCAACCGCCTGCCCGGTACGGATGCTGTTTCCGTTCAGCCGCCCGCCAATATATTGCCTGGCGCGCTGAAACCGGAACGCAAAAGAGAATTTGAAATAGGGATCAACAATAGCTTCTTCCATAACAACAGGATCATAGTGGATGTTTCTTACTACCGGAATAATATCTATGACCAGATCATGAACCTGGCCATCTCTCCTACATCCAGCTCCAGTGCGCTCAAGATCAATGCGGGTAACGTCAGGAACTGGGGTATTGAAATGGCCATCACCGGAACACCCGTTATTACCAAAAACCTGCGCTGGGATATCACCGTAAACGGCGCACGCCAGGGATCCAAAGTGATCAAGCTGTATCCCGGCATTACGCAGAACTTCCTGTATAATCTCATCAATGGCTCGGCTGCCGCCGTTCGGGCAGACCAGGGAAAGCCTTATGGACAGATCGTAATGAACGATTATCAGCGGGATGATGCGGGGAACAGGGTGGTGAATGAAAACGGGATCTATATCCTGAACTCGCAGAGCTATATAGACGTAGCCAACATCATGCCCAAGTTCTACGGCGGTATATTGTCTGACCTCCACTACAAGTCATTTGACCTGCGTATAGGCCTGGACTTCAAATCTGGCGGTACGGTATTTTCGTATACCAATAACCGTATGTTCGGCCTGGGACAACTGGAAAATACATTACAGTACCGGGATGAAGAACATGGCGGAGTGGCCTATTATATCGACGCTGATAACAAAAAGGTTGCCTGGCAGCATAACCAGCCTGCTCCCGCAGGAGCCGTTGGCGGAAAAGTGTATCATGACGGTGTGATCCTGCCCGGTGTTAAAAAGGATGCTAATGATAAGTATGTGCAGAATGATATCATCGCATCTGCCTCAGACTATTATCTGTCTTATGTGAATGACCTCGCCAGCTCATTTCCGCCGGATGGATTGTACAAGAACAACTACGTGAAGGTGCGGGAACTTGCTTTGGCATATACCCTGCCGAGAGGGCTCACCGAAAGGATGCACCTGCAAAAGCTGACGGTGAACCTGGCAGCCCGTAACCTGTTCTATATCTATAAATCCATTCCTAACATTGATTCGGAATCGGCGCTGGGAGCAGATGTGTATGTGGAGAATACGGTGTATCCCGGTCAGCGGACCTATTCTCTGGGTTTTACAGTAGCTTTTTAACGCATTAAACGGAGTAACATGAAAAAGGCATTTTTATTGATCATCATATCTGTAATAACTGTCAGCTCCTGTAAAAAAGACCTGGAGGACAGATATTACAACCCGGACCAGCTGAGAGGCGGCACATCAGATATTGTGCCCGGGCTATTTACCCAGCTGCTCACCACCAATAAGATCTTTGTGCAGGATTATGGCGAATGGTTCTATCTGCTGTCCGGCGGCACCAGCATTACCGGCTATGAGCAGGTATGCAACCGTTACATCTCCTACCGTTATGACTGGTTCTCTACTTATAACGATCTTACTACGGGCAATGGCTTCGACGATTACCCCATTACGGGCCAATCCTATTTTGAAAGCAGCTATACACGGCTCAAAAACTGGGAAACGATCAAAGGCGAAATGGATAAACGCAGCGGAAAGGATAAGACGGATGCCGAGCTGTATTTCAAACTGGCTACATTGATAAAACTATATCAGGCTGCCAAACTGGTAGACCTCTTTAATTCCATCCCCTACTCCCAGGCATTCCAGGGCAGCAGTGGCGGTACGGAACACTATTTCCCCGCCTACGATGATCCGAAGGCAATTTACCAGTCCATCATAGCAGACCTGGGTGACCTGGTCAATACGTTGGAAGCTTCCTACAACCAGGTGTCTGAACTCGGTAAATCAACCTTCCGCTCACAGGACGTGGCATTCAAAGGCGATATCACCAAATGGGTGGCCTTTGCCAATGCTGCCCGCTTAAGGCTGCTGGTAAGGATCTCCGGTGTGGAGGAAGCCTATGCCAAGCCGCTGATCACCGAAGCATTGACCAAACCGCTGCCCACAACAGACCTTACCTGGCAACTGTGGTACACCATAGATCCCACCGGCGGCGGCTTCTGGATACGCGGGCTGTATGAAACTACTTATGCTGCTTTCGTGCCTGGTATCATCATGAAAAGGCTGAATTACGGGGCAAGCACTTATAATGAGGGAGAGGATGATCCCAGGCTGCCCGTATTAGCGCTGCGTACCAAATACAACGACTACAGGGGCATCTCTTACAACATAGATGCACAGACGCCTATCTATGATGGTGGCGACAAGTACTACCCCTTTGCAGACGATATCACGTCTTCCCTGACTACGAACGCCAAATCCATGTACAATCATGCCACCTTTCAACGCAACGCCAATATGCCGGTGTATATGTTTTCCCTGGCAGAAGTGGACCTCCTGAAAGCGGAGATAGCGCTGAAAGGCCTGGGCACCACCGGTAAAACAGCGGGAGAACATATCAGGGATGCCGTCACCCATTCTGTTGATTTCTGGTACTGGCTGAACCAGTTAAGTGTATATGAAAGAGGTACCGCGGATTCCGTATTGTATCCTACAAAGCCTTCAGCCGGTGTGATATCCGCCTGGGCAGACAAAGTAGGCGTCAAATTCGATGCTGCCGCGGGTGTGGATGGCAAGATGGAAATACTGATGCAGCAGAAGTATATTCACCTGAACCTTTTAATGCCTTATGAGCTATGGGCAGAGCTGCGGCGGACACGCCATCCCAAGCTGGAACCCTTCACCTGGCGTGGGAATGTGTGGAAACCAATGCCAGAGCGGGTACGCTATCCCACTTCAGAACAAAGCGCCAACCCGGATAATTTCCAGAAAGTGGCGACGCAGAACAACCTGACCACCCCCATCTTCTGGGTGCCCACTGCTTTACGCACGGTCATCCCGTACTGGAACGATTATAACTACGAATAGGACATGAGAACAACCATGGCGCCCCGTCACCGTTCACCGGTACGGGGCGTCTCTTTTTTGTGCCTTATTTTTTGTATCCTTGTATATAATTGTCATACTGACCTTTATATCCACTATGAGCAAACTGTCAAAAATTTTATTGGGTACCATCACCCTGTCTATTGCCTGCACACTGAGTTGCCTGGCGCAAAAAGCCGCTCCGGCGCCGAAGCCTGTTTATGCAGATCCTGTGTACGACGGCGCTGCAGACCCGGTGATCATCTGGAACCCAAAAGAGAAGGCCTGGTGGATGTTCTATACCAATCGCCGCGCTACTGTCAATGATTCAACGGGTGTTCGCTGGGTGCATGGCACCCGCATCGGCATAGCCGCTTCTACAGATGGCGCCAACTGGCATTATGTAGATACGGCCAATATCAATTATCGCCCTGATGAAGGCTATACTTTCTGGGCGCCTGATGTCATCGCTCACAATGGACTTTACCATATGTACCTTACCTATGTGCCGGGTATTTTCAGCAACTGGAACCATCCCCGCAACATCATTCATTTAACCAGTACGGATCTGCGTAACTGGAAATACGAATCTGTGCTCAAACTCACCAATGATAAGGTGATCGATGCATCTGTGTTCCGCCTGCCGGATGGCAGCTGGCGTTTGTGGTATAATAATGAAACGGATGGAAAGAGTATCTATTATGCCGACAGCAAAGACCTCTTCAGCTGGGAAGATAAAGGCAAGGCCATTGCCGCCAATGGAGAAGGGCCTAAAATATTCCGCTGGAAAGATCACTACTGGATGATCGTAGATGTGTGGAAAGGAATGGATGTTTACCAGTCAGACGACCTGCTTAACTGGAAGCGGAATGCCAGGATCCTGGAAGAACCAGGCAAAGGCAAAGATGACGGGGCCATCGGCGGGCACTGCGATGTAGTGGTAAATGACGGCAAGGCCTGGGTGTTCTATTTTACGCATCCGGGAAGAGTGAAAACAAACCCTGCGCCATCGGAATCAGTGGCGGCGAGAAGAAGCGTGATACAGGTGGCGGAACTGCAGTTGAACAAGGGCGTAGTTAGCTGCGACAGGGACCAGGCAGCGTATATACGTTTGCAGGGCAGATAGCTATTTTTTCATTCTATATTATCCCAGGAAATTATTCTAACCAGGATCTCTGATCCCGGTGAAGGATCATTGTTCCTGACGGCTTTCTCGTCAACCAATACATAAGTGTCATTATTAGTCCATTTTAAGAATCTTCTAAGATTAACTTTTCCCAGTTGATCATAGTAGTCCTGCGAAAGGTCCGTTCTTGTAAACAGGGTCTTATCGCCATTGGTTGACTCGAATTTTCCTGTTCTGATATGTGGCGGAGTATATACGGAATCTTTGTATGGACAATTGAACCATCCACCGTTTCCTGCATTGTTATTGACGGATTTGTTATACTGGATGACAGCGGCAAATATGGCTTAGGCGGACATTTATATGAGCGCCTGGATCGCACAATCCCGGTTATCGGCGTAGCCAAAACCAATTTTCATGAGAACGTTCAGCATGTGATCCCGGTATACCGCGGTGAAAGTAAAAATCCGCTGTACATTACCGCTATTGGTACAGACCTGCAGCAGGCTGCAAGGGATGTACAAGGGATGCATGGCGATTACAGGATCCCCACTGTATTAAAAGAACTGGACAGACGAACTAAAGAGGATGAAAAAATTCCCTGACGCATTATGGAATTCTCCTGGTCACGCATCATTGTATCCATGAATCTCTAGCTATGAAAACAAACTTTATAAAACGTTGCTGGCGCATTGCCCGCTGGCTGCTTGCTTTTTACCTGCTGCTGTTCCTGTATCGCCTGGCCTATACCTATGTCAGGCAGGATGGTCCGGCCCTCAGTCAGCAGAACAGCTATTTCGACGGGGTGGCTAACCTGCGTAAGAACTATGCATCTGAAAAGGTAAGCTTCTCCCAGATGGAAGCTCCTCCGCCACCTGCTCCGGGTAGCGCAGTGCCTGCGAGCGCCCAGAAATATGAAAAAACGGCGGTGGTCACTTCCGAATCAGCTGATTTTGACAAGGATGACAGGTCAACACGCGCCCAGGTAACGGCCTTTAAAGGCATCATTCAATACGAAAGGGCTTTCGGCCTTAAAGGCAGCCGGGAACTGCATATGCTGATCGGGATTTCACCTGCTTTGTTTGACTCCTTTTATACGGAGATCCGGAAGATCGGAGATATCCAGTCCATGTCTGTTACCAAGGAGGATAAGACCAATGAATACCGTCAGCTGAATGCGCAAAAGGCATCGCTGGAAAAGACATTGGCCTCCTTACAGGATCTCAAGTCGAAGAACGGCCAGGTAGGTGATTTTGTTTCCCTGCATGATAAGATCCTGGAGATAGAAGGCAAGCTGCAGGACCTGGGCGTAGAACTGGGCAATTTTAATGCAGAGAATGAATTCTGTACGGTAAAGCTGTCCTTATTTGAAGGCAAGCCAAAGACGGGCATCAGCTTTCCGCACCGGGTAAAAATAGCCCTGGAATGGTCCATACAACGTTATCTTTTCTGTATGGCCGGGGTATTCCTCGCTGTAGCGGCGGGCTTCATTATCCTGCTGATCGTGGAAAAGCTGAAAATAATGCAGCTGATCCGGCAGGAATAGCTGAACAGGTGCAGGGCATAAAAGCGTGGGTATTATTTAATATATCCACGCTTTTGTCATATTAAAACATTAGGTATATTTGTCACATACACACTGATTATACCCAAGTTCCCTTATACCGACAAATATGCATGCCAAACTTTTACTATCCCCAACAGTGAAGGCCTTTACCCTTACTTTTTTCTTATTCCTTTTTGCCATGGCGCCTGTCCGTTCACAAATGCGGCAGCTATACGTGGACCAGGATGCCGACAACGAGGTGCAAAAGTTCAGTTTTTATTCTCCTTCAGCAGGTTATGTGGCCTTTAGCAAATGGATAGGATTTACATCCGATAGCGGCCGGACCTTCGTAAAGAAGTATATTACCCTGAACAATGTGGACTTCAATGGCTATCTGCCCAACCTCACCTTCGGCTTTGGCATTAACGGCGTAAAAGCCTTTAATAAAGATCTGCTGATCGTATATGGTGATTATGGGTTTATTCCTGCGATCCTTTATTCTACCAATGGAGGTACTTCCTTCAAGCTCGTTTTCCACTCGCAGTACGATCCCTTGCAGATACGTACAGGCGTGATGGATATGGTATTCCCTGGTGATGGCGATATAGGCTTTGCCGTAGATGCCGACCGTATATTAAGGACCAACGATAAAGGGCTTAGCTGGTCGCCGGTAGGCATTGCACCCGGCAGCTATCTCAATAACCTGCAGGCCTGGGACTATAATGTGTTTGCCTACAGTACAGGCGGCGTCAACGCTACCTTGTATTATTCCCGTGATTACGGAGCCAACTGGGTCTCTTACTCATTCCCCCAGGGCACGTTGAATGCTGCGTATTTCCAAAGCCAATGGCTGGGGTGGGCAAACATTGGAGTGGACGGTGTGGGCAAAACCTACAAGACTGCTAACGGCGGCTTGTCCTGGGAGCAGGTCAATAATGCCGTCACGCCATTTGTATGCGTGAAAATGCGCTTCATTAATGATAGCACCGGCTATGCACTCGGCGGAGGATTTGTGACGTTGAAGACAAGCGACGGTGGTAAGATATGGGAACGCTTGCCAAGGGACAATGATTACTCGTACCTGTTATATTCACATAAGGACCTTCAATGCCTGGGCAATACACAGGTATGGGCCGGAGGCGGTCACGGTTTCATTGAGATGAGCACCAATGCCGGGGGCACACCCATCCCCAGCGCTTATTTCTCAATAGATACCAGCGGCGAATGGTCATCGCGTGTTGTGAAGCTGCAGAACTTCTCCAAAGCGGGATATCAATATAAATGGTTGAAGAACGGAACGCTTCTCAGTACTGCTTATCATACTTCGTTTACCCATGATTTCAACAAGTTAAGGGATACCATACAGCTGATCGTTTCTAACGGCGTTCATGCTGATACTGCTATACAATATGTTAACTACTACCCTGCTGCGATCATCCGCTCATTTACACCTGTCACCGCTGGTAAAGGCAACACAGTGACGATCAGGGGCGCAGGATTTACCGATGCTGTTTCGGTGAGCTTTGGCGGAATTCCGGCGGCGTCTTTCAATGTATTGTCTGATACAGAAATCACAGCCGTTACAGGCAACGGCGCCAGCGGCAGCGTGGCGGTAACTACCGCTCACCGTTATGCGGAGCTGGGAGGGTTCACCTTTGTGCCGCCGCCGGACATCACATCTTTCAGTCCTGCAGCAGCTGCTGCAGGTACCACCGTTACTATCAGCGGTAAATATTTAACCGGAGCAGACGGCGTACTGTTTGGCGGTATACCTGCCGTCTCTTTCAGCGTGGTATCCGATACCGAAATAAAAGCGGTGCTGGGCAAAGGCAGTTCCGGCAAAATAAGGGTCAGCACTTTTGGTGGTGTGGATGAGATAGATGGATTCCGCACCATTCCGGTGATAAGTAGTTTCTCACCTGCCAGGGGCACCAATGGTTCCATGATCACCATTATCGGAACCGGCCTTGATGCTGTTACGGCGGTGAGCTTTGGCGGAATTCCGGCTAAATCATTTGTAATAGATTCCGTAAGCGGCATTACTGCTGAAGTAGGTGTGGGCGCCAGCGGCATTGTGAAAGTGAGCAATGCAGACGGCAGTTCAGCGCTGCCTGGCTTTACTTACCTGGTGCCGCCCACCATCACCGCAGTGAGCCCACTCATCGCACCAGCAGGCAGTACGGTGATCATCAGCGGTTCCAACTTCGGGATAAACGCTGCAGATAACGTGGTATATTTTGGCGGCGTGAAGGCTACTGTTACGGCGGCATCGGCCACTTCGCTTTCAGTAACTGTACCAGCTGCCGCTCCCTATAGTCCTGTGTCTGTAACGGTCAATGAGCTCAGCGCTTATTCCAGCAAACCCTTCTCTGTTAGCTTCCCTGATGGTGGCAGTATTACCAGCGCTTCTTTTGCACAGCGGACAGACTACATTGCGGGGCCCGACCCGATGATGCCTTACGGAGGCGCATTTGCTGATTTTAATAACGACGGTCTCTCAGAAATGCTGATCAACACCGGCTCGCCAAATAATGTAGGCATATGGCAGAATAATAGTACTGGCGGCCAGCTTAATTTTTCTGTTATCCGGCTACCGGCCGGCGAAAATCCCGCTAATATTGTGACCGGAGACCTCGATGGAGATGGCCTGCTTGACATAGTAGCTGGCAGCAATGGGCCAACGGTGTCTGTATACAGGAATACTTCCACCGGCAGCGCGATCTCTTTTACCGATAAGATCGAGATGACGGGAGGCCGGGCGCTGATCGCGGATCTGGACCTGGACGGAAAACCGGAGCTGATTGCGGGGCCCAATATTTACAGGAATATTTCCTCACCGGGGAAAATTGCTTTTTCCAGCAAGCCGCCGGTGATCGCTTTCGCCATAGTAACTGCTGACATTGACGGTGACGGAAAGCCGGACCTCCTAAATTGCAATGGTGTGCCAGGCACCGTTTCCGTAATAAGAAATACAAGTACTGTTGGCAATATATCCTTTGCTGCACCGGTAAGCTATGCTGTTAATTCTCCTTTGAATGTGCGGGTAGGTGATTTTGACGGTGATAAGCGTCCTGACCTGGCGGTGCCGAACAGCAATGGCACCAGGCTGAGTATCTTCAAAAATACCGGGAGCCCCGGCACTATCAGCTTTGCCACTGAAAAAGAGTTCATTTTAACGTCTTACCCACAGGACCTCGCAGTTGGTGATCTGGACGGGGATGGCAAGGTGGATATCGCGACAGCAGGCTATTCCACCATGGAGCTGGTAGTTTATAAGAATGTCAGCACTGCAACGGATATTTCGCTCGCACCAGGAGTTGCGTATAGTCTTCCCAATTATCCGCAGCAAATTGCCATCAGTGATCTGAACGGAGATTCCAAACCGGAGTTGTTGGTGACAGCCAGCGGATACATGATGTATGTATTTACCAATCATGTAAAGCGGGAACCTTTTATTACCAGCTTTGCACCAACGATAGCAGAACAGGGTACTACAGTTACCATAAAGGGAAACAACTTTAGTACAACCACTGCCGTTAGCTTCGGCGGAACACCTGCCGCCTCTTTCACGATCAACAGCGATACGATGATAACAGCCGTTGTTGGCCCGGGCGCTTCGGGCGAGGTGGCCGTTACCAATAGCCAGGGTACCGGCATCCGGCAGGGATTTGTATTCGGCCTGCCACCGGTGATCACTTCCTGTACACCTGCTTATGGGCCCGTAGGCAGCCGGGTAACGATCAATGGTCATCATTTCAGCGCCGGTGCACAGAACAATGTAGTGTATTTCGGCGCCGTAAAGGCCAGCATCGTATCCGCCACGGCAGATGCGATTGTAGCAATTGTTCCGACAGGCACTACACCGGAACCGCTTACTGTTACCACCAACGGCCGTACCGCTTATGCACCGCAGCCTTTCGTAGTGACATTTACTACGGCAGATACCACTTTTAGTCCGGCTTCTTTTGTCCGAAGCCCAGATATAGTCGCAGCCAATTCCGGCTGCATTGCGGATCTTGATAATGACGGTAAACTGGATATCGTGTATCCCGGCAGGCCAAACGGTCTTCAGATCAGCCGGAATACCAGCATACCGGAAAAGATCTCATTTGCTGCCCCCAGCAGCTTTGCTATTGGAACGGACCAGACGGTTGCACCGCTTGCGGTGGACCTGGATAACGATGGTAAACTGGATCTGATGGTTAGCCATGGGTACCAGACAGCACTGCTAAAAAATACAAGTACAACAGGTAATATCTCTTTCGTACAAAAAGCGGACGTACTTGCCGTTGGAGGATCTTACGCCAAAGCGGTAGGCGACCTGGATGGCGATGGATATGCAGACCTGGTGATATCAGACTACGGCTTCCAGGCGATGGGGGTATTGAGAAATATCAGCCGCCATGACACGATGGCCATGGCGCAACGGATAGATTACCCGCTTAATTATTATACCAACAGCGCATATATTACAGACCTCGATGATGACCGCAAACCGGAAATCATTACCGCAGGCTCCGGCAATGTAACGGTATTCAGGAACATTAGTATTCCGGGTACTATCATACTGGATAAACCGCTTACGTTTACAAGCACCGCCGTCAATGTAGTACATGCTGTTGATATAGATGGAGATGGTAAAAAAGATATCGTAGTATCTGCGGATGGCGACCACTTAGTAATGGTGCTCAGGAACATCAGCAGCACTGGTAATATCGCCTTTGAAGCAGCCCGGCCATATACGAGCGGACCTTCGGGCTACAGCATGGCTATTGGAGACCTGAATGGAGACAACAAAGCGGATGTTGTGAGCGACATCTCTGTATTGAAGAATATCAGCAGCAGCGGTAAAGTAGCGCTGCAGACAAAAACAGATTACGCTTCAGGTTCGTCTGCTGGCGCAATAGGCGATATGGACGGTGACGGACTGCCCGATATCGTATCATTCAAACAAGATTATAATATTTCCATATTCCGCAACCGCTCGAATAAAGCCGTGTATTTGCGATTATGTGCAGGGATGGATACTACCTTAACATCTAATTTGACGGGTACGCGTTATCAGTGGCAGGAGGACGCAGGCTCCGGGTTTGTCAATATCACGGATGGTACGGAGATCAGCGGCGCCAGCACCAACAAACTACGCTTCAACGATGTACAAGTTTCCCGCAACGGTTACTCCTACCGCTGCCTGGTAAATGATAGTTCCAACCGTGAATATATGCTGGGGATCGGCAGTGGATCTGCACCTGTTGTTGACCTGGTAGTAGTAGCAGACTCCATTATCTGCACTGGCCAGTGGACCACATTTTGGGCCAATGTTACTGACGGCGGCGACAGTCCGGTATATCAGTGGCTGTTGAATGGCAAAATAATACCCGGCCTGACGGACAACCGTTTCGTCAGCTCCACCTTAAAGAACGGTGATCGTATCAGCGTTATGGTGACTAACAGCAGCGCCTGCATTCCTACCGCCACAAGTAAGACCATCACCATGCAGGTACGTGAAAAGATACGGACCGGCGGTAAGGCACATGCGCCTTTCAGGTCGGAAGTGGATGCTGTCTTCCCGGTAACACTTGAGGGTGTGAATATCCCTAAAGATGCCCTGATAGTACTGTATGGCCAATTGGATAACGGACCTTTCAATTATGTTACCCAGATGAATGCCGATGGCGTATCGTCCGTCATAAGCTTGCTGTCGCACTACAATCCAACGGCAGGAGTTGCGCGGTTTTATTTCCAGATAATGCCCGTGGATACTACCTGTATACAGGCAGGCATCAGTGATACCGTGACCGTACGTATTGAAATACCTACTGATAGTACGGTGATCGTACCATTGTGTGAGAACGGGAACCTGGAATTTGCTTCGGGCCTTACGGCATCCACCTATCAGTGGCAACAGGATAAAGGATCCGGGTTTGCCGCCATCAGCGACAATGCCAATTTCAGCGGCACCCGCACCGCTACGCTCCGGCTGACGAATGTGCCTTTTTCCTGGCTTGGTTACAGGTACCGCTGTGTGACGGGAACACCCAATAAAGCAGTCTATCAATTGCAGATGAACCGCAATGTGGTGCCCTCCGTGAGCATCGCAACTGAAAAAACCACTGTCTGTTACGGCCTGCCGGTGATATTTTACTCCACTGCGTTCAATGCAGGCGACAATCCGGGTTACCGCTGGCTGATCAATAATCTTCCCGCCGACTCAGGATTTAACTTCTTTCACAGCTTCCCGAAGAACGGGGATGTGGTGACCCTGCAGCTGAGCAGTAGTGTTAGCTGTCCAACACCCGCCATCGTTACCAGCAATGCCATTACAATGGATGTAACGGAGGAGCCGGTCATCACTGCTGACGGCTTTACGCTGACAATAAGCAGTGGTTACAGGAGCGATGCCGCCTATAAATGGCAGATACTCGAAGGCGATTGGAAGGATGTGGTACCTGCGGCGACGAAACAACACTATTATGCGATGCAACCAGGTACCTACCGGGTGAATGTAAGCAAAGGAACCTGCGCGTTCAGCTCTAATGGAGCGGCCGTGGTCCTTACGGCAGTACCTGCGGATCCGGATCTGGCAGCGGGCATTCAGCTGTATCCCAACCCGGTGCAGACAGATCTGAATATCAATTCGCTGAAATTGTCGGATCAGTGGGAAACGCTGGATATTATGAGTATAGATGGCAAAAGCCAGATCAGCCGGTACAGTATCGCCGGGCAAACCAAGGTCACGCTTTCTATCACGCAGCTGCACAGCGGGTCTTACCTGGCGGTGCTGAGCAGAAAGCATGGAGCTCCGGTAGTGAAGCGGTTTATAAAGTTATAAGGATCGTATAAAAGAAAGGCTCCCATCCGTCAGCTGGCGGATGGGAGCCTTTCTTTATGATGAGCTTATTGCTTTACGACTAAAAAAGCCGATATAAGGATCAGTTCATGGTCCGTTGTTCCCGCTGCCGGGTACCCTCTTTTTTCCACTCTTCGAGCAGGTGACTGGTCTTTCGCTGCAGCGCCCTGAATGCTCGTACCATCTTCAGTAAGACCTCCAGCTCTTCTGTTTCTTTGGCGTTGAGCACCAGCTTTTTGAAGCCTGGCATATGACGGATACAGCCATACAGGAAGCCGTAAAGGATTTCCGTGCTTTGCAGGAATTCCAGCACTACGGCGTTGATATTGGTAAGATTCTCCGCGGTGATCCCTTCTACAAACAGCGGCCCATGCTTATCACCGAGGGTCAGCAGCTGTGCCACTATTTGCTGCTGTACCTGTTGCTGATACACCAGGAGTATGCGGTGGTAGGTGTCCATCGTTGCCAACAGCTGCTTGTAGATGGTAGGCTTTCTTTTCATTCCGCGAACGCGCTCTTCGAGGTGGGCGTGCTCAGACTGGAGCCTCTCCAGCAGTTCTGCGGCAAGGGGGATGTCCTGCTGTTGCAGCTTAACCAGGAGGCCCCCGGCGTGCACGCCGCCATCGTTGTTGCTATTGTAGCTGTCGAGCAATCCCGCTGTATTGTCCCCGGCCGCATATCGCTTGTAAATAAACCGGCCGTGTTGTTCCAGCGCTGTAAAAGGAAAGAAGGCAAAACCCTCGCAAAACCTTTCCTGTAATTCGGCATAGGTGAAAGATCGGTACATGACAATTGCGCTTTGTACAAATATTCGGGAAAAATAGCTGTTTAAACAATGATCCGCATCAAGGCAAATGCTGATCATGGTCAATAAAACGCAACAAGGGCATGCTTTTGGTGGGTTTTATTGCTGAGGCCCCAGGGGCGGGCAGTTATGAGTGGAATCATTTCCGGAAATGACGGCCATCATGCCTGGTTGCGATAAACTTTTGCATATTGGAAATTAAAAGTGAGCAAATGAAAACGGTCCTGCTTATTGAAGATAATGAGGGCATCCGGGAGAACACAGCAGAGATCCTTGACATGTCTGGCTACAAGGTACTTACCGCGGACAACGGTAAGGCCGGCGTGGAGCTGGCCCTGGAACATAAGCCTGACCTGGTGATCTGTGATATCATGATGCCTGTACTGGATGGTTACGGCGTATTGCACATGCTGCAACGCAACAATGAAACGAAGGATATTCCCTTCATCTTTCTCACCGCCAAAGCCGAACGCAGCGCCTTCCGCAAAGGCATGGAAATGGGCGCGGATGATTACATCACCAAACCTTTTCATGGCAATGAACTGCTGCAGGCCGTACAGAGCCGCCTGAAAAAAGCGGCGCTCAGGAAACAGGCTTTTGCGTCTGATCTGCAGGGGCTGGACAGACTAATGGAAGCTGCCACAGGCAAGGCATCCCTATTAGCCCTGGCAGCCGGGAGAAATATTGAGAAATACAAAAAAAAGGAGCTGATCTATTCGGAAGGGAACCGGCCTGTGAGCCTTTTCTATATCGAAAAAGGTAAAGTAAAAACATTCAAACGGAATGAAGATGGCAAAGACCTGGTAGTGGACCTGTACAACGCCGGGGATTTCCTGGGTTATGTAGCGCTGCTGGAAGGAGGCCTGTACAAGGAAACTGCAGAAGCGCTGGACGACAGCGAGATTGCCGTGATACCACGGGAAGAATTTGAAAAGCTGATGAACAGTCACCGGGAAGCAGCGGCCGTGTTTATCCGCATGCTGGCCAGGAATGTAACGGGTAAAGAACAACAGCTCTTAGGGCTGGCCTATAACTCCCTCCGAAGGAAGGTAGCGGAGGCGCTGATGAGCCTTTACAAAAAATATAATGCACGAAAAGAAACACCTTTCGCCATTGAGATCAGCCGGGAAAACCTGGCGACCATTGCGGGTACGGCAACGGAATCAGTGATCCGTACACTGGGCGATTTCAGGGAGGAAGGAATGATAGACATCCGGGACGGGATGGTCATTGTACTGGATGAACGAAAGCTGCGGGATTGCTGTCTTAAATGTTAGCATTATACTGATATGCGGCCGGGGTAAATGCCCCGGCTTTTTTTTGCCCACCCGAAAATAAATTTGCGTAGTTAAGTAGCTACACATATATTTGTAGCCACATAGCTACATATATGGAACCAAAAACAAAAGTGCACGCCGAAAACGGCAAACAGGAATTACTCATCACCAGGGAGTTTGAGCTGCCGTTGGAACTGCTTTTCAGGGCATATACAGACCCCGAGATCTTTGAGGAATGGATGGGCACGAAAGTACTGCAGCTGGAAACTGAGAAATACGGCCGCTGGCAATTTGAGACCACTGATCCTACGGGGAACAAGTTCAGGCTTAGCGGGGTGTTCCATGAGTTTATCCCGGAAAAGCAGATCACCCGGACATTTGAAATGGAAAATACAGGGATGGGCGTGCAGCTGGAATTCCTGGAATTTCAGGCGCTTAGTGAAGATACCAGCAAACTGAATATGCATGTGATATACAGAACAGTGGAAGAGCGTGATCAATATGTGCAGATAGGCATGGTAAGAGGTGTTGAACTGGCGCATAACCGCTTACAAAAAGTAGCTAATAAATTTAAATAACATACCATGACAAAGAGAAACAAAATCGTCTATTGGATCTTCACCATCTGGATGTCTTTAGGATTGGTATCCAGTGCCATTGTGCAGTTATTAAAGGTGAAAGATGAGGTGGATACCATTACAAAACTAGGCTATCCTGTCTATTTCATGACGATCATCGGCGCCTGGAAGATCCTGGGCGTGATCGCCGTACTGATCCCCAAACGCCCTTTGCTGAAGGAATGGGCCTATGCAGGTTTCTTCTTTACCCTGAGTGGCGCCGCTATTTCACATATCGTGTCCGGCGATCCGTTCAGTAAGACAGTTCCTTCTTTGTTCCTGCTGGTGCTGACGGTAATATCCTGGTATTTCAGACCTGCGGACAGAAAGGTGATGGCCCTGAGCGTTTCCATTTAATTCAGTAAATTATTAGTATGAAAAACTCCACCGGCAATAAGCAAACAATATCAGCAGCAGAACAGGAAAAACTGTTCAAGGCATTAAAAACGCGGTTTGAAAAGCACATGCAGCGCCATAAAGGTATGAAGTGGGAAGATGTACAGGCAAAGCTGGAAGCGGCTCCAAAGAAGCTATGGTCGCTGCATGAAATGGAAACAACAGAAGGCGAGCCCGACGTTGTTGGATATGATAAAAAAACAGGCGAGTATATTTTCTATGATTGTGCTGCTGAAACACCCAAAGGCCGCAGGAACACCTGTTATGATTATGAAGCGCAATCCACCAGGAAAGAACATCCACCGAAAAATAATGCGATCGGTATGGCGGCAGATATGGGCATTGAGATCTTAACAGAAGAGCAATACCGGGAGCTGCAGCAATTGGGCAATTTTGATCTGAAAACATCCAGCTGGGTGCGTACACCGGATGCTATCAGAGAACTGGGTGGCGCTCTTTTCTGCGACAGGCGTTATGATCATGTTTTCACGTATCACAATGGCGCACAGTCTTATTATAGTTCCCGGGCTTTCCGTGGTTCGTTAAGGGTTTGATCCGTTCACCAATAAATTGAATACAATGAATCCTAAGGTTGATTCCATTATAGATAAAGAAGAAAAATGGCAGAAGGAATTTGAAAAACTCAGGGAGATCATGCTGGACTGCCCGCTGGAGGAAGATCTGAAATGGGGCTGTCCCTGTTACAGTTACCAGGGAGGCAATGTTGTTTTAATACATGGGTTCAAAGATTACTGTGCACTGCTGCTGTTTAAAGGCGCGCTCCTGGGCGACCCAGAGGGTATCCTGATCCAGCAGACAGAGAATGTACAGTCGGCCCGCCAGATCCGCTTCACCAGCCTGAAGCAGATCTCCGGGATGGCGCGTGTGCTGAAAGCATATATCTATGAAGCGATCGAAGTGGAGAAGGCCGGTTTGAAAGTAAAGATGAAAAAGACGACAGACTATCCCGTACCGGAAGAATTCCAGCTGAAGCTGGATAAAATGCCCGCACTGAGAAAGGCTTTCGAAGCGCTGACACCGGGACGGCAAAGGGGCTACATCTTTTATTTTTCTTCGGCTAAGCAATCCAAGACACGGGCGTCCAGGGTTGAAAAATATATACCGCAGATCCTTGAAGGAAAGGGATTAGAAGATTAAGTGCACGATAATAATGATACTATTTATCTACCACAATGAACTTAAGAAGAGATGTATTTCAGGCCATTGCTGATCCCACCAGGAGGGCTATCCTGCTGCTGGTTGCATCGCAGGCCATGACAGCCGGAGCCATTGCTGCAAACTTTGATACCGCCAGACCAACCGTTTCAAAACACCTGCAGATACTCACGGAGTGCGAGCTGCTGAAGCAGGAGCAGACTGGCAGGGAAATTTACTATCACATCAATGCAAAAAAGATGAAAGAGGTAGCTGATTTTATAGAACCATTCCGCAAAATATGGGACGACCGGTTTAACAAACTGGAAGAGATCATGAAAAAGCACAAAACAAAGAAATAAGCTTATCTGCGTTTGATGATCGCTGCAAGGCTGCGGCTGGGTTTGCCTTTCATCTGGCCTTTCAGGAGCTCATTTATTGCAGCAAAGAGTATTTCGAGGAGGTTGAGTAACATAGATCTTATTTAGGATGATGAGTAAGTTACTGATTCCCTGCCTAATTCCCAAATAAGGCGTTTATGTTTTTGCCTTGCCATAGGGGATGGAAAACCGGAAAGTAGCCCCTGCTCCTTCCCTGCTTTCCACGGCGATCTTACCGCCGTGCCTTCGGACAATCTCCGAGCTGATGTACAGGCCCAGACCAAGTCCGGGATAAGTTTGCGTTTGTGCGCTGTGCACCCGGTAAAAACGGTCAAATACATGGCCTTGCGCCTGATCGGGTATACCGATTCCCCTGTCGGCTACGGTAACGGTTACCGCGTGCGCTGTGGAACGGGTACTGATCATCACATTCCCACCCTGTGGAGAATATTTCACAGCATTGGACAACAGGTTCGTCAGGACCTGGCTGATACGTTCACGATCGGCAGTGATCACCCCGGCCCCATTAGGGCTGAATTGCAGGTAATGCCTCGCGGAAAGGCGCTGGATCTCTTCCACGCGTTCGTTAATCAGGTCGTTCAGATCAAAAGGTTCCATATTGAGCGACAGCTGGCCGTCTGTGATACGGGTAGTATCCAGCAGGTCGCGAATCAGGTCTGTCAGGCGGTCTACCTGTACGTTCATCTTCTCCATAAATGCTGCATATTCCCGATTTCCGGCTGCTTCAAACTTCTCCTGCAGCATCTCCGTATATACTCTCAGGCTGGTAACAGGCGTTTTCAGTTCATGGCTGGCAATGCCGATAAAATCTTCTTTCTGTTGCTGCAAGGCTTTCAGTTCATGGATATCGGTAGCTGATCCGAACCAGCCTGCTAACTGACCGTTACTCCCGAAAAGGGGCGCGTTGCGGACGATGTGCCATCTGAAGGCGCCGTCTGCCCTGCGTAAACGGTATTCAGCATTAAAGGCCATCTGCCCTGCCAGGGCCGTCTGCCACTGGCGGATAATGGCCTGGGCCTCTTCCGGGTGGAGCGCCATCTTCCAATCATTGACAGACTGGTCAAAACTAAGGCCGGTATACTCGTACCATCGCTGATTGAAATAAACAGGTTTACCTCTTTCGTCGTTCGACCAGATCAGCTGCGGCACCACATCAGTGAGCGTACGAAAACGTTGTTCTGAACGCCGCAATGTGTCCGCGGTGGAAGTCACAAGGCCGTACATGGTGATAGCCTCCCTGAGTAGTACCGAGATCACAAAAGAGGCCGCCAGCAGGCCATAAATCCTTCCCAGGTAAAACCCAAGTTCATAGCGGGCGTCCACCAGGATCCCGCTAAGCGCCATGGAGATCATGCTGGCGATCAATACAACAGCCAGCCAGGCGTCTATTACACGCCGGAACCCTGTAAAGGAAGCCAGCAGCATCAACGCAACGAAATAGACCACCCAGCCCAGGGTAAGAATGAGGGACGTTAAGGGGGAGCTGTACCGGTTTCCCTGCATCAGCGGCGGGAGCAGGTGCGCTCCTAAAGTGGTTAACAATACGATGCCCAGGGCCAGAGCCAGGGTACTGGCAACCGCCAGGATCACCGTCTTACGGCTTACAGACTTTTTAATGACTGATGCCGCCCCCCACTTCCTCAAAACGGCATAACCGATAAAAAATACGGGAAAGAAGTTGTGCCAGCACATAAACAGCCAGGCAGTAGTCTGTTCGCCGCCAATAAGGCTACCCTCCACAAAAGCGCCGGGAAAGGCCAGCGCATGAGCAACGGCGAGTACGGGTGTGAAAATATAGCCACATACCAGGGCCAGAAAAGCCGGATCTTTCAGTTTGCGCAGGTGCGCCATCAGGAGCACGACCGTCAATAAGTCCAATACAATAACAGCAGTATTATAAACCGGAACGAAAACCGGGAAGGCGGGCAAGGGCTGCCGGGCCCAGGGGGCGGTGACAAGGAATGCCGTCAGCAGCAGTATCGTGGTGATGAGCGCCGGCCTCATAGTTCGCCGGCCAGCAGTTGCGGTGCCCAGAAAAACGGCTGTATTAGCCCCTTGCATATAGAAGATTGAATATGTATACCTGGCCGCTTATGCTTCCTGGTGCACCCCCAGCAACCTGGCAATGCATTCCCGGAGCGCCTTTACCCGGAAAGGCTTCTCCAATACGTCATCTGCACCAGCGGCCGCGGCCATGGCCTGAATACCCGGAGTCGCTGAAATGATAATAACAGGGATGTTACGCGTATCGTCTCCATGCTTTAACAGCCGGCAAAGATCGAGCCCATCCGTACCGGAGAGTTGCTTATCTAATACAAAGAGATCTGGCAGATCAAAAGTTCCGTTCAGTATGGGTGAACCGTCCGGATATGTGGTGACCTGATAACTCTCCCCCAAAACAAGCCTCAAAACATCCAGGATACTGGGGTCATCGTCGATGATGATTAATTTCTTCATACGTGTTCTTTAGACGGGATATACCATACCGTTAAAATCACTCTCAATACTCATGCCGGGAGCTAAATCGGCCGGAAGAAATTATATAAGGCCGTTGCGGGCCGCGAACATCACCAGTCCGGCGGTATTGCGCACCCCCACCTTTTCTATTAAACGCTGGCGAATGTTTTCTACAGAACGATGGCTGAGGAACAGTTCTTTTCCTATTTCGGGCGCTGTTTTTTCCTCACAGATCAGTTTTAGCACCTGCAGCTCGCGTTCAGAGAATTCTATACCATGGTTGAAAGATGGCTTCACATTGCCTTTCAGCACCAGCTTTTTGAGGAGGGCCTTGCTCACCACGTCGTTGAAGTAATAGCCATTTTCATGCACGGCGTAGATGGCCTTACGGATCTCGGCCGAGTCGGTATCCTTGAGCAGGTAACCGTTGGCGCCGTTCTCCATCATATGGATCACAAACTTCTCATCGTCGTACATGGTCACCACCAGGATCCTGATACCGCTGAACCTGCCCCTGACAATGCGGGTAGCTTCTATGCCATCCATCACGGGCAGCTTAAGGTCCATCAGGATCACATCGGGTGTGATCGTTTCCAGTTTCTGCAAGAGCTCTTCGCCGTTTCCGGCTTCCAGTACTACTTCAAAATTCTCATCGGCGGTTACGCCTACCTTCAGGCCGTCCCTGAAAATAACATAGTCATCCACTATGGCAATGCTGATCTTCTTCATAACAAGTTATATGGAGGGAATATGTAAACGAATGTAATAGCCGTTAGATTCCTGGGAAAAGGCGATCTCACCTTTCAGGGAGATGATCCTGTTCTGGATGGTCTTCAGGCCCAGCCCTTCTTTCTTAAAGCGCAGCTCTTCATACTCCTGTTGCGAAAGCCCCTTGCCATCGTGAAAAATGGTGAGGTTAAAGCTGTCGCCCGTAGGAAAAGTGCGGATATTGATATTGGCAGCACGGGCATGCTTGATGATATTGTTGATCAGTTCCTGCACCAGGCGGTAGATGCTCATATCGTTTGCGGTAGTACGGGCGGGGGCATGATCGTCAAAAGAAACGGTAGACTGGATCATACTGTCTTTTGTGAGCTTGGTCATGAAATGGCTGATGGCCTCATTGAGGCCGAACTCTTTCAGGATACTGGAATGGAGGTTGTGCGAGATGTCGCGTATTTTAATGACTGCCTCCCCCAGCAGCTCCTCTCCTTTCTTATAACGCTTTCTCGTTTGTACGTCCAGGTTATCTTCTTTGATATCCTGGAAATGGAGCTTGGCGGAAGATAAGATAGCGCCCACTTCATCATGCAGGGCTTCTGCAATACGGTGGCGTTCTTCTTCCTCGCTGCGCACGGCAGCTTCTATCAGTTGGTTCTGTTGTGTTTCACGGAGGGCCTGGATACTTTTCTGGTATCCCATTTTTTTACGCTGCATGAAGATAAATACCAGAAGAAAACCCACAAAGAGCAGCAGCATGGCTGCAATGCCCATCATTGTTAAAAAAGCAATATCATCGTTTGGCTTCATAGAATGCTTTTGCCAGGAAGAGGTTTAAAATAATGTATGAGATGTTATGTACATTCCAGATGATCACTGCAAAGTTCAGTAAATCTGTCGTAAGCTTGTTATACAGCAGGAATATAAAAAAGTTAACTGCAACATAAATGCCTAATCCGGTGGCTACCCAAAAGTCGGACCGGTTGGTGCTGATACCTTCGTCTACCTGTAACATAAAAAGGTAATACTGCAGGGTGTAGAACAGCAGGAAGATGGCTTCCACAGACAGCAGGCGGCTGCTCAGCAGGCGATAATTGAAAAAATGTTCAAAGAAAGCGAAGTTGATAACAACGAATAGCAGGAAAGCCAGCACCAGCAGCTTTTTGATCCTGACCAGGAAGGGTTGCTGCAGGCGGATAAAGTAAATGCTGAAAAGCAGGAACCGTACAATGGAATGTACGTTGTACAGGTAATTATTGCCATTGTACGGTTCCGGGATCATTGTACGGAACTTCCAGATCAGGTCTATGCACAGGTTTGTGAACAGTGCAAAATATAAATAATATACCACCGGCTTATTAACGCCGGGTTGTTTCCCCTTCCATGCCAGCATGGCAAGGGGTATCCCCAAAGACCAAACTTCTGACCAGTCCAGTATGCTCCTTACAAGTGTGTCCATTTAATTATTGAGATACCATCAAGGTGCCGGAGACACCATTGTAGCCGGGGGTGACGGATTTGTTACCACCGGATCTGTACCAACTGGTACAGGTACCTGCGGATCAGGGGCATTCGGTACCCTTAGATGCCTTCTGAACTTGTAATATACGAAATTACTTTCGGTCACATCGGGTATCAGCACCAGGTAGTCTGGCGTTACACCGTTTGCGGGAGCGATGGCATCCAGCATCTGTTGTTTGGAAACAATGTTGTTAGACATGATAATCGGGCCGCTTACCTGCAGTGCATTGTTCTTATACACCGGGAGGATGTCCCTGTTGGATGAATAGCTGTCGCCGCTGTCTTCGCGGTTATAGCCATAGGCTATCAGCTGGAAACCGTTTCCGCTTCCTTCCTCGTCGCCGGGAATGTAGAAAGGGAATACAAAGTAATCCAGGTCAGGGTTGGTCGTCATCATGTTCACGATGTCGGCCACCTCGTACTGCAGCCAATAGAGCTTCAGGGACTGAGGACATTTTGAATGCATAGGATTGTTTGATTTTACAATTATACGTTAGGGTGAGTATATCAGCGGATAAATATATAGACATTTTTACTATTATCAGTAGCCCTTTTTAAAATAGAGTAATTCTACTCTATTTTGAAGAGAGAGTGATTTCACTCTGGCCCGGGAACCGGGGATGACCTTACTTTGTATTGTGATTATTCAAGAAAAGGGGACGGGTACCTCAATGGACGATCGAAGCAACATACCCGGTATTTCATTCATCAACCAGCTGCCCTACGCGGTTAATATATACGATTCGGGCGGCTGGAAGGACCCGGACAACTATTTTGGAAAACTAACACTGTTAGGTACAGTTGCCGCCAATGCCACAACGTATGTGCAGCCTTTACAGATCACGAGCGTGTTTGTTGTGAACAACGCCGCCACTGAAAGCCCGCTGGCCAGATATGTGAAGACCTCTGTTGACGGCGCCAGCACTTTCAATATCACAACAGCAAATGAAGCGGCCATGAAGGCCACCTTCCAGTTCATTGACGACATTACGCACAATACAGACGGTCAGCTATCCGCCGCATTCAAAGCCATCCGGACGGGCACGCCGAACAGTATACTGATGGAAACAGTGAATTATTTCTTTTCACAGCAGCCACGGTATACAGCCTGCACCTTCGATACCTACATGATGGCGGTAAGCGCAGCCGAAGCATGGGCCCGCAGCGTAAAGCGCGCAGTGATCAATATTGTGAACCCACTGGGGGACATACTACGGTTTGCGTTTGGAAAGAACGCTTCCGAAACAGCCTTTATCCTCAGAAATGCAGGATTTTCCGCCAGGGAAATCGCTGCCATCCTTAAAAGTAGTTTTGAGCAAAGCGCCGGTCAGACCGCCTTAGTGATGAACCAGGCCGGCTATCCGCCAAACGAAGTAGTAAGCGCACTGAAAAGTATTTTCAGCCTGCAGGAGATCGCATCCGTATTAAGGGATGTATATGGTTTCAATATGCAGCGCATCAACGATATACTGCAAAAGGCAGGTTATCCGGCCAACACAATAGAAGGCGCTTTTAAATCCCTGGGTGGCGATTACGCAAATTTTGCAAAAAAAGTGTGGGATAGACTAAATCCCTCACATTGGTAAAATAATACCCGGATTATGTTTAGCAGTATCAGTAGCATTGCCGGCTCCGTGCTGGGATGCATCCGTAAAGATATCACCGGCGCGTCGCCCTGGTATTTTGACCCGCTGATCAGGTTTGCACAGCGTGTTCCCGCCTACTCCGGAAATATGATCGAACTTCATTTTGACCGGAAACACTGGTTTGACTTTTCCCTCAGAATAAATACCCAATTCGACCGGGTGCTAATCCCAGAGTGGCCCTTGCGGGAGCAACTGTCCTGCTCCCTGCAAGAAGGCTACCAACAGCTGCTCAATGAAGACAGGAACGGGTTCCGTTACGGGATCGAGAATCTCTGGTTTGAGTACGACTTTCCCGTAAATGCGGACCCTTCCTTGTTCTTTGACCTGCACAGGAGCACCGGATCATCATTTAACAAGCGGATGAAAGATCTCGCTAAAGTGTGCAACCTGTTTGGGTACACGCCGCCGGATGGCCTGGCAGCGCAGCTTAACCTGCTCGAAGAGCAGGACCTGCCGGTGCTTTACTATGGCCTGATGTTCTCCAGACAACCGCAGTTTCTGCGCTTCACCGTCCCGAATATTGAACCGGGACAGCTGGCAGCCGTCTTGCAAAAAATTAACTGGAATGGCGATTACAGCCTGGTAGAGGCACTGGAAGCACAGTACCTGCAGTCGTTTGACAAAGTTTCCCTTGCCCTGGATTATAACGGTCAGCTGGGCAGCCGCCTTGGTGTGGAAGTCTACACAGAAGATACCGATGCCGCCGTGGAAATGTTCCACCGCAAAGGGGCTTTCAATAAAGACCAGTACCAGCTGCTGAAGCAGTGGCAGGGCAAAGTGACGCTGGACCCCGGTATTTCTACCGCCTTATCTGAACTTCACGAGCGGGAGATCTGTTATGTACACAAAAGGATCAATCACTTCAAGTTCTTACTGGATAATGGCCAGGTCACGGGAAAAGCATACCTGTATTATTGCTATTAAGCCTATTCTTTCACTCAAAATAAACCATTAAGGAATGACCAGTACAACTATCCCTCCCGAAAATCCGGGTGCAGACCAAAGCGTCCAGGCAACATTTGATGTACTGTATACGCTGTGGTTCCCGATCACCGAGCTGCCCATCGCTCCCCTGGCGCGGCCCGACATTACTGTCATCTCCGGGCAGGTACAAGCGGGGTTCTGGGCATCGGTAAGCTCAGGCCCCAACCCATTGCTGACCATCTTCCAGGGACTGACATACCCTCAAAACCTTACTTTCTATGCAGCCCTGAAGGAATCGACTAATCCCACTATACAAAAATTTATCACCGTAACAGGTGGTATGGGCGCATTGACGCCCGATGAAGCCTCACAGGTGCTGTCCTTCTTCTTTGAAGGGACGGCGGGCCCGGTATCTACTGAAATAGCGATGATCATCCGCGAAGCTTATCTGACCGTGATCTGGGACCTGCCACTGGGCGTGCCCCTCACCGGTATACAGATTCCGGAGACCTTTGCAAGTGATGCTGCCGTTTATTCAAAGATCAATTATCCCAATATACCTCCAAGCCGCCTGGTGTACGACCCAGGCACACAAAGCATCCGCGCCAAAGAAGGCGACATCGAATACCTGGTGATTGGCAGCGGCCCTGCAGGCGCCACTGTAGCGCATGAACTGCAACAGGCCGGGAAAAAAGTAGTGCTGGTAGAACAGGGCCCCTTTGTAGTATGGGGATCCATGAACACCATGAGCTATTCCAAACTGATGTTCGGCAACGATGCAGTGACCACTTCAGATAACGGCATCCTGGTACGCAGTGGCCAGGCCATGGGCGGCGGCAGTACCGTGAATATCGACCTGGCCTTCTCTCCGCTGGAAGATACCATTCATTCCCGCATCGCCGACTGGATAGAGAAGGGCTACATTGACGGCCGATTCTATACTACGGACCGCCTGGCGGCTACTTACCAATGGGTGCGCAACATCATTCATACCCGCGCGGTAACGCAATGTGAACTGAACCGTGACAACCGCGCGCTGTGGGACGGCGCCAATGCATATGGCGTTGATCCATCCCTGTATCATCTGAACCGTTTCCCGCAGGACCTCTCTCCTTCTCCGGTAACGCAGAAACGCGATGCCGCCAGGCAGCTGATCCTTCCTGCCATGGAAGACAGTATGAACCCGCTGAGCGTGATCCCTGACGTGGCCGTACAGGAACTGCTGTTTGACACAAATTCCGACGGCAGCGTATATGCCAGCGGCGCCAGCCTGCTGGTGAATACGCCCTGGACGGAATATGGCAACACCATCGTTGATCCCTGCGGATTTAATATTCCTCCGGGCACACAGGTAAAGATCTATGCAAAAAATGTAATCCTTTCCGCCGGTACTATCGGCTCTACCAAAATATTATTGAACAGTGCACAAAACCAGCCCGCCCTGAACAATCCGAGGATCGGCAAAGGCCTGATCATGCATCCTTCCTTCCCGCTGATCGGCGTATTCAATGAGCGCATCAACCTGCTGGAAGGGCTGGACAGCGCCACTTACCTGGATGCATTCGGCGTAACGCCGGGCTTCATCTTCGAGACCATGTCGGGTATGCCAGCATATGGGGCAGTGCTCATTCCCGGCAACGGTCTGGATGTATATAACCAGATCACGAAGTTCAATCAATCCGTAGGCTTCGGCGTGATGCTGGTAGATACGCCTTCTGACGGCAACTGCATCACCGTTGAAAACGGATCAGTAGTACTGAACTATGCGCTCACTGATGACGACAAGGCGCGCTTCCGTACCGGTGTGGCCATTGCCATCCGCATGATGTTCCTCGCAGGCGCCAAATACGTGATCATCCCCACCAACGAGAACGTACTGGGGCTTGATAATTTTGACCCGATGAGAGGCAGTTATCTCGACCACATCCAACAGGCCGACCTGGTGGAACAAAACCTGCAGTTCATCCCTAACCGTACGGTGCTGACATCGGCCCACCTGCAGGCCACCAATAAGCTGGGCGCTTCTCCCGATACCTCCGTGGCCTCTACCCGGCAGCGTATCTGGAACATGGTAACGAAAGAAGAGATACCCAACCTGTACCTGATGGACAGCAGCATGTATCCCACTTCTGTAGGCGCTAATCCCATGCAGTCGCTGTACACTTTTGCCAAAATATTCTCCGAACGCCTGCTGGGCGATATGGATACTCCCGGCGAGTTCCACTTCCGCTCCATTCAAAGCGACAGGCTGGCTCGCGGCCCTATCCTGGGACCCGTGAGAACAGGAGCAGGAAGATAATTATTCCATTGATCACACTATACACTCACAGCATCACGCACACGCTCTCTCGCCCGTAAACCTTCTGTTTACGGGCATTTTTTGTTATTGAGAAATTTGATGGCAGCGCCACTTCTGTAAGCCAGTATCTTTCGCAATTGAAAAACAGCCTGAAAGAAGGACTGTGATCAATGCAGCACAAATTCTAATCCGCCCACGATGTCGCCATCTATACGGGGCCTGATACTAAAAGGAATGATGGCAGGCACTGCACTCAATTTCAGTTTAGCTAACTGGCCGGCGTCTATGCGGGCAGTATAGGCGCCGGGAGGCAGTCCCAGGAAACTGAAATATCCGTCTGCCTGTGTAAGCGCCTTGGCTACCGGGGTACCATCTTGCCGATAGAAGCCAACTGTGATGCGGGCCATCTCCCTTTTCCCTTGCTTCTCCTGCAGGAATACTTTACCAGATACTTCCCCCATTACACTCACTGGTACGGCTATGGGTTTAAGCCGGTGAGGATCTATTGTTACATACATGGTTTGCCAGGCCAGCTTCCAGGCGATGTTATCAAAATTGCTGCGGCCCAGGTCTACAAAGTAGGAGGTGTAGGGCTCCAGTTCCAGGATGCGTACAGTAGTGTCTCGGTCATCTGTGATCACGCGGCCCGTGTTGATGCTTACTTTAATGCCGGGCACCCGCATCTCGCCGGCATCTTTTTGCCCGTTACCATTGATGTCCAGGAAAGGTAGCAGCACAATACCGCCGCTGCCTACATTCACCCGGTTGTTGGCTGCCAGGTAATGCGTGTTGGCATCATAGAGAAAACCACCACGGGCCGCCTGCACCAGGGTGCTGCCATTATTGCCGCGCAGGGCGGAAACAGCTACCTGTCCGAAAGCAAGGTCATAACGGAGACTGATACCGATGTTGTTGATATTGCTCCTGAAATTCTGCTCATAGAAACAGGTCAGATAGCCACGATAGAACAGGTATTTACTGATCTCGCATTTTGTGGAGATGATACGGGGACCGCTATATTCATATTGCACCTGCGGTGTTATCAGCATACGCTGGGAAGGCACCGGGATAGACAGGGAGAAATTGCTGTACACATAAGGATACGGATGCTGTCCTTTAGCAAACAAGGCAAAGGTGGAGAAGTTGGCGCCAATGCCGCCTACTGCACCGGAGAACATACTTTCTACCGTGGTGTAGCGGGTACCTGGCAGCAGGATCTGGCTCAGGGACAGGCGGGAATACACCGAAAAATTTTTGGCAGTAAAAGGTTTTGCAACACCCAGTTTCCGTTCTTCCAGGTAATTGAAATTGATGGCCTGCTGCCCTCTCCTGTAACGGGTGTAGCTGGCCTCTACTTCCAGGCGTGAGGGATGGCGGTAGCTTAAAATGCCCATGCCTCTTACCCCATAGTTATACTCACCGCTCAGCAACAGGTTATGGGCTAAACGCATGGAAGCATTCACAAAAGGCATGTTCTTGCTTTGCAGTACGGAAGAGACATACTCATTACCCGCCCCAATAGTAAGATGGCGGGTAGCGCCATAATTGAACTGTGCACGGGAATACTGCGTGTTGCGGCCATCCTGCACAATACCGCCGCTGATGTTGTATTCAAAAGTATTGGGAGGAAGGAAATTAAAGGGAACGTTCACCACCATTTCACTGCTGCGCTCTTCGCCGAAGGGACTGTAAAAACGTAAGCGCACCTGTGTATTACCGTATACCAGCGGCACCTGGAAGGTGTAAAAACCGGCGGCATCTGCCAGGGTATAATCTACCAGTATCCCATTGATATACAGCTCTACGGTCCAGCCAGGATTGGTGTAGTTACTGAGCGTGTAAGAACCGTAGGAACGGCGCATGGTGCTGGGCGTATTGGTGAACTGTACACCTACGATGGGCGCGTAAATAGTAGCAGTAGCATTGGTGAAGATCTTGCCTGCCGTGATCTGCCTTACTGCGCTCCAGTCATTATTAACATAACGCCAGCGGTAGAACTGCAGGCGTTCATCAAAAGCGCGGGTAATGCCGCTTACTTTATATACATCCGGCAGGTCGCTGCTGCTGTAGTAATTGTTATAGTTCAGGGATACGATGGTTTCACCACCGGCTACAATGCCGCCCAGGGAAAGGTTCAGGCGGGTATCGCTGTTCTGTTTGAGGCGCTGGGTAGCGATCACCGACCAGTCGGCCATGCCAAAATGAAAGAAGGGACGTTTGCTGCCAAAAGAAGTATCTGCCTGGGCTTCTCCTTTCAGGCGGCTGATGTTACGGCGCATGTCTTCCAGCTTTCTTTCGCGGATAGCGGGCAGTTCTATACGGCTGGCAATGGTGGCGGAAAGGCTGCGGAAATTAAATTTACCGGCAAGGCCGAATACTTTATCGAAGTAATCCAGTTTAAGGTACAGATTATCGTTTGTGCGGATGATATCATGCTGTTGCAAGGGAAATACCTTTCCCTGGTAAAGGATACGACGCTGTGTATAATCGATCAGATAGTCTGATTGTGGCTGTATATAAATGCCGGATACCGAATCGAGCCCAGTGGAAAGGGTATTGCGGATACGCAGGAAATCAAAGAGGTCTGCTATCGGGAGATAAAGTGATTCTTCATAAATGACTGCAGGCATTTCTGTGCCGCCGATGTCCTGTACGGAGAGGTAAACGGAGATCTCTTCATATTCTTCGTTGCTGCGCGTGGGAATAGCAGCCGTTAGCAGCAGCATACAGGAGAGCAGGTACATGGTATGCACCCTGTACCGTGTATGCTTTGTCGTTATATGGGACTTGTTATACTCCATCCTCTTTTGTTACTCCTGTATAAATGTTACAGCGAATGTGCCGCTGTAGGCGCCCGGTGGATTAGCCAGGGGGCTGCCAACCGTCAGGGTCCCTCCTATCCTGACCTGCGTTCGTCCCGGCGGCGCTACGGTCGTGATAAATGGAGAGCCTGTACTGGAAGTGCCCAGGTGTAATATGAGGGCGCCGCCGTTGCTGCCGTGCAGCGTTACGTCTGCACCGTTCAATATAGAAATGAGCGTACCCGGCTGCGCCTCTATTTCAAAAATGGCAGGCGAGTAAGGGATCCCGAGGTTAGCCTGTACAACATCACCGGTAACAGAACGGGAACCATCCGGGTAGACGATCACGGTACCGCCTGCAATACCCTGGAAGAATGCGCCGAATATCAGTCCCTGCGCCGGGTTTACATATACGGCGATGGGCCGCGGTGGCGGCGGCTGGGCGGCAGCGCGGCTATACCAGCCCAATGCCATGCAGGCACACAAGATCCATTGACAGTACCTATTCATGTGTTATCAGTATTTTCCTGGAACGCAGGCCCTGCTTTGAAAAATAATTCACCATATATATACCGGTGTTGCAGCCAGGCTGTAATTCGTAATGCCCGGCGGCGTTGAATGATCGTTGATATATTATCTGTCCAAGCAGATTGGTAACAGACACCTGGCCCTGTTCTCCCGCAGGTAAAGGCAGATGTACATGCACAATGCTGCCTATAGCGTAGGCCCGGAAATCATCTGCCGTAAGCGGCGGCCCCAAGGCGCCACGGCTGAATACCAGTGAAAAACGCTGATCATAATTCCCTGCATCCAGGTATAAGCGATACTGCGCGTTGCGCTGCAGGTCTTGCAGCGTGTTCGCCACGGCATCTTTCAGGTAGATATGCCATCCCGCAGGCAGGCGGGTAATATCGCGTGCATAGAAAGTGATCCAGCCCGTTCTTTTGCTTCGCAGCTGCAGTGGAATGGTGGTACTGCTATCCTGCAGGTAGGGCAGCGCGCTGATGGATAATGGCTGTCCGTCAGCCGCCAGTGTGTACAGGCTGGGCGTTAGCGGATCCGTATTCATCAGCTTCAATGCATCGAGTGCCTGTTCAAAACCGGGACCGGCGGTTTCTTCGAAATAGATCACTACAGGATCGGGCGGATATCCCTCATCGTTATAGCCTGCTTCTAATCTTAGTAAAGGCGCATCGGCGCCGGTAACCCGGTGGTAGGAAGGCGTTAAATTGTTTACACGGGCATTGTTGTTAACAGTCAGTGTACCAGTTACCGGGAAAGTGCCATTGCTCACATGTACAAAGAAACCCTGCATGGCAGGAATGATATTATTGGCAACACCATCGCTGGAAACACCATTGATGTAAGAACTATAGGAACCCGTGTACTGATCCGTGGCACCGGGATTGAAGTAGTATACGGCATTATCGATATTGGTGCGGGTCCAGCCGCTGGCGGCATCCCAGTCTACCGGAGAAGGATAAGGATTGCCCACCAGGTTAAAACCTAATGTATAGGTGCGGTTATGATTATAGAGAGTAAGTGAACGTGCGCCGCTACTCACTACACCACTGATATCTATTGTACGTGCAGTGGCCACCGCGCCGAAGTTAGCTGCGTATCCCTGCATCGGGTTCAGTACGTTGCTGGCGGTAGTGTAACGCACCCAGCCCAAAGATGTCAGGTTCTCATCGTAATAGTACAGCGTGGGAAATGTTGCGTTCAGGTTCAGATCATTCGCCAGCTCATTCACCGTAGCCGCCTGGAAGGGCGAGCTGATATAGCGGTAACCAAAAGCGCTGGGCAGATAACGCTGCATGGTGACATTGCCCAGCACAGCGCCTGCACCACTACCGCTGATCAATGCTGTTTGCGCAGCGGTAGAGAGCAGGGTAAGATTACCTCCGGTGGTGAAATTACCAACAGTGGGCGTTAAGACACCACTGAGCGATAGCGTACCACCTAAGGTAACACCAGCGCTGTTGTTAATCGTCAGGTTGCGGATGGCATTGCTGCTGAACAATGCCGCCGGAATAGTTTGTGCAGCGGTGCCGTTCAGTTCAACCGTACCACTGCCAGCGGAAATACTGCCGCTATTGGTAATAGCTCCACTGATCTGTAAGGTGGCATTCGTCACGGTTACACTGGCGCCGGATTGAATGGTAATAGCATTGCAGGCAGCCGTACCTGTGGAGATCAGCGGATAATTGGAAAGCGCCGAAGGTATGGTAATGGCAACTGCCGTATTAGGAATAGTACCGGTAGACCAGTTACCGGATACGAACCAATTGGTGCTCACTGCCCCGGTCCAGCTAGCGGAGTTCAGCAGCTCACCCACTGCAATATCATTCAGCGATGTCAACCCGGTGGCCTGTATGGAAGTAGCTAAGGGAGACGCTACCACAGGCAGCGACCACGTACTGCCGTTGTAAACGCCCACTTTAAAATTGGCGGTGTTGGCTCCGGCGTCTACATCTGTCGCTCCCCAGTTCAGCGTAACAGCAACCGTGGTGAATACAATGCCGCTGTTGGTGAGGGTCCAGTAGCGGTTCACACTCTTTGATGCATCAATACCTGAAGTGGCCAGGTTAGGATGATCCGTGGTGGTGACAATGCCCAGCAGGTTCCCCGCAGTACTTACGCTGGCAAAGAGCGCGGTAGCAGGTGTATAATTAGTGGCATCGCCTATTTCAAACGTGCGGGAAACATTGGAGCCTGTGGCGACGTTCTTCTGCAATCGTCCAAACACCCATCCGGAAGATTGGCCCGCGCCGCTGACAGTAGCGGCAGCAGGCATGATGAGGGTATTGCTGCCCGTTTGGATAACGCCGGTTATAAAGTTCAATGTGCCATTCACAGTAATGCTGGAAGACAATACCGTTGAGCCGCTGGTCTTTTTGAGCGTAAGATTATTAAAAGCCCCGGTGGAGCTAATGGTTTGTGCGCCTGCCCCGTTCAATACAAATGTGCTGCCCGTATTGGTGAATGTGCCGCTGCTCATGCTCCAGTTACCGCCCAGTGTATCTGCAAAGCTGCCGGATACAAAAGTGCCGTTCGTCAAAGTGAAATTATTGAAGATGCGCAGGATCGCGCTGGCTGTTTTAGTACCGGTAGTAGAAATAGTCAGGTTACCATAAGCGGTGACGGAAGATACCGCCTGTGTGCTGCCTGCATAATCTACTGTACTGAGCGTATCTAAGGCGTAGGTGTCGAAAGTAGGTAAAGTACTGGTGCCACCGATCTTCAGGGTAGCATTGTCGGCTATAGTAAGGTCGCCGCCAGGGTCCTGTGTAAGGGTCTGTGCGCCCATATCAAGTGTACCGCTTTCAATATCCAGTTCTAAGATGTTCGTGATGTTTTTTGATAGCGTGACGGTAGTGCTGCTTTTCAGGATGGTGAATTGCGCCAATGCGAAGGAGGCGGCGCTGCCGGTGATCACGCCCGGGGAGCTCCCGGTAAAATTCAGTGAGGCAGAGGAAGCATCAATGGTGTTATTATTCGTGAAATTATGGGAGATATTAACGTCTGAGTTGAGTGTAATAGTGCCGGTGATGGTAAAGTCATAAAAGGTGGTGTTGGGATTACCGGAGAGCTGGCCGGTAGCGCTGCTCATGGTAAACAGGGAAGTACCGCCATTCAGGGTGCCGTCAGCAGTAAGGTTACCGCCAACCGTGAAGCTGCGGCTGCCTGCATTGAAAATCCCGTTGCTGCCCAGGGTAAAATTACCACCGATATTCCAGTCCGCATTAGGTGTAACACCGCTGCTGTTGGTAATGGAAACATTATTCAGGGCTGTCGGGGCGCCGTTCACCGTGATTGCGCCTGTACCGCCAAAAATAACGGTGCCGGTGCTGGAAAAAGCGGTACCTGTCAGCTGGTAGGTTTTGGCGGTGGAAGGTGTAAAGTTCAGAACGCCGCTGCTGGTCACTGTACCGTTGTTGGTGAATGTACCGATAATGGTATGCGTTGAAGTGCCGCCGTTGAAAGTTGCGCCGCTGCCAATGTTGAAGGCCACCCCTACTATCCATCCAACACTGGCCGTTACCCCGGCTGTGTTGTTGACGTTCAGGGTAGCATAAGTCGGTGTGCTGGTAGAGTTCAGCACCGGCGACACGGTACCATTGAAATTTATGATGCCGCTCGAATTAGAAGTGACAGCATTGATAAAACGGATAGTTTGTATTACGGTACCGGTAAAAGTGGCGGTACCGTTGGCAACAAGCACTCCCTGGTTGGTAAGATCACCGTTAATGGTAGAGAGCCCTGACCCACCATTGTAGGAACCGGAGGACGTAATCAGCAGCAGGCCGTTGTAGGCAATATCGCTGCCGCTTACTGAATAGCTACCGTATACGGTTACTTTATTGAAAGTGGTATTTCCGGTGATGGTCTTACTGTTGCCGTTGAGGATCACCGTGCCTGTGCCCGGCGAAAAGGTTCCGCTGTTGGACCAGTTGCCACCCAGGTCGATGGTAAAAGCGCCCGAACTGAAAGTGGTACCGCTGCTGATGGTAAGATCGCTGCTGACGATTGCGGAAGCAGTCAGTGTCTTGGTATTGCCATTACTGAGGATAAGCTGCCCGTAAGACACGCCTGCAACGGACTGTGCACCTGTGCCGCCGTAGTTGACCGTGCTACCGGTGTTCAGCGTATAGGTAGTAAAGTTGGCAGGGAAATTATTGCTTCCTCCTGCCAGCAGCGTAGTACCGCTGGCTAATGTCACTGTTCCGCCGGTAGAACTACGGTTAGCCGTAAACGTTGACAGGTCCAGTATACCGCTGTTCACCGAAAGGTTGCCCGTAATACCGACATTACCGGTAAGCGTGGCCGTGCCCGATGCCTTGCTGACAGTAAGGTTATTGAAGGTAGTAGCGGTAATGCTTTGAGCGCCGGTACCGTTCAGGGCTACTGTCCCGCTTAATGAAACAAAGAAGCCGCTGTTATTCCAGTTGCCGCCTACGGTAGTAGTCACACCGTCCCCGTTCAGGGTAGCGCCTGAACTGATGTTAACGTTGCCAACAACGGTGGTAGGGAAGTTAATATCCAATTCTCCGGTCGTGACGGAGAGTTGTCCGTTTACGGTTGCACCGCTGTTAATAGCGGCAATACCGCTGGCTTTGTTGATAACCAGGTTATAGTAGGTAACGGGCCCTACAAGCTGTGTGGCTGTTCCGTTATAGGTAACAGTACTGTTCCCGGCGGAAAAAGTACCGCTGCTATAGGTAAAATTGCTGCCGATATTAAACGCACCGGCCCCGGAGAAGCTAATGCTAGCCCCACCGGATTGTGTTAAGGCCCCGCTGAGATTTACGGTAGCAGCGCCTGCATCCAGGCTGATGCTATGTCCGGCGGTACCGTCGCTAAGGATCATATCTCCGTTAACGGTCAGGGCTTGTCCATTCAGCTGGATGGTATGAGCAGCATTGGCAGACCAGGAGCCGGTTAGATTTCCGCGTACGGTTAATGCGCCACCTGCGGTAAGGGAGAGCGTGGCCGCCTGAGCGCTGCCGAAGAGAATGCTCTTTACCGTGGTGCTGTTATTAATGACCGGCTGATTGGTAAAGGCCGCAGTACCTATTTCCACGATATCGTTTGTTCCCGGAGGAAGCGAAGGAGCGCCTGCTACCGTTGTCCAGTTGGCGGCGGTGAACCAGTCGCTGCTCACAGCGCCATTCCATCTTACCACATTGAGATCGTCGAAGAAGGTCCAGCGGCCGGCCGCATCACCAGCGAAGGTCTGTTCCACGTAATTGGCGGTGGTGCTGTTTGAAGCTTTGCCTGCTGCGGCCCATGTGCTGCCAGTGTTGCGCCACAACTGCATGGTGGATTCATTATTACCATTCAGCTCATCATCTTCATAATGCAGTCTTAGTGTGGTCACCAGCGACACTACGAGGCCAGTGATACTGATGCTGTACTGGCGATTAACAGCCGCCTGTCGCTGAAAATCAGTAACAGTTCCCTTTGTAACGGATACCGTAATAGAGCTGACCGTTATGCTGAGACCCGTAAGGGTAATGGTGGTATTAGGGCTTTCAAAGGCGTAGCTGGTGCCCAGCACAAAAGCATGCGTACGTTGAATGTTGCCGAATATAACCCCATTGCCGGTGCGTGTAGTCGTGATAGTAACCGTGTTACTACCGGTGCTCATGGTACCGGTGGTCATGTTCAGTGTACCCACGCTGACATTGCTCAGCAAACCCAGTTCCAGGCTGGAAGAAGACTTATTCAGCGTAAGGTTGGCAAAGGTGGTAGCGCCGCTGATAGTGGTATTTAATGTGCCCGTAAACGCAATGGTGCCGGAGGAAGCAGTAAAGGTACCGCTGTTGGTCCAGTTGCCCAGCATGGTATGCGTAAAAGTAGATGCATTAAAGGTAGTGGAAGCAGCAATCGTCATATCGCCGTTCACAGTAACAGCGCCGCCTGCTGTTTTTGTGTTACCGTTAGACAGCGTCAGATTACCATAGGCGCCACCCGTAATAGTTTGGGCTCCGGCGCCGTTATAGTTGACGGTATTGGGTGTGGTGGCGGTTACATTCAAACTGCCGGCGCTAATGGTATAAGTGCCTGCGATACCTAATATTGCGTTGGTAGATAGTTGCAGTGAAGTCCCATTCAATGTGACGTTGAACAGGTTAGCGGTACCGTTCAGGCTACTGGTACCCGTAAACGTAGCGGTACCTGCCGATGCGCTGAAGCTGCCGCTGACGACAAGGGAAGCACCAATCGAAAAGCTGGAAGCCGTACTAATGCTGCCGCTCACAGACAGACCACTGAAGCTGATCGTGCCTGCGCCGGAAATAGTTTTTGTGCTTCCACTCATTGTAAAAGTACCTGCATTGGCTGTTAAGCTGCCGCTAACGGACAAGTTGCCGGTCAGGGTAATATCAGTGGAGGTGCTGACTGCCCCGGAGACCGTAAGGTTGTCAAATACAATTCCCGTTCCTGTGATGGTTTTAGTAGTACCGGACAAGGTTGTTGTGCCACCGGCAGCATGCGTAAAAGAGCCCGGGCCGCTGGTAGCCAGGTTGCCGCCTATATTCAGGCTGCTGGTAGCAGCAGCTGTAATGTTGGAAGCAAGAAAAGAAAGATTGTTGAAATTATGGGTGCCCGTGCCGCTGATGGAAGTACCGCCGCCGGTCATATTTACCGTACTGGTGCTGCCTGTGAAGGTACCGTTATTGACCCAGTTACCGGCGATGTTATGTGTAAAGCTGCCACCATTGAAAGTGGTGGAAGCGCCAATCGAAACGTTGCCGCTCACCGTTATATTAGATGCCGCAGTAAAGCTAAGGGAAGTTCCGGCCCCCAGGTTGCTGCTAAGATTGCCTGCTACGGTAAAATCAGTAGCGGGCATGGTCTTTACCACCGCTCCGGTACTGGCGGAGAGGGTGAGGTTGCCGTAAGACTGTGCGGATACAGTTTGAGCAGCACCTGCATACTCCACCACGCTGGTGAGGCTGAGTGAACGGGTTGAATAATTCGCAGGGAAAGTATTGGTGCCGCCGATCTTCAGGGTAGCGCCATTGCTGACCGTAAAAGTGCCACCGGCAACGGTTGTGCCGCGATTAGCTGTAAAGGTTGAGAGGTCCAGCGTGCCCGCGCTCACAGTGATATTACCGGTATTAGCGGTGGTGGAGTTCAATGCATTCAGGTTGCCGGCCAGTGTTTTTATCCCGCTGCCGCTGATGATAAGCGTCGAGTAAGTCACATTCTCGCGAACGGTCTGGTTCACCAGGGTAGCGCTGTAGTCTATCCTGCTGCCTGCGCTGAGGGTCACGGTTCCTGAAAGGCTATAGTTGCCAGCGAAGGTGGCTGCGTTCACTTTCAGGAGGCCGTTAGCGCCCACACTCAGTGAACCTCCACCGGATACTACAGGCGGTGTGGCATTTTCTACCGGTGTGAAAGTTCCGTCTACTGAAAAAGCTGCAGCAACAGAGATATTCGAGTTGAGTGTGACCGTGCTGCCCGCATTAACGGTCAGTCTTCGGAATGCAGTTGCTGCAGTGCCGCTGATGCTCTGGGTCACACCCGCAAAATTCACCCTGGCATTGTTAACAGCGGGCGTATAGGTACCGGCGTTGTTCCAGTTACCTTTAATGGTAACTACCACCCCCCTGTGAGAGATGGTACCTCCTGCATTCAGGTTAAGGTCCCCGACAATGCTAAGGCTCTTGCTGATGGTAAGCACAGGGGATCCTGTACTGTTGATGGTCAATGCCTTACAGGTAGCGGAACTGCTGATGGTTGGCTGAAAGCTGCCTGTGAAACTGGCGTCGCCGATAATGGCATCCACCGAAGCTGTAGGTACGCCGGCCGTCCAGTTAGATGCATTATTCCAGGCAGTGCTGACCGTTCCCTTCCAGCTGGTTTGCGCCTGTACTGCAAGGGACGATAACAGCAGGAGAATGGCTGCTATCGCATATAGCCTACTGTTTCTTTCAAGGCCCATAGGTAAGTAAGTGTACTCGGTTATTTCAACTGCAGTTCTGCTTCTGATAACACCACTGGTTTGCCTTTTACCTGTGCGGTATAGGTGACCTGTAATTTACCGTTGCGGTAAGTCGTGCCATTCTCCTGTGACAGCGGGATGCGCAGCTGCCTTACACGGCAGGGCGTATATACGGCCACTCCTTTTACATAGCCCACCTGTACGGCTTCCCCCTTTGCGGAAATAGAGCGGACAGTGATATCGCCGTAAACAGACATATCCCCATTGCGTTGCAGGCTCATATTAAGGCCGGGAACCGTATCGTTCGCACTGGAAAGCGAGAGATCTGCCACCTGCACCTGTGCATTGGAGGCGCCTACCTGGATGATCACCGGTATGGTGATGCCAAAAACAGGGGTCAGGCGAACGGCGATGGCAACGGCATCTTTGGGAGGCTCCTCGCCCAGCGGCTGCTCCTCTGGTACGGCTCTGAAATAGATATGCGAGCGGTATTCTCCCTGCTGCAGCTCATTCATCCGCTCCACCTGCACTTTAATGGTTTGCGCCTCACCGGGTCCCAGTGTAACACTGCGGGGAAAGAAGCGGATATGCCCGCTGGCAAAGCGCTGGCCGGAGTCTGGCTGGGTAATCGTCTCAAAGGTGCCGTCTTCATTCATCCGGATCTCGATCATGGAAATGAGGTAGCGGGCGGTATCCCGTCCGGTATTGGCAAGGTTCAGTTCCCGCGTGCGCTGTGTTCCGTCGAACACTACACGCCTTGGAGTGATCAGCAGGTTTCCCTGGGCCGCAGCCTGGTGATAAAAAAAAGTGCTTAGTCCCTGGATGATGCAGCAATAGCACACCAGCAGCGATGCTGTTCTCATAGTTAACAAATTTTGCAGGCCTTTGCGTTTAGTTGTAATTAACCGTTACGTTAAAAGGCGTTGAGGAAACATAGGTACCGGCGGCCTGCGCGGCGGCAACACTCAATGTAGCGCCCACATACAGGGTTTGCGTACCTGACGTGAGTGTACCCGTGCCCGAAGGACTGCTGGTAAACGAACCTACCGTCATGCTGTTAGCGCCACTGGTAATAGCCACGGAACTGGGCAGCGATATGCTGTAGGTATAGCCGTCTTCCCCGGTTACGGTAAAGGCTGCGGCCGTCACTGTTCCTGCCGTAGCAGGCAGGGTAACGCCACCGGTAACGGTACGGGTGGGCGTTGCAGAAGGGGGCAGCACAACAGTTCCTGCGGTGGTGGATTGTACGGCTACATTGCCGAAGTTCATGTCTGTTGTTTTGGTAATAGCTATCGGTGTTACGATAGTGGCCGTAGCGGTGGCGGTAGCCGTTTCCTGGGCAAAGGCTTTTGATGAGAAAATAAACAATGCCAGTGCGGCGCTGAGGGGAACGAGGATACTTTTCATAAACCTAAGTTTAATTAATAGTGAGTACGAACATTACAACTGTCCGGCGACAATAGGTTATGAAAAATAGTTCCTTCTTTTTTGGGAATTGATCTTTGCGCTGATGGTCTCGGGTGTATCGGTTATTTGATTTAACTGCTGGTTCTGAACAATCTGTGTCAAAAATACAGCGTTTACATGATATAAACAATTAACATTATAAAACGCCCTGAGCCCCCTGGAAACAGGAGGTCAGGGCATTTTTTCCGTATAGTCCTCTTATTTGATCCCTAATTTCTGTTTGGCCTGGGCCAGGAGGTCGTCGCAGGTGGCTGTGACGATAATATCCTTGGAGCTGTCCAGCACACAAACGTAGCCCTTCTCGGCTGCGATGTCAGACACCGCTTTTTTGGCCTTTGCCACGATGGGGCCTGTCATTGCCTGTTCCCGGGCGGCCAGCTGCTGTTCAGCGCGTGCCTTGTATTGCTCCAGGCTGTTCTGGGCGGCCTGCAGTTCCTGCACCTTAATATCCTTCATATCCGGTTTAAGGGTAGCTTCTACCTTCTGAAACTCCGCTATTTTAACCTGCAGCTCTTTCATCAGGGTCTCCCCGTCTTTTGCCAGCTCCCTTTCATATAGCTTCAGGGAATCGTAGGCGCGCTTTGTTTCGGGCATGCTGAAGACCAGCTGCTGCATGTCCACATAAGCGATCTTAGCCTGTGCACGGCTGCGGGTAAATGATAAAGCGATAAAAGCTAAAAGAAGGAATAAGCGTGTACAGTTTTTGCGCATACATTTCATATTTCGTATAAGGTTGTACCCGCTAAGTTGCAGCATGTTCCCTGAATAAAAAGTTAAGGGAACGATAAAGGAACGTTAAGGTGGACAAGCCCTATCCCAGCAGATCTTTCTTATACTGCGGCGCCCTGCGTTGTCTGGAAGCCTGCTCATATGCATAGGCCATACTGATCAGCTTCGCTTCTGTGTAAGCGGTGCTGACGAAGGATAAACCAGCCGGTAATCCATGCGAATAGCACATCGGCACGGTAATGTGCGGAAAGCCTGCAATGGCGGCCGGTGTGGCAAAATAAGGCCCGTTATCATAGTCGCCGTTTACCAGGTCAATGCATGGTGCAAACCCGAAAGTGATGCCGCAGAGTGCATCCAGGTGCTGCGCCGCCATCAGGTCAGTGATGATCTGGCGCGAACGGAGCGTTTGCGCCAGCGCATCTTTATACTCCTGGCTGTTAAGGTCTCCTTTCTCATTACTTTCGATCAGCGTTTCCTGCTGGAAAAAAGGCATTGCTTTGGAAGTGTTGACTGTATTAAAGGCGATGACATCTTCCAGCGATTGGACCTTTGCTCCGGCGGCAGAGAGATAACGGTTTACACCGTCTTTGAATTCATAGAGCAGCACTTTGAATTCTGATCGGGGAGCGATCACATTCAATGCTTTCAGCAGCTCCACTTCCACTATTGTTGCGCCTTGTGCTTTTAGCACCTCAATAGCTGCACGCAGCCCTTTGGCAAGATCTTCCGGTGCATCCAGGTGCTGCTTTTCAACGCCGATCCGTTTGCCCTTCAGGCCATCCTTATCCAGGAATTTTGTATAGTCGTCCAGGAACTTTCCTTCGCTTTCTCTGGTCACCGAATCTGCCGCATCCACCCCAGTGAGCGCACCCAGTAAAACGGCTGCATCCTGTACGGTACGTGCCATTGGGCCTGCGGTATCCTGCGTAGCAGAAATGGGGATGATACCCGAACGGCTCCATAAACCCACCGTTGGTTTGATGCCTACCAATCCGTTAGCGGAAGAGGGGCAGGTAATAGAACCATCCGTCTCCGTTCCTATACTTACTGCACAAAGACTGGCGGCCGTAGCGCTGCCGGAACCGGAGCTGGAACCGGAAGGATTACGGTCCAGTATATACGGGGACCTGGTTTGTCCTCCTCTGCTGCTCCAGGCGCTGGTAGAATGGCTGGACCTGAAATTGGCCCATTCGCTCAGGTTTGTTTTACCTAAGAGCACCGCACCGGCTTCGCGCAGGCGCTGGATAATGAAGGCGTCCTGCTTAGCGTGGTGGCCCAGCAAAGCCAGGGAGCCGGCCGTGGTCATCATCCTGTCTGCCGTATCGATATTATCTTTCACCAGTACGGGAATGCCGTGCAGCGGACCTCTT
>Ga0102590_1001137_pt1 | contig 43431 bp, 37 predicted proteins | sample AraplaMF_Col_mMF_FD_76859 | JGI IMG/M metagenome (GOLD analysis project Ga0102590, IMG submission 76859) | Arabidopsis root microbial communities from the University of North Carolina, USA - plate scrape MF_Col_mMF | ecosystem: Host-associated > Plants > Roots > Endosphere | place: USA... | reverse complement strand
TCGGGATCGTCCGATTCCCAGGTGCCACGATCCCACAGCATCACCGTGCCGCCGCCATACTGTCCGTCCGGAATCGTCCCTTCGAAATCGCCATAGTCGAGCGGGTGATCCTCGACCTCGACCGCCAGGCGCTTGTCGTGCGGATCGAGCGAAGGTCCCTTGGTCACGGCCCAGGACTTGAACACGCCGTCGAATTCGAGCCTGAGATCGTAGTGCAACCGGGTTGCGTCGTGCTTCTGGATCACGAAGCGCCGCTGCTTCGACGGCGCCACCGCGGTCTTGCCCGACGGCTCCGGCGTCTTCTCGAAATCGCGTTTCTGTCGGTAGGTGGAGAGTTTTCGCAGCACGACCGGTCCCGCATTCTCTAATCGCGATGAAGCCTATCACGGCAAAAGTCCCGCCCGGAACCAAAACCCGATCGGGAGGTTGGGGTTCCAAAACGCCTTGAAATCACTGGAGAATGGAATGGCCCCGCGCGCCTATTGGAAGGGAACGTTGAAGCTCTCGCTGGTCAGTTGCCCGGTCGCACTCTATCCGGCGACCACCGCCGCCGAGAAGACGCGGTTTCACATGATCAACCGCGAAACCGGCAACCGGCTCAAGCAGCAGATGGTGGATTCCGAGACCGGCGACGTCGTCGAGAGCGACCAGAAGGGTCGCGGCTACGAGTTGCGTAAGGGCAAATATGTCGAGATCGAGCCGGAGGAGCTCGACGCGGTCCAGATCGAGAGCAACCACACCATCGACATCGAAAGCTTCGTGCCGAGCGAGGAGATCGACCAGCGCTATCTCAACCACCCCTATTACATCGCGCCCGAGGGCAAGGCCGCGGTCGACGCCTTCGCCGTGATCCGCGACGCCATGAAGGACCAGGACCGCGTCGCGCTCGCAAAAATCGTGCTCACCAACCGCGAGCACATCATTGCGATCGAGCCGCTCGGCAAGGGCCTGCTCGGCACCACCTTGCGCTTCCCTTACGAGCTGCGCGACGAGGACCAGTTCTTCGACGACATCAAGAGCCCGAAGATCACGAGGGACATGGTCGATCTCGCCGGCCACATCCTGCACACCAAGGCGGCGCATTTCGATCCGAGCAAGTTCAAGGACGAATACGAGACCGCGCTGAAAGCCCTGGTGAAACGCAAGGCGAGCGGCAAGACCATCGAGCTGCCCGAACCGGAGGAGCGCCCGAGCAACGTCGTCAGCCTGATGGATGCGCTGAAGCAGAGCCTGAAGGGTCGCGGCGGAAAGAAGACGGCGGCGAAGTCCCATGCAAGACGGGCGACAGGGCGACGGCAAGCTGCGAGGAAGGCCCATCGTTCGACGGCGCGGCATCGGAAGGCTGGCTGATTTACGCCGTCAATGCGATGCGGGATCGCGCCACAACCCTCTATCGTCATGCCCGGGCTTGAGCCGGGCATCCACGTCTATCCCGCGTGTTGAGGCGCGTGGATGGCCGGGTCAAGCCCGGCCATGACGAGTGTGCCTCAAGGAAGCGCTCGACGCTGCCGGCACAACGAGCTAATCCCCCGCCTTCAGCCGATACCCGATCCCCGTCTCGGTCAAAACATATTGCGGCCGTTCCGGATCGGCTTCGATCTTCTGCCGCAGCTGGCGGACGTAGACGCGCAAGTATTGTGCGTCGGTCAGCTCGTCCCAGAGCTCCTTGAGCAGAAATCTGTGGGTCAGCACCTTGCCGGCATGCTGCACCAGCACGCGCAGCAGGTCGTATTCCTTCGGCGACAGTTTTATCTCGCGCTCGCCGAGCTTGACGATGCGGCGGACGAGATCGACCGAGAGATCGCCGCTGCGGAAGACCGGGCGTTCGCCCTGGACCTGGAGCTGATGCCGCAGTGCGGCGCGCAGGCGCGCCAGCAGCTCGTCCATGCCGAATGGCTTTGTCAGATAGTCGTCGGCGCCGAGATCGAGCGCCTGCACCTTGCCGGCCTCATCGCCGCGGCTCGACAGCACCACGATCGGCACGCTCTCGTTGCGGGCGCGGATGGTGCGCAGCAGCTCGTGGCCCTGGATATCGGGCAGGCCGAGATCGAGGATGATCAAAGCGGGCCCTTCAGCCAGCTTCTCCAGCGCGGTCTTGCCGTTCGACGCCTCCAATATCTCATAGCCCTGCGTCGACAGCCCCATCCGCAGCAATTTGCGGATCGGCGGCTCGTCGTCGATGACCAGGACCTTGATCGGGGCGGCACTCATGCGGCGGTATCCAATGCCTGGGTCTGAACCGGGACCGGCAGACGGATGGTGAGGATCGCGCCGCTCCGGTCGTTGCGATTGGCGGCCGAGATCGTGCCGCCCATCGCCTCGACGAAGCCGCGGGAGATGGCGAGCCCGAGCCCGGTGCCGGGACGGATGTGATCGCCCTTCTGCACGCGATAGAACTTGTCGAACACGCTTTCGAGCTCGTCGGGCGGGATGCCGGCGCCTTCGTCGACGATATCAAGCACCACCTGGTCGCGCTCGCGCCGGCTCCTGATCGCGACAGTGGTGTCGAGCGGCGAATATTTCGCGGCGTTATCGAGCAGGTTGAACAGCACCTGCTCGAACAGCACGGCATCGAGCTCGAGCATCGGCAGATCCGCGGCGAGGACCAGCTCCACCTTGTGAGCAGTCAGGATCTTGGATGCCCGCCGCAGCGCGCTGCCGACGATCTCGCCGAGATCGTGCAGTGCCGTGTTGGGCACGATGGCGCCGGACTCGAGTTTGGTCATGTCGAGCAGATTGGCGATGAAGCGGTTGAGCCGCTCGGATTCGTCGATCACGGTGGCGAGGAGGTCGCGCTTCTCGGTGTCGGACAGCGCGCCGGCGAGATCGCGCATGGTCGAGGCCGCGCCCAGCACCGAGGCCAGCGGCGTCTTCAGATCGTGCGAGATCGAGGTCAACAGTGCGGAACGCAGCCGCTCGGATTCGACGGTGCGCTTGACGCGGTCCATGTCCTCGACCAGCAGCACGCGCTCGATCGCGAGCGCGCCCTGGTCGACCAGCGCGTCCAGCAGCCGGCGCTGGTCCGGCGTCAGCAGCGGGCCGGTGCGATCGTTGTCGATGCCGATCACCCCGATCGGCCCGCGCCCGGTGCGCATCGGCAGGAACAGCCGCTTTGCGCCCGGCAGCGTATCGGCACCGCGGCCGGCGGAGCGATCATTGCTCCAGGCCCAGTTGGCGGCGGCGAGGTCGGCCTGGTCGAGCTGGTCCTCCGGCGGATAGCCGGATTTCACCGTCAGGAGCCCGTCCTCCGGCAGCAGCAGCACCACACGCACCTTCAGCATCAACGCGATCTGATAGGCTGTCGCCCACAACACGTCGTCCAGCGTCGCGGTGCCGGCGAGCTTGCGGCTGAAGGCATAGAGCTGCTCGGTCATCCTGATCCGGCCGATCGCGGTGTCGGCCTGCGTGCGCACGCGGGCTGCGACGTTGGAGACGAGCATCGCCACCACCGTGAACAGGACGAAGGCGGCGACGTTGGTCGGATCGGTGATCGTGAAGGTGTAGATCGGCGGGATGAAGAAGAAATTGTAGCAGAGCGACGCCGCCACCGTCGCCAGCAGCGACGGCCACAAGCCGTAACGCACGGCAACCGCAACGACCGACGTCAGCAGCACGAGATCGACGTTCTCGATGCCGAAATGGGGCTGGATCAGTTCGGCGGCGCCGAGACCGATCAGCACGATTCCGAGCGCCTTCAGATAGGGCAGCGGATCGAACGGTTCGGGCCGCACCGCGGTTTGCACCGCGTTCCCGGCCGCGGCCTCGTCGGGCAGCTCGTTACCGGCGATGACATGCACGGTGATGTTGCCGGCGCGACGCACCAGGTCGTGCACGACCGAGCCGCGCGTCATCTCGAACCAGCGCGAGCGGGACGACTTGCCGATCACGATCTGGGTGACGTTGTTGCCTTGCGCGAAATTGATGATGTCGTCAGCGATGCGCCGGCCGACCGCCGGAATGGTCAGCGCCTCTCCCCCGAGCAATTCGGCGAGCCGCAGCGTATCGGCGAGCCGGTCGCGCTCCCTGTCCGAGAGTTGAAGCGAGCGGCGCGTCTCGATCGAGAGCGCGGTGAACGGCGCATGCAGCCGGTCGGCCAGCCGCTTCGTATACCGGACCAGCCCCGCTGCGCGCGGGTCCTCACTGACACAGACCAGGATGCGCTCGCCCGCGGCCCAGGGACCGGCGATGGCATTGGCCTGCATGTGAGTGAGCAGCTGCTCGTCGACCCGTTCCGCCGTACGCCGCAGCGCAAGCTCGCGCAGCGCGGTGAGATTGCCCGGCGAGAAGTAATGCTCCAACGCCCGCTCGGCCTGCTTGGGGACATAGACCTTGCCTTCGCGCAGGCGCTGGATCAGATCGTCCGGCGTGAGGTCGATCAGTTCGATCGCATCGGCGCGGTCGAAGATCGAATCCGGCACGGTCTCGCGCACGCGAACATGCGTGATCTGGGCGACGACGTCGTTCAGGCTCTCGATGTGCTGGATGTTGACGGCGGTGTAGACGTCGATGCCGTGGGACAGCAGCTCCTCGACGTCGAGATAGCGCTTGGGGTGACGACTGCCGGCAGCGTTGGTGTGGGCGAGTTCGTCGACCAGAGCGATCTTCGGTCGTCGCGCAATCACGGCGTCGAGGTCCATCTCTTCGACGATCTGTCCGCGGTAATCGAGCCGCTTGCGCGGGACGACTTCCAGTCCTCGCACCAGCGCTTCGGTTTCGGCGCGGCCATGGGTCTCGACGAAGCCGACCACGACGTCGATGCCGGCGTTGCGCCTGGCATGGGCGCTTTGCAGCATCTCGTAGGTCTTGCCGACGCCGGGGGCGGCGCCGACAAAGATCTTCAGCTTGCCGCTCGCGCTCTCCTCCCGACGCGCGGCTTCCAGCAGCGCCTCCGGCGACGGACGTTGTTCGGGATCGCGACGCTGTTGAACCATCAGCCCAATATAATCGTCCTGATATTCCGAGCCTAGAGCGCTACTTCGCGGCTGCCCGATCCAGCGCGAGGTTCAGCGCAAGAACGTTAACCCTGGGTTCGCCGAGCAGGCCGACCAGACGGCCCAGGGTATTGGAGGCAACCAGCTGATTGAGCTGGTCCTCCGACATATTCCGCGCCTTGGCCACACGCGGCACCTGGAATTGCGCTGCTTCCGGCGAAATATCGGGGTCGAGACCGCTGGCCGAAGTCGTGACCAGATCGACGGGCACCGGGGCGTTCGGGTTCTCGGCTTTCAGCTTGTCCACATCCTGCTTCAGCCGGTCGGCCAGCGCCTTGCTGGTCGGGCCGAGATTGGAGCCACCCGAATTGGCGGCGTTGTAGGGCGCGGGGATCGACTTGGTCGAATCATTGGGATCCGGCGCCAGCGTCGCCGACGGGCGGCCGTGGAAGTATTTGTCGTCTTTGAACTCCTGCCCGATCAGGGCGGAGCCGATCACCTTGCCGTCCTTCTCGATCAGGCTGCCTTGCGCCTTGGCAGGGAAGATTGCGCCGGCAATGCCGGTCATGGCGAGCGGATAGGCCAGGCCCGTGATGGCGGTCAGCACCACGAGCAGGACCATGGCAGGTCGGATTTCTCTGAGCATGTTGGGTCTCCATTTTCTTTCGTCATTGCGAGGAGCGAAGCGACGAAGCAATCCAGGCTGTCAACCGCGGGGACATTTCTGGATTGCTTCGCTTCGCTCGCAATGACGGGGGTTAGGCGAGGTGCAAGGCAACAACCACGAGGTCGATCGCCTTGATGCCGATGAAGGGAATGACGATGCCGCCAAGGCCGTAGATCAGGAGGTTGCGGCGAAGCAGCGCGCCGGCACCGACCGCACGATAGGCCACGCCCTTGAGCGCCAGCGGGATCAAGCCGATGATGATGAGCGCGTTGAAGATGATCGCCGACAGGATGGCGCTCTGCGGGCTCGACAGGCTCATGACGTTGAGCACATTGAGCTGCGGGTAGAATGCCAGAAATATCGCCGGGATGATCGCGAAATACTTGGCGACGTCGTTGGCTATCGAGAACGTCGTCAGCGCACCGCGCGTCATCAACAGCTGCTTGCCGATCTCGACCACTTCGATCAGCTTGGTCGGGTTGGAGTCGAGGTCGACCATGTTGCCGGCCTCGCGCGCGGCCTGCGTGCCGGTGTTCATGGCGACACCGACATCGGCCTGCGCGAGCGCCGGCGCGTCGTTGGTGCCGTCGCCGCACATCGCGACCAGCTTGCCCTTGGCCTGCTCGTCGCGGATCAGCTTGAGCTTGTCCTCGGGCGTTGCCTGCGCCAGGAAGTCGTCGACACCGGCTTCCGCCGCGATCGCAGCCGCGGTCATCGGGTTGTCGCCGGTGATCATGACGGTACGGATGCCCATGCGACGCAGCTCGGCGAAGCGCTCGCGGATGCCGCCCTTGACGATGTCCTTGAGCTGGACGATCCCGAGCAGCCGTCCGTCCTTGGCGACGGCCAGCGGCGTGCCGCCGGACTTCGACACCTCATCGGCAATCGCCTGGATCTCGCGGCCGAGCTCGGACAGTGCGGCAGGCTGTATCGCACGCGCCGTGTTGCCGGACGCGATCGCGGCCGGTGCGCCACCGCCGACATAATTCAGCATCGCATCGACCGCGCCCTTGCGAACCGAGGAACCGCCGGCATCGACGCCGCTCATGCGGGTCTGCGCCGTGAACGGAATGAAAGTCGCGCCAAGCTCGGCCATGTCGCGACCGCGAATGTCGTATTTTTCCTTGGCGAGCACGACGATGGAGCGCCCCTCCGGCGTCTCGTCGGCGAGGGAAGCCAGCTGGGCCGCGTCCGCCAGCTCCTGCTCGGTCACGCCGCGCACCGGCCGGAAGGCGGTCGCCTGCCGGTTGCCGAGGGTGATCGTGCCGGTCTTGTCGAGCAGCAGCGTGTCGACGTCGCCCGCCGCCTCGACCGCGCGGCCGGACATCGCCAGCACGTTGAAGCGCACCAGACGGTCCATGCCGGCGATGCCGATCGCCGACAGCAACGCACCGATCGTGGTCGGGATCAGCGTCACGAACAGCGCGACCAGCACGATCACCGAGATGGAGCCGCCGGCATAGGCGGCATAGCTCGGGATAGTGACGGTGGCGAACACGAAGATGATGGTGAGGCCGGCGAGCAGGATGTTGAGCGCGATCTCGTTCGGCGTCTTGGCGCGCTCGGCGCCCTCGACCAGCTTGATCATGCGGTCGATGAAGGTCGAGCCTTGCGCCGCGGTGATGCGGACGCGGATCCAGTCGGACAGCACCTGGGTGCCCCCTGTGACCGCCGAACGGTCACCGCCGGATTCGCGAATGACCGGCGCCGACTCGCCAGTAATCGCAGCTTCGTTGACCGAGGCGACGCCCTCGATCACCTCACCATCGGAGGGGATGATATCGCCGGCCTCGACCAGCACGATGTCGCCGACCTTCAGGCTCGTGCCCGGCACCAGCTTGAAGTCCTGGCCCGCGCCGGTCAGGAGCTTGGCCTGGCTCTCGGTGCGGGTCTTGCGCAGCGACTCCGCCTGTGCCTTGCCGCGCCCTTCGGCGACCGCTTCGGCGAAGTTGGCGAACAGCACCGTGAACCAGAGCCAGACGATGATCTGGAAAGTGAAGCCGAGATTTGACCCGCCCGTGACGAGGTCGCGCAGGAAGATCACGGTGGTCAGGACGGCCACGATCTCGACCACGAACATCACGGGGTTCTTGATCATCAACCGCGGATCGAGCTTGGCAAAGGAGCTGCGGATCGCGGGCACTACTATTTTTGGGTCGAGCATCGCCGACATCGGCGCGCGTTTCTGCAGTTTTGTCGTATCCATGGAGATCGCTCCAGACAATCAGAAGAGGTTGCCGGCGTTCATCGCGAGATGCTCGACGATGGGGCCGAGCGCGAGAGCCGGGAAGAAGGTGAGGCCACCCATGATCAGGATGACGCCGATGACGAGGCCGACGAACAGGCCTCCAGTGGTCGGGAACGTGCCCATGGACGGGGGAATCGATTTCTTCTCGGCAAGCGAGCCCGCGATCGCCATGGCCGGGATGATCATGAAGAAGCGGCCGACGAACATCGCGCTTGCCAGCGTGAGGTTGTAGAAGAAGGTGTTGCCGCCGAGACCGGCGAAGGCCGAGCCGTTGTTGCCGGCGCCCGAGGTATAGGCGTAGAGCACTTCGGTGAAGCCGTGCGGGCCGGCATTCGCCATGGAGGCAACGGCCGCCGGATAGACCACGCCGACCGCGGTCCAGCCCAGGATCATCAGCGGCAGCACCAGAATGGCCAACATCGCCATCTTGACCTCCCGCGCCTCGATCTTCTTGCCGACATATTCCGGGGTGCGGCCGACCATCAGCCCCGCGATGAAGATCGCGAGAATGACGAACAGCAGCATGCCGTACATGCCGGCGCCGACGCCGCCGACGATGATTGCGCCGAGCTCGATATTGATCAGCGGGATCATGCCGCCGAGCGCGGTGAAGCTGTCATGCATGGCGTTGACCGCGCCGCACGAGGCTGCTGTGGTGATGACGGCGAACAGCGAGGAGGCAACGATGCCGAAACGGACCTCCTTGCCCTCCATGTTGCCGCCTGTCAGCCCGAGCGCCTGGAGCATCGAGGTGCCGCCCGCTTCCGCCCAATAGGTGATGGCCACACCGGCGACGAACAGCACGCCCATGACGGCGAGGATCGCCCAGCCCTGCCGCTGGTTGCCGACCATGCGGCCGAATACGTTGGTCAGCGCGGCGCCGAGCGCGAAGATCGAGATCATCTGCACGAAGTTCGACAGCGCGGTCGGGTTCTCGAAGGGGTGCGCGGCATTGGCATTGAAGAAGCCGCCGCCATTGGTGCCCAGCATCTTGATCGCGACCTGCGAGGCCACCGGGCCGACCGCGATGGTCTGCTTGGCACCTTCGAGCGTCGTGGCCTCGACGTAGTCGCCGAGCGTCTGCGGCATGCCTTGCCAGACCAGGAACAGCGTGTAGACGATGCAGATCGGCAGCAGCACGTAGAGCGTGCAGCGCGTGACATCGACCCAGAAGTTTCCGACGGTGCGCATCGAGGCGCGCGAGAAGCCGCGGATCAGCGCCATCGCCAGCGCGATGCCGGTCGCAGCCGACAGGAAATTCTGGTGGGTCAGGCCGAGCATCTGAACGAGGTAGGAGATCGTGCTCTCGCCGCCGTAGTTCTGCCAGTTGGTATTGGTAATGAAGGAGATCGCGGTGTTGAAGGAGAGATCTTCGGCGACCGCGCCCTGCCCGGCCGGATTGAACGGCAGCACGGCCTGCAATCGCATCACGCCGTAGACGATCAGAAAGCCCCCGACATGGAACAGCAGCATGGCGACCGTGTAGGTCAGCCAGTGCTGCTCGCGCTTGTCGTCGACGCCTGACATCCAGTAGATGCCGGCCTCGATGGGACGCAGTACCGGTGAGAGGAATGTCTTCTCGCCGTTGAACACGCGCGTCATGTACCAGCCGAGCGGCTTCGTGAGCGCAACGATGATCGCACAATAGAGGATGATCTGGAGCCAACCGGTCACAGTCATGAAATCAACCCTTCAGTCAGGATGCCCCGCGCTACAGCGGCAGCAGCACGGCTCAGAACCGCTCCGGCCGCAGCAGCGCATAGGTGAGGTAGATCAGGAGGCCGAACGAGACGGCGCCGGCGAGCACGTAATCGAAGATCATGGTCTGCTCCGTTACAGCCGTTCGCAGACGTAGGTGTAGCCGATCGCAAGCGCGAAGAAGCCGAAGCCCAGCGCCAACATCAGAATGTCCATCATGGAGGTGCTCCTCGTTGCGCCCTTACGTCGGGAGCAACTTCTTTCTCGGGGACCCGGCGAAGCTGGCGGAAGGAAAGCAACGCTTTTCCGCAAGACCAGGCGGGACTTTTGACCGCGCTGAAGTGCCATCGCGGGCATAGGTTTTCGAGACGAGCGCTATCGCGAAGTTATAGGAATCTCATAAAGGGCGGGCAGCCCGCGACGCATCTCGGCCCTCGGCCTTTATGAGATTCCTATATCTCCCATCCCCTTCTCATCTCGTTTTCAAACAGCGTTTCCGCCACCCTGAAGAGGCCGGCGACTGCCGACGCCCGTTCCAGGAGGCTGCATGACCGCCGCTGCCCCACACTACGATCCGAAGTCCCTCGGCGAGCGCCTGCGTCAGGCGCAAGGCATGAACCGACCGTTGATGCTCGAGATCATCGACAAGGCCTGCCGCCGCTTTCCCTCGCTCGGACGGTCCGAGCGCACCGCGCGCGTCATGCGCCTGATCGAGGTGGAGGCGTGGGCCGACGCGGCGCTGGCGCTGATGGAGCTCGAGCTGCCGCTGTGGCGCATCCGCCGCATCGCGTACGACCAAGGCGAATGGCATTGTTCGCTCTCGCGCGAACGCGAGCTGCCGGACTGGCTCGATGCGGCCGTCGAAGGGTGTCACGGCGACCTCGCGACCGCGCTGCTCTCGGCTTTCGCAGAAGTCCAGGCGCGGGCGATCGAAATGCCCCGGCCGAGCGTTCCCAACGTGCGCCTCGCTGCGGATTCGCTCCATGAGCCGGCGTCCTGCGAGAATTTCAGCTGAGCATCCCGCCTGACATGAAACTCTTCAGAGGACATATCGAGCACGCGGTCACGACGACCATCCTGGCCATGACATTGAGCTTGGTCTGGGGCAGCATCCTGGCGATCGTGATCATGCTCGCGGCGCGCGGGCTCGGCGTCTAGAACCCTCACATCGCCATTCCCGCGCGATCGACCGCGAATTGACCATGGCTGCCTACGCGGCGAGCAACCTGGCACAGTCGCACAGCCCGACCAGGCCGCCCCGCTCCTTGCGGAAAACCCCTCCCCGATCTGGCGCAGTTTCACGGAACCGTGTTAGATCGGCCCCATGAGCACAAGCCGCGTGAATGTCGTCGCCCACCCCCTGGTCCAGCACAAGCTTTCCCTGATGCGGGAGAAGGACCGCTCGACCAAGAGCTTTCGCGAGATCCTGAACGAGGTCGGGATGCTGCTCGGCTACGAGGTGACGCGCGATCTGCCGCTCGAGCTGGTCGAGATCGAGACGCCGATTTCCCCGATGCAGGCGCCGAAGATTGCCGGCAAGAAGCTCACGCTGGCGCCGATCCTGCGTGCCGGCGTAGGCTTCCTCGATGGCATGCTGGCGCTGATGCCCTCGGCCCGCATCGCCCATATCGGGCTCTATCGCGACCCCGAGACATTGCAAGCCGTGGAATATTACTTCAAGGCCCCGCAAGACCTGTCCGACCGCACCGTGATCCTGATGGACCCGATGCTGGCGACCGGCAATTCGGCGTGCGCCGGCGCATCCCTGCTGAAGGACCGCGGCGCCCGCGACATCCGCTTCGTCTGCCTGCTGGCGGCGCCTGAGGGCATCGCGCAATTCCAGAGCGAGCATCCCGACGTGCCGATCTGGACCGCCGCGATCGACGAGCGGCTCAACGATCACGGCTACATCGTGCCGGGTCTTGGCGATGCCGGCGACCGGATGTTCGGCACCAAGTAGACAGGTCGGCACGATCGGGCTACTCCGGTTGCCATGCACGCCGACGACGTTTCACTGCATTCGCTGATGAGGTCGGAGACCGCCGCCGAGCCGGCCTTCGTGTTCGACGGCATCCCCGTCTCGCGCACGGAATTCTCAGCGAAGATCGAGCAGACCACGGCCTGGCTGGCTGCGCAGGATATCGGCAAGGGCGACGTGGTCGCGGTCTGGCTGGTCAATCGGGTCGAATGGATCGCGCTGCTGTTTGCCGCCGCCCGGCTTGGCGCGATCGTCGCCGCGGTCAACACCCGATACCGCAGCGGCGAAGTCACGCATCTCCTCAAATTGTCCGGCGCCAAGCTGATGGTGGTGGAGACGGCGTTCCGCTCGATCGATTTCGCCGCGATCATCGCTGACATCTCCAGGGACGAGGTGCCTGCGCTGCAGAGGCTCGCGGTGATCGGCGCGGATCCGATCCCGGCGCAATGGCCTTGCGTGCGGTTCGATGCGTTCGACAAGCCCTATCCGCCGGTTCCTGCCCAGGATGACGCCGACCTGCCCGTGCTGCTCTACACCACGTCGGGCACGACCAAAGGACCAAAGCTGGTCGCGCATTCGCAGCGAACGCTGGCAAACCACGCCAACGCCGTGGCCAGGGCGCTCCAGCTCTCTCCGCAGCGTCATTCGCTGCTGGCCATGCTGCCGTTCTGCGGCACCTTCGGCATGACCAGCCTGCTCGGCTTCATCGCAGCGGGCGCGACCGTCCATGTGCTCGATGCGTTCGAGGCGACGCCGGCGCTGAAGATCCTGAGCGAGCATGGCATCACCCACACCTTCGGCTCCGATGAGATGTTCCGGCGCATCCTTGCGTTGACCGACGGGGCGCGGCCATTCCCGCATCTCGAGGTCTGCGGCTTTGCGGCGTTCCAGCCCGGCTGGCGTGAGCTGGCTGCGGAGGCCGAAGCGCGCGGCCTGCCGCTGTTCGGCCTCTACGGCTCCAGCGAGGTGCAGGCGTTGTTCTCGATCGGCCGCAGCAGCGACGCCTTCGCCGATCGCATCGAGGGCGGCGGCTGGCCGATGTCGGCAGACGCCGAGGTCCGCGTGCGCAACACGGAGACCGGCGAGCTTGCCGCTCCCGGCGTCTCCGGCGAAATCGAAATCAGCGCGCCCTCGCGCTTCCTCGGCTATTTCAACAATCCGGAAGCAACGCGAAATGCGATCACCGCAGACGGCTTCTTCCGCACCGGCGATATCGGCCGGCTCCGTGGCGACGGCTCATTCGTTTATGAAACCCGCGCCGGCGATGCCATGCGCCTCGGCGGCTTCCTGGTCGCGCCCGGCGAGATCGAGGACGAGCTCAAGTCCTGCGCGGGCGTCGCCGATGCGCAAGCCGTCGCCGTCGATCTCAACGGCCAGGCCCGCTGCGTCGCCTTCGTCATCCCGGCCGGCCCGCCACCGCAACAGGAAACGTTAATCGCACGCCTGCGCGAGCGGCTCGCCGGCTACAAGGTCCCCGCACGGATTTACATCGTGGACGCCTTCCCCGTCACCGACAGCGCCAACGGCGTCAAGATCCAGCGCGCGAAGCTCCGCGCCATGGCGATGGAGCGGATTGCCTGCACCCTGTCTAGTACGACTTGGCGAGGCCCAGCACCTTTTCCGCGATGAAGCTGAGTGCGAGCTGCGGGCTGACCGGCGCAATGCGCGGGATCAGCACCTCGCGCAAATAGCGCTCGACATGGAATTCCTTGGCGTAGCCGAAGCCGCCATGGGTCATCACCGCCTGCTCGCAAGCCGAGAAGCCGGCTTCACCCGCCAGGTACTTCGCGGCATTGGCCGCCGCGCCGCAGGGCATGCCCTTGTCGTATTGCCAGGCCGCCGACATCACCATCAGCCAGGCCGCTTCGAGCTCGACCCAGTTCACTGCGAGGGGATGCTGGATGCCTTGGTTCTTGCCGATCGGGCGGTTGAACACGGTGCGCGTCTTGGCATATTCGGTCGCACGCGAGAGCGCCAGCTTGCCGAGGCCGACCGCTTCCGCCGCGATCAGGATGCGCTCCGGATTCATGCCTTCCAGGATGTACTGGAAGCCCTTGCCTTCTTCGCCGATGCGGTCCTCCATCGGGATCTCGAAATCCTCGAAGAACAGCTCGTTGGAATCGACGATCTTGCGGCCCATCTTTTCGATCTCGTGCACCTTGATCCTGTTGCGATCGAAATCAGTGTAGAACAGGCTGAGGCCGTGGGTCGGCGAACGTACCTCCTCCAGCGGAGTGGTGCGCGCCAACAGCAGGATCTTGTGCGCGACCTGTGCGGTGGAGATCCACACCTTCTGGCCGTTGACGATGTAGCGATCGTTCTTGGCGACTGCGCGGGTCTTGAGCTGAGTCGTGTTGAGGCCGGTATTGGGCTCGGTGACGGCGAAGCAGGCCTTCTCGCGGCCCTCGACCATCGGCGGCAGCATGCGCCTGCGCTGCTCCTCGGTGCCGAACACGACCACCGGATTGAGACCGAACACGTTGATATGCACCGCGGAGGCGCCGGACATGCCGGCGCCGGATTCGGCGATGGTGCGCATCATGATCGCGGCCTCTGTGATGCCGAGACCCGAACCACCATACTCTTCCGGCACGCAGATGCCGAGCCAGCCGGCATCGGCCAGCGCCTTGTGAAAATCATGCGGGAAGCCGCCGTCGTGGTCCTTCTTCAGCCAATAGGCGTCGGGGAAACCTTCACAGATCTTGGCGATGGCGTCGCGAATGGCTTCCTGCTGATCGGTGAGCGCGAAATCCATGTTCTTAGTCCCGCCCTCGCTTGCATGTCCGGGTTTCGGAGACTGAGTAGATAGACGTGAATTTGCCTGTCAAGTGCGTGTATGATGCAAAGCCTCATGCGGCGCGAAGCAACGGTTGCGCCGTTATTTCGCAGGGAGGAAAGCGCGATGGGCGGGGCTTTGTTTCGAGGACTTTTCAAATGCCGCCGCATGGCGATGCTGCACAAGAGGCCGGCCTGATGCGCTCCATGCTCTTCGTGCCGGGCGATTCCCTGCGCAAATTCGAGAAGGCGAGCGAAGGCAAAGCCGACGCACTGATCATCGATCTCGAGGATTCCGTCGTCGCCGACAAGAAGCCGGAGGCGCGCAGCCTGACGCTGGCGATGCTGGAGAGCCGCCCGGGCCCGCACCAGCTCTATGTCCGCGTCAACGCGCTCGACACCGGCATGACGCTGGCCGATCTCGCCGCGGTGATGCCCGGCAGGCCCGACGGCATCGTCCTGCCGAAAGCGCAAGGCGGCGACGACGTGCGGCAGGTCGCGGCCTGGCTCGAAGCCCTGGAAGCTGCGGCCGGCATGACGGTCGGCGCGACGCGGATCGTCTGCGTCGCCACAGAAACCGCCAGCTCGATCTTCGGACTCGGCAGCTACAAGGGCTGCTCCCCTCGCCTCGCCGGATTGATGTGGGGCGCGGAAGATCTCTCAGCCTCGCTCGGCGCCACCGAAAAGGCCTCGGGCGGCGTATTCCATAGCCCCTACCGGCTGGCGCGCGATCTCTGCCTGATGGCGGCGGCCGCGGCGGAGGTCGCACCGATCGACACCGTCTATACCGACATCGACAATCTCGCAGGTCTCGAACAGGAAACACGCGCGGCACGGCGCGACGGGTTTTCGGCGAAAGCGCTGATCCATCCCAAGCACGTCGACATCGTCAACGCGGCGTTCGAGCCAACCGACGCCGAGCGCATCTGGGCGGAGAAGGTGATCGCGGCGTTCGCGAGCAATCCGAACGCCGGCACGCTCCGGCTCGACGGCCAGATGATCGACAAGCCGCATCTTCGCGCCGCGCAGAAAATGCTCGGCCGGAGCTAGCGCTGGGCCTCGCTCTACTCGAATCCCTGAACCGGCGGCATCGTGGTCTCCGCAGGCGCGGCTTGAACCGGTTGCACCGCGGGGGCGGCTTGGACCGGCGGATTGCTCGCAGCTCCCATCTGACCGCTGGCTTCCATCCCGTTGGCTTCCATTGCCTGGCGCGCGCGCGGTGGAGCGTTGGTCGCGGCGACGGGGGATGCTTCGCGTCGTGACGGCTGCCGATGTCTTGCCGACCGTGACGACCCTCTCAAGCCCCAGGACCTCGCGATCGAAGGCCCGGCGGTATAGCCGATCACCGCGCCCGCAACGGCCCCGACCGGACCGAGCACGACGGCACCGGACACCGCGCCCAACGCGGCAGAACCGGCGCGTTCCTGCGCAATGGCGCTTGCCGGCACGCCGGCCAGCAGCAGGATGGCAATGATCAGAGCCTTTTTCATCGAAGCGTCTCCCATACGGGAGATCACTCTTACCCAAATATGGCCGCAGCGGGTTTGTTTGTGGCCCAAGAGGGGGCAATCGCCGATGGAACCCAGGCCTGCGCCGCGGTTCCAGTTGAGTTCCGGCCCCTGCGCGCTAGACGATCTTCGATCGACATATCAGGCAGGCCTTCGAGCTTGCACAAGAGCACGTCGCCCTTCACCACCGGGCCGACATCCTGCGTTGAGCTCGAACGCCTCCGAAGCTTTGCGATCTGCTCGGCGACGCTCCAGATCATCTTGCCGAGATCCGAGCTCTGCCGCACGGTGCCGTCGCGAACCTCTTGACACGCGATTCCGGCTGCCTAATTTTTTCCGCTGAGAAAGCACGCTTTCTCACTCTCGAAAATCAAAGGATCAAACGCGACCGTCTGGAGAGACGACGATGCTCGATGAGAATCTGGCCCGCATTCGTGCGCACCGCAACAACATCCACCGCTACCGCCGACTGCTGAAGACCAGACTGTCGGAGCTGGAGCGCCATTTCATCGAGAGACGTCTCGCAGAGGAGCGGTCGGCGCTCGAGGGCCTGACCGCAGCGACCTTCCCCGTGGCTTTCTCTGCCCCCTATGCCCCGATCGATGCGAGGGGAGCGGTGCAATGATCAGTCAGCGAGACCTGCTCATTCGGGGCAGCGAGAAGGTCATCGGTCATTACGAGCTTCTGCTTGCAAGCGCCAAAAGCGAGCACGAGCGCGAGCTCTTCCAGCAACGCATCGAACGCGAGCGCCGGTTGATCCGGGACCTGCAGGACGGGCTGGATCACCGCGCGGCCTGAGCGGCTGATAAGATTGGGCTCGGTCGGCTCGGGCTCACCTCTCCCCGGAGGGCTAGTTTGAGCACACATCTTGATCGAGGAAGTATCCCTCAGCGATGGCATTGAATCGGTTAAGACCGTGGGACATCGTGATGGGGCCGGTGGAGCGTTCGCTTTCGTAGCCGGTCCATCCGCCGAGACGGGCGATGGACCAAGCGGCCCAGGCGAGGCTTTCTGGTGGGTAGGGGTTCTGCTGTTTGACGGTCCGGCCTTGAAGCTTGGCCTGTAGAGCCTGGAGAACTTTGATCTGTCTGTCGTCGAAGACATGACTGGCAGGCTGGTCGTGGTTGGGAGAGGCTCGTGCGAGCACGAGCTGCATGCTGATCGTTGCGGCGATCAAGGCGATGACGGCGAGTTTCTCCAGAGCCTCGCCGTCTTCGGCCACGCTTTCCTCGACACCCAGCCCCTGGCTCTTCACGGTCCGGAACAATTGCTCGATGTGCCAGCGCTGTCGATACCAGCCGATCACGGTCATGGCCTGTGCGACGGTTTCGATGGCATGGGTCGTCAGCAAGCGCCAATGGACCGGGGTTTCCTTGGCAGGCGGATCGCGCTCGACGACTTCGATGGCGGACAGCTCGATCTCCTCCGGAGCATCCCGATCGGAGCAGGACTGCGGACGACGGATACGGACATTCCCGAAGCGTACGGTTAGGCGGGCCTGCCGGGCTTGGCGCTTGCCGGGCCGCGCTGGCAGATCAAGCGAGTAGCTGTGCTTCTCGGGCAGGTCCGCCATCGCCGCAAATAACGTACCGCCCCCGACCATGGCGCGATCGCGAGAGGCACGCGTCAAAAGCTGGGTGCGCCGGTCCGGCAGACGCGCCCACTTCTCATAGATGTCGCCCTCGCGGTCATCGATCACCGTGACCAGGGCAGCTTTGCCCAGTGCTGCCTTGGCACGCTGCGCGCCTTTGAGCCAGCGATAGGATTCTTTCTCCTCGATCGGTTGCTTGCGATAGTCCTTGCTTTTGGCTTTGAAGCGCCGCCACACCTGTACGTCGAGCAGGCCAAGGCAATGTCCGCGTTCAGCATCAACGGCCAGCAACGGATGCACGAACAGACCGACATCACGGCCGTTGCCGACCGTGCCGAGGCCGCGTTTGCGGCCCCGTTGGCTCTCATAGTTGATTTCGCTGGTGTCCTGGATCACCAGAACATGACGCCCCCTGCATGCTGCTGCCACCCGCCCTCGCTGGTGCACCGCCATCTTCGAGATCGTCACCCGATCGTTCGCCACGAAACGACGGAAAGCAACCTGCTCGGCGCGCGTATCGCCAAGCTGACGCAGGCATACCGTCTGCCGATCCGACATGCGCTGCAACAGACGCGCGCCATTTTTTTAAGACGCGCGTCTCCAAAATGTCCGAGGTTCATCTCCGCCACGCCCTCTCATGCGAATCGCGACGGCACATAAAGAATCACAAGGGATTCCCTCCACTCAAGCCCCAACTGCTTGAAATGTCGTCAAAAGATCTGTGCTGAGACTAGCCCATCACCGCAGGGTATGGCACGGGCGCAATTCATTCTGCACCTGGGCGGGATGTTTATCCGCACCGGCGAGTTCGCCGCGACGAGTCTCCTGCGGGACTTCGCGCGCTCGGTCGACGTCAGCTTCCCGGAAGCCGGTCATCTCATCAGTGCCTATGGATTGGATTTGGTGGTCGGCTCGCCAGTGCTCGCACTAACGACGGCAAGCGCGTTGTCAGCAAGCACGTTCGCTACCGCTGTGTCATCGAGACGAGCACGCTGCGCGCCTGAGCGCAGTCGTCCGGATCTCATCACCAGGACCAAAGCCATGCACACCATTGACGACCATGCAATCGCAGACGCCCGACCTCGGCCCCGAATGGAATTGATCCGAGCCGCTCTGAGGCGCGGCCCAGGCAAGCTGTCAACAACGGAGACATGACCATGAAGTATCTGGAGAATGCCGTTACCGTCATATCAGGCGCCGCGTCCGGAATCGGTGCCGCCTCCAGCCGGCGTCCAGCCGGCGTCTGGCCGGAGCGGGCGCGCGCATGGTGCTCGGTGACATCGACGAGGGCGGCCTCAAGAAGTTGGTGGCCGATATCGACTCCGCGGGCGGCAAGGCCGTCTACAAGGTGACTGATGTTACCCATGTCGAGGATTTCGAATCGCTCGTCGCGCTGGCGGAGAGCACCTACGGCCCCGTGGACATTCTGGTGAACAACGCCGGCCTGATGCTTTTCTCGTACTGGGAAGAGCGTGCGATCGCGGACTGGGACAAGTTGATCGACGTCAACCTGCGCGGGTATCTGCACGGCATCGCCGCCGTTCTTCCTTCCATGCTCGAACGCAAGGCGGGTCGCATCCTCAACATCGATTCCGTCGCAGGCCATCGTGCCGGTGAAGCAGGCGGAGTCTATGCCGCGACCAAGTTCTTCATCCAAGGAATGACAGAGAGCCTGCGCAAAGAGGTCGGTGCCTCTCACGGCATCCAGGTTGGAATGGTAAGCCCCGGCGTGATCGATACGGGCTGGCCCTACAAGTTACGCGATGGCAGGGCGAAGGACGTCGCCATCGATCTCTCCAGGCAGGCAATCAAGCCGGAGGCTGTGGCCGAAGCAGTGGTTTTCGCGCTGAACCAGCCGCCAAGCGTCGCAATCAACGAGGTCATTGTCACTCCTGTCGATCAGGCCTGGTGAACCCTACGATTGAAAGGCATTATGAGCCTTAACCTACTTCTCTCTCGAGTTTGCCTGCGTTCTGGCTGTGGTTGATGGTCCGGCAGGCCTTCAACGCTGAGATCAGACCGCAGTCATACCGCCATCAACCACCAATTCGGAGCCCGTCATGTAGCTCGATCCGTCGGACGCCAAGAATATGAGCGCCGCCGACACTTCCGAGCACTCTCCAGGTCTTGCCATAAGCGTGCTTCCCAGGATGAGCCGCGTCTTCTCCGGGTCTGAGAAGTAATCCTCATTGAGGGGCGTCCTGATCGTGCCCGGGTGTATCGAATTCACTCTGATCCCATGCTGCCACAGGTCGACGGCGGCAGCCTTGGTGAGCATGCGGATGGCCCCTTTTGTCGCAGAGTAGCCGGTCATGCCCGGCATGTTCGCGACGATTCCAGACACTGATGACACGTTAACGATCGAGCCTCCGCCGGCCCGCTTCATGCTGGAAGCGACCACCTTGCATCCGAGGAACGTACCAGTGACGTTGACCTCATACAGCCTTCGAAAGTCCACGACGGAGAGGTTCTCGATCGTGTCGCGGATGAATATTCCCGCATTATTGACCAGTACGTTGACACACCCGAAGGCGCGCTCCGCCTCAACAACGACGTTGCTCCACGAGCCCTCATCGACGACGTCGTGATCGACGAATATTGCCTTACCGCCGGACGCCGATATTTCATCGGCAACACGACGACCATTCACTGCGTCGACATCTGTGAGGACCACTGCCGCATGTTGCGCCGCAAACTCGCGGGCATGGATCTCGCCCATTCCTTTGCCGGCCCCTGTGACGATAGCAATCTTTCCAGCAAGCACTTCAACTCTCCTCGTCTCATCCAGTCGCGCTTCCGGCGCTCGTCAAATCCCCGTCGTGTTGAGACACACGGCGTAAATCGAGGTGCTCGCCGCCATGAACAGCCGGTTCTTCCGACGCCCGCCAAAACAAACGTTCGCACAGGTCTCCGGGAGATGAATCTTTCCGATCAAGGCGCCCTCCGCGGAGTAGCACCGCACGCCATCTTCAGCGGGGTCCGCCCACCCCATGCTGCACCAGACATTTCCATGAACGTCGACGCGCAGGCCGTCGGTGAAACCGGGAGCGAAGTCGTCGGCGAACACCGCGCCGTTCCTCAAGCGTCCGTCGATCACGTCGAAGACCCGGATATGCGACGGGCCGCCGTCCGTTATTCCGCTGTCGACGACATACAGCTGCGATTCGTCCGGAGATAAAGCCAGGCCATTAGGCCGCACGAAATCGTCCGCGACCACATTGAGCGATCCGGCGGGATCCAGTCGGTAGACCGCCCGGGGAAGCTCGGCTTCCTGCTTGACCCCCTCATAGTCGCTGTCGATGCCATACCCGGGGTCGGTGAACCACACCGCGCCATCGGACGCCACAATCACGTCATTTGGCGAGCTGAGGCGTTTTCCTTCGTACCGGTCCGCCAGGACGGTGATGGTCCCGTCCAGCTCTGTGCGAGTAACTCGTCTAAGGTGCTCGCAGCTGACAAGGCGTCCGTTACGATCGCGGGTATGCCCATTCGCATAATTCGAAGGACTTCGAAATACTCCTAAATGTCCATCCGCCTCAAACCAGCGATAAATACGGTTGTTCGGAATATCGCTGAAGAGGAGACTGCCACTATCCCCGAAGTAGACAGGTCCCTCCACCCACCCAAAGCCTGTTGCGAGACGTTCGATCGGTGCGTTTCCGATCTTGTACCTGAACCGTCGATCGAACGCCTCGACGCCCTCCACAGGGTATCGCAAGCTATTCTCGATTGGGCCTAGGCCAAAACCCACACTTGCCTCCCGCACTCAGGTGTCTCGCGAGCGGCCACCAAATTTGTCGGCGCACACGGCCAACAGAATGATCGCGCCGATCACGACTTGATGCCAGAACGTGTTAACGTTGAGAATATTGAGACCGTTGCGCACGACGGCCATGAGGACCGCCCCAGCAGCAGTTCCCAACAGAGACGCCTTGCCTCCGGCGAGGCTCGTACCCCCCATAACTACCGCTGCAATCACGTCCAGTTCATAGCCCTCGCCAGCCTCTGGCATTGCTGCTTCGAGCCGTGAGGTAAGGAGAACGCCTGATAGCGCCGCCAGAAATCCAGTAAGTGCATACACAGCAATCTTGATGCGATCGATTCTTATTCCGACCAGCCGCGCCGCTTCTGGATTGCTTCCGATCGACAGCGTGTAACGGCCGAAGCGCGTTTGATAAAGCAGGAAGTAGACCGCTGTAAAAGTCAGAATGGTGACCAACACCGGCATCGGCACGAACCCAACGAATCCCTGGCCGAAGGCCTGGAAGGAAGGATTCGACAAGCCAGTGAGCGGAATGCCCTCCGTGTAGACCATGATCAATCCACGCGTGATGACCATCATCGCCATGGTGACGATGAAGTCAGCTATCTTGACTTTTGCAACCAGAACGCCGTTCACCATGCCGATCAGAGTACCAACAGCCAGGCTCGCGGCGACGCTGACAAACGGATTGAACCCGCGATTCAAAAGGTCCGCAGCGATCAGGCCGGTGAATGCCAACGTCGACCCAACCGAGAGATCAATGCCTCGCATGGCAATGACGAGAGTAGCACCGAAGGCGATAATGGCGACAAAGACCGCCTGCCGCGTGATATCTGTGAGGTTACCTACGCTCAGGAAGCGTGGCGACGCGACTCCAAGTGCCACTATGAGAACGATCAGCGCGATCACGATGCCGCTCGCCCCCCCGGAGAGCCTGAATTTCGATACCGATGTCTTTGCATCCAAGGCCTGAGTCGACATTCTGTTCTCCATTGTTTTTCTCAGGTCCGCTGAATAGAAAGCGAGGCGATGGCTTCTTCGCTTGCGGAAGCCGAGTCCAGTATTCCGACCACCTCGCCTTCAAACATGACCATTATCCGATGACACAACCCCAGCAGCTCGGTGTTGTCAGATGAGACCACGATGATCCCCTTTCCGGTCTGCGCGCTGCTAGCGATTAGCTGGTAAACATCGGCCTTCGCCTTGATGTCGATTCCCCGCGTCGGCTCCTCGAGAAGCAATAGGTCAGGCTCGGTGAGCAGCCATCGCGCTAAGAGCACTTTCTGCTGGTTGCCGCCGCTCAGCCGTCCGATCGACTGCTCAGGTCCTTCCGATTTGATTCCCATCTTCCGGATTTGGTTGATGCATTGAACACGTTCCGCTCGCCGATCCAGGCGAACACCGCCGAATTTGCTCAAGCTGGAGGCGGTCAAATTCCAGCCGACGCTATGTTCGGCGAAGATGCCCTCCGTCTTGCGCTCAGCCGGAAGAAACGCGATCCCGTTGTTCATCGCGGCCGATATCGAGTCGATCGAGATCGATCGTCCCTTCAGCAGGATTCTGCCAGAGTCCCACACACCATCACCGAACAACGCCCTTAGAAGGCGGGTCTTGCCTGATCCCTCGAGCCCCGCAACACCCAGAATCTCCCCCTGGTGCAATTCGAAATTGACGTTTTCGAATGCTCCGCGTCGGGATAGCCCCTCTACTTTGAGGACCGGATCAGCGCCTGGACCTGTCTTCGTCGGAAATTGTTTTGCCAGCGAGCCGCCGATCATCAAGCCGATCATCTTGTTCACGTCGAGCGTCGATGCCGGCAGGTCGGCGACGCACGCCCCATCGCGCATCACGACGACGCGGTCACAAATTTTCAAGACCTCATCCAGTTTGTGAGACACGTATATGACGGACTTCCCGGCCAGCTTTAGGTCGTTAATGATTCTGACGAGGCGTTCTCGTTCGGCTTTCTCAAGAGCCTCGGTCGGCTCGTCCATGATCAGGATCTTTGCCTTTGAGTTCAACGTCCTGGCGATTTCGACGATTTGTCGTTGAGCAAGAGTGAGCGAGCCAACAGGGCAATCGAGATCAATCTCGACGCTAAGCACATCATTCAGGATTCGACGGGCGCAATCCCGCATGGCCTTCTTTCGAAGCGGCACCGTCATGTTCGGAGAATTTCCAAACGACATCTCCCGGCCGATGAAGATGTTTTCAACCGCATCGAGGTCCGGGAACAGACTGAGCTCCTGATAGATAATTCCTATACCTACCCGTTGCGCGTCCGCCGGCTCGCGGATCTCCACCCGCTCCCCATCAACTTCAATCTCGCCCTCGTCACGCACATGGGCCCCAGATAGGATCTTCATCAGGGTCGATTTTCCGGCCCCGTTTTCGCCCACCAATCCCAGCACCTCGCCCTTGGCGAGATTCATCGAAATGCTCGACAGCGCGTTGGTCGCTCCGAAGCGCTTGCCAACGCCTGTGATTTTGAGAGCCAGTTCCGACCGGTTCATTGATGTCGCCCCTTCGTAACAGCAGATGGAGCCACGCTCGAGCGGCGAGCGTGGCTCCTCCTGACCATCTACTTCGTATTCTTGGCGACGTAGATGTAGTCGGCCGGATCAAACGTGCCGATGTTCTTGGCATCGTACGTCTTTGGCGCGACGAAGATCTTCTTGGGGACGCCTTCGCCCTTCATGACGAATTGTTCGACCGCGCGGATGATGTTGCGACCTTCCTCTTTGGCCCCGGTATCGACGGTGGCTGCGAAATCGCCGACCTTGATCGCGTCGTTGGCTTCCTTCATGTTCTCGTAGCCTACGATCGCAATCTTTCCGTTCAGCTTCCTCGCTTTCAAGGCCTGCAGGCCTCCCAGCGCCATTTCATCGTAGAGCGCAACGAGAATATCCACATCGGGATGCGCGGTGAGCATGTTCTCAGTCACGGTCAGACCTTGCGCGCGCACCCAACCGGCCGGCTGCTTGGCCACAATCTTCAGGTTCGGGTACTTTGAGAGGACTTCATTGAAGCCCTTCATGCGCTGCGCAGTGTGCGGACCGGGCAAGCCCTCCAGGACAGCAATCTTGACCTCCCCCTTGTCCTTGTAGTTATCGACAATCCACTGCGCCTGAGCGCGACCACCGTCGCTCTGGTCGTATCCGATATCGCTGACGTAATAGGGGTCGTCGGCGACGGGTGAGTTGAACAGGAACACCGGGATTCCCGCTTCCGTCGCGCGGCGGATCAACGGCTCCAAAGCGCCCTCGTTGTAGAGCGCGACCGCTATCGCGTCGACGCGTTCGTTAATCCAGGCCTCCATCGTGCGGACCTGATCGTCCGTCGCGGATTGGCTCTTCGGCGCTTGCACGAGCAGTTGGATCGTGGAAGGTCCCCCGGCTCTATCGATCTCCTCCTTAACTCCAGCCAGCACACGCTGATAGTACGTATCCATTGCCGTCGGCAGGAAACCGACCTTCAAGGGACGATTGGTCTTCACCTGGGGTTTCGCCTCTTTGCCGGTCGGCGGAATCACCTTGTCCATGAGGATTCCTGGAAAAACCGCCCCGTAGTCGGCGGCGAAAGCCACACCGGGCACGACGACGGCCACGAGCAACCCCGCCACCAATGAATTACAGAAAGAACGCTTCATGTTTCCCCTCCTACACTTGTTTCTGGTGCAACATCTGCTGCCCGCGTGCGCGAGCAACCTCGTCCAGGGCTCCAGTCATTATGGAGCTCTGCCAACGATCAGTCCGCTGAGAGGCGCGACGTCGCGCTAATCTCTGAGATTGCGGAGAATTTCCTTGAGAAGCCGCCAGATAGGCTCGACGGTGGTATGATTGAGACGTTCTCGGGTCGTGTGCACATCGAACGCTTCCGGTCCGATCGAGATCATGTCGATTCCCGGGATCTTCTTGTTGAAAAGACCCAACTCGAGGCTCGAGTGAGATACTTCAACGTGAGGTTTGGCCTTGAACGTATCTTCGAACGCGCGAGTGGCGACCGCCAAAAGCTTCGAGTCCTTGTTGTAGGGCCACTCTGGGCAATCGGCAAAAGTGGTAACCTTTGTACCGCGCCCCATTAGCTCGGCCAGCCGCTCGATTCGTTTGAGTATAGCGTAGCGCCGCGAGCTGATCGCGCTCGGAATGGTCGAGAGAATCTCGACTTCCTCGTCACTAGTCGACAACAACGCAATGGTGTTCGAGCTTTCGACGAGATTGGCGATGGTGAGGCTCATGCTCTGGACTCCGTTCGGCGTGAGCGTGACCGCCTGGACGACCGAATTGGCGGTCACGTCCGAAAGTACACGATCGACATGGCCGGCGCACGGCTCTAAACCGACCTCCAGCTTCGGGTCGCTGACTGAGAACTCCTTCTTGATATCTGCGGCGACATTCCGAACGATCTCGCTTGCACGCTTCATGTCCGCTTGATGAAGCAACATGACTGCTTCAGCGTCTCCCGGAATGACGTACCGGTTGACGCCTCCCTTGACCGATGCGAGGCGGACCGGCAGGTCGTCAAGAAGCGCACCGACGACCCGAGCCAGAAGGACGATCGCGTTTGCACGCTCCAGATGAATGTCGAACTCCGAGTGGCCGCTGCTCAGTCCCTTCACGAACAATCGCACCGCCGTCAAACCAGCCGGCGCCTTCTGCCATTCGGCCGGGATCCGAAAGCGCGCCGAGATATCGCCCGCGCAGCCGGCGAATAGACTCTTGGGATCGTGCCAATTGAAATCAATTAACCGCCTTCCAGTGAGACGGGATGCGTCGAAGTGTTGAGCGCCTCCCTTTCCAACCTCTTCCTGGACGGTGAGCACGACCTCGAGCGGCGGATGTGGAATGTCCGTGGAATCGAGTACGGATAGCGCAAGCGCAACACCTACCGTGTTGTCTGCGCCGAGGGTCGTACCCGTGCCGTGAATGAAGTCGCCATCGATCCGCAGCTTGATGCCTTTTTTCGCGAAATCGTGCTCCACGCCCTCATCGCTCTCGCACACGATGTCGGTGTGACCGTGGAAGATGACTGGCGACGCGTTCTCGTACCCGATTGTTCCCGGCTTCTTGACCAGAATGTTGTAAATGTCGTCCTGATAGCACTCGAGGCCACGATCGCGCGCGAAGTTGGCGATGTAGTCGCTGACCTGCTTCTCATTATATGACCCACGGGGAATGCGGCTGATCTCTTCAAAGTAGCGAAAGAAGACTTCCGGTTCGAGGTTCGCAAGGACTCCACTCTCATCAGCTCCCACCGAGTGAGCGGCCGCGTCGGGACGTCGATCGTTTACGGCTGTTGTTGCGGTCTGGTGCGCAGACATGAGTTCCTCCCAGTGCCGGCGCCGTCGTGCATTGCGGTCGCCCTCATGCTTCCGACGATAAGAAATACGATTAGCAGATCAAACGAATTGCGCGCTTCATTGAGTGAATTGTCCTCATCCAAATGGCTGTTTCGAGCGTTGACCAAACCTCGATCTAGGTGGCCACTTGTAAGTTACGTTCTACAATCTGCCACGCAGCCTACCGTCACCGTCTTTACCGGCGCTAGCATCAGAGTAACGAGTGCTAAACGGTCCAAATAGCGTCGGCACTTGCAAGAAAGCCACTGTCGCAGAAAAGTTGCCGAGGTTCCTGCAAAATGCCATCTTGCTCGCTGCGCCTGGCTTGTCGATAAGCATGCGAGAGGTTCGTGGTGGCTTCGACAGCAAACAGGCGAACTGCCGGATATCTATTGGCTTCCTGGAGTCCGTTTCCACGCCAAGCAGCATGCCAAATGCCTGAGCGGCCGCCGACAAGCGTGACCGCTATGATTCAATTGCGGGAACGCTAAAGCTCCCTAGCTTACGAGGTTAGGCCTAGGGCCGCGAGCACCAGGATCCTCTGCGGGGCTACCTGCCGCGCAAGTTTGGACCTACGCTTCCCGTACCGAGCGAACCTGTCAAAGGTGTCCGTCTGCTCATTTGGAGGCTCCGTATGGGCAGACCCAGGGCGACTCGTTCAAGGTCGCGCGCCGTGGTACGTAACCGTCACAGCCAAGACTTGACGCTGCTAACGATCGCATCCGTCGAAATGCCGTATCGATCGTGAAGCGTAGGCAAGGCGCCAGCCGCTAGGAATTCGTCCGGCAGGCCGATCATGTGGAATGCAGGATGCACACGCTCCCTCATCAGAACAGCGGCGACTGCTTCGCCTAGCCCACCAATGATAGTATGGTTCTCCGCGACGACGACGACTCGCCCAGGTTTTCTACAAGCGGCCACAATGGTCTCGACATCAAGCGGCTTGATGGTCGGCACGTGGAGCACTGACGCGCCAACACGATCTGCTTCAAGTTTTTTTGCTGCTTCTAACGCCCGCATCGTGAGTAGGCCGGACGAGATGATGAGAACGTCATCCCCGCTTCGCAAGTGCTTCGCTCTTCCAAGTTCGAACTTGTAGCCGTATTCGTCAAGCACGAGCGGCACCTGCCCTCGCAGCAGACGCATATAGACGGGGCCAGGATGCGCCGCCATGGCAGGCACTACCTGCTCAATTTCCAGAGCATCGCATGGATCGATAACCGTCATGTTCGGCATCGCGCGGAAAAGTGCCAGGTCTTCCGCCGCCTGATGACTTGGGCCGTATCCGGATGTGAGCCCTGGCAGCGCGCATGCGATCTTCACGTTCCGATCTTCTTCGGCAATCGTCTGGTGAATGAAATCATAGGCGCGCCGAGAAGCGAACACAGCGTAAGTCGTCACAAACGGCATAAAGCCCTCAGCGGCGAGACCGGACGCGCCGCCAAACAACAGCTGCTCAGCCATACCCATCTGATAGTAACGGTCCGGAAACTCCTTCGCGAACACATGGAGATCGGTGTATTTGCCGAGGTCAGCCGTCATCCCAACGACTTCGGGACGCCGTCGCGCGAGTTCGATCAAGGCATGGCCGAACGGCGCGGCCCTTGTTGGTTGTCCCTCTGCAGCAATCGAAGCGATCATTGCCGATGTCGTAAGGCGCTGCTTCGATGTCGTTGTGCTTGACGTCACCTTCATGACTGACTCCCATCCTGCAGTGCTGCGAGTGCCAACTTCCACTCGTTCGCATCGACGCGCATGAAATGATTCCGCTCACGCGCCTCGAGAAACGGCACGCCTTTTCCCATGACCGTGTCGGCGATAATCATTCGCGGCACGGCTCCCTCGTGCGTCTTTGCCGCATCGAACGCCGCAACGACGGCATTGAGATCGTTACCGTCCACCCGTTGAACGAACCAGCCGAATGCTCGCACTTTGTCGACCAGGGGCTCGAAGCCCATCATTTGGCCCGAGGGGCCATCCGCCTGCTGGTTATTGACGTCGACCACTGCAATGAGATTGTCCAACTTGTAGTGAGCAGCGGACATCATCGCCTCCCACTTCGATCCTTCATCGAGCTCGCCGTCAGAGAACAACGTGTAGACGAAGCTGTCGGACCCTTTTCGCTTCAATCCAAGGCATCGACCGACCGCGATGGTAAGACCGAGCCCCAGCGAACCGCCCGACATTTCCATCCCCGGCGTGTAGCTTGCCATACCGGACATCGGCAGACGGCTATCATCGAAGCCGTAGGTCTCCAGCTCTGCCTCCGGAACGATGCCCGCCTCAATCAACGCGGCGTACAGTGCAATTGCATAGTGACCATTGGAGAGAAGGAAGCGGTCGCGCTCTTCCCACTCTGGATCTTCGGGCCGATACCGCATGGCATGGAAGTAAGCCACCGCCAATACGTCAGCGATATCCAGGGCTTGGGCGATGTAACCCTGCCCCTGCACTTCGCCCATTCGGAGCGCATGGCATCTGATGCGGCGAGCTCGTTCGTGCACTGAGACGTTGTGGCCTTGAACCGTCATGTCGCCGGATCCTTGTTGTTGCGGAACGCGCGAAACCCGCGCTCCTGTCGAACAGCGCAACGAGATGAGGCATACGGCGATCTTCCGTTGCGCACTCGATCTAGGCGCTTCTCCGATTCGCGCGGCTCTTCGGTCCGCGATCGCCAAAGCAATATAAGTCTGGGCAATTACAGCAAAAGAATTAGATCGGCATTTAGGTGATTATGATTCATGTATGGCGGCGACGCCGTTGCAAGTTTCGCCCGAAGATCCGCGCGAGCCATCCGCACGCCCCGCTTAACATGCGTCAAGCGGGTGACATTATCCTCCGTCTCTGGAGGACTGTTTGTAAGAACGCTGCGTCTCCCGACAACACTTTGGAGATGTGACATGCTGAGAAGATCGTTTTTGTTTGCCGTGAGCGCGCTCGCTCGCACTGTCGACCCCACTCCGCCCAATCCAGAACCGCCGCTCAAATCAGAACCATGCCAGATGCCGCTGGATGATCGGCAGCGACATCTAAAACCAAGGTGGGTTTTGCGTCTTCCATGCCCGAGTTCTCACCGCGCAATCTCGCACTCTCTGCAACCAGACACACAGTTGTTACCTCGCGCGCCTTTAAGATCAGCCGACCGCAATGACTTCGGCGCTGGCCCTCCGGTCGCCCAATCGAGCAACTCGATCGTATGGACGATCGGTATGTCGGCGCCATCGCCGATCTGCGTGATGCAACCTATGTTTCCTGTCGCGATCAGGTCTGCTTTCACGCGCCGAATGTTGGCCACTTTTCGCGCACGCAGTTGTTTCGCGATTTCCGGCTGAAGAATGTTGTAAGTCCCCGCCGATCCGCAGCAGATGTGTCCTTCAGGTATATCCCTGACCGTAAAGCCGGCCTGTTTAAGCAACGCTTTCGGTTCCTCAGTGATCTTTTGACCATGCTGCATCGAACAGGCCGAATGGTAGGCGACGACGAGATCGCGCGCTATGGGTGAGACGTCCAGTTTCATCGGCCATAAGAATTCGGTGATATCTCGCGCGATTACCGAAACCCGCCGTGCCTTATCGGCATAGGCAGGATCTTCACGGAGCATGAAGCCGTAATCCTTGATCGTCGTTCCGCATCCAGACGCCGTAATGATGATCGCGTCGAGGCCCTCGCCATCCATCTCTGCGATCCACGCGTCGATGTTTCTCCTTGCGAATTCGTGTGAATCGCGTTCGTGTCCGAGATGATGGACCACCGCGCCACAGCACCCCTCACCTCTGGCTTGCACCACGTCGACTCCGTGGCGGGTTAGGAGCCGGACGGCAGCCTCATTGAAGTCGGGGCGTAGTACAGGCTGGGCACAACCGCTGAGAATTGCGACGCGGCCGCGCTTCTCTCCCATTGCCGGAAAAACACCCGGCTTTTGCGTGGTGGATCGAGGCGGCACATGGGCTGGCGCGAGGTCGAGCATTGCCGCAAGCCGATCGCCTACATGGGGCAAGCCGGCCAAGACATACTTTAACGGTCGGCCAATTTGCGCCGCAGTGATCGCCGCTCGGAACCGTCTCGGATAGGGAACAATCATCGCGAGCATGGCCCGGACAAGCCGGTCGTGGAAGGGCCGCCGATACGTCTGTTCTATATAGGCGCGAGCATGATCCACTAGGTGCATGTAGTGCACGCCCGACGGACAGGTAGTCATGCACGACAGGCACGATAGGCAGCGGTCGATGTGCTTGACGAGTGGCGCGGTCGCCGGTTTGCTGCCCTCCAGCATGTCCTTGATCTGATAGATGCGGCCGCGAGGGCTGTCGAGCTCGTCACCAAGCAGCAGATATGTCGGACAGGTGGCGGTGCAGAAGCCGCAATGAACGCAGCTTCGAAGGATCTTTTCCGAAGCCTCTGTTGCGGGATTCTGTAGTTGTTCAACGGTAAACGTCGTCTGCATCGTTATAGCTCGGGGAACATCCGGCCAGGATTGAATATCCCAGCCGGATCGAGAGAGGCTTTCAGCCCGGTCTGAAGCCGCGCAATCGCTTCGACCGGCGGATCAAATACATCGACCGCAGCACGGACGTCTTCGGGTGCGCGCACGAGGGTGGCATGTCCACCGGCCTCACGGGTCGCCGCGCGAATCGTTGCCGCACTGGCGGCACTGGCCGTTGAGCACGCCAGCCAGATCAACCCGCCACCCCAGTCAAAGAACCACCGCGCATCGATAGTCCGAGCAATCCGCGCCGCGACGTCAGCACCTTTGGTCGGTGCCGTTGAGATGCGCCAGATCGCCTTATCGCGCGGCTCAGCGAGGACCGTTGCATCGCGGATCGCCCCCCAGAGATCCCTCCCAGTGTCATCGGCGAGCACCTCGGCCGTGCCGAACGCTTTCAAAAGCGACCGCAGCTCACCGAGTCGATATTCTACCGAATCGGGAAACCCCTCGACGCGGATCAAGGTGCGCGCGCCGTCACCGATCTTCGCGGGCAGGTGCGCTGCGCCGCTGACATCGTACGGCGAGCCGAGCGCCGCCGACAGCGCCGCTATGGCGGTCTGGTCGGAGAGGCCCACTAGCCACAATGTTGCTACACGCTGTGGGCTCGGGACGACTTTGAACGTGACTTCGGTGAGGAAGCCGAGGGTGCCATGCGCGCCGACCATGAGCTTGACGAGGTCAAGGCCCGTCACGTTCTTCATGACACGACCGCCGGACTTGATCGCCTCGCCGCGCCCATTGACGAACCGCACCCCGAGAGCACTATCGCGGGCTGACCCGCCAGCGATTCGGCGCGGTCCTGAAAGGTTCATGGCGGCGACCGCTCCGATCGTCGGTTCACCGTCGCTGCCCAGCAGTGGGCGGTAGTCGAGAGGTTCGAAGGCGAGCTCTTGCCGATGCTCCGCGAGCAGCCGAACGATCCCACTGAGAGGGGCGCCAGGCTCGGCGGAAATCACGAATTCTGCTGGCTCATAGAGCGTCACTTTTGTCATTTGCGATGACGAGAGGGTCAACTCGAATTGCGGCGGCCTGCCGAACGCGCGCTTCGTCCCGCTGCCCTGAATCGCCAGTGGAGTGCGCTGCGCCGCAGCTTCTGCGACGATTGCGCAGGCCTCAGCCTCAGACGTTGGATTATGGCGCGTCATATGGACACAACTCCCTCCCCATGCCGGTGTCGCACGCGTAGCTACGCGGTTAACCGGTTGTCGAGCGGGAACACTTTTGCGGGATTGAGCAACCATGCAGGATCGAAGACAGCTCGCACGCGCATCTGCTGCCACAGATCGCGTTCTTCGAACTGGAAGCGCATCAAATCGCGTTTCTCGATCCCGACCCCGTGTTCGCCGGTCAGGCAGCCGCCCACTTCCACGCAGTATTTCAGGATGTCTTCGCCAGCGGCTTCCGCCTTCGCCTGCTCGGCCGGATCGTTAACATCATAAAGAATCAGCGGATGCATGTTGCCGTCGCCCGCATGAAATACATTTGCGACGCGCAGGCCGTAGGACGCGACAATCTCACCTGTGCGTTTCAAGACGTTCGACAGCTGACCAAGCGGCACTGTACCGTCCATGCAGATGTAGTCGGCAACACGCCCTGTTGCTCCGAAAGCGGACTTGCGTCCTTTCCAAATTGCCGCGGCTTCCGCTGCGGAGTGGCTCTCCTTGATGTGACGGACATTGTGCTTCCGCGCGATTCCGACGATCCGCGCGAGCATGGCTTCCATCTCACGGTCGGAGCCCTCCACCTCGATAATCAGAAGAGCGCCGACGTCGAGCGGGTAACCCGCCTTGGCAAATCCCTCCACGATCTCGATCGTCTGTTTATCCATGAACTCAACGGCCACCGGGACGATGCCTGCACCCATGATTGCCGCGACACAGGCCCCCGCTTCCTCGCTCGTATCGAAGCCGAATAGGACGGGCTTGGCGCCCTCCGCGGCACGACGAATCCGCACGACCGCTTCGGTAACGACGCCGAGCTGGCCTTCCGATCCAACGATAAGACCGAGGAGGTCGTAGCCTGGGCTGTCGAGGTGCTCTCCGCCGATCTCAACTATCGTTCCGTCGAGCAAGACAAGTGTCACGCCAAGGATGTTGTTCGTGGTCACGCCGTATTTCAGGCAATGCGCCCCGCCCGAATTCATGCCGATGTTGCCGGCGATGGTGCAGGCGAGCTGGCTCGACGGGTCGGGCGCATAGAAAAAGGCTTCATGCGCAACTGCCTGGCTCACCGCAAGGTTGGTAACGCCCGCCTGCACTCGGGCGGTCCGGTTCCCGAAATTGATATCCAAGATCCGGTTCATCTTCGATACGCCGAGAACGATCGCATCCTCCTGCGGAATCGCACCGCCCGCGAGCGACGTTCCGGCGCCCCGCGGAACAACCTTCACCTGATTTTGCGCACAGAACTTCAGGACGGCCGACACTTCCGAGGTGGTCGACGGAAGCACGACCGCGAGCGGCATGCGCCGATAGGCAGTAAGGGCGTCGGTCTCGAAGGCGCGGCGTTCGTCTTCGGAGACGATGAGCGCCTCCGGGGCAACGAGTTGGCCAAGGCCGGTCAGAATTTCGCCGCGGCGGCCGAGCACGGCCTCGTCAGGTATTGGGAATGCAATCGGCATGGCTCTTCCTTCACTCCGCCCGGCTGAATGGGCCTTGTGCCACCAGCCAGACCAGATCCGCGCTTTTCAGGTTAGGTAGCATCCTTCGTTTCCCCGACCACCCGCCATGAGAGCGAGTAAATGCGCTGGTCGGATGCGAGCGACCACGCATCCAATTGACCCGCAGCGCGCCAGCTTCCAACTGCTTTTCCTTGGCATGCCTCTTAGTGCGAAGCGTAGAAGCCGCCACTAAGCGCGATGAGAGTGCATAATTTCCAACGACCAGTTGTAAGGGCGATGTGAGTTAAGCTTAGAGACGCTCAAGGCACCGTCATGACGCGGATGTTGTTCGTGGTACCGGCCTGCGCGAATGGGATTCCAGCGACGATCACTACCGTGTCCATGCGTTTAGCGAACTGCTCGCCGACCGCGGTAGAGACGGCCCGAGACACCATCTCCTCGTAGTCGTTCACGTCGGTTGACGACACACTGTGCGCACCCCAGAGCAAACAAAGCCGGCGCGCAGTGTCCATACTTGGAGTCACTGCAAGAACAGGCACATCCGGACGGCGACGGGCAATGCGAGCTGCGGTCGTGCCTCCAGATGTGTAGACGACGATCGCAGAGGCATGGATCGCAGATGCTAATCCCGCAGCCGCCGCGGCCACCGCGTGAGGGGCCGTCTGCTCCTCCTCCGGGCGCAAAGCATCGAGGATAGAACGATACATATTGTGACGTTCTGTGCTGCGGATGATGCTGTCCATCATCTCCACTGCTTCACGCGGGTAGCGGCCTACGGCAGACTCCGCGGACAGCATTACCGCGTCGGCTCCATCGTAGATGGCCGTCGCTACATCCGATGCCTCCGCGCGGGTCGGAGTCGGCGAAGCGACCATGGAATCGAGCATCTGCGTGGCCACGATTACCGGCTTTACTGCCAATCGACAGGCCCGTACCAATTCCTTTTGTCGGCCAGGAACGTCTTGATGAGGAATCTCGACGCCAAGATCGCCTCGCGCCACCATGACCGCGTCGGACAGATTTATGATGTCATCAATTCGATCGAGCGCCGCCGGCTTCTCGATCTTCGCGACGAGGGCTGCCCGATCCCCGATCAGTCCCCTCGCCTCAATGAGATCTCCCGGCCGCTGCACGAACGATAGCGCCACCCAATCGACGCCCAGTCGAAGACCGAAATCGAGATCTCCACGGTCTTTCGGAGTAAGTGGCGACAGATCGAGGATCGTCCCCGGCAGGTTAACTCCTTTGTGGTTGGAGAGCTTTCCGCCGATGATCACCTCGGCTTCAAGGCTCTCGCGGTCGAGCGATTTGACGCGAACTCGCAGCCGTCCATCGTCGATCAAGAGATCATGCCCCGGCGCTGCCGCCGCAAACACCTCCGGATGCGGCAATGGGATTGCATCCCGATCACCTTCGGTGCCTTCCTGAACGAACCGAACGGTCTCGCCCGCCAGCAGCGTCAGGCTGCCCTCGCGCAACGTACCGATCCGAATCTTGGGTCCTTGGAGGTCGAGCAGAATACCGATCGGCCTGCCCATCTCGATCTCCAGAGCTCGGATCGCGGCGTGAACCTTGGCATGGTCCTGCTTCGCACCGTGGCTGAAGTTGAGACGAAACGTATCGACTCCAGCCTCGAACAACTTTCGAAGCATCTCTGGTTCGCAGCATGCCGGTCCAACGGTTGCTACGATCTTTGCTCGGCGGTTTCGGCGCACGTCAGTAATCTCTCCATCGGCAAATCAGGACCGCTCCCGGACGAAGCGGTTCCTCAATGTGCGTCAATTTCCGGCTATCGCGGAGGTGTCTTGTCAGGTCCGAACATCAAGCCGGCCTCGCGGAACCCTCCATCGACGTTCAATGTGTGGCCGTGAACGTATCGGCTCTCGTCCGACGACAGGAAAACCGCGGCATCGGCAATTTCCTCCGGAAGCCCATAGCGGCTCATTGGGATGAGATATTCATAGGCTTTCCGCGTCGCCGGGTCGTGTGCCGTCTTGGCCATCTCGGTTTCGATCGCTCCTGGAGCAATGTTGTTGACATTGATCCGGTGCTGCGCGAGCTCGACCGCCATAACCTTCGTGAGCAACTCCAGCCCGGCTTTGGCGGCGCCATATGCGCCTCGTCCGTTTCCACCGCGCTGTCCCGAAAGCGAAGCAATGTTGATGATCTTTCCGCCGCGGCCCTGATTGACCATCTGGCGCGCAACCGCCTGCGCTACAATGAATGCACCGGTCAGATTGATCGAGATCATTCGTTCCCAATCCTCGAGCTTGATATCGAGGAACGGCGTATTGCCACCGATGCCGGCATTGTTAATCAGAATGTCCAATCCGCCGCACTGCTGGACGATCTCACCCAACAACTCGGTCACAGACTCCTGGTTCGCTACATCCACCCTCAAGCCGAGATGCTCGCGAGTAGCGTTTTCGAGCATCAACGCCGATGTCTTCGCGCCATCCAGGTTGAGGTCCGCGATGACAATGCGAGCCCCTTCTCGCGCCAACGCCTTGGAGATCGCGAAGCCGATACCGCGCGCGCCACCGGTGACGAGCGCCACCTTCTTGTTCAATCTCATATCAGTCCAACTCCCGCTTCGTCGTCTCAGGTTAACTTTCCGGTGGTGCGCTCAAGCGTCGTCCACAGTTCCTCGCCGTACTTTGCACGCCATTCCTTGTAGAATCCCGCCGCGCGAAGCGCTTCCCGGAATGCAGCGACGTCCGGCTCATTGAATATGAGGCCCTTCTTGGACAGATCTCCACGTAGGGATGTCGCGAGCGTTGCCATATCCTTTCTCTCAGCCATCGCGGCATCATTGACTGCAGTTGCGATGATCTTGCGGAGGTCCTCGGGAATAGCTTCCCAGTTCCGCTTATTTGCGACGCAGAAGAAGGCGTCCCACATGTGGCCGGTCAAAGCGCAGTATTTCTGCACTTCGAACAGATTCGCGGTGAAGATATTCGCCAACGAATTTTCCTGACCGTCGACGATCTTGGTCTGCAGCGCGGAATACAGTTCGCTGTAGTTGATCGTTGTCGGTGCGGCACCAAAGGCCTGGAACATCGACGTCCAGAGCGCGCCGACCGGCACGCGGATCTTGACGCCCTTCAGATCGGCGGGGGTGTTGATCTGCTTCGTGCTTGTGGTGATGTTGCGGAATCCGTTATCCCACATCTTGCCTACGGGTACGAGATTCGCTTTTCCGATAGCAAGCCGCAACGCATCACCGAGCTCTCCATCCATCGCCTTCCAGACGGCATCATAGTCGGGGAAGATAAACCCCAATCCGTAAATCGATGCCGACGGGACGATCGTCGAGAGAACGTTGATCCCGGAATTGAGGAACAGATCGAGCCCGCCGGCGCGCAGTTGCGACAGCATGTCGGTGTCGCCGCCGAGCTGGTTGTTGGGAAACACGTTGATTTCCACCCGTCCCTTCGTTTCCGTCAATACGCGTTCAGCCGCCTCTCTGGCGCGCGCCGTAATCGGATGAGACTCGGCGAGATTGAAACCCCAGCGAAGCCGGAACTCCGCGGCCGCCCGGGCATTTTTAACAGGATATCCAACGCTAGTGGCCAGAGCTGCTGCCGTGGTCCCCTGAAGAAACGTCCTGCGATTGAAAGTCCGTTTCATCGCTTCCCTCCATTCTCTACGTGGTTTGTACTCTTATGCGTCTGGGCATCAGCCCTTACAGGAATCCCGTCGATATCCACGGGACCAGCGCCACGATCGCGAGCCCGATCAACAGGGCCGCCATGTAACCCACGATGGGTCTCATTCCAGCGTCCGGGCTCACCCTGCTGATCGCGCAAGCTGCGTAGTAGCCAACGCCGAATGGCGGTGCGAACAACCCGACGCCCATCGCCAATATGACGACCATCGAATAGTGCACGAGATCGATTCCGAGCGCTTGAGCGATCGGGAAAAGCAGCGGCCCGAAGAGAACGATCGCGGGAATGCCCTCGAGCACACTGCCCAGTACGACGAAGGCCACGATGGACACCGCCATGAAACTCATTGACCCGCCTGGCAGCTGCTTCATCGCCACGGCGAGCGAGCGCGAGAATCCCGATTGCGTCAAACTCCATGCCATCGACGTCGCGGTGCCGATGATGAACAGAATTGCGCCGGACAAGCTGGCGGTCTCGACCAGCATAGGCTTGATACGCCGCCAGTCGAATTGCCTGTAGAACAGAGCTCCGACGACGATCGCATAGAATATGCCGATCGTGGACACCTCGGTCGCGGTCGCCACGCCTTCGATGACGGCAGAGCGAATGACGAACGGCAATGCGATTGCCGGCACGGCGACCAAAAATGTCTTGCCGATCTCCTTGGCGGAGGCACGACGGGCGAGGCTGCGGTCCTCGTTGCGGTACCTCCACGCGATGACGCAACAGAGCGTGATCGCCAGGATGACGCCAGGTAGCAGGCCTCCGGTGAACAAGGCCGCGATCGAGACACCCGTAACCGACCCGATCGTGATGAGGACGATGCTGGGGGGAATTGTCTCGGTCTGGGCGCCTGTTGCCGCGAGCAACGCGACGAGGTCTCCCTCCTTGGCGCCGCGCCGCTTCATCTCGGGGAAAAGAACAGGCGCAACTGCCGCCATGTCCGCGGCTTTCGATCCCGAGATGCCGGATACGAGGTACATCGCTCCGACGAGGACGTACAATAGTCCACCACGCACATGACCCAACAGGCTGGCAAGGAAAGAAACCATGGCCCGCGCCATGCCTGTCATTTCGATGAGCTGGCCGAGGAATACAAACAGAGGAACCGAAAGCAGGATCAGGTGGCTGACGCCCTCATCAATGCGGCCCACGATGATGAGCGGCGGCGTCCTCGTAGTGAGCATGAGATAGCCGAACGTCGCCAGACCGAACGAAAAGGCGATCGGTACGCCAGTGAATACAGCGCACGCCACCACCACGACGAAGAAGATGAAAAGATTGATGTTGCCAAGCGGCCCAAATAGCGGCTGGAGCAACCAAAACAGGCCCACAATGAACGCGACGGTGCCGAGCGAAGAAAAGATCAATTTCGTATCAGCGAGGCGAACGAGCCGAAGCAGCGCAAATATGACCATCAACCCGAAGCCAACGGGTGCAGCGGTGGCGCGCCAAGCATTGGAGAGGTCCATCGCCGGCGTCCTGACGATCGCTTCCTCGATGGCGTACTCGAGCGTGGCTGGGAATAGCAGGACGACCAGTCCGAGCGATGCCGCCAATGCGATTGCGTCTAGTTGCGCTCGCATCCGCGGCGATACGAAAGCGAACAGGGCCGTCATCCGCATGTGCTCGCCCCGTCGCAACGCGATGGCAGAGCCCAGCATCACGAGCCAGAGAAACAGCATGGACGCGAGTTCGTCCGACCAAATGATCGGCTTGAGGAAGACGTAGCGCGCCAGAACTCCGGCAAACAGCAGCAGGATCTCCGCGGCGAGCAGTATGGAGACGCACACCTCGAGCAGTCGACCGATCACTCGGTCGACGCCGTCCGCAGCAGCAAGCGCGACGTTCTTGCTTGAGTTCTCCATGACTTTCGGCAGAGCCGCGCACGACATGGCGTCGCTCGCACCATCGTGCGTAACCACGCCGCCCGAGGGCATCGATGGGACACTCATGGCGTCCTCCCTGTTTCGCTTTTGTTAGACTTTGCCTAGCCACCCGTGTTCGAAGAACTTTTCTTCGCCGAGTTGACCGCCTTTGAACGCTATCTGAAGTCCGTCCAACCGGCCGCGTGTCGCCCTGGCTCTGCAGAGCGGGACGCCTGGACTTATGCGGGCCGCAATTTCGAGGGCGTCAATGTCCAGCAACTGCGCGACTTGGCTCGACGTGTCGCCGCCCGACAGCAGCAATCTCTTCAAAGGTACCACATCGAGGATGTCACTGACGAGCTGTCCGAGCTTGCGGCCGAGATCACGGCCGCCTTCATGCTTGGCGAGCTCGCGAGACATTCCGCCGCCGACGAGCTTCTCGATCATCTTTCCGATCCGCGGATCATCCGGACCGCGGGCCGTATGCAATATGACGCTACGCCCTTCCTTCAGAAGAGAAGTGGCGCTTTGGACGACTTGGGTCGCGATGGCGCCATGCTTGTCGGGATCAAGCAAGTCGGCTGCATCAAGAGGAACTTCGGCAAAACCGGCCCGTACGGCTGCGTCGATCTGCAAGGCCGTCAGCGAGGAAGCACTGCCGGACACGGCAAGCACTTGGTCAACCGGGGACGGGTTACCATAGTTTTCAGACGGCGGAGGAACTATCCCGGCCTCACGCCACCATTGCATCAAAGCATATTCCACACCCGACGGGCCGACTACAAATGCGCTTCGATTCCCGGCCGCGCGATCGGCGAGCAGTCGGCCGACCTGCGTAAGTTGCGACGCATTCGCGGAATCCAGCAATATCGCATCGGGCGCAGATTTCGTCAGTTCTGCGAACCGGTCGGCGGCCCGCGCATAATCCTGATCAAGGAAGGGCAACGTGAGTTTTTCGATCTTGAGTGCTGCCTGCCGCCCGATATGGACGGCCAGATCGCTTTCCTTCATCGGCGTCACGGGATGAACGCTCATGATCGGGTGACGGTCGATCCTGTAGATGTTCCCATCCGTCCCGGATCGGGCAAATAGATTGCCGAAGAGGCAGTATCGTTGCAGCGAAGGCGTTCCGCCGACGATGGGGATCGGATCGTTACCGAACACGGACTTCGCGATCTCGATCACACGGCCGATGCTGCCGATCTCGGGCGAGCTGTCGAAAGTTGAGCACACCTTGTAGTGCACAATTGGTGCTCCAAGCGATGCAAGGTATCGGAAATCTCCCGGCAGGCGCTCAGTCATCTCCGCGGACGACATGCCGCGGCTTACTCCCGCGAGGCCGACAACCTCTAGGTCGCCGAAATGCTGCAAGACGTCCGGCGTCGGGGGACGTAGAAACAGTGCCGCACGTAGCCCGGCGAAGGCCACGGCCTCAAGGGCGTCAGTCGATCCTGTGAAATCGTCGCCGTAGAAGGCAAGCCGATATCGACCTTGCGTCACGACGCGCCTCCGAACTTGGAAATAGCGAGCTGCAATGGTCGATGGGATTTGGCGTATTCTGTTACTGGCACGCCTTGAACTGCGGCTTCCCAGGCCTCGCGCAGGCTCATGACACCGTCAGCAATGCCACCTGGATGGCCCATGATGCCACCTCCTGCCAAATGCATCAGATCGATGGCTCCAAGCCGCGCAAACGTGTCACCGGCTTGTCCTGCCCATTGTCCCGACGAGAAGACAGGCATCATCGGCTTGACGCCTGAAAAGGCCGCCAGACAAGACCTGGCCGAAGCAATGACCGAATCATCCGGCTCCCAGAATTTGCTCCTCAGGCCGTTGACATGCAGATGATCGATACCGGTCAGGCGCCATAGCTTTTGAAACGCGGCAAAGTCGAAGCCGAGCCATGGGTGGCGTGTAAACAGGCCCCAGCCGTTGCGGTGACCGTGGATCGGTAGATTAGTGTATGTTCGCAGATGTTCAATTGCCGAAAAGCCGCACCAGTTCACACTCACCATCACGCACGTGCCGCCGGCTTCCAGAACCAGGTCGTGGCGACGTCGCATGTCGTCGATCGAGCCACTGATGTTGATTGCGTACATCGGCTTTCGACCCAACCGATCGGCATGCTTTTCGATGACCGGCAGCACTGCCTTCAGGCGCTCCTCAAAGGGCGCATACGGCGGATCCGCGATCAGCTCGTCGTCTTTGAGAAAGTCTATGCCCGCTTCGCAAATCTTGTCGACGAGCGCGGCGGTCTCGGACGGAGACATGCCAATGCTGGGTTTCAGGATCGTGCCAATCATTGGCCGATCAAACACTCCGGCCAAACGTCGGGTGCCTTCGACACCGAACTTCGGACCCGGAAAGCCCGCGGCGTAGCCGACGGGCATCTTGATGTCGAGGAGCCGGAGGCCCGTCGTCTCGCCCAGCTCGAACAGATTGCCCGCAATGGTCGCCAAGAGCGTCGGGATATTGCAGCCTACATTGTCAATCGGAAATGCGATTTCGATCTCGCCGCGATGAAACGCTTTTGGACGATCGTTTTTTTCGAAGAAGGAACTGCGCAGAGTCGGGCTATCGACAGGCGGAAGCTCGGTTACGCTAATCACCCGGGCTCGCGATCGCTTCTTGAGCTCATCGGTTTCCCCGGGTAACGCAAGAAACGTCCCGCTCGACTGCTCCCCGGCAATGACTTCCGCTGCCCTCGCCACGCTATCGCCGGTCTCGACGAGATATCGGGCGGTAAACTCGGATCGCGGACTATCGCTGCGCATGGTACGCCCTGTCGAGGTTTGCTGCGTTTCTTCCGAAAGTTCGTCTCTTTCATCCGGACGGCCTACAGGACCCGTATGATGGACGGGCACATCTGACCTTGAGTACACCGCGGCAGCAAACGATATTGATGTAGCAAGGTGTGAGAAAAACTCACATCGCGCGATCTACGGATCCGACACCGCTCGGGGCTTCGAAGGATTGAACTAGGCGTCCACACTGCTCAAGGCTGCACACATCTTCGCGGTGGTGGACATCTCGCGCGTGAGCCAATGGGAAACCGCCCTACTTTCAGGACGGGTCGCCACGTGAGGAGCGGTCCAAAGCATCAACCTTCGCTTGCCGGGGATGCTGCCGAATGGCGCGACCAGCCTTCCACTGTTGATTTCCTCGAGGACAAACATCGTGGGGACTAGCGCCAAGCCAAGGCCGCACAGCGCGGCCTGGATTAGCAAATAGAAGTGTTCGTAGGATTCTTGAATGCGAACATCTTGCCGCAGCCCCAACTCGTCGAGCCAATCCGACCAGGCCTCCGGACGCGTCCGCGTACCCAACAGACGGCAGCTCGCGATGTCGCCCGGCTTTTGGAGCCTGTTCGCCTTCGCATAGGAAGTCGCACAAACGGGGGAAATCCACTCCCGCGCAAGCTCTTTAATGACAACATCCTTGGGTGGCGCGATGGTGCTGGAACGTATCGCGATACTCACCTTATCGCGGATGAAATCCACCTGATCGTAGTTCATATTGAACTGAAGATCGATGTTCTTATTCGCTTCGTGAAACGCCGCGAGGCGGGGAATTAGCCAATACATCATGATGGTCGCCGAACATGAAACTGTCAGCGGTCCAGGCAATATCTGCTCGACACTACCATCTATAAGATTGAATGCAGCGGTGAGGCCTTCAGCCAGGCGACTCCCCTCAGGGGTCGGGTCTGTCGAGGAGGACGTTCGCACCAAGAGCGGAACGCCAAGCAATTCTTCGAGCGATCGAATATGGCGGCTGATCGCCCCATGAGTCACCGATAACTCGAGCGAAGCCGCAGTCATGCTGCGCAACCGCGCCGTTGCTTCGAAAGCGCGTAGTGCATTGAGCGAAGGCTTTGGACGCGCCATTCGTCCCCTCAAAATGACATTCTAGCGGCTGTGAGCTTTTATCACAAGGTCGGCGTTAAAAGTCGTTTGGGGGTTCTGCGCCCGAGTCTTAAGCTCGGTCAACGCTCGATCGTGGCTGGCCCAACCCACTACGGACGGCCTTGAAGTCCGCCTGCTCGTTGGCATGAGGCATCAAAAATGACGCACAAGAAGATGATCGTCGAAGCTCGCGTGAACGAATACGCGATGCGGGATGGAAACCCGAATGTGCCATGGACGGCGGATGAAATCGCCGAAACCGCGGCCCGCTGTCGCGAGGCCGGCGCGTCGATCCTGCATTTTCACGCCAGAGCTGATGATGGCGCGCCCCTACACACGGCTGAGAAGAACGCCGAGATCATTCGCAAGGTCAGGCAGAGATGCGAA
>Ga0102590_1001135_pt1 | contig 43492 bp, 35 predicted proteins | sample AraplaMF_Col_mMF_FD_76859 | JGI IMG/M metagenome (GOLD analysis project Ga0102590, IMG submission 76859) | Arabidopsis root microbial communities from the University of North Carolina, USA - plate scrape MF_Col_mMF | ecosystem: Host-associated > Plants > Roots > Endosphere | place: USA... | reverse complement strand
GTGTTTCCGACTCTATCAGACCATTTCGCGATCCGATTTCCTCGGTGCTTTCCAGGTTTACGCTCTCGCGTTTCCCTTTCCGGCGGATCCGACTTTATCAGAGTTTTCGGAGCCGATTGACCGGCGACCTTTTCCTGAATCATCGGGATTGGCTTCCCGGGATCAATGCCCCGGAAGCGGCTAGACGCTCACCGTCGCCAGGTGGACCATGCCACCTCTAGGCAACTGTTCGAATCTACCTCCCCACTCGTGCCGTGTCAACAGCTCTCGTGGGGCGAAGAGGAGACTAGCAGGCCAACGCGGGGAGACGCACATCCGGCGGGGCCGGTCACCCGGCTGATCGGGTCACGCCGCCGTCGGCACCGTCGCGCTGCGTTCGGCCGCCGCCAGGTCACCGGTGTCCCCGGCCCTCGCCGCCCGGCCGCCGAGGACGAAGACGTACGTGAGGAAGGCCAGCTCGGCGACGATGCCGATGCCGATGCGGGCCCAGGTCGGAAGCCCGGACGGGGTCACGAAGCCTTCGATGGCCCCCGAGACGAACAGGACCAGCGCCAGGCCGATCGCCATGCCCAGGGCCGCCCGGCCTTCCTCGGCGAGTGCGGTGCGCCGGGAGCGGGGTCCGGGGTCGATCAGTGTCCAGCCGAGGCGCAGGCCCGTGCCGGCGGCCACGAAGACCGCCGTCAGTTCCAGAAGGCCGTGTGGAAGGACGAGGCCCAGGAAGGTGTCCAGTCGGCCCGCGGAGGACATCAGGCCGATGCCCACCCCCAGGTTCAGCATGTTCTCGAGGAGGATGTAGAGGACCGGGAGCCCCAGGAAGATCCCGAGTACCAGGCACAGAGCCGTGGCCTGGGCGTTGTTCGTCCACACCTGCGCCGCGAAGGAGGCCGCGGGATGGCTGGAGTAGTACGTCTCGTACTCGCCGCCGGGGCGCGTCAAGGTGCGCAGGTTGGCGGGCGCCCCGATCGCCGCCTGGACCTCGGGGTGGGTGCCTATCCACCAGCCGAGGAGCGCCGCCACCGCCGTGGAGATCAGTGCCGTGGGTACCCACCAGTGCCGCGAACGGTAGACCGCGGCGGGAAAACCGTGGGCGAGGAACCGCGTGACATCGCGCCACGAGGCTCGGCGTGTGCCGGTGACGGCACTGCGTGCACGGGCCACCAGCTGGCTGAGCCGGCCCGTGAGCTGGGGGTCCGGTGCGCTGGACTGGATCACGGAGAGATGGGTGGCGGTGCGCTGGTAGAGGACGACGAGTTCGTCCGCCTCGGCTCCGTTCAGCCGGCGCCGCCGTCGGAGCAGGGTGTCGAGACGGTCCCACTCGGCGCGGTGGGTGGACACGAACACGTCGAGGTCCATGGGATGGGCTGCTCCTCGTCCTCTCGAACTGTGTGTCAGCTTGTCGTACTGCGGCGCGATGCGCCCTCAGCTTGGCAGACTGGCGTACCTCGGGGCAGGCCAGGGGAAGGACGACGAGCGTGAGTGAGCTAGTGACGGGCGAGGCGGTGGCGCTGGAACTGCGCCCTGCGAAGCTGCCGAGCCGGGTGCTGGCGGTGCTGCTCGACCTGGCGGTGGCGATGACCGTCTACATCCTCGTGACGATCGGGCTGGTCACGGCCACATCGGGTCTGGACGACGCCGCGCAGACCGCGCTGTCGATCACGACCTTCGTGCTCCTGCTCGTGGGCGGTCCGATCGCGGTGGAGACGCTCAGCCACGGTCGTTCGCTCGGCAAGCTGGCATGCGGACTGCGGGTGGTGCGGGACGACGGGGGGCCGATCAGGTTCCGGCACGCGTTGGTCCGGGGTGCGGTCGGCGTGATCGAGATCCTGATGACCTTCGGGGTCATCGCCTGCATCGCCTCGCTCGTGTCCGCGCGGGGCCGGCGCCTCGGTGACGTGTTCGCGGGCACGCTGGTGGTGCGGGAGAGGGTGCCGGCGGGACGCGCGGGCCTCGTGCCCCCGCCGCCCCCGTGGCTGGCCGGACGGTTCTCCCAGCTGGACCTCTCGGCGGTGCCGGACGGGCTGTGGCTGGCGATCAGGCAGTACCTGACGCGGATGCAGCAGCTGGATCCGCAGGTGGGCTGGTCGATGGCGGAACGTCTCGCCTCGGACCTCACCGCGTACACGGGGACGCCTGCGCCGCACGGGATTCCCGCGGGGGCGTATCTGGCGGCGGTCATGCAGGAGCGGCAGGCCCGGGAGGCGCGCCGCGCGTTCGGAGGTCCGGCGGCGGGCGGGCATCCGTCGGCCCCGGTCGTCGGCGGCGGGTATCAGGCGCCGCAGCAGTGGACCACCCCCGCTCCCTCGTCCAAAGCGGCGACCTGGCCGGCATCCGCAGCCGCGGGGAGCTCCTGGTCCGCGCCGGACACGACCACCGGCGACGACCAGTTCGGGGCACCGGGACAGGCGCAGCCGTACGCCCACCCCGGGCCCGCGCCCTCGGCTCCCGGCACCCCGCGGGACGGGGAGCCCTCGGTGGTGCGTGCCGAGCCGTCGGAGCACCGCGGCACGGGATTCGCGCCCCCCGCGTAGCCGGCGGTCGGGACCGGTCTCCGGGGTCGGGTGTTCGTATGCCCCGCCCCGGCCCTCTCGATGTGCCCGGGCCCGCGTCGCCCGTCCTCACGACCGCCGCGGCGCCCTTCGCGTCACATGGACTCGGACGGCGGCGACTCGAGGTGTTCCAGCTCGATGCCGGGCGCCGCGAGCACCACGTCGCCGGAGATGTGGACGGTGTGCCGCTCCCCCGTGTCCAGGGCTGTGACCTGGTATTCATCCACGATCAGGGGGGCGTTGTCAGTGGCGTGTGCTTCTCTTTCGACCAGAGCCCAGGACTGGTCCACGGTGCGGGGGGCGAGGACCGGATCCGTGAAGGCGACGAGGCGTACGCGCGTCGCGGAGGACGAGGGGGTGAGGCGCAGCAGTCGGGCGGTGGCGACGAGGAAGGCCGGAGACGTGCCGGTGAAGGCGTGGGCGCTGACATTCCCTTCGGTTGCCTGGGTGCCGGCGGGGTCGGTGCGGACCCAGGTCACGCCGTCGAGAGCGGCGCCACGTACCTGCCAGCTCGCGGCATGCAGTTCGAGGCGGATGGGACGGCCGAGTTCGTCGAGGGCGAGGTCGACGGAACCGACGTGGTCGCCGGCAGGGGACGTCAGCTGGGAGACGTAGCGCCACCCGGACGGGCCGGGCGCGCAGTGGAAGTGTTCCTCGGCGAGGAGGGTGTGGTCGTGCGGGTCATGGAGCGAATATCGGCCGCGGGGCATGGACGTCCTGGGTCGTGACGGACTGGTCCGGCCAGTCTGCCTGGTCGGACCAAAGGGGCAGGCCCCCGGCACGGGGGTGCGGGGGCCTGCCTCGGTACCTGCTGCTGGTGGGGCACGTCAGTGCACGGACGTGCTCACCTCGTGGCCCGCCGCTGGTGCGCGCACACCGCCGGTCGATGGGGTGCGCGCCTGCCGGCGGCGTACGTGATCAGTAGCGGTAGTGGTCCGACTTGAAGGGGCCTTCGACGTCGACGCCGATGTACGCCGCCTGCTCGGGGCGGAGCTTGGTGAGCTTCACGCCGAGCGCGTCCAGGTGGAGCCGGGCGACCTTCTCGTCGAGGTGCTTGGGCAGCGTGTAGACGCCGGTGGGGTACGCGTCGGGCTTGGTGAACAGCTCGATCTGGGCCAGCGTCTGGTCCGCGAAGGAGTTGGACATCACGAACGACGGGTGACCGGTGGCGTTGCCCAGGTTCAGCAGGCGGCCCTCGGACAGGACGATGATCTTCTTGCCGTCGGGGAAGGTCCAGGTGTGGACCTGCGGCTTGACCTCGTCCTTGACGATGCCGGGGACCTTGGCGAGACCGGCCATGTCGATCTCGTTGTCGAAGTGGCCGATGTTGCCCACGATCGCCTGGTGCTTCATCTTGGCCATGTCCGCGGCCATGATGATGTCCTTGTTGCCGGTCGTGGTCACGAAGATGTCGGCCTTGTCGATGACCTCGTCGAGGGTCGTGACCTGGTAGCCGTCCATGGCCGCCTGCAGCGCGCAGATCGGGTCGATCTCGGTGACGATCACACGGGCGCCCTGTCCGCGCAGGGACTCGGCGCAGCCCTTGCCCACGTCGCCGTAGCCGCAGACCACGGCGGTCTTGCCGCCGATGAGGACGTCGGTGGCCCGGTTGATGCCGTCGATCAAGGAGTGGCGACAGCCGTACTTGTTGTCGAACTTCGACTTGGTGACGGCGTCGTTGACGTTGATCGCCGGGAACAGGAGGACGCCGTCGCGCTGCATCTCGTACAGGCGGTGGACGCCGGTCGTGGTCTCCTCGGTGACGCCGCGGATCTCCGAAGCCAGCTGGGTCCACTTCTGGGGGTCCTCGCCCAGGGTGCGGTGGAGCAGCTGAAGGATGACGCGGTGCTCGTCGGACTCGGCGGTGTCGATCGCCGGGACCTTGCCGTCCTTCTCGTACTCGACGCCCTTGTGGACGAGGAGGGTGGCGTCACCGCCGTCGTCGAGGATCATGTTCGGGCCGCCGGTGGGGCTGTCCGGCCAGGTCAGCGCCTGCTCGGTGCACCACCAGTACTCCTCCAGCGTCTCGCCCTTCCAGGCGAAGACGGGGATGCCCTGGGGGTTGTCGGCGGTGCCGTTCGGGCCGACGGCGATGGCGGCGGCCGCGTGGTCCTGGGTGGAGAAGATGTTGCAGGAGGCCCAGCGGACCTGCGCGCCCAGGGCCACCAGCGTCTCGATGAGCACGGCGGTCTGAACGGTCATGTGCAGGGAGCCGGTGACGCGGGCGCCGGCCAGCGGCTGCGTCTCGGCGTACTCCTTGCGGATCGCCATCAGGCCGGGCATCTCGTGCTCGGCGAGGGTGATCTCCTTGCGGCCGAACTCGGCCAGGGAGAGGTCGGCGACCTTGAAGTCCTGTCGGCTGTCGACAGTCGTCATTACGAGCTGCTCCTCGGGGTTGGGGCGAGGTGGGTACGGCTGGTCTGCGCGGCGGCGGACACAGGGGTGCCCGAAGAGGACACAGGCATGCCCACGTGCGCGCAGCGCAGTCCGTCGGAGGCCCTCTCTCCCTCGGCCGGTTCCCGGAGGCACCGCCCGACCGCCATCAGCAGCGACGTCTGGCTCGGCTTCCAAGCTACACCGGGCGGCCCCGGGCTCCCCAGTCCGCCTCCAAAGACGTCCGGATCCCGTGCCGCCGCGGCGGCCGACTCAGTGACCGGCCACCTGTCCCGGTCCGCCGGGCGTCGCCTCGGGATCCGCGCCCTTGGCCGCCTCCGCCTCGCTGTAGATGTCGGGTTCCAGGTAGATGACGCGGGCGATCGGGACGGCGGCGCGGATGCGGGCCTCGGCGGCGTTGATCGCCGAGGCGACCTCCGCCGCCGTGTCGTCGTGCTTGACGTCGATCTTGGCGGCCACCAGCAGTTCCTCGGGGCCGAGGTGGAGCGTGCGCATGTGGATGATGCGGGGGACCGTGTCGCCGTCGACGATCGCGGCCTCGATCTCCTTGACCACCTCGGCGCCCGCGGCCTCGCCCAGGAGCAGCGACTTGGTCTCGGCGGCGAGCACGAGGGCGATCAGCACCAGCAGCGCGCCGATGCAGACGGTGCCGATGCCGTCCCAGATGCCGTCGCCGGTGAGCAGCGAGACACCGACACCGCCGAGGGCGAGTACGAGACCGATCAGCGCACCGAAGTCCTCCAGGAGGACGACCGGAAGCTCGGGCGCCTTGGCCCGGCGGATGAACTGCGCCCAGGACAGCTTGCCGCGCAGTTCGTTGGATTCCTTTATGGCGGTACGGAAGGAGAATCCCTCGGCGATGATCGCGAAGACGAGCACGCCCACCGGCCAGTACCAGTGCTCGACCTCGTGCGGGTGGCTGATCTTCTCGATGCCCTCGTAGATGGCGAACATGCCACCGACCGTGAACAGGACGATCGAGACGAGGAAGGCGTAGATGTAACGCTCGCGTCCGTAGCCGAAGGGATGCTGCGGCGTGGCCTCGCGCTGGGCCCGCTTGCCGCCGATCAGCAGCAGGAACTGGTTTCCGGAGTCGGCGAGTGAGTGGACGCCCTCGGCGAGCATCGACGATGAGCCACTGAAGGCGAACGCCACGAACTTCGATGCCGCGATCGCGAGGTTGGCGCCGAGTGCCGCCACGATCGCCCTGGTGCCGCCTGACGCGCTCATATGTTCGCGTTGTCCCTTCGTAGCCGTCCCGCCCCGGACCCACGCATCCTTGCGTACACCGCCCTGGGCTTTGCCCGTCCTTTGCCGGTGGGCCATTGTTGCAGCCGGGTCCGGCGGCAACGCGCCGGACCGGCGTGACGACGGCGTACCGCCCGGCTCAGGCGACGACCGTGGCCCGGAAGACCGTGCCGGCGCCGGACACCTCGGCCGTTTCGCCGGCGGGCACGAAGACCGACTGGCCGGGGGCGAGCAGGAGTTCCCCGGCTCGAACGGTACCCGCGGTACACAGCAGGATCTGCGGGGTCGCACGGGTCAGCTCGCGCGGAACGGCGCCCTCGGCCAGCACGTACCGGGAGAGGCGGAACTCGTCGATGGGGGTCTCGTAGACCTCCTCGCCGTCGGCGGACGCCTCCGGGCGCAGAACGCCCGGGTCGCTCGCCTCGAAACGGACGATGCGCAGCAGCTCGGGAACGTCGACGTGCTTGGGGGTCAGTCCGCAGCGCAGGACGTTGTCGGAGTTGGCCATGATCTCGACACCGAGGCCGTCGAGGTAGGCGTGCGGGACGCCGGCGCCGAGGTACAGGGCCTCGCCGGGCTGGAGCTGCACATAATTGAGCAGCATGGCCGCGATCACGCCCGGGTCGCCGGGGTAGTGGTGGGCGATGTCGGCGTAGGGGGCGTAGGCACCGCCGAGACGGGCGCACGCGATCGCGGCCTCGCCGACCGTGTGGGCCATGGCCTCGGGGTCGGCGCTCAGGACGGCGGTGAGGACCTCCCGCAGGGCGTCCTCCTCGGGGTGCGCGTGCAGCAGGTCCACATAGGGCTTGAGGGAGTCCACGCCGAGGCCCGCGAGCAGCTCGGCGGCCTCGTCGGGCGCGCGGAAGCCGCACAGCCCGTCGAACTCGGTGAGCGCGCAGATCAGCTCGGGCTTGTGGTTGGCGTCCTTGTAGTTGCGGTGGGGGGCGTCGACCGGGATGCCACGGCGCTCCTCATCGGCGTAGCCCTCCTTCGCCTGCTCCAGGTCGGGGTGCACCTGGAGGGAGAGGGGTGCGCCCGCCGCGAGGATCTTCAGCAGGAAGGGCAGCCGGGGACCGAACCGGGCGACGGTCCTGCTGCCCAGCTCCTCCTCCGGCGCCTTGTCGATCACCTCGTTCAGGGGGCCGCGCGAGGTGCGCGAGGGCGCGCCCGGGTGGGCGCCCATCCACATCTCCGCCTGCGGTTCACCGGTCGGCTCCTCGCCCAGGAGCCGGGGGATGGCGGTGGTCGAGCCCCAGGCGTAGGGGCGGACGGTGTTCTCGAGGCGATCCATGGGTGTCTTTTCTCCGTACGTGCACTGTTCGGCGGCGCTGGCCCAGCGGGCGTGAGCCAAGGTCAGGCCCCTGAGGCGAGCGCCACGTAAACGGCGGCGAAATCCGTGATGGCGATCAGCTCGGCGAGGGTCTCCAGCTCGCTGCCGTCCTCGGGCTCGAGCTCGCTGATCGCCGTGTCGTGGCTGAGGGCCAGTTCGCGCGCGGCGGGGGCCGCGCTCAGGCCGCCGATCGGGCGGTCGCGCAGGAGCACCACGCGGGCGTGCAGGGCCTGGGCCTCCTCGACGCGGTCGCGAAAGAAGTCGTCGGGGTCGGCGCCGGCCGCGAGTGCGCCGGAGAGCAGGACGCTGTGCGAGCCGAGCGCCTCCGGCAGTTGCGCGGTGAGCGCGGGGCGGCCGGCGAGCTCCGCGAGCGCGGCGGCGAACCGCTGGCCGGCCGGTGCGGCGGAGACGCCCTCCGTCCAGATCACGGGGAGGGACTCGGCCAGCTCGGCGGCGAGATTCTTCGCCGGGTTGCTGTAGGTGGCGATGGCCGGGCCGCAGCGCTCGGCGACCTGGTCGAGCCGGTCGGCCACCTTGCCCAGGGCGTCGGCCGGAGCGGACAGCAGCCCGGTGCGGTCGAGGAGGGCGAGCAGCGGCGTGAGCAGGGCCCACAGCACACCCGGCGCGGATGCGGTGAGGGGCTGGTCCTGCTCGTACGGAGCGGTCGCCATCGGGACGAACAGGCCATGGGCGCCGCCCACCGCGTCCGTGATCGGCGAGTGGTCGGGGGCGACGGCGACGACCGTGCAGCCGCGGCGGTAGGCCTGTTCGACGAGGATCGACAGGCCCGGTTCGGTGCCGTCGGGCGTGGCGATCAGCAGCAGGTCCACGGGGCCCGCCCAGCCGGGGAGGTCCCAGCGCAGGGCACCGGCCGCCGGGGCGACGCCCGTGGGGTGGATCCGGGTGACCGGGCACGCGGCACCCGCGAGGGTGCCGAGCAGTTCGGCGACGCCCACGGATGCGGTGCCCGGACCGGCGATGAGGAGCGCGCGGGGACGGCCGTCGGGCTTCAGGTCGTTGACCCCCGCCTCCACGGCGTGCCGTACGGCGGTACGCACGCGCGCTCCGGCCTCGGCGGCGCCGCGCAGCAGTGCGCGCCGGTCGGCACGCGTCAGCGCCTCGGGGTCGTCGAGCAGCGTTTCGTCCAGCATGGGCGACAGCCTCCGATCGGCGGGCCGTTACGCGGGGCGGCGGGCCTCGTCGACGAGCAGGACCGGAATGCCGTCCCGCACCGGGTAGGCGAGGCCGCAGTCCTGGGAGGTGCAGACCAGCTCGCTCTCCTCCTCCTTGAGGGGGGCGTGGCACGCCGGGCAGGCGAGGATCTCCAGGAGGCCGGCTTCGAGCGGCATGAAAGGTCCCTTCGGGCGGAGGCGCTGTGCCTGGTCAGAGTACCGCTGCGGGGGCCTGCATGCGGTGGTTGGGCAGGTCCGGCCTCCCTTCCGCGCGGGAGGGGAGGCCGGTGGCGAGGGACGTCAGCCCCGGATGATCGCCAGTACCTCGTCCCGGATCTTCGCCATGGCCGCCTCGTCCTTCGCCTCAGCGTTCAGGCGGAGCAGCGGTTCGGTGTTGGAGGGGCGGACGTTGAACCACCAGTCGGCGGCGGAGACGGTCAGTCCGTCCAGCTCGTCCAGCTCCAGGCCCTCGACACCCTGGTAGGCCGCCTTGACCGCCGCGAGGCGGGCCTTCTGGTCGTCGACCGTGGAGTTGATCTCCCCGGAGCCCACATAGCGGTCGTACTCCGCGACCAGCCGCGACAGCGGCTGGTCCTGGCCCCCCAGCGCCGCGAGCACGTGCAGGGCGGCCAGCATGCCCGTGTCCGCGTTCCAGAACTCCTTGAAGTAGTAGTGCGCCGAGTGCTCACCACCGAAGATCGCGCCCGTGCGCGCCATCTCCGCCTTGATGAAGGAGTGGCCCACGCGTGTGCGGACCGGCGTCCCGCCGTGCTCCCGCACGACCTCGGGCACCGACCACGACGTGATCAGGTTGTGGATGACCGTGCCCCTGCCGCCGTTCTTGCCGAGCTCCCGCGCGGCGACCAGAGCCGTGATCGCGGACGGTGAGACCGGGTCGCCCTGTCCGTCCACGACGAAGCAGCGGTCGGCGTCGCCGTCGAAGGCGATGCCGATGTCGGCGCCCTCCTCGCGCACCCGCTTCTGCAGGTCGACGATGTTCGCCGGGTCCAGCGGATTGGCCTCGTGGTTGGGGAACGTGCCGTCGAGCTCGAAGTACATGGGGACGAGGTCGATCGGAAGTCCGTCGAAGACGGTGGGGACGGTGTGCCCGCCCATGCCGTTGCCCGCGTCCACGACGACCTTCAGGGTGCGGATGGACGTCAGGTCGACGAGGGAACGCAGGTATGCCGCGTAGTCGTCCAGGGTGTCGCGCTGTGTGATCGTCCCCGGCGTCTGCGCGGGCTCCGGCGCGCTCGAGTCCAGCCACTTCTCGACCAGTTCGCGGATCTCGGTCAGGCCCGTGTCCTGGCCGACCGGGGCGGCGCCGGCACGGCACATCTTGATGCCGTTGTACTTCGCCGGGTTGTGCGAGGCGGTGAACATCGCGCCCGGCAGCCCGAACGCCCCCGACGCGTAGTAGAGCTGGTCCGTCGAGCACAGCCCGATCTCGGTCACGTCCACGCCGCGTGCGGCCGCACCGCGCGCGAAGGCCCGCGACAGCCCCGGGGACGAGGGGCGCATGTCATGGCCGACCACGATCGCTCCCGCACCGGTCACCTGTGCGAAGGCGGCCCCGAAGAGCTCGGCGAGCGACTCGTCCCACTGGTCCGGAACGACACCGCGTACGTCGTACGCCTTCACGATCTGCGACAGATCAGCAGCCACGGCCAACCCTCCTGAGGTCTGAACAATGGCCCCCAAACTACCCGCTGGGACCGGGGCCGGGCGAAGCGGTCCCGTCTCCCCGGCGAACGGTTCCCACGGAGTTCACACCAAGGCTCATCCGACACCCGGGCGCATCGGCACCGGAACCCGGGGGACACGGAATCTTTGGGGAGGCGGGGACGGGACAGCGCCGCGGTCGGCACCGCGCTCGGGGAACTGTCGCAGGAGACGGAACGCCGGGCGAGGGCCGGTCAGTTGTCCGGCGAGCGCAGCACCCGCAGATGGCCGCGCCGGGCGACCTCCATCGGATCCGCCGTACGGCCACCGCCACCGCCCGCCTCGGCCGCGCGCTGTTGCGGACGGGCTGCCTCCCGCACGGCGTTGGCGAGTGCTTCGAGATCGTCGCCGCTGGGGCGGGCCGGGGTCGAGCCGTCCAGAAGGCGGACGACCTCCCAGCCGCGCGGTGCGGTCAGACGCTCGGAGTGCTCGGCACACAGGTCGTAGCAGTGGGGTTCGGCGTAGGTGGCGAGCGGGCCGAGGACCGCGGTCGAGTCGGCGTAGACGTACGTCAGCGTCGCTACGGCAGGACGGCCGCAAGCGGTGCGCGAACAGCGACGTACAGGGCTCACGACGTTGGACGGTACCGCACTCTTGAGCGGGCCGCGACGACTCTCCCCCAGGTCACTCCACCGTGTCGTGCTGTGAGTCGACCCGCACGCCCTCCCGGGCCGCACGGTCTGACCTGCGCGGACCCGTCGCGTGCAGCTACCGGGCACCCAAGGAACCGGTCACCACTTAGTACAAACCTCGACAATTCTCATGAGGTCGGCGGTCCATGGGAGATACCGAATCGAGCCCAAGCTTGGCTGGAATGGTCATCATGCGACATGAAGTGCGCCTCGGGACACCTTCGCGGCCACGGCCCCGGCGAGCCGGTTGGACAGATCGGCTTCGGGGCGCACGAGGTGTGTGGGGCAGGGCGCGAGGGCCCCGCTGGGACTACGCTTCGACAGTGATGGACACCCCTGTAACGCCCCGCGACGCCGCACCCGGGCCCCGCCGCCGCGACCGTCACGGCAGAGGCATGCGCGGCCCCGTGGCCCCGCCCCAGGTTCCCCTCTCCGCGAGCCGCGCCGAGGGGTTCGCGGACCTGGTGCAGGACTCCGTGGAGCGTCTGGAACGGCACTGGCCGCAGCTCGCCGACATCGACTTCCTCGTCCTGGAGGTGCCGCGGCTCGACGGAACCGCCGACGCCTGGGACGACGAGGCGGTGCCGCTCGGGGGCACGATTCCGGCACGCGAGGGCCGCCGGGCACGGGTGGTCGTCTACCGCCGCCCGGTCGAGATCAGGACGAAGGGCCGCGACGAGCGCGCCGCCCTGGTGCACGAGGTCGTGGTGGAGCAGGTGGCGGAGCTGCTCGGGCTGACCCCGGAGACGGTCGACCCGCGCTACGGCGAGGACTGATCCGCGGCCGTACCGGAGCCGGCCGGGGCCCGCGGGCCCCGGCCCGTCACTTCTTCAGCAGCACCGACAGGTCCTCGTCGGCCTGCGGCACCGCGACCGTCCCCCGGTCGTCGGGAAGGGTCTGCACCGTGAACGCCGGCACCCCCTCCATCGTGGTCTGGAGGATGCGGGCGGCATGGACGGGGCCGCCGGAGAGCGGCTCGACCGTGAGCGCATAGGTGCCCTTGAGGTTGTTGGGCACGGGTGCCTCCACGTTCTGGGTCGTGCCCCCCTTGATCGTGTACTTCTTGGTCGCCGCGGTGCCGCCCTCGCTGCCCGCCGAGGCGGTCACCTTGACCGTGGCCGAGCCGCCCACAGCGGTCAGCGCGAGGGTGCTGCCCTTGGCGCTGTTGTCCGCGACCGACGCACGCGTACCGACCGGGGCGGTGGCCGGGATGAACGCCGACTCCTGCTTGTCGCCCTTGCCCCGGACCACCCGCAGGGCGGCCACCACCGGGACCGGGCTGTCGCCGGCGGACAGCACCAGGGAGCCCGCCTCGCCGCGCGTGAGCGGTCCGAGATCCACCGCCGTGGTCATGCCGCCCTTCACATGCAGCGTCTCGTTCCCGGCGGGGGTGATCTGCCCGGAGGGCGAAGCGAGGCGCACCTTCAGATCGGCGTCGGCGTCACCGGGCGCGAAGGCGATCAGTCGGACGTCCGTGGCGTCCTTCGGGATGCCGGGCAGCACGAGAGAGCTCGCCGGGTCCGTGGAGGCGGGCAGCCAGTCGCCGCCCAGCTTGTCGTCGAGGGCCAGCACGGCTGCGGCGACCCGGCCGCTGCGGACGCTGACGTGGACCGTGAGGTCGTTCTCCTTCGCCGCGGCGAGCGTGGACAGCAGGACCGGCTCGGTGGAGTGCGGCTGCACGGTGATGCCCTCGCCGACCACCGACTTGAGGTTGCCGTCCTTGCCGTACAGCTCGATGTCGACGACCGCGGCGGAGTCGTCCGGGTTGGTCAGGTGCACGTAGTCGGTGCGGGTGCCGGCGGTGCTGGCGCCAGGGAACCAGAACTCCGTGTCCGGGGCGGTGCAGTTGGTGCCCAGCAGCCCACGACCGGTACCCGCGGCGACCTGGGTCGTCTCCTGGACCGTCCAGCCGGGTGCGAACCGGCCCGTGGCCGTGCCGATCAGCGCGGGCGTGTCCGAACCCGAGCCGTCCCCGGTGACCGGTGTCCCGGGCGCCTTGGGGGTCACGGTGGGCGCATCGGACTTCTTCGTGCTCTTGCCGCTCTTGCCGTCCTTGCCGCTCTTCCCGCTCTGGGAGGAGCCCGAGGCGTCCGCCGACTGCTCGCCCGCCGCGACGAGTTGGGCCTTGCCGCCGCCGTCCGTGCCCTGCGCGAGCGGTGTGAAGGACGTGTACGTGGTGTCGGCGATGTCGGAGGTGCTCGGCTCGGGGCACAGCAGCCGGGTCTGCTCCACGGGCAGCCGGGCAGCCGGCTTCGCCGCGCCGCTGCCGGAGGCGGACGGAGCCGTGATCGCCGCGAAGCCGGTGACGGCGGCGAGCGCGGTCGTGCCGGCGATCAGGGACAGGGTCGTGCGCTTCACTGCTGGCTCCCGTCGGGGCGCTCATGGTCGGTGCCGTGCGCCGGGTCGTACGGCATGGCGTAGCCCTGGGTGTACGTCTGGTCGTACTGCGCGGGGTTCCCGTAGGCGTAGGGGTCGTACTGGGCGCCCTCATAGGGGTCGCCCTGGTACGGCTGCTGTTCGTAGGTGCCCTGCGCGTACTGCTGCGGGACGCCCTGGTACTGATCGCCGCCGTAGGTGCCGTACTCGCCGTTCCCGTAGCCGGCCGTGTCCCACTCGTCGTACACCGGCTGCTGCGGGACCTGCGCGGGCTGCTCCTCCGGAGGCGGCGCCGGCGCGTCGGCGTCGGGTGCCTGCTCCTCTGCCTCCGCCTCCGCCTGAGCGCGCAGCCTGCGGGCGCGGCGGCCCTCGCCGGTGGTGTCCTGCACGGGCACGAACCGCTCCTCGGGGAGGTCGTCGTCGACATCGCGGCGGCGGCCCGGCAGGGCCAGCACCAGCACGACGACGGCGAGTGCGCCCTGTGCCCACAGCCATGCCGTGTGGCCGATGGGTGTGTCGTACGTGAGGTCCAACGTGCCGCCGGAGGAGGGCAGTTCGAAGCCCTGGGCCCAGCCGTCGACCGTGGTGCGGGTCAGCGGCCTGCCGTCCAGGGTCGCGGTCCAGCCGGCGTCCGCGGTGTCGGCGATCCGCAGGACACGGCCCTCGGCACCGGACGGGATCTTCGAGTGGATGTCGACGGGCCCGGCCGGGACGGCCTCCGGCGCGGCGGAGCCGCTCACGATCGCCGCCCGGGAGACCTGCCGGTCCACCCGCCACAGGGCGCTGCCGTCCTGCTGGCTGAGCCGGGTCAGTCCGGGCGTGGCGTCCAGCACCCGGCTGATCTCGCGCGGAGCGCCCTTGCGGACGAGGACGTAACGCACGGCGAAGCCGCCGAGCTCGTCGGCCTGGTCGGCGCCGGAACCCGCGACGAGATTGGCGACGACCTTGTCGAGGTTTCTGTTCTCGCCGTCCTGCGTGGCGAGTTCACCGTCGCCGAGGCGGGCGCCGGAACCGCGGACCAGCGTGTATCCGACGCGTGCGGTGGACTGGCTGTCGAGGACGAGGGTCCGGGCCTGGTCGGAGGTGCCGCCCTCCTCGGCCACGAACGCGGGCACCTGCACGGCGTCGCGCCGCTCCAGGGGCCCGTCGGCACCGCGGATCATCCAGCCGGCGGCGATGAGCAGGGGGCCGGCCGCGGAGGCGAACGCGATGAGCGCGGCGACGGGCTGACGCCAGCCGAAGCTCTGCTCGGCCACGCGCTCCTGGGCGCCGTCGGCGCCGACGACCGCCGCCGACAGGAGCGCCAGGCCGTAGACGAGGGTCGCGGGTCCGGCCCAGGCGGAGCCGTTGGACAGGACCGCGAAGACGAGGGCCACCAGTGCGACCGCCCATGCCGTCCGGATGCCGGCCGCTCGTTCGGAGCGCATCAGGGCGGCCAGCGCGGCGAGCACGATGCCGATCAGCATCAGCCCGCTGACGGTGCCGGGACCGCCCGGGCTCGCTCCGAGCAGGTCCGAGGCGGAGGCCGCGCTCTTGCCGTAGTCGAGACCCGCTTCCTTGAAGAAGCCGAAGGGCAGCAGCGACAGCGACCAGGGGGCGAGGAGCAGCAGCGGGGTGCCCAGCAGGACGAGGAAACGCAGGCCGTAGGCGACGATGTCGCTCCTGCGCACCGCGAGCAGCGCGACGCCGAGCACCAGGGCGATCGGCCACACGATGGGGGTGAACGCGGTGGTGATCGTCAGCAGCAGGGCGTAGGCCCAGGTGGCGCGCCAGCTGCCGCGGGTGCCCGAGGCGTGGGCGAGGCCTCCGGCGGCGACGGCCGCGCGCGCGATGAGCGGCAGCAGGACCGCGAGGACCGCCGTGCCGATGCGGCCGCCCGCGAGCGCGCCGGTGGCGGCGGGCAGGAAGGCGTAGGCGACGGACGCCCACGCACGCAGCAGCCGCGACTCGACGAGCGGCCGCGAGGCGAAGTACGCCGTGAGGCCGGCCAGCGGCACGGAGCAGACGAGCAGCACCGTGACCGCGAGTCCGGTGGAGCCGAACAGAATGCTCGACAGCAGGGCGACGAGGGCGAGGTAGGGCGGCGCGGACTGGGTGCCGCCCGCACCGACCGGATGCCAGGCGTCGAGATACCGCGACCACAGCTCGGAGGAGTCGACGGGCGCGGGCAGCATCGCTCCGCCGGCGAGCGCGCCACCGCCCAGCAGGGCACGGCAGGCGATGAGGGAGAAGACCAGGAGGACGACGAAGAGCACAGGTCCGGGCTTGCGGCCGATGCGCTTGAGCCGGGCGAACTGCTCGACCTCCAGGAAGTCGGCGTCGTCACCCCCGGGTCCGGACTCCAGGCCCGCGCCGTGCCGGCCGGCCGCGGAGACCTCGGGGTCGGAGCGACCCACCAGGTTGCTCGCGGCCTGTTCGAAGGTGGCCCGGACGGTCGCTCCCCGCGGCGGGAACAACGGCCGCAGTTCGTCCTTGTCGACCAGCGGGCGGCCGCGCCTTCGGCGGCCGGCGATGATCCGCTCGGGCCGCAGCGCCGTGCCCAGCAGGCCGCGGATCTCGTCGAGGGCCTGTCCGGGCACCTTGCCGACGAGATAGGCCACCGTGCGCAGCAGGGTGCCGAGCACCAGCCGCAGCAGGATCCAGGGCAGCTGTGCCGTGCGCGCGTTGACGAGGAGGGTGTAGACGGCGCCCGCCTTGTCGACCTTGTGCGGGGAGGCCGCGGTGCGGCCCACGCAGTCGACGGCGCGGCGCTCGCGGGAGGCCGCCTCGGCGTGGCGCACGACCGCGTCGGGGGCGACGAGGACGCGGTGTCCCGCCGCGTTGGCGCGCCAGCACAGGTCGACGTCGTCGCGCATCAGCGGCAGATGACGGTCGAACCCGCCCAGCTCCTCGAAGACGTCGCGCCGGACGAGCATGCCGGCCGTGGAGACGGACAGCACCGGGCGGATGTGGTCGTGCTGGCCCTGGTCCTGTTCGCGGCGGTCCAGACCGGTCCAGCGGCGACCGGAGTTGGCGATGGTCACGCCGACCTCGAGGAGCTGCCGGCGGTCGTACCAGCCCCGGAGCTTGGGGCCGACGACGGCCACGTCGTCCCGGCCCAGCTCGAGTTCGTTCTCCACGAGGCGGAGCATCTCGGCCAGGGCGTCGGGCTCGGGCGCGCAGTCGTCGTGCAGAAGCCACAGCCAGTGCACCGGCTCGCCGTACGGCAGCTCCGGCATCTCGTACGCCTCGTCCCGCCAGGTGCGGGTGACGGGGTCCCAGCCGCTGGGGCGTTTGAGATAGGGAAGATCTTCGGGGCTCAGCACGGGCGCGCTGCGGTTCGCCTCCTCGACGGCCTGGCCGAAGCCGGTACGGCGGGCGAGGTGCAGGACGCGATCGGGGCCGAGGGCCTCGGAAAGCAGCTGTGCGGAGGCGTCCGCGCTGCCGGTGTCGGCAGCCACGGCGTACTGCACGGGGCGCTCCTGGCCGAGCAGCCCGGTGAGCGCGTCGGGCAGCCAGCGGGCGCCGTCGTGGGCGACGAGCACCGCGGTGACCACGTGACGCGGGAACTCTGGCGTGGCGGCGTTGTGTTGGGCCGCCGTATGGCTGTGCACGGACATCGAGGTACGGGCCCCGGTTCGATGGACTGCGGTGGACGCCTGTGCCCCGAGGGGGGCAGCGGGACGTCTCGGACGGAGGCCCACACTAACCGCTGGACAAGATCACGGTCCGCCGCCTGTGGACAACCTCTCGGCGCGGGGCCGTTCGTTACGTATGGATGTGCGCCTTTCATCGCCAGCCGGAGGACCGGCGAGAGGCCCGTGCACACGCTCTTCCCGGGACGTCCTCGAGGACGGTTCGCGGTCCGTGGGCGTCAGACGGCGGCCTTCTTGAGGCGCCGGCGCTCCCGCTCGGACAGACCGCCCCAGATGCCGAACCGCTCGTCGTTGGCGAGCGCGTACTCGAGGCACTCGGAGCGGACCTCACAGGCGAGGCAGACCTTCTTGGCCTCGCGGGTGGAGCCGCCCTTCTCGGGAAAGAAGGACTCGGGGTCGGTCTGGGCGCACAGCGCGCGCTCCTGCCAGCCGAGTTCCTCGTCCGCGTCGTCGACCAGCAGTTGCTGCACCAGCTCGGTCATGTGCGCCCCTCGTCAGTCTTTCGCGTCCCCGTGATGTAGCCGTTACCGATTTCGGCTGAACGACACGAGTGAAATTACAAGTGTGCCGATCCGGGCCAGTCAAGCCGAGATCTGCTATTGGGCCCCTTATTCACTCTGCGGAACCAAGGCTTTGCGGAAAGTGTTCAAATCGGCATAAACCCTGACAGCCATCGGGAGTCCGCGCGAGCTGCCCGCCCCCACAGGGAAGGACGCCCACAAGTTCGATCTCGTTCCGACGTGAACGGCGAAGCGAACCGGATCACAGTCGGATCACGAGATCGCAACGGCGTCCACACGTCCGGCGGTGCGCTCCATGTGTCCCTGACTCCCCCTGCACAAACCTTTCATCTGTCAGATGAACCGGATGGGGTGAAACAGTTCCCACATTCCGGGACCGAAGTTGACAGCGAAGGTGTGAACCGATGTCCTAGTGAGCATGCTCGTGAACTCGGCTGCCGCCTCGACCCGCCCCGTCGGGTTGCTCGGTGCTGCCCGCGCTCGCTGTAGCTGTTGCTGTTCCGGCTGTTGAGCCTGCCCCACCGCTCCGGCCGCTCCTGAGTCCACCCGACTCGGCTGTTGTTAACCGCGCCCGTACCAGGGCCCGCGCCGCGCCCGTGACCCGGGCGGACGGCACACGACACCCAGCCCCCCGCACCCTTCCGCCGAGGAACCTCCGCACCCATGAACAGCGACAGCGACCTCCAGATCGCCGGCGACATCCTCGAAGTACCGCATCTGCTCCAGCCGCCGCGCGAGCACCCCTCCACCGTGGCCGAGTTCGCAGGCCTCGCCCGCGCCATCGCCACCGACCGCGCCAGGTGGGCCTCCCTCGTGCAGTACGACGCCGCCTCCCGCTGGTACCACCGGCTGCAGACCGGCCCCGGCTACGAGGTCTGGCTGCTGTCCTGGGTGCCGGGGCAGGGCAGCGGACTGCACGACCACGGGCGTTCGTCCGGCGTGCTGACCGTTCTGGACGGCGCACTCACCGAGCGCACGGAGCGCGCCACCCGCGCGTTGCGTGCGGGGGCGCAACGCGTGTTCGCGCCGGGATATGTGCACGAAGTGGTGAACGACACGCTGGAGCCGGCCGTGAGCCTGCACGTGTACTTCCCGGGGCTGACCGAGATGCCGATGCTCACGGCGTCCCCGCTCCGGTCGACCGGAGCGGGGACGGTCTCGGCGTGCGCCGCCCACCGCGACGGAACGGCGGGCGCGGTCACCGCCTGAACAGGACCCCGCCCCGGCGCCGGGTGTGCCGAGGCTCCACAACCGGGTCACGCACTGTCCTGCCCGCCTGCAAGACTGGCCCCCATGCGCATTGTGGTTCTGGCAGGCGGCATCGGCGGTGCCCGGTTTCTGCGTGGTCTGAAGCGGGCGGTGCCCGACGCGGACATCACGGTCATCGGCAACACCGGCGACGACATCCACCTCTTCGGGCTGAAGGTCTGCCCGGACCTCGACACGGTGATGTACACCCTCGGCGGCGGCATCAACGAGGAACAGGGCTGGGGCCGGGCCGACGAGACCTTCCACCTCAAGGAGGAGCTCGCGGCCTACGGCGTCGGGCCGGAGTGGTTCGGACTGGGCGACCGCGACTTCGCCACGCACATCGTGCGGACCCAGATGCTGGGTGCCGGCTATCCGCTCAGCACGGTCACGGAAGCACTGTGCGACCGCTGGAAGCCGGGCGTCCGGCTCATCCCCATGTCGGACGACCGTGTCGAGACCCATGTCGCCGTCGAGTTGGACGGCGAGCGCAAGGCGATCCACTTCCAGGAGTACTGGGTGCGGCTGCGCGCCTCCGTGCCGGCCGAGGCGGTGGTACCGGTCGGCGCCGAGCAGGCGAAGCCCGCCCCGGGTGTCCTGGAGGCGATCGCGGAGGCGGACGTCATCCTCTTCCCGCCGTCCAACCCCGTCGTCTCCGTCGGCACGATCCTCGCGGTGCCCGGCATCCGCGAGGCGATCGCGGACGCCGGAGTGCCGGTGGTGGGTCTGTCCCCCATCGTCGGCGACGCGCCCGTGCGCGGGATGGCCGACAAGGTGCTCGCGGCGGTCGGTGTCGAGTCGACGGCCGCGGCGGTCGCCGAGCACTACGGCTCGGGGCTGCTGGACGGCTGGCTCGTGGACACGGTGGACGCGGCCGTCGTGGACCGTGTGGAGGCCGCGGGCATCCGCTGCCGCGCGGTGCCGCTGATGATGACCGACCTCGAGTCGACGGCCCGGATGGCCCGCGAGGCACTGACCCTCGCGGAGGAGGTGCGGACGGCGTGAGCGAAACACCCGGCTACCGGGTCTGGGCCCTGCCCGGGCTGCCCGAGGTACGTCCCGGGGACGACCTCGCCAAGCTGATCGCGGCCTGCGAACCCGGTCTCGTCGACGGGGACGTCCTGCTCGTCACGTCGAAGATCGTGTCCAAGGCCGAGGGACGCGTCGTGCACGCGGATGACCGGGAGGCCGCCATCGACGCCGAGACGGTGCGCGTCGTGGCCCGGCGCGGGCCGCTGCGGATCGTGGAGAACCGCCAGGGGCTCGTGATGGCCGCCGCCGGGGTCGACGCCTCCAACACCCCGGCGGGGACCGTGCTGTTGCTGCCCGAGGACCCCGACGCCTCGGCGCGGACCCTGCGGGAGGGGCTGCGGGACACGCTCGGTGTCGACGTCGGCGTGATCGTGACGGACACCTTCGGAAGGCCGTGGCGCACCGGACTCACCGATGTCGCAGTCGGTGCCGCGGGCGTACGGGTCCTGGACGACCTGCGCGGCGGCACGGACGCGCACGGCAATCCGCTCAGCGCGACCGTCGTCGCCACCGCGGACGAACTGGCCGCCGCCGGCGATCTGGTCAAGGGCAAGGCCGCCGGGCTGCCGGTCGCCGTCGTGCGCGGCCTTTCCCATGTGGTGGCCGACGACGACGGCGAGGGCGCCCGCACGATGGTGCGCGTCGCGCGCGACGACATGTTCCGGCTGGGCACCTCCGAGGCGGTCCGGGAGGCGGTGACCCAGCGGCGGACGGTGCGGACCTTCACCGACGAACCGGTCGACCCCGGTGCCGTGCGCCGTGCGGTGGCCGCCGCCGTGACCGCTCCGGCACCGCACCACACGACGCCGTGGCGGTTCGTGCTCCTGGAGTCGCAGGAGTCGAGGACCCGGCTCCTGGACGCGATGCGTGACGCCTGGATCGCCGACCTGCGGCGGGACGGGAAGACCGAGGAGTCGATCGCCAAGCGGATCCGGCGCGGGGACGTACTGCGCAACGCGCCCTGCCTGGTCGTGCCCTGCATGGTGATGGACGGCTCGCACACCTACGGCGACGTCAGGCGGGACGCGGCCGAGCGGGAGATGTTCGTGGTCGCGACCGGCGCAGGCGTGCAGAACCTGCTCGTCGCGCTCGCCGGGGAGCGGCTGGGCTCGGCCTGGGTGTCGTCGACCATGTTCTGCCGGGACGCCGTCCGCGAGGTGCTGGACCTGCCGCGGAACTGGGACCCGATGGGCGCCGTGGCCGTGGGGCACGCAGCCGAGGAGCCGAGGGCCCGGCCGGAGCGGGACGCCGGGGCGTTCATCGAAGTGCGGTGAGCACGCGCCCGGTCCGCGGCGCCGCGGACCGGGGGCCCGTTGTGTCGTGGACTGCCGCCCCTCGCGGCACCGCGCCCTCTACCCTCGTAGGACACCCCAGCATCACCAGGACGTCACCCGTGGCCGGACGATTCGCTCAGCGCCCCACTCCCACCACCGCGCGCGGTGGGCATGTCGTCGTGCCCGCGGGTGTGCCGCGGCAGGGCACCGTCCCCGGCCGCCGACGGTCCTGGACGCCGCCCGGGCCGCTCGACCTCGGGCTGGTGCTCGGGCCGTTGCGGCGCGGCCCCGCCGATCCCACGTTCCGGACGACGCCCGACGGTTCGGTCTGGCGGGCGAGCCTCACCCCGGTGGGCCCGGGCACCCTGCGGGTCGCGCTACGCGCCGGAACCGCCGAGGCGGAAGCGTGGGGCCCGGGCGCGGAGTGGCTGCTGGAGCAACTGCCCGAGATGCTCGGTGCGTCGGACGACCCCGGCGTCTTCGAACCGCGGCACCGGCTGGTCGCGCTCGCACGACACCGCCGGCCTGGGCTGCGGTTGATGCGCTCGGGTCTGGTCCTGGAGTCGCTGATCCCGTCGGTCCTGGAGCAGAAGGTCACGACGGACGAGGCGTACCGGGCGTGGCGCCTGCTCGTTCGGAAGTTCGGTGAGCCGGCGCCGGGTCCCGCGCCGGGGCGGATGCATGTGATGCCGGCGCCGCGGACGTGGTCGCTGATTCCGTCGTGGGAGTGGCACCGGGCCGGGGTCGACAACAAGCGGGCTTCGACGATCCTTCGGGCGGTACGGGTCGCGGCGCGCCTGGAGCAGGCGACGGCGATGGAACCGGCCCGGGCACAGGCGCGGCTGGAGCTGGTGTCCGGGATCGGGCCGTGGACCTCCGCGGAGACCGTGCAGCGCAGTCATGGGGCGGCGGACTCGGTGACCGTCGGGGATCTGCACCTGCCGGGCATCGTCGGCTACGCGCTCGCCGGCGACCGCAACGCGGACGACGAGTTGATGCTGTCGCTGCTGGAGCCCTATGCGGGACAGCGGCATCGGGCGGCGCGGCTGATCCTGCTGAGCGGATGTGTGCCGCCGCGACGTGCTCCTAAGATGCCGCGCGGGGACATCGGACGGTTGTGATCGGGCGGTTGCAGGGGCCGGGGCGGCGGGCCCCGGCCCCTGGGCCGTGTCCTACTGGTCCGACGCCCTACTGGTCCGACGAGAAGCGCACCGCGCCCGCGGGGATCCGTGCGTCGCACCAGACCCGTACGCCGTCGCGGAGTTCGTTGTCCGCGCCGACCACCGCGCCGTCCCCGATGACCGCGCCGGAGACGACCGAGCGCTCGCCGATGCGGGAGCGGGCGCCGATCAGTGAGTCCGTGATGACCGCGCCGGGTTCGATGACGGCGCCCGCGAGCAGCGTGCTGCCGGAGATCCGGGCACCCTCCCCGACGAACGCTCCCTCGCCGACCACCGTGCCGCCCGTCAGCTTCGCGTCCGTGGCCACCGAGGCCGTCGGCAGGATCAGGCGGTCGCCGCAGCGGCCGGGCACGGCGGGCGACGGGGCCCGCCCGAGGACCAGGTCCGACGAACCGCGGACGAAGGCCGCCGGGGTGCCGAGGTCCAGCCAGTACGTCGAGTCCACCATGCCCTGCAGATGGGCACCGGCGGCCAGGAGGTCCGGGAAGGTCTCCCGTTCGACCGAGACCGGGCGGCCCTCCGGAATGGTGTCGATCACCGAGCGGCGGAACACGTATGCCCCGGCGTTGATCTGATCGGTGACGATCTCCTCCGGGGTCTGCGGCTTCTCCAGGAACGCCGTCACCCTTCCCGTGCCGTCCGTGGGGACCAGGCCGTAGGCCCTCGGGTCCGCCACCTTCGTGAGGTGCAGGGACACATCGGCGCCCGACGTCCGGTGGGTTTGGACGAGGGCGCGGATGTCCAGGCCCGTGAGGATGTCGCCGTTGAAGATCAGGACCGGCTCGTCCGGTCCCGAGTGGAGACGGCTCGCCACGTTGCGGATGGCACCGCCCGTGCCGAGCGGCTCCTCCTCCGTGACGTACTCGAGCCGGAGCCCGAGGGCCGAGCCGTCACCGAAGTGGGGTTCGAAGACCTCGGCCAGATACGAGGTGGCGAGCACGATGTGCTCCACGCCCGCCGCTCTCGCCCGCGCCAGTTGGTGTGTGAGGAAGGGGACCCCGGCCGCCGGGACCATGGGCTTCGGCGTGTGCACCGTGAGCGGGCGCAGCCGGGTGCCCCTGCCGCCGACCAGGAGGATCGCTTCTGTCACCTGTCGTCTCTGCTTCCTGCCGGGACCGGCCGAACGGTTCGATCGGCCGGCCAGTGTATGCAGACCGTGTTGAGAGGACCGCTAAAGGCGTTATGAGGACCGTTAGAGGCGCCTTCGATGACAGTGGGGTGTCCTTCGACGGCTGGGTGTGGGGCGCCTCCGCACACCTTCGTGCGGAAGAACTCGTACGGCTGGTGCCGGGGTCGTGCGGTGAGTGGCGGTCACCGCACGACATCGTGCGGGTGGTCGGTACGACGTCGGGCGACGGCCCCGACCTCAGCGGCCCTGCAGACGGGCCGCGGCGGTGCGGATCGAGCCGAGTTTGCCGTAGAGCAGCTTTCCAGGGCACTCAGTGGCGAACCCGTCACGATGGCCGGAGATCACGTTCAGTCGTACGTTCGCTCCCTTTGGGTAGAGATTGCCACCGCCGGACGTCAGGTATGTCGTGCCACGCGGATCGATGCCGGTGAGGCCGAGTTTCCACGCGGTGAGTGCGGCGACGGAGTTGACGGCGGCGGCCGACGGCGCGGTGCTGGTGAAGGAGCCGAGGACGGCGATCCCCGTGGTGTTGGTGTTGAACCCGAGGGTGTGGGCCCCCATCACGGGCTTGTCCACGCCGCCTGCACGCCCTTCGTAGATGTTTCCGCACTTGTCGATGAGGAAGTTGTAGCCGATGTCCCGCCAGCCGCTGCTCACCACGTGATAGCGGTAGATACCGCGGATGACGGAAGGCGCCTGCGCGCAGGTGTAGTTGTTGCCCGAGGCCGTGTGGTGCACGAAGGCCGCCTTCACGCTGCCGGTGTAGACGAAGCCCGACTCGCGCAGGCTCTCGTCGGCACCCCAGCCGCTGCGCGTGACGATGCGGGGACGCGGCGCGGCGAACGGCTTCGCGGCCGCCGAGGGTCCACCGCGCACCTCCCCCGCCTGATCGACGTCGGCCTCGTTCGTCGTCTCGTCGGACGGCGCGGGGAACATCGAGGCGTTCATCGAGGCGTTCAGGGACGCGAGCCCGGCCTCGACGGCGGAGGCGATGGCATCCGCGCCGGTCCCGCCGTAGGGCAGGTCCTCGTCCGACCGCTGCACCGGGTCGGCCTGCGAGGACGGGGCGAGGGCGCCCTGCCCCGGCTCCGCTCCGGGGTCGACCAGCTCGACCCGCAGACCGTCGGGGAGGGTGGGCGTCCGGGTCCCGCCGACCTGGTCCGCCTCGGCGCGGACCCGCACCTCCACACCGTCCGAGTCGCCGACCCACAGCGGCGCGGTCGAACCGCGCATCCGGGACGAACTGCCCTCGTCCGAAGCCGGATCCGGGCCATGGCCGTGGTTGTGCGTCTCGACGTCCTGCCAGGCGGACCACCGGTCCGCGCCGCTCGCGCGGGTGCGGATCTGGACGTGGCCGTGCAGCTCGGTGGCCGGGTCGTCCCAGACGACACCGACCAGCGAGAAGGACCGTACGGACTGGGGGGCCAGCCCCATCTCGGGCGCCGTACCGGCGGCACGATCGGGGTTGAGGGGGACGAGGGGGAACGACTGGGTGCTACCGGGGACCGTGGCCCCGGTGACGGGCCGGGTGGCCGGTGGACGGTGCACGCCCGGCCGTCCCGCCGCGGCGGCGGGAAGAGGAGCGGACAGGGCCAGAACGGTCGCGCACGCGACACCGATCGAAGAAGCAAAGTATCCACGCATGCTGCTGATCTTGAACATAGTCAGACATATATGTCCATACCGGAATTGACGGACCGTCGGATTTGCTCGTCCGAACCGGTGGCACGTTCACCCGCCCGCAGCTGAGCCCGGCCGGCCGGCCCCGCGTACCCTTGCGCGCGTGAACGCCACCGACCGCACCTCCGCCGACCTGCTGCGGTCCGCGCTCGCCGCGGACCCCGCACGCCCCCTGGTGACCTTCTACGACGACGCGACAGGTGAACGCGTCGAGCTCTCCGTGGCCACCTTCGCCAATTGGGTGGCCAAGACCGCCAACCTCCTTCAGGGCGATCTCGCGGCCGAGCCCGGTGACCGCGTCGCACTGCTGCTGCCCGCCCACTGGCAGACGGCGGTGTGGCTGCTCGCGTGCGCGTCGGTGGGCGTCGTCGCGGACGTCGGCGGCGACGCAGGCGCGGCCGACATGGTCGTGAGCGGACCCGACGCGCTCGACGCGGCACGCGCCTGCTCCGGGGAGCGTGTCGCCCTCGCCCTGCGTCCCCTCGGCGGTCGCTTCCCGCAGACCCCCGACGGCTTCCTCGACTACGCCGTGGAGGTGCCGAGCCAGGGCGACCGCTTCCAGCCCTACGCGCCGGTCGCCCCGGAGGAGCCTGCGCTGATCGTCGCCGGAGCGGAGTACACGGCCGCGGAGGTCGTGGAGCGGGCTCGTGGGGACGCGCCCGATCTCGGCCTGACGGGGCCCGGCTCACGCCTGCTGTCCGCACTGCCCTACGACACCTGGGAAGGGCTGAGCGCGGGGCTGTACGCGCCCTTGGCCACCGGGGCCTCGGTGGTCCTGTGCCGCCATGTGGAGCAGCTCGGTGAGGACTCTTTGGCGAAGCGGATCGAGAGCGAGCGGGTCACCGCGACGGCGCTGCGCTGAGCGGCGCCGGAAGCACCGGGTGGAAGCCTTCCCGCCCGCCCGGTGCCCGCGCACGGCACCCGCCCGTTTCCGCACTCCCGGCTCGGTCCCGCCCTCGTCCGGGCCTCTGCGCGCACTGTTGGCGGGACCCCGCCCCGTCCCCCGTTCGGCCTAACACCGCCCACCCTCGCCCCCGGCCCGGGGTCATGGTCGTAAGAGCCCTGCACGCTCGTACGCCTCTAGGGGGTGCACCCGCCAGTGACCAGCGAAAGCACTCCCTGGCGGCCCAAGGCGGCCGCACCCGGCCGCCGCGAACCCGTCGGCGCCACCCCCACGGGCACCGGGCTCCGACGTCGCCGGCGCCGGCGCTGGACATGCCGCTGCTCCCTCGGCCTGGCCGTGCTGCTGTTCGGGGCCGCGGGCGCCGGATGGGTCGCGTACGAGAAGCTGGACTCGAACATCACCGCGGACACCGACGCCGCCTCCGAACTCGCCCGCCACGAGAAGGAGCGGCCCGCCTCGATCGCGCCCGGTGCGCTGAACATCCTCGTCATCGGTTCCGACTCGCGGTCGGGCGCCGGCAACAGCCGGTACGGGCGGGACTCGGGGACCGAACGGTCCGACACCACCATCCTTCTGCACCTCGCGGCCGACCGGCGCAGCGCCACCGCCGTCTCCCTCCCGCGCGACCTGATGGTGGACGTGCCCAGTTGCCGGCGGCCGGACGGCAGCCAGAGCGAGGCGGCCTTCACGATGCTGAACCACGCCTTCGCGAACGGCGGTTCGGCGTGCACGATCCGTACCGTCGAGAAACTGACGAACATCCGGATCGATCACCATATGGTCGTCGACTTCGAGGGCTTCACGAAGATGGTCGACGCTGTCGACGGCGTCGAGGTGTGCCTGAAACAGCCGATCGACGACCGGGCCGCAGACCTGAAGCTGCCCGCGGGCCGGGTGACGCTCGACGGCGAGCAGGCGCTCGGCTATGTCCGCGCCCGCAAGAGCCTCGGCGACGGCAGCGACACGGAACGGATGGAACGCCAGCAGCGCTTCCTCGGCGCACTGGTCAGCAAGGTGCGCAGCGACGGCGTCCTGCTGAATCCCGTGAAGCTGTATCCCGTGCTGGACGCGGCCACGTCGTCCCTGACCGCGGACCCCGGCCTCGCGAGCCTGCGCCGCCTCTACGACCTCGTCCACGGGCTGCGGAACCTGCCCACGGACGACGTGCAGTTCCTGACGGCACCGCGCACCGCATACCCGTACGACACCGATCGCGACCAACTCGTCGAACCCGAGGCGCACGAACTCTTCGCACGGCTGCGTGCGGACCAGCCCGTCGCGGTCACGAAGGAAGTCGCCGCCAATTCGCCGTCAGGAACGAACGCCAGGACGGCCGATGACCGTGACGGTGAGCAGTCGTACGGCGACGGAAAGTCCTATGGAAAGACAGCAGTCGACTCGGTCCTTCCCGATCGGCCTCCGACACCCCCGCCCACTTTTCGGGGAAACACGGCCACCCAGGACGCCTGCGGGTAAAGCGCACACCAAGACGAGGAACGTCTGAGCTAAGAACTCACTGGGAATTAGGGCAGATTGCCCGGTTGTATGGGAGTGGAATTTGTCACCGCCGTCGCTTGACGTTGAACTGGGCGGATAGTGTGAGCGACCCGGTGCCCTGCCCGTGAGATCCATCGCGGTTCGCGCACTGACTGAAGAGACCCGAGCGCCTCGAGGGGGAAGGCGCCGCGTGGCCCCGACGGAGGATTCGGACAACCGTGGACGCGCAAGGCCGTGGGCGGGCAGAGAACATCGACCCCGCAGACCAGTGGGTACTCAACCCGAGCACCGGCGAATACGAACTGCGACTGAGCCCTTCCGCACCGCAGTCGTCCGTGCCGAGACCGCGGCGGGCAAACCCGTCGCAGGGACCTCAGGGGGGCACACGAACGGCACCCGGCCCACGAAGGCCGGCACCGGACGGACCCGCCCCCGACGCCCTGCCCGGGCAGCGCCGCCGACGAGGGGCGCCCGAGGAGCCTCCGCCGGGTCGGCGCCGCGGACGCACGAAGCCCAAGAAGGGCAAGGCCAAGAAGGTGCTGCTGTGGACCGGCGGCAGCATGGCGTTCATACTCATCGCGGTCACGGGCGCCGGCTATCTCTACCTCAGACACCTCGAGGGCAACGTCACGACGACGGATGTCGGCAGTGCCGCGAAGAACGGCTTCAGCAAGGACGAGGCCTTCAACATCCTGATCATCGGCACTGACAAGCGCACCGGCAAGGGCAACACCGGCTACGGGGACACGGGCAGTGTCGGGCACGCGGACACAAACGTCCTGCTGCACGTCTCCAAGGACCGGACCAACGCCACCGCGCTCAGCATCCCGCGCGACCTCATCGTCGACGTGCCTGACTGCCCGACCAAGCAGCCCGACGGCAGCACCAAGGTCATCCCGGGCACGCAGGGCGTCCGCTTCAACACCAGCCTGGGTCAGGACGGCCGCGACCCCGGTTGCACGATGCGCACGGTCAAGGCGGTCACCGGCATCACGCCGGACCACTTCATGATGGCCGACTTCAACGCGGTGAAGACGCTCACCTCGGCGGTGGGCGGCGTCGAGGTCTGCGTGGGCAAGCCGATCGACGACAAGGAGTCGCACCTCAAACTGCCCGAGGGGAAGTCGGTGATCGAGGGCGAGCAGGCGCTCGCCTTCGTGCGCACCCGGCACAGCTTCGGCAACCAGGGCGACCTGGACCGGATCAAGGTGCAGCAGCAGTTCCTCGGCGCCCTGGCCCGCAAGATGACGTCCAGCGACACGCTCACCAACCCGAGCAAGCTGCTCGACCTGGCGGAGGCCGCGACCAAGGCGCTCACCGTCGACCAGGGCATCGGCAAGGTGAGCACGCTCAAGGACGTGGCCCTGGAGCTGAAGAAGGTGCCGCCGAAGAACATCAGCTTCACCACGGTGCCGGTCAACGACAACCCGGCCGAGAAGATCAAGGCGACGGTGGTGCTCCAGCAGCCGGCGGCCGGACAGCTCTTCCAGACGATCAGCAGCGATGTCTCGCTGACCGCGGTCAAGCAGCAGCAGAAGAAGGAGAGCAGCGCGGTGGCGGCCCGGCTCAAGGGCTCCCGCTCGGCTGCCGCCGATGTCCGCGTCGACATCTACAACGGCGGCGCCCCGGGGGGCAGCGCGCAGGAGACCCTCAACTGGCTGCAGAACAACGAGGGTGTTCTCAAGTCCAGCCAGCTCGGCAACGCGGACACGCCCCTGAGCAAGACGACCCTTGAATACGCTCCCGACCAGGCCGACCAGGCTCGCAAACTGGCGGACATCATGGGGCTGCCCGCGTCGGCGATGAAGCCGGGCCAGAGCGAGAAGAACTCCCAGGGCCTGCCCGCGATCGTGCTGACCCTCGGCAAGGACTTCAAGGGGGCCGGAGTTCCGCTGACCGCGCCGACCAAGGCGCCGGCGGACCTGGTGAAGTCCACCGCGGACAAGCAAGTGTGCTCGACGTGATGACCTGACGGGTTCGACGCGCGTCTTGCAGGACGAAGACGCGCCCGACGGGATGCATCCTGTCGGGCGCGTCAAGCGTCTAGTTACTGAACGCGAGACATATCCGGTGGGACGCACGTCCGGTCCGCCGAACAGCGAAGCACGGGAGGCGCGACGGGGCGTCCTCCCGGCTCGCGGGACGGACCCGTTGTCGGGCGCAGGGTGGGGAGGCAGGACTTGGTGCAGAGCGGTGTGCGTGGAAAGGGGGGGCGCCCACATGTGCGGCAGGCCGGTGAACTGGGCTGGGACGAAAGCCTCTACGACCGGCAGGACGACGGCGCCCAGGAGGGCTCCGACGGTCCACCGCAGAAGCGGGGCGGCCATGACGGGCACGGCGGCGGGAGGGGCACCGGGCAGAAGGGGCGCCCGCGTCGCAGACGCCGGGTGCTGCGCTGGTCGGCGACCGTCCTGGCGGTTGTCATACTCGGCACCGCCGGCGCGGGATACGTCTACTACCAGCACCTGAACAACAACATCAAGAAGGACGACCTCAACATCGGCGACGCCAAGGACCGTGCGGCCGCGCCGAAGCCGAACGCGGCGGGTCAGATGCCGCTGAACATCCTTCTCATTGGGTCGGACGCGCGCGACACCAAGGAGAACCAGGAACTCGGCGGCGCCAAGGACACCTTCGGGGGCGCCCCTCGCGCGGACGTCCAGATGCTGCTCCACGTCTCGGCGGACCGCACCAACATGTCGGTGGTCAGCATGCCCCGCGACACCCTGCTGCGGCTCCCCAAGTGCACCGACCCCGTGTCGGGAGAGGTCTACCAGGCGACGACGTCCCTGGCGATGACGAACGACTCACTGGGCCGCGGGGGCCCCGGCTGCTCGGTGGCCACCTGGGAGAAGCTCACCGACATCCACATCGACCACTTCATCATGGTCGACTTCGCGGGCGTCGTCTCGATGGCGGACGCGATAGGCGGCGTCCCGGTGTGCGTGGACAAGAACATCTACTCGCACACCTCGTCCGGCCACGGCTCCGGCCTGAAGCTGAAGGCGGGCACCACCTCCGTGAAGGGCACACAGGCCCTGCAGTGGCTGCGCACGCGCTACGGGTTCGAGGACGGCAGCGACATCGCCAGGACCAAGGCCCAGCACCAGTACATGGGCTCGATGGTCCGCCAGCTGCGTGAGAACGCCACCCTGAGCAACCCGAACAAGCTCCGCAAGCTCGCGGAGACGGCCACCGCGTCGCTCACCGTCGACAAGGGGCTCGGCTCGGTCACGAAGCTCTACGACCTGAGCACCGAGTTGAAGAAGGTGCCCTCGAACCGGATCACGCTGACGACGATGCCGTACGACTACGCGGGTGCCCGTGTGGTGCCCAAGCCGGGCGACGCGGAGAAGCTGTTCCGCCTGGTGCGCGAGGACATCCCGCTGGACGGCAAGGGTGCGAAGAAGAAGACCACCGAGGCCACGACGGCTCCGACGGACAGTGATGACAAGATCGCCGTCCAGGTGCAGAACGGCACCCGGACGTCCACGCTGGCGCCGGTGGGCGGACGGGCCGGGGCGGTGGCCCAGATCCTCGGCCAGGACGGCTTCACGGAGGCCAAGGCCGACTCCTCGACGGTGCTCTCCGAGGAGAAGACGCTGGTCCGCTACCCGAGCGCGGACCTCAAGGGCGATGCCCAGCGGGTCGCCAAGGCCCTCGGTATCCCGGCGAGTTCGGTCGAGCAGTCGACGGATGTCTCCGGCGTCACCCTCGTCGTGGGTTCCGACTGGCGGTCGGGCACCACGTACACGGCGCCGAAGGAGGACAACAAGACCCCCACGTCGGCGAACATACTCAATGGCGCAACCAAGCAGTGCATGAAGGTGGACCCGGCCTACAGCTGGTGACCGCGGGATCGGGGCCCCCTCCACCCGGAGAGGGCCCCGGCGAGGCACGCCGTGCCGCTCAGTCGGCGGCGGCGCCCCGTGCGGACTCAGTCGGCGGTGGCGACGACCGCCGGACGCCGGGACGCGATGACCCTCTTCGCCAGCGTCTTCGGGCTGGTCAAGAAGCCCCAGCCCCAGGACATGTGCATGGTCGCGAGAGCGACGGGGATCTGCAGCCGCGACCGCAGCGGCAGGCCCTTGCCCGCGGGGAGGGAGCCCAGGGCGATCGCCGCGAGATAGCCGCCGGGGATCAGGAAGGCCCACGGGGTCAGCGCGGCACCCACGACGACGCCCGCGGCGATCGCGCACACCGCGGTCGGCGGGGCGAGGTACCGCAGATTGATGGAACCCTCGTGGTACCGGGCGACGACGTGCCGCCAGCGCCCGTAGTCCTTGTACTGCTTGGCCAGTGCCCGCACCGAGGGCCTCGGGCGGTACGACACCTTCAGCTCCGGGGAGAACCAGATGAGCCCGCCCGCCTCGCGGATGCGGAAGTTGAGCTCCCAGTCCTGGGCGCGGATGAACTCCTCGTTGTAGCCGCCCTGCTGCTCGAGCGCCGGGCGCCGGAAGACACCCAGATAGACGGTCTCCGCGGGGCCGGCGTCGCCGCCGGTGTGGAAGGCCGCGTTCCCGACGCCTATCTTCGAGGTCATGGCCGCGGCGACCGCGTGCTCCCAGTCGTTCTCGCCCTCGGCGTGCATGATGCCGCCGACGTTCTGTGCGCCGGTCTCCTCGAGCAGCCGCACGGCGGTCGCGATGTAGTTCGGCGAGAGCATGCCGTGCCCGTCCACCCGGACCACGATCGGGTGGCGGGAGGCCTTGATCGCCGCGTTGAGGGCGGCGGGCGTACGGCCGGTCGGATTCGGGACCGTGTGCACACGCGGATCCTCGCGGACCAGTTCGGCCGCGATCTCGTCCGTGCGGTCCGCGGAGGGACCAAGGGCGATCACGATCTCCATCTCGCCGCCGTACTCCTGGGCGAGGATCGCTTGGACGGCTCCGCGCAGATGCCGCTCCTCGTTGAGGACGGGCATGATCACGGACACGGCGGGGAGCGGCACGTGGGGCTTGGCGTTCATAGGAACCTCACGTTACCGCGAACGGGGGACCCGGATGCGCGCCGCCCGAGAGGCGCAGATCGTATCGGCCTACGGTGCTCAGGGATCCCACGCCCAGCTCCGCGGAGGTCTCCCCCGTGCCCACGCCGACCCGCTCGCCCGCGCGCCGTCAACCGGTGCGCCGGTCCCCCGCCCGGCGGCCGCAGGTGCGGCGCAGGAAGTCCGGCTGGGCGGCGCGGACGGCCACCACGCTGTCCGTGGGGGTCCTCGCGGCAGGGGGTATCGGGCACGCGGCGCTCAGCCTCCTCGACGGCGGCATCTCCCGCATCGACCCCTTCAGGGACATGAAGGACCGCCCCGCCGCGGGGCACGGCATGAACATCCTCCTGGTCGGCACCGACGGCCGGGACAGGATCACGGAGAAGGAGCGCAGGACGTACCGCCTGGGCGGAAACCCCTGCCACTGCACCGACACGATCATGATCGTGCACATCTCGGCGGACCGGGACCGGGCGACCGTGGTCAGTCTGCCGCGCGACACCTACACACACATCGCGGCGCGCAAGGACCCGGCGACCGGTGTGCAGCACCCGGATCATCCGATCCGGCTGAACGCGGCGTACGCGGAGGGCGGCCCGAGCCTGACCGTGCAGACGGTCGAGAGGATGACGCACCTGAAGATCGACCACTACATGGAGGTCGACTTCATCACCTTCATGAAGACGGTGGACGTGCTCGGGGGTGTACGGGTCTGTACCGCGCAGCCGCTCAAGGACCGCTTCACCGGGCTGAACCTGTCCGCGGGCACGCATGTGCTGGGCGGCGGGCAGGCACTGCAGTACGTACGGTCGCGGCACGTCGACGGAGCGTCCGACCTGGGCCGGATGCAACGGCAGCAGAAGTTCCTCGCGGCACTGATCGAACGGGCCACCTCCTCGGGGGTGCTGCTGAACCCGCTGAAGCTCCGGGACGTGACGCGGGCCGTGCTCGGCTCGGTGCGGGCCGACCAGGGCTTCGGTGCCGACCAGCTGATCGGGCTCGGCAGGGCGATGCGGAACTTCTCGCCGAGTTCGTCGGAGTTCACGACCGTGCCGATCGGGGACATGACCTTCCGGGACAAGGAGCTCGGCTCGACGGTGAAGTGGGACGACGCGAAGGCGGGGGCGCTGTTCCGGTCGCTGCGCGACGACAAGCCGCTCGCCCCGCCCCGGCCGAAGAAGAAGGGACCTGCCGCGGTGGACGTCGACGTGCCCCCGCAGCAGATCCAGGTGCAGGTCGAGAACGGGACACCCACGGAAGGGCTCGGCCGGCGTGTGGACGACGGGCTCCTCGCCAGCGGGTTCCACACGACGCGCCGGCCCGCGAACGCGACGGACCGGACGGTGCGGCGCACGGTGATCGTCTACGACCCGCGCTGGGACCGCTCGGCGAAGTCCCTGGCGGCGGCCCTGCCCGGCAGTGAGCTGCGCCCCGCACCCGGCCAGGGCCCCACGCTGAAGGTGGTCGCGGGCGCCGACTTCAAGCAGGTGCGGCGGGTGAGGGCGGCCGAGCCCCAGCAACCGGATCAGGTGGTGACCGGGGACCAGGTGGTGTGCCCGTGAGACACCTCCGGGGTCCTCGGCGCCGAGGACCCGGACCCGGCGCCCCGCCGTGCCTACTCAGTCCTGGTGGCCCTCCGCGACCCGCTTCTCCCGCAGCTCCATGATCGCGCGGCGGCGGGCCAGACGATGGGTGCGGCGGATCTGGGCCTCCTGGTAGCGGCGCTTGTCCCGCTCCGTCTCCGGCAGGACCGGCGGCACCGTCCTGGGCTTGCCGTCGGCGTCGACCGCCGTGAAGACGAGATAGGCGGAGCCGACCTGGGTGGGTGGCGTCGACTCGTTCCAGCGCTCGGCGAGTACCCGCACACCCACCTCCATCGAGGTGCGCCCGGTCCAGTTGACCTGGGCCTTCACATGTACGAGGTCGCCGACCCTGACCGGCTCCAGGAACGCCATCTCGTCCATGGACGCGGTGACGGCGGGACCGCCGGAGTGCCGGCCGGCCACGGCGCCTGCCGCGTCGTCGACGAGTTTCATGATCACACCACCGTGCACCGTACCGAGAAGGTTGGTGTCGCTGTGGGTCATGATGTGGCTGAGGGTGGTCCGGGACGCGGAGGTGGGCTTCCCGGGGACATCCCCCGTCGTTTGGCCCGGAATTTCTGATTCCGTGGCCGGGGCCTGGTCTGTCATGGCGTCCACCTTATGCGGGAGCGCACCCGGGGAGACTTTGTGTCAGCTTGGCAACAGCCCTGACCCCGTTCTTCTCCGGCCCTTGTCGGGCCCATACCTCGACCCTGCACACTGGGGCGCATGAACGATTGGCCCGAGGCATGGTCCGACGACAGTCGCGGCAACAGGTACGGACGCGGCAGCGCCGGCGCACAGCCGGAGAGTGCGCGCGTGATGCGGCAGGTCGGGCGCCAGCCCGGCGCGCCGCGTGACCCCCAGGGCGCGCCGCCCTACGGCAGGGTGCCGCAGCAGCCGACCTACCCGGGCGGTTACCAGGACGACCAGGGGTACGACAGCGGCTACAACACGGGCCAGGTGTACGGCGGCGGCGGGAGACGCGGCGGCTACATACCCAACGACGACACCCAGGATCCCGAGTTCCAGCACTACCGGCCGCGCCCCAGCTGGGGCCGCCGCATCAAGTGGATCGCGATCACGCTGCTCACCGTCGTGGTCGTGACCTCGGTGGCCACCTACTTCTGGGCCGACTCCAAGCTCCACCGTGACGTCGACCTCTCCAAGGTCATCGACCGGCCGGCGGCGGGCCAGGGCACCAACTACCTGATCGTCGGCTCCGACAGCCGCGCAGGAATGTCCGCCGAGGACAAGAAGAAGCTGCACACCGGGTCCGCCGAGGGCAAGCGGACGGACTCGATGATGATCCTGCACGTCGGGGGCAACGGCGACACGCTGATATCCCTGCCCCGTGACTCGGACGTGGAGGTCCCGACCTACGTGGGCTCCGACTCCGGCAAGACGTTCAAGGGCACCGGCCGGCATGTGAAGCTCAACGCGGCGTACGCGGAGGACGGCCCGACGCTCCTGGTCCGCACGATCGAGTACAACACCGGGCTGCACATCGACCACTACGTGGAGATCGGTTTCGCCGGCTTCGCGAACATCGTGGACGCGGTCGGCGGTGTCGACATCGACATCGACAAGGGCTTCAAGGACAAGTACTCGGGCGCCGACTTCCAGGCGGGCAAGCAGACCCTCAACGGTGAGCAGGCCCTGGCCTTCGTCCGCACCCGGCACGCCTTCGCCACGAGCGACCTGCAGCGCACGAAGAACCAGCAGAAGTTCCTCTCCGCCCTGGCCCACCAGGTGGCCACCCCGTCGACGGTCCTGAACCCCTTCAAGTTCTATCCGACGATGGGCGCGGGCCTGGACTCCCTGTCCGTCGACAAGGACATGAGCCTGTGGAACCTGGCGACGATGTTCTGGGCGATGAAGGGCGTCAGCGGCGGTGACGGCAAGTCGATGAACATGCCGATCTCCGGCTCGTCCGGCGGCAACCTGCTGTGGGACAAGGGCAAGGTGAAGACCTTGGTCAACGAGCTGAAGAACGACGAGCCGGTGACGGTGTCGGGGAACTGAGCCCCGGGCGCCGGTACGCGGACAGGGCCTCGCCGAGCGGTACGGCGGGGCCCTTCGCGTACCCCCGAACGGTTCACCCACCAGGAATCCCCCGGGCCGCCGTGCGACCGTGAACCGAACCATGATCACGACCCACGGAGCCCGTCATGGCCGATCTTCAGGACGAACTGGACACCATCACCGAGGCCGTGGGCGGCCTCGCCCCTGCGCTCGAACCGCCGTCGCGGTCCGAGGACACCGCACCCGATGCGGGTACCGACGCTCTCGAACGCGCCCGCAGCTTCCTCGCGGGGCACCCCGTGGCGGTCGGCTACACCGGGGTGCCCTGGGCACTGCGGCATCTGCCCCGGTACGACGTGGAGTTCGGCGAGGGGAACGGGAGCGCGGACGTGCCGCGACTGCGGGAGGGGTATGTGGGCGCGCTGTTCTGGTCGCTGCACCTGCCGGGGGAGCCGACGGGCGACCGGGCCGCGCGGGCCACCCTCGACCAGCTCGACCTGGTGCTGACCGCGGTACGGGCCCACCATGAAGGGCTGCGGCTGGCCGACGACGCCGCGCAGATCACCGATCTGCGCAACCGCGGCCGCGTCTCCGTCGTGATCGGTCCCGCGGGTGCCTGCGCACTCGGCGACTCGCTCGGGGTCCTGCGCATCCTGCGAGCCCTCGGGCTCAGGCTCCTCACGCTCTCCGGCGTGTCCTGGGCGGGTGACGACGGACTCACCCGGTTCGGCGAGGAGGTGGTGCGGGAGATGGACCGCCTCGGCGTCCTCCCGGACCTCTCGGGCGCCTCGGCGGCCACGGTCCACCGCACCATCGGACTGTCCAGGGCTCCGGTCGTCTTCACCCGCTCCGGGGCCCGCGCCCTGCGCCCGCACCCGGTCAACCTCACCGACGACGTGCTCGTCGAGCTGGGCCGCGCTCAGGGGCTGTGCCTGGTTCCGCTCGCACCGGAGCAGACGGGGCCCTCCGTGCGGGACGTCGCCGACCACCTCGACCACGTCCGGGAACTCGCGGGCCCGGAGTGCGTCGGCCTGTCGGGGGCCTACGACTCCGGGGCCGCGCAGACCTCGGATCCGACGGACGCCTCCAGCTATCCGCGGCTGATCGCCGAACTCCTCGTCCGTGGCTGGACCGAGGCCGATCTCTCGCTGCTGACCTGGGGCAACGTCCAGCGCGTGCTGCGCACCGCCGACTTCACGGCCCGCGCCGCACAGCAGAGCCGAGGACCGTCCATGGCGAGGATCACCGACCTGGAGGGCTGACCCGGATCGAGCACACCTAGGCGTGCTCGATCCGGCAGAGGCAGAACGGATGCCCGGCCGGATCCGCGTACACCCGGAAGTCCCGTTTGCCGTTCAGGTCGTTCACGTCCAGCGGGCGGGCGCCGAGCGCGAGCACCTTCTCCTGGGCCGCCTCGATCGCCTCGACGGTGTCACCGGCGTCGAGGTCGAGGTGCAGCTGCTGCGAGTCGGCGTCGGCCCTCGGCCACTCCGGCGGCTTGTGTTCCGGCGCCCGCTGGAAGGCGAGCCGGGGTCCCGCCGGTACGTGCAGGTCGACCCAGTCGCCGTCGCCCTCCACCGTGCCGCCCAGCACCTCGGCGTAGAACTCGGCGAGCGCACGTGGGTCCGGGCAGTCCAGGACGACGGACCGCATACGGGCGACGGGCAGTGCCATGGGGGCCTCCTCGATGAGCCGGCGCCCTTCTCAGCAGGCGCAGAGACAGAACGGGTGCCCCGCCGGGTCCGCGTAAACGCGCCATGTGCGCGAGCGGTCCGACGCGTCCAGCGGCGTGGCGCCGAGCGCGAGGACCCCCTCCTCGGCCGTGTCGAGATCGTCGACGACGAGATCCAGGTGGAACTGCTGCGAGTCGTCGGGGGCCGGCCACGCCGGCGGCACGTGTCCGGCCGCGGCCTGGAACGCCAGCGCCTGCCCGTCAGGTGCCTTGAGGTCGATCCAGTCGCCGTCGCCCTCCACCGTGCCGCCCAGCACCTCGGCGTAGAAACCCGCGAGTGCTCGGGGGTCGGGACAGTCCAGGACGACGACGCCCAGCTTGGCGAGAGCCATCACTTCCTCCTCGGAGTCTGCGGTTCGTGTCTGTGTGATCCACACGGATCAGTGGTTACCCATAGAGGCGTTCAACGGGTAACCGTTACCGCATGCTCCCGCACTGGGGGTAACGTCGCAAGGGGAATCACGAAAGGTGGCGTCGCGCGCATGAGGTCGCAGAGATGAGTGACAGACCCGCCGCCCCCGGCGGTCTCGCCCTGGTGGAGGCTCTGGTCAACACCGTGGACCTGGAGTCGGGCAGTGATCGCCTGGACACCCCCGAGGGACGCGCCGAGCTCGGCGTCGGCGAGCAGGAGCTGGCGGACGTACGCGAGCTGCGCGAGTCCCTGCGCGCCGTCTGCCTGGCGCACGCGGGCCATCCCCCGCACCGCGAGGTGACGCCCCTCGGCGACCTGCTGGCCCGGGCGCCGCTGTACGTCGCCGTCGACGCACGGGACGGTTCGGCGCTCCTCGCCCCCGTCGAGGAAGGGCCCCTGCTCTCCAGGGTGGCCGCGGCCGTCGCGGAGTCGCTCACGGCGGGTACCTGGCTGCGTCTGAAGGCCTGCGAACTGCCGCAGTGCCACTGGGCCTACTACGACCGCAGCCCGGCCGGGAAGGGCCGCTGGTGCTCGATGGCGGTGTGCGGGGCGCGCGCGAAGATGCGACGGTACCGGGCGAAGTAGGCGAACGGCCCGCGGGGTCGGGGACTCGCCGGTCGCCGGTGGGGGCCGTGGGGCAGAATGCAACCGGACGCCGGTCCGGCCGACTGAGCCTCGGCCGGACCGGCGTCACCGGTTTCGCTACGCCGTGGGGCGGCCCATCGCCCGGTACGTCCACCCCGCCCGGCGCCACAGCTCCGGGTCGAGCGCGTTGCGGCCGTCGAGAACGATGCGGGAGGCGGCCTCCCGGCCCAGCTCGGCCGGGTCCAGCTCGCGGAACTCCCGCCATTCGGTCAGGTGGAGCACGACGTCGGCACCGCGGACCGCCTGGAGCGCGGAGCCGGCGTATCCGAGCGTCGGGAACAGGCGCCGGGCGTTCTCCATGCCCTTGGGGTCGTAGACCGTGACCTGACCGCCCTGGAGGTGTATCTGCCCGGCGACGTTCAGCGCCGGCGAGTCACGGACGTCGTCGGAGTCGGGCTTGAACGTCGCGCCCAGCACCGCGACCCGCTTGCCGAGGAAGGAACCGCCGCCCAGCGCCTCGCGCGCCATCTCCACCATCTGCCCCCGGCGGCGCATGTTGATGGAGTCGATCTCGCGCAGGAAGGTCAGCGCCTGGTCGGCGCCCAGTTCGCCGGCGCGTGCCATGAAGGCCCGGATGTCCTTCGGCAGACAGCCGCCGCCGAAGCCGATCCCGGCCCGCAGGAACTTCTTTCCGATCCGGTCGTCGTAGCCGATGGCCTCGGCCAGCCTGGCGACATCGCCGCCCGCGGCCTCGCAGACCTCCGCCATCGCGTTGATGAAGGAGATCTTGGTGGCGAGGAAGGAGTTGGCGGAGGTCTTCACCAGCTCCGCCGTCGGGAAGTCGGTGACGACGAAGGGCGTCCCTTCGGCGACCGGTGTCGAGTACACCTCGCGCAGCAGCTTCTCGGCCCGGTCGCTGCGCACGCCGACAACGATCCGGTCGGGGTGCAGCGTGTCCTGGACGGCGAAGCCCTCACGCAGGAACTCCGGGTTCCAGGCCAGCTCGGCGTCCGCGCCCGCGGGCGCGTGCTCGGCGAGGTAGGCGGCCAGCCGGTCCGCGGAGCCCACGGGCACCGTCGACTTGCCGACGACGAGGGAGGGGGCCCTCAGATGCGGGGCGAGCGAGGCGATCGCGGCGTCGACGAAAGACATGTCGCAGGCGTACTCGCCGTGCTTCTGCGGGGTGTTCACGCAGACGAAGTGGATGTCGCCGAACGCGGCCAACTCGGCCCAGTCCATGGTGAATCTCAGCCGTCCCGAGGAGCCCTCGATGCCCGCGACGTGCTTGCGCAGCAGATCCTCGAGACCGGGCTCGTACATGGGGACCTCGCCCCGCTGGAGCATCTCGATCTTCTCCGGCACGACGTCGAGACCGAGCACCTCGAACCCGAGCTCGGCCATGGCGGCAGCGTGCGTGGCGCCGAGATAACCGGTCCCTATGACGGTGATCTTGAGGCTCATGGGGTGCTCCAGGGGGGACGGCGGTGAATCGGTGCCCGAGCATAGCCGGGCCTCTCGGCGGGCAGGTTTCCCGCTGTCGCCAAGCTCACGTATCACTCGTGTGGGCGTACCCCTAAAATTTGGGTTACTTAACGGTAATTAGCGTCGGCACCGCAGCTTCCTTGGAGCGTGAGAGACCTTGGCCGGATCGGCTGAATTCGACCTGTACCGCCCGTCCGAGGAGCACTCCATGCTCCGCGACGCCATTCGCGCGCTGGCCGAGGCGAAGATCGCGCCGTACGCCGCCGCGGTGGACGAGGAGGCGCGCTTCCCTCAGGAGGCGCTGGATGCCCTTGTGGCGAACGACCTGCACGCGGTGCACGTGCCCGAGGAGTACGGCGGCGCCGGCGCGGACGCCCTCGCCACGGTCATCGTGATCGAGGAGGTGGCGCGTGCCTGCGTGTCGTCCTCGCTGATCCCGGCCGTGAACAAGCTCGGCTCCCTGCCGGTGATCCTCTCCGGCTCCGAGGAGCTGAAGAAGAAGTATCTGGGGCCGCTGGCCAAGGGCGACGCGATGTTCTCGTATTGCCTTTCCGAGCCCGAGGCCGGATCCGACGCGGCCGGTATGAGGACGAAGGCCGTCCGTGACGGCGACCACTGGGTCCTCGACGGTGTGAAGCGCTGGATCACCAACGCGGGCGTTTCCGAGTATTACACGGTCATGGCCGTGACCGACCCGGAGAAGCGCTCCAAGGGCATATCGGCCTTCGTCGTCGAGAAGTCGGACCCGGGTGTGTCCTTCGGCGCCCCGGAGAAGAAGCTCGGCATCAAGGGCTCCCCCACCCGCGAGGTCTACTTCGACAACGTCCGCATCCCGGCCGACCGCATGATCGGCGCGGAGGGCACCGGCTTCGCGACCGCGATGAAGACCCTGGACCACACCCGGATCACCATCGCCGCCCAGGCGCTCGGTGTCGCCCAGGGCGCCTTCGACTACGCCAAGGGCTACGTCAAGGAGCGCAAGCAGTTCGGCAAGGCGATCGCCGACTTCCAGGGCATCCAGTTCATGCTCGCCGACATGGCGATGAAGATCGAGGCGGCCCGCCAGCTCACCTACGCGGCCGCCGCCAAGTCGGAACGCGGCGACAGCGACCTGACCTTCCAGGGCGCCGCCGCGAAGTGCTTCGCCTCGGACGTGGCGATGGAGGTCACCACGGACGCGGTCCAGTTGCTGGGCGGTTACGGCTACACGCGCGACTACCCGGTCGAGCGGATGATGCGCGATGCCAAGATCACCCAGATCTACGAGGGCACCAACCAGGTCCAGCGGATCGTGATGGCGCGCAACCTGCCGTGACACCACGGCCGGTCACGGCTGCGCACGGAGGTTTCCGGGGCACCCTGCGGGGTGCCCCTTTTCCGTGGTGCGCGGCGGATCCCGTCCGTGGATCGGGGGCGTCGGCCGGACGCACGCCCCCTCGCCGTCAGCGGTCCAGCTCCTCCAGCGTCGCGTTCGACGGGCCCCGCCTGCCCTTCAGGCCCCGGGCCACGTCCTCGGCCGCACCCAGCACGCGCACCGCGTTCTGCCAGGTCAGCTTGGCCAGGTCGGACTTCGACCAGCCGCGGTCGAGCAGTTCGGCGATCAGGTTCGGATAGCCCGAGACATCGTTGAGGCCGTCCGGAGTGAAGGCCGTGCCGTCGTAGTCGCCGCCGATGCCCAGGTGGTCGACGCCCGCCGCCTCACGCATGTGGTCCAGATGGTCGGCGACCGTCCCGACCGTCGCGACGGGGCGGGGGTTGCGCTCCTCGAAGGCGCGGTGGACCTTCATCGCCTGCGGGGTCGTGTCGAGATGGTGGAAACCGTGCGTGCGCATGTTCTCGTCCGCGGCGGCCGTCCAGTCGACCGCCGCACGCAGCACGAACTTGGGGACGAACGTCACCATCGCCACGCCCCCGTTGGCGGGCAGGCGCTCGAGGACGTCGTCGGGGATGTTGCGCGGGTGGTCGCAGACCGCACGGGCGGAGGAGTGCGAGAAGATCACCGGGGCGTCCGTGGTGTCCAGCGCGTCCCGCATCGTCGTCGCCGCCACGTGCGAGAGGTCGACCAGCATCCCGAGGCGGTTCATCTCACGCACGACCTCGCGGCCGAAGGTGGTGAGGCCGCCGGCCGCCGGCCGGTCGGTCGCCGAGTCCGCCCACGCGACGTTGTCGTTGTGGGTGAGGGTCATGTACCGCACGCCGAGCTCGTACAGTCCGCGCAGGGTGCCGAGCGAGTTTGCGATCGAATGGCCGCCCTCCGCGCCCATCAGCGACGCTATGCGGCCCTCCGCGCGCGCCGCCTCCATGTCGGCGGCGGTCAGCGTCGGTCGCAGGTCCGCCGGATAACGCTCCGTCAGCTGCCGTACGCAGTCGATCTGTTCCAGCGTCGCGGGCACCGGGTCGGGCAGATCGCTGCGCACGTACACCGACCAGAACTGCGCCCCGACCCCGCCCTCGCGCAGCCGCGGCAGGTCGGTGTGCAGGTGCTCGTTCTGATGGTGGGCGATGTCGCGGGCGTCCAGGTCGTAACCGACCTGCTCGCGCAGCGCCCAGGGCAGGTCGTTGTGCCCGTCGACCACCGGGAACTCGCGCAGCAGGTTCCGGGCCGCCTCCAGGGAGGGCGAGGTCACCGGCGTCACTTCCCCGTGCCGAAGCCGAAGCCCGCCGTCGCGCCCTCGACCTTGGAGCGCAGCCGCTTGCCCTTCTCGGTGGCCTGGTCGTTGAGGTCCTGCTGGAAGTCGCGCATCTTCCCGAGCAGGTCCTCGTCGTGCGCGGCGAGAATACGGGCCGCGAGCAGCCCCGCGTTGCGGGCACCGCCCACCGAGACCGTCGCCACCGGAACACCGGCGGGCATCTGCACGATCGACAGCAGCGAGTCCATGCCGTCCAGGTACTTCAGCGGGACCGGGACGCCGATGACGGGCAGCGGGGTGACGGACGCGAGCATCCCGGGCAGGTGCGCGGCGCCTCCGGCGCCCGCGATGAGCACCTTCAGACCACGGTCCGCCGCGTGCTCACCGTAGGAGATCATCTCGCGGGGCATGCGGTGCGCGGAGACGACGTCGACCTCGTACGCGACCTCGAACTCGTCGAGGGCCTTTGCGGCGGCCTCCATGACGGGCCAGTCGGAGTCCGACCCCATGACGATGCCGACCAAGGGGAAGGGGC
>Ga0102590_1001134_pt1 | contig 43498 bp, 37 predicted proteins | sample AraplaMF_Col_mMF_FD_76859 | JGI IMG/M metagenome (GOLD analysis project Ga0102590, IMG submission 76859) | Arabidopsis root microbial communities from the University of North Carolina, USA - plate scrape MF_Col_mMF | ecosystem: Host-associated > Plants > Roots > Endosphere | place: USA... | reverse complement strand
GGTGAGCAACGGGAACTCCGGGGGCGGGCTCGACCTGCGCACCGCGCTACTGCTGTTCGCCGGTGGGATTGGAACGTACATCGCGTTCCTCCACCCCGCCTTCGGCGTCGCCCTCCTGGTGGGCATCGCCGTGATGACCGTCCTTCACATGCTGCTCAAGTAGCGGTGGGTGGCAAAGACGTCCCGCGTTGCGGCGCCGATGCAAACGAGAAAGATCGAGCTGGCCCCTCTCCGCGGGGGAGAGGGGCGCCATCTCGTCACTGTTACCGGCATGGCTGTGGGGGCCGAGCTGTCGGGGGGGACCCGGAGGTCGGCGAGCGACAAAAAAACTTGAGAACCAGCACAGCAACCGATCAGGAGCAGGTAGACCAGGAGCATGACAGAGCAGACCTTGAAAACTACGTTCCGGCGCCGGGCGGAACGCCGCGGCCTGCGCCTGTGGCACGTCTGGATCGTCCTGCCCTTGGCATTCGCCACCGCTGTAACGGTGGCCGCTACGGTGTTCTACACCGGGTGGGACCTGCTCGAGGCCCGCGGGCTCAAGCCCGAGCACCGCATCGACTCTCAGACGCTGTTCGACCTGGTGAAGCTGTCGTTCGGGGTGGTCGCCGGGGCCGGCGCCCTGGTCGCCCTCATCGTCGCGTACCGGCGCCAGCGCGTGGACGAGGACGGCGCGCTGCGCGAGGCCACTCGCCTGCACACCGAACGCTTCACCACCGCCGTCTCCCAGCTCGGCAACGACTCCGCCGCAGTACGCCTCGGAGGCGTGCACGCCCTGGCTGGCCTAGCCGACGACGCGCCCACCCGCGACTTGCGCCAGACCTGCATCGACGTCCTATGCGCCTACCTCCGCCTGCCCTACACCGCCGAGGCCGACCTGCCAGCGCGCGACCCGGAAGCCCGACACACCTACCTATCTCTGCGGGAAGTCCGACACACCGTCATCCGCCTTATCCGCGACCACCTCCGCCTCAACCCCCGGGACCCGCACTCCTGGCGAGGCCACCACTTTGACTTCACCGCCGTCATCTTCGACGGCGGAGACTTCTCCGAGGCGGTCTTCTCCGGCGGCACGGTCTCCTTCAATGGCGCAGTCTTCTCCGGCGGCACGGTCTCCTTCAGTGGCTCGGGATTCGTCGGCCGCAAGGTCGACTTCGGGAGCGCGCGGTTCTCCGGGGGCGCCGTCTCCTTCCGCCGCACGGTATTCTCCGGCGGCACCGTCTCCTTCCGCGACGCGGTCTTCTCTGAGAGCCCAGTCGACTTCGGTCGCGCGCAGTTCTCCGGCGGTACGGTCGACTTCGGCGGCGCGGGATTCGCCGGCCGCAAGGTCGACTTCGAGGGCGCACGGTTCTCCGGCAGCACGGTCGACTTCAGGGGCGCGCGGTTCTCCGGCAGCACGGTCTCGTTCGGAAACGCCGCGTTCTCCGGCGGCACCGTCGACTTGACTCAAGCCACCGGTACAGCGCCATCTGGCCTGCCTCTTCCGAACGGGTCGCCAGTGCCGACCGGACTGCTCCTGCCTTCAACGTGGACCAGCTGACACTGTTACCGGCATGACTGTGACGGCGGGAGCCCGGTCGCCGGGCCCGTCGGTGCGGTCGTCCGCTGACGGGCCCGGCGACCGGGCTCACCCCTCCGGCGGGGTGCCGGGCAGGAGGTAGGTCAGCACCCCAATGCCGAGGGCGGCTATGCCGAGGAAGGCGGCGCCGCCGGTGCCTACGGCTGCGCGCAGCGTGGCGCCGAGGACGAAGACGACGATCCCGCTCACCATGGCGACCACCGTGGCCACCAGCAGCACGACGGTAACGCCCATGATCTTGATGCTCAACGAGTTCCCTTCCGGGTTGGAAGGGGTGGCCGATGTCCGATGCCCTCGCGGCAGCCGAGCCCGACCACCCCTGGCGACGTGCGAACAGGTGTGATCAACACGAGCGCGGCCGACTCACACTCGAAAGGCGCTGGCTGCCTGCTGTCGTCGCTCCGCACGGACCTGTACGGCTGCCCTCGGACCCACAGGAAAACTCTTGGCGCAATCCCCTTCATATCGGCGGGGAACCGTCGTCAAGTCTACGTTCCGGGGCTGACATCCGGGGGGCTTCCCTGCGTACCCCGGTGTCGGCGGGGCCGTCGCCGCGTCTCGGCGGCGCTTCTCCTAGGGCTGCGGCGCCTGGCCGAACTCGGCGGCCGCCGCGCTGGTGGGCTCCGGGCCGTCCTTCTGGAGAACTCGCTGACCCTCCAGCCGTCGTGGGTCCAGCGGACGGTCACGGTCATCGTGAACCAGCTCGTCTTGAGGGGGATCTCCTGGGCGTCCTTGTCCGTCAGGCCGAAGAGGCCGGTGCACCACACGTCCACGGTGGCTTCCTCGGGGCGGTAGGCGCGTACGACGGTCCCGGCGGGCATGGTGCGGCTGACAAAGGTGGCCCCGGCCGGCGGCTGCCCTTCCTTGTCCAGTCCGATCTTCCGGTTGAACGCCGTGGTGTGCGTGCAGCCGCCCGGACTCGTACGGGGGCGAGTCACCACAACAAAGAGCCTCTACGAGGAGGGAAGGCCCGGGAGAGGTCTTGGCTCAGCTCAGGTTCCCGGTTTCGGCCAACTCCGCCAGCGCGTCCTCGGCGCGGCGCAGCACGATGCGGCCGTCACCGGCACTGTAGGCAAGGACTCGGGTGCCGGGGGCCAGGCCGGCCTCGACCAGGATGCCCATGGGGATCTCGGCTCGGCCGTTGTCGTCGATCTCCACTTCGGAGGGTTCGCGCAGCATGGAGCCAGTCTTCCACCAGGGCTGTGTCCTGTTCGACTGCCGGGCGGCCAGGAGCGGGGCCTGCATAGGTGCGTCAGGCCTGTCCCAAGGCCGCGCCACCCGCCGACGGATGTCGGGCTAGTGCCGCATCAGGCAACGTTTGCCCTGTTGTGATGTGACGCGCCGTCCGGATGCTGTGTTGGACGGCGCGTGGGCGTCATTCTGTCCGGGTGGCGGAACGAGTGCGTGTCCGAGAGATCGATGACGATGAGGGGCGGCGGCTGCTGCGGATCATCCGCAGAGGCACCGGCTCGGTGGTGACCTGGCGGCGGGCCCAGATGGTGCTGCTGTCCGCGCAGGGCATGCCGGTCGCGAAGATCGCCGAGGTGTCGTTCACCAGCGACGACCGAGTCCGGGACGTGATCCACAACTTCAACGCCGACGGCTTCGACTCCCTGTATCCGAAGTACTCCGGTGGTCGGCCGAAGACGTTCACGCTGCCGGAGCGCCGTGAGATCAAGAAGATCGCGAAGTCCAAGCCGACCGAGCACGACCTGCCGTTCTCGACATGGAGCCTGTCCAAGCTGGCGGACTTCCTGGTCGCCGAGGGGGTGGTCGACGACATCAGCCACGAGGGCCTGCGCATCCTGCTCCGCGAGGAAGGAGTCTCCTTTCAACGCCTGAAGACCTGGAAGACCTCCCGCGATCCGGACTACGCGGCCAAGAAGGCGCGGGTCGAGCACCTGTATGCGATCGCCGACGGCGAGGTCATACCCGAGGCCGGCGAGCCCGAAGTCATCTTCTGCATGGACGAGTTCGGGCCGCTCAACCTGATGCCCCACCCGGGCCGGCAGTGGGCCGAGCACGGTGGCAAACACAAGGACCCAGATCGCGAACCGCGCCGACGGCGGCGAGCGACCTACAACCGCTACGGCGGGGTGCGGCACCTGTTCGCCGCTCTGGACCTGTCCAAGGACAAGCTCTACGGCCACATCAAACCGGTCAAGCGGCGCACCCAGTTCCTGGAGTTCTGCCGCTACCTGCGCAGCCTCTACCCCGCCGACGTCAGGATCGCGATCGTGGCCGACAACTTCTCCCCGCACCTGACCACGAAAAGGTGTCAACGGGTCGGCATCTGGGCCACGGCGAACAACGTCGAGATCGCCTACACACCGACCAACAGCTCCTGGCTCAACCGCATCGAGGCCCAGTTCACAGCCCTGCGCTACTTCACCCTGGACGGCACGGACCACGCCGACCACAAGGAACAGGGCAGCATGATCCGCCGCTACATCATCTGGCGAAACCGCCACGCCGACGACCAGCACCTACAAGCCGTCGTCGACAGGGCAAACGTTGCTTGATGCGGCACTAGTGACCGCTCATGCCTCCGGAGTCACGAATCGCCTGTGGACAGACTTTGAAGTCCACAGGAACTCAGTGGGACAGGTTTCCTCCAGGGTTTGCTTCCTCGCCGCAACTTGTTTGAACAAGTTGACCAGCGTGGTCGCTGTCGACCTCACGGCCCGCACTCGCGGCCGACATCCACGGCCCACGGGCTCCCCCGAGACAGGCTCCTTCATGAATGCCATTGACCGCAGACGATTTATGCAGCTTGCGGGCGGCACTGCCGCACTGTCCGCTCTTTCCACCAGCATCGCTCGGGCCGCCGAGATCCCCGCGCATCGCAGGACGGGCAGCATCAAGGACGTCGAGCACATCGTCGTCCTGATGCAGGAGAATCGTTCCTTCGACCACTACCTCGGCACGCTGCGCGGCGTACGGGGTTTCCGGGACCCACACCCCGTGACGCTTCCGAGCGGCAAGCCAGTCTGGTACCAGTCGGACGGCACCAAGGAGATCCTGCCCTTCCACCCGAACACCGAGAACCTTGGTCTGACATTCCTGGAGGACCTACCGCACGGCTGGAACGACACCCAGGCCGCCTTCAACGAGGGAAAGTACGACAAGTGGATCCCGGCGAAGTCCGCCACAACGATGGCGCACCTTACGCGTGAGGACATCCCGTTCCACTATGCGCTCGCCGACGCTTTCACCGTCTGCGACGCGTACCACTGCTCGTTCATGGGTTCCACCGACCCGAACCGCTACTACATGTGGACGGGTTACACCGGCAACGACGGCAAGGGCGGCGGCCCGGTCCTCGGCAACGACGAGGCGGGTTACGGCTGGACCACCTACCCCGAGCGCCTGGAGAAGGCGGGGGTCTCCTGGAAGATCTACCAGGACGTCGGCGACGGCCTGGACGCGGCCGGCGGCTGGGGCTGGATCGAGGACGCCTACCGGGGCAACTACGGCGACAACTCACTGCTGTACTTCAACCAGTACCGCAACGCCAAGCCGGGCGACCCGCTGTACGACAAGGCCCGTACAGGCACCGACGCCCGCAAGGGCGAGGGCTTCTTCGACCGGCTCAAGGCGGACGTCAAGGGCGGCAAGCTGCCCCAGATCTCCTGGGTCGTCGCCCCCGAGGCCTTCACCGAGCACCCCAACTGGCCCGCGAACTACGGCGCCTGGTACGTCTCCCAGGTCCTCGACGCGCTCACCTCCGACCCGCAGGTGTGGGCCAAGACGGCCCTGTTCATCACGTACGACGAGAACGACGGCTTCTTCGACCACCTGGTCCCGCCGTTCCCGCCGGCCTCCGCCGCGCAGGGCAAGTCCACGGTCGACGCCGGCCCGGACGTCCTCGCGGGCGACGCCTCCCATGTCGCCGGTCCCTACGGACTCGGCCAGCGCGTGCCGATGCTTGTCGTCTCGCCGTGGAGCAAGGGCGGTTACGTCTGCTCCGAGACGTTCGACCACACGTCCGTGATCCGGTTCATGGAGAGCCGTTTCGGCGTCCACGAGCCGAACATCTCGCCCTGGCGGCGTGCCGTCTGCGGTGACCTGACCTCGGCGTTCGACTTCTCGCGCAGCGACACCAAGCCGGTGTCGCTGCCGGCCACGGACGGCTACGAGCCGCCGGACCGCGACCGTCACCCCGACTTCGTGCCCACCCCGCCCGCCGACTCGGTCCTGCCCAAGCAGGAACGCGGACTGCGGCCCGCCCGCCCGCTCGGGTACGCACCCGTCGTGACGGGATCCGCGGACCCCGCCGCCGGAAAGTTCACGCTGACGTTCGCCTCCGGTGCGCACGCGGGTGCCGCGTTCCTCGTCACCTCCGGCAACCGCACCGACGGCCCCTGGACCTACACCACGGCAGCCGGCAAGACGCTGTCGGACACGTGGAACTCCGCGTACTCCGGAGGGTCCTACGACCTGACCGTGCACGGGCCGAACGGCTTCCTGCGCGTCTTCAAGGGCCCCGGCAAGCAGGCGGGTCCCGAGGTCGGCGCGCGGTACATCGGCGACGACATCGAGCTGACCCTTGTGAACAAGGGCTCCCGCACGGTGAAGCTGAAGGTCGGCGACGGTTACGGCGGGAAGGCGAAGACGTTCACGGTGCGCGCCCACGACACCGTGAAGTACACCGTCTCCCTGAAGGCGAGCCGGCGCTGGTACGACCTGACCGTCACGTCCGACGCCGACCCGTCCTTCCTGCGCCGTCTCGCCGGCCACGTCGAGAACGGACAGCCGGGCGTGAGCGATCCCGCGATCGCCGCGAAGTAGACATGGGACCGACGCCGTACGCGCCATGGATCCGGTGTTGCGGGGGGCTCGCCGGTCACCGGTGTGCTCGGGGTACTGTGCCCCGGTGACCACGCAATCGAACACTCCTGCGGGCTGGTACCCGGACCCGCACGGCGCGCCCCGTACCCTGCGGTACTGGGACGGCGCCCAGTGGACCCAGCACACCCAGGCCGAGGGCCAGGGCCAGGTGCCGCAGCAGGCGTACGCGCAGCAGCAGGCCGCGGCGCCGGACCCGCGCGTACAGCGTCAGGTGCAGCAGCAGGCCGGAGTCGCCGCGAGCGGCTCCGGCGGCGGCACGCTGTTCACCGAACCGGTGCTGGTCGTGAACCAGAAGGCCAAACTGATCGAGCTGACGAACGAGTACAGCGTCTTCGACCAGAACGGCAACCAGATCGGCTCGGTCACCGAGATCGGGCAGAGCGTGCTGAAGAAGGCCCTGCGCTTCGTCTCCAGTGTGGATCAGTTCCTGACCCACAAGCTGGAGATCCGGGACGCCCACGGGCAGCCGCAGCTGGTGCTGATCCGGCCCGCGAAGTTCCTGAAGTCCCGGGTGGTCGTGGAGCGTCCGGACGGACAGCCCGTCGGTGAGATCGTCCAGCAGAACATGATCGGAAAGATCAATTTCGCGATGATCGCGAACGGCCGGCAGGTCGGCGCGATCAAGGCGGAGAACTGGCGCGCCTGGAACTTCGCGATCGTCGACCACGCGGAGAACGAGGTCGCGCGGATCACGAAGACCTGGGAGGGCCTGGCGAAGACGATGTTCACGACCGCGGACAACTACGTCCTGCAGATCCACTACCAGCTGCCCGAGCCGTTGCTGAGCCTGGTCGTGGCCACTGCGCTCACCGTGGACACGGCGCTGAAGCAGGACTCCCGCGGGTTCGGCTGAGTCTCCCGGACCGCGGCGGACTATCACGGCGGCCGGAGCGTGCACACACGCTCCGGCCGCCGTTCGTCTACATCGCCGGCAGGTGCTCCGGCGGCGTGGGCGCCGGCTGCTTCGGCACCAGGGGGCCTTCGTAGGGGGGCGCCAGGGAATCAAGGGCGAGCACCGCCGCCACCGGATGGTCCTCGTCCGCGGGCGCCACGACGGGCTCGGGCGCCGACCGCGACAGCGCCACCACACCCCACGAGGCGAGCGCAGCGCCGGCCAGTGCGAGGAGTATGCCCGCCACCCCGCCCTGGAGGCGTTCGCCCAGCAGGGAGAGGCCGATCACCGCCGCGGCCACGGGGTTGGCGAGGGTCACCAGGGCGAGCGGTCCACCGAGACCGCCCCGGTACGCCGTCTGCGACAGCAGCAGACCGCCCGTCGCGAACGCGGCCACCAGCAGTGCGACCACGACGACCTGCGGGCTGAGCAGCGATCCCGAACGGTCCGTCGCCGCCACCGTCACCGTCTGGGTGAGGGCCGAGGCGACGCCGGAGGCGAAGCCCGACGCGGTCGCGTGCCGAAGCCCGGTACGGGAGCCGGCGGCTGTCCCGCCGACGGGGCGGAGCCGGGAGCCGGGCAGGGTCAGCAGGCCGATCAGAGCGGCGGTGGTGCCCGCCACGGCCAGTGCCTCCGGCGGGCTCAGTATGTCGTCGGGTGCGGGTCCGGACGCCGTCACCAGCAGCGCCGCGAGACCGATCAGAGTCAGCGCGGTGCCCCGCCACTCGACCGTGCTGACCCTGCGGCCCGCGACCCGCGCGCCCAGCGGCACCGCCGCCACCAGCGTCAGCGCGCCCAGCGGCTGGACCAGCGTCAGCGGACCGAACTTGAGGGCGGCGACGTGCAGAAGCGCGGCGGAGGCGTTCAGCACGACCGACCACCACCAGGCGGGGTGCCGCAACAGCCGCAGCACACCGGCGCCGGAGGTGCGGGCCGCGAGCCGCTCCTGGGCGACGGCTGCGGCCGCGTACGCGACGGCGGAGAACAGGGACAGGACGACGGCGAGGACCGTGGCGTTCATCGGCCGGCTCCGACCAGGCCGGGGCCGTCGGCCCTCGTGGGCCCGACCCGTCGCGGCGCCGGCACCGGACGCGGCACAGCTCCGGTCGTTCCCCGCGAGGTCGGCGACGGGGCGTGGACCATGTTCAGCGCGATGCAGAGCAGCACGGCGGCGACGACGGCGTCCAGCCAGTAGTGGTTGGCCGTGCCGACGATCACGACCAGGGTCAGCAGCGGATGCAGCAGCCACAGCCACCGCCAGCGGGACCGGGTCGCCGCGATCAGCCCGATCGCGACCATCAGCGCCCAGCCGAAGTGCAGTGAGGGCATGGCGGCGAACTGGTTGGCCATCGAGTCGGCCGCCGGCTTCGCCCCGTACACGGTCGGCCCGTACGCCTGACCGGTGTCCACCAGATGGGCCACGTCGAGCATCCGCGGAGGGGCGAGCGGAAACGTGAGGTGCAGTGCCAGCGCCGCCCCGGTCAGCAGGGCGAGGATGCGGCGGGCCCACAGGTAGTGCTCGGGGCGCCGCAGATAGAGCCAGGCCAGGAAGATCACGGTGGCCGTGAAGTGGACGGCGACGTAATAGGTGTTCGCGGCACGGACGAGGGTGTCTCCGTGCAGCAGCACGGACTGCACGTCGCTCTCGCCCGGCAGATGGAGGGAGCGCTCCCAGTGCCAGACCCGGTGCGCGTTGTGGAAGGCCTCGGCCGTGTGGCCGTTGGCCAACTGACGGCCGAACTTGTAGACGAGGAAGAGCCCTGCGACCAGCAGGAGCTCGCGGATGAGGGGAGGCCGCCGTATTGCGGCGGCTCCGTCTCTTTCAGGCTCGGTACGGGAATGCATCCCCCGGCCCCTTTGCTGACGGTACGTGCGTGGGGTGGTGCGTGGTGAGCCCAGGAAAGGGTCCACTCGACAGACGAGTGGGTCCTGTCCAAGGCTCATCGATACGCCAGTGTACCGATACGCTCCCGTACCGGTACACTGGCGTATCGATATACTGGTGTGAAGCGGCCCACGGGCCGGGGCCACGACCGAGGAGCCACGTCATGACGTCGCAGGCAGCGGATGCACCGGACACGGTTGCCGCCTCGCGCCGTTCCAAGATCACGCCCGAACGGGAGCGGGAGTTCTTCGACGCCGTTCTCGAGCAGATCCGCAGCTGCGGCTACGAGGCCGTCACCATGGAGGGTGTGGCCGCAAGCACCCGGTGCAGCAAGTCGACGCTGTACCGGCAGTGGAAGACGAAGCCCCAGTTCGTGGCGGCCGCCCTCAGAGCCACCCGCTGCGTGCGGATCTCGGGCATCGACACCGGCTCCTTCGCCGGGGACCTGCGTGCCGCGGCGCAGGCCGCCGCGGAGTGGTCGCGTCGCGACAGCGCGCTGTTCCAGGCCCTCGGTCCCGCCGTCATGCAGGACCGGGAACTCGCCCAGGCGCTGCGGGAGACCCTTGTGGAGCCCGAGATCAGGGCGCTGCAGGAGATCGTCCGCCGCGGTGTGGAACGCGGGGAGGTGCCGGCCGACCATCCGGCACTGGAGTACATCCCCGCGCAGTTGCTGGGCCTGCTGCGACTGCGCCCGATCCTCGAGGGGCGGCACGCGGATGAGGAATATCTCACACGCTTCGTGGACGCGGTGATGCTCCCGGGGCTCGGACTCACCTGAGACGCAGGTCGTCGTCCGCGGGATGACCGGACGACGGCCTGTTCGCGCCGCACCGTGGGGACGGGGGCGGCGCACCACCCCGGCCGGGCGGGGTTCCCCTTGAGCGGAGGGGAACCCCACCCGGCCGCTCGGTATCCGGCCGGGCGGGGAGGCCGAAGCGGCTCAGGCGTTCTGCCCGCTGCCGCCCAGCGAGGCGGACTTGATGCCCTTGGTGATCTGGTCGAGAACGGAGGGCGCGGGAGCGTTCGCCCCCACGTCTATGCCGAAACGGACGACGACCAGGTGCTTTGTGCCGGCCGGCGACGGGAAGACCAGGGACTCGACATAGCCGTCCGCACCGTCCTTCGTGATCGCCTTCCAGCGGACCATGTAGCCCTGCTGACCGGCCACGGTCACCGCCTTGGAGGCCAGCACCTGGTGCGAGGTGATCCCGCCGTAGGAGTTGCCGCCGTAGGACTCCTCGGCGTTCTTGGCGATGTCCTGCTTCGCCGCCGCCTCCGCGGTGGCGGCCGCCAGCCCCTGCGCGTCGGCGGAAGCCGAGTACGCCCCTCCGGTGCTGCACGTCTTCGACGGGTCGCCGGGGCACTTGTACTCGCCCTTGGACTGGACGGTCGCCCCTCCGTCGATCATCCCGCCGCTCCAGCCGTCCGGCACGGGGATGCTGATGCCGTTGAACGGGTCGAGGGCGTATCCGTCCTCGGTCTGCGGCCCGCCGGGCTCGCCGGGTGCGGGCGTCTGCCCGTCGGAGCCCCCGGAACCGCCCGGACCGCCGGATCCGCCCGAACCACCGGATCCGCCCTGGTCCCCGAAGGGACCTCCCTGGCCGCCGAAGGGGCCGCCCCGGTCGCCCTGACCGCCCGGGGCCTCGGAGCGCGCCGTGTTGCCGCTGCCGCCGTCGTCCGCGGTGAGCGCGTACACGCCGCCGCCGACTCCCGCGAGGACCAGGATCGCCGCCGCGACGGCCACCGCGGTGCGCCCACGGCGCCGTGCGGGCGAGGGTGCCGCGCCCGGATACGGGCCGGCGCCGAACGGGGCGCCCGGCTGGGCGACGACCGTCGGCGGACCCCACGCGGCGGACGGCTCCGCGAGGCGGGTCCGGTCCGTCCATGCCGATCCGTCCCACCAGCGCTCGGTGGCGGGCGCGTCACTTGTCTGCCCCGGGTCGGGGTACCACCCGGGAGGAGTCACCTGCGTCATGGACCCACCGTATGAGGCATGCGTGAAAGACGGATGAGAGCGTCCCCCGTACGCCGGGAAACCGGCGCGCCGCCGGACTGCGGCACGAGCGCGCCCTCCGCACCCGGAACGCCGGCCCACCGTGATCGAGTGCCGTCGCGCCGTTCGTCCCTCCACCCGGTCGCCGGCGTGCCGGAGGCACTGGTTCCGGACGCCCGAGGGGGAACACGAGTGCGAAGAGGGCTGACGCCATCTCGTGTCCGCAGCCCTGCCGGGTGCGGGGCCGGGCCCCGATCACGTCGGCCGACCGGTCGCGGACGCCGATCCCGCCCTCCGCGCCCGAGTTGCCCAACTCCCCGGTGACCAGGCCGGTTCGGGAGTGTCCCGCCGGTGTCGTACGAGTGGCCGGGTCGTGGGCGAAGGCGATCGTGCACGGGCCTTTCGGATGCCGTGACCCCGTGGGAAAGTTTGCTTCATTTCCAACGGGCTTTACTGTCGATAACTTTCATCGGACCTGGTCGGCGGCCATCGGCGTCGCCCCCGGACACCCCGCGTCACCCGTCACGGCAACAGGTGTCACGACCTGGCTCCGTCGGGGCCCGCGGGAGACTAGGCTCGATGCCTGTACGTCGTTTGGGCGATCTGGGGAGGTACCGGGATGACGGAGGCAGGGCCCGGCGGGGCCGCCTCGGCTTCCCTGTGGGAACGCGACGCGGAACTCGCCGTCGTCACCGATGCGATCGACGCCCTGCGCGACGATGCCTCGCCGACGGAGATGGGGAGCCTGCTGATGTTCGGCGGGGAGGCCGGCATCGGCAAGACCGCGCTCCTCGCCGAGACACGCCGCATCGCCGAACGCCGCGGGTGCACAGTGTGGTCGGCGCGCGGCGGCGAGACCGTCACGTCCGTTCCGTTCAATGTCGTACGGCAGTTGCTGCAGCCCGCGCTCGTCTCACTGATGCCGGAGGAGGCGCGCGAGTACCTGGGCGACTGGTACGAGGTCGCCGGCCCCGCCCTCGGGATAACCGACCCCGGTGAGCGCCAGGCCGACCCGCAGGGTGTGTGCGACGGACTGGTCGCGGCCGTCTCCCGGCTCGCCAAGCGGGAATGGCCGCTGGTCCTGCTCATCGACGACGCGCACTGGGCCGACCAGGAGACCCTCCACTGGCTCGCGGCCTTCTGCGAGCGCCTCGACGAACTGCGTGTCCTCGTCGTCGTCGCCCGCCGCCCCGGTGAGGTCTCCGGCGAGAGCGAACGCCATCTGGAGACGATCGCCGCGGCCGCCCGCCTCCCGCTCACCACGCTGACGGCGCTCACCCCCGATGCCGCCGCGGGACTCACCCGTGCCACCGTCGGCGCACACGCCGACGCCCCGTTCTGCCGTGAGGTGTGGGCCGTGACCGGGGGCAACCCCTACGAGACGGTCGAACTCCTCGCCAAGGTGCAGGACAGCCAGCTGGAACCGGTCGAGTCGTCCGCCGCCGAACTGCGCGGCCTGAACCGATCGGCCCGCGGCCATGGCCTGGTGGCCCGGCTGGAGGGCCTCGGCATCGAGGCCACCCGGTTCGCCTGGGCCGCGGCCATCCTCGGCACCGGCATCACCGTGGACCTGGTGGCCCGCCTCGCGACGATGCGTCCCGCGGAGGCGGTGCGCTGCGCCGAACTCCTGAGCGCGGCCCGCATCCTCACCGAGCCGGACGCGGCCAACCGCCAGGCGGACGGCGGCGAGCTGGAGTTCGTGCACCCGCTGATCGCCAGCGCCGTGTACCGGTCGATCCCCGACGGACTGCGCACCGCGATGCACGGCATCGCCGCACAGGTCGTCACCGACTCGGGACTCGGCGCGGCGGCCGCCTCCCGCCACCTCCTCGAGGTCCATCCGGACGACGACGAGGAACTCGTCGAGCAGATGCGTGAGGCCGCGCGCGAGCACCTCGCGGTCGGCGCGCCCGAGGCCGCCCGCCGCTGCCTCGAGCGGGCCCTGCTGGAGCCTCCGCTGCCGGAGGTCCACCCCCATGTGCTCTACGAACTGGGCTGCGCCACTCTGCTGACCTCGCCCTCCACCACCATCGAGTACCTCCAGGCGGCACTCGCCATGCCGGGCCTGGAGGGCGAAGACCGGGTGAGCGCCGTCTACCGGCTGTCCCAGGCACTGCTGCACAACGACCAGCTGGACGAGGCCATTCGCACCGTCGACGAGGAGGCCGCCCGGCTCGAGCCCGGCCCCGCGCGCATGCGTCTGCAGGCGGTGCACTACATGTGGGAGGGCATCCACGCGGCGGAGGAGGACTCCCCGGCCCGCTCCCGGGAACTGGCCGAACTCGCCGCCACCTGCACCGGGCGGGACAACTCCGAGCGCGCCCTGCTCATCCTGCGCGGCTTCGACGCGATGACCCACGGCGAGAGCGCCGAGGAGGTCGTGGAGCTGTGCGACCGCGCCCTCGTCAACGGCCGGCTGGCCCCCGGACTCGGCTGGACCGACAGCGCATGGGGCATCGAACTGCTCCTGATGCTGGGCAGCGCCTACGCCTACACGGACCGCCTCGACCGCGCCGAGAGCCTGTTCACCGAGGCCCTGCGCGCCTATGAGACGGCCGGCTGGAGCGGCGGTCATCTCTCCCTGGCCCATGCCTATGTCGGGCTCGCCCATCGCAGGCGGGGCCGTCTGAGGGACGCGGAGGCGTCCCTGCGCGAGTCACTGCGCCTCGCCGAGCGCGTCGGCCGCGGACTGCCCCTGTACTGGTCGTCGACCTGTGGACTCGTCGACACGCTGCTCGCCCGCGGACATGTGGAAGAGGCCTGGTCGATCGCGGAGCGCTACGGCTTCGCCCCGCCCTACCCGTCCACGATCGTGCTGCCCGACACCCGTTCCGTGCGCGGCCGGCTGCTGATCGCCGTGGGCCGGACCAAGGAGGGCGTCAACGAGCTGGAGGCCGCCGAGAAGGCCTGCGCCGGACGTGGCCGCAATCCGGTGCTGGCCCCCTGGGCGGGTGACCTCGCACGCGCGCTGGTCTCCGACGACCCGCGTCGCGCGGCCGAACTGGCCGCGACGGCACGGCAGCAGGCGGAGCTCCTCGGCACCGACACGGCGATCGGCGAGGCCCTCCGGGTCGCCGCCGCCCTGGAGACGGGCCAGCGCTCGGTGGCGCTGCACGCCCAGGCGGTGACCTACCTGGAGTCCTCGCCCTGCGCCTACGAGCACGCGGCCGCCCGGGTCGAGTACGGGATCGCCGCGAAATCGGTGGCCGAGCTCAACCGCGGACTGACACTGGCGCGGTCGTGCGGCGCCGACGGGCTGGCGGCGCGGGCGCAGGAGGTGCTGGACCACGGCAGGGGGCTGCGCTGACCGCCCGTCACATCGCCAGCAGCTGACCGGTCACCGTCTCCAGACGCTTCCGTGTCTCCCCGTCGTACGCCCGCTCGTGCGCCCGTGCCGGACGGGTGCCGTCGAAGTAGCCGCCGGTGCCCGCGTCCTGGGTCGCCAGGGCCAGCACCCCGGGCGCGCCGTCGGCAACGCTGTTCCAGGGGGTGATGCCGCCCTCACGGACCATCGCGGTGTCCATGTAGGTCGCCGGGTGCAGGACGTTGACCGAGACACCGCTGCCGCGCAGTTCCTCGGCCAGTGTGAAGGTGTACGCGGCCAGGGCGAACTTGCTGCGGCAGTACGCCGAGACGCCGCTGTAGCCGCGAGTCAGCTCCGGGTCGTCGAAGTCCAGCGGCTCCTGGCCCGCGGAGCCCACGTTGACGATCCGGGCGGGGGCGTTCGCCCGCAGAACGGGCAGCAGTGCACGGGTGAGTACGACGGGTGCCAGGTAGTTGACGGCGAGCCGCAGTTCGTGACCGTCCGCACTGATCTCCCGATCCGAGCCGCGCGGACCGCCGCCCAGACCCGCGTTGTTGATCAGGACGTCGAGGCGGGGCTGTGCCGCGCTCACCTCCGCGCCGAGGCGCCGCACCTCGGCGAGCGAGGCCAGGTCCGCGACGAAGCCCTGCGCCTCGCCCTCGGTGCGCAGCTCCTCGACGAGCCGTTCGGTGCGGGCCGCGTCCCTTCCATGGGCGAGGACCAGGTGTCCCGAGCGGACCGATTCGAAGGCGACATAGCGGCCGAGACCTGAGGCGGCACCGGTGATCAGAACAGTGGACATGCCTTCAGCCTAGGCACCGTCCCGCGGTGGTCGAGTGGCACTGCTGAGGCTACGACCGGCAGGGTCACCCTTCGGGCGAGTCCTCCTCCGCCAGCACCCGCTGCGCCACCGCGAACGCGGAGTTCGCGGCCGGAACGCCACAGTAGACGGCGGTCTGCAGCAGTACCGCGCCGATCTCCTGCGGTGTCAGCCCGTTGCGCCGGGCCGCCGTGACATGCATGGCCAGCTCGTCGAGGTGCCCGTGGGCGACGAGCGCGGTCAGCGTGATCATGCTGCGTTCCCGGCGCGAGAGCGTGGGGTCCGTCCAGATCTCGCCCCAGGCGTAGCGCGAGATGAAGTCCTGGAACCGGGCGGTGAAGGGCGTCTGACGCGTCTGCGCCCGGTCCACATGGGCGTCGCCGAGGACCTCACGGCGCACCTGCATGCCGTATCCGGAGGCTCCCGAGAAGTGCGCACGCAGCGCCGTCAGGACGGCCTTCGGGCACTGCGCGGGCGCCAGGTGCGAGGCTCCGGGAATCTCGACGAGCGCGGCGCCGGGCACCGCGTCCGCGATCTCCCGGAGATGGGCCGGTGGAGTCGCGGGGTCCTTCCGGCCCGCGATCAGCAGCGTCGGCGCGGTGATCGACGCCAGCCCGTCACGGATGTCGAAGGCGGCCAGTGCGTCGCAGCAGGCGGCATATGCGGCCGGGTCGGCGTCGTGGTGGTCCTGCACGAGCCGCGGCACGGTGAACCCGTCCGTGAACCAGCGGGCTTCGGCGGTCGCCGCGACGGGGGCCAGGCCCTCCCTGCGCACCAGGGCGGCCCGCTCCTCCCACGGCCGCGCGCCGTTGAAGTGCGCGGACGAACAGAGGACGGCCAGCGAGGAGATCCGTTCGGGGTGGTGCACGGCCAGATGCAGTCCCACCGCACCCCCCAGTGACACTCCGGCGTAGGCGAAGCGCTCCACGTCCAGGGCGTCCGCCAGCGCCAGCACCAGCCCCGCGAGATCGGCGACCGTCGCTCCGGGACCGATGAGGCCCGGCGCCGAACCGCCGTGGCCGGGCAGATCCCAGCGGATCACCCGGTGGTCGCCGGACAGTTCGGGCGCGACCCTGTCCCACAGGGCGTAGGAGGTGCCGAGTGACGAACCGAGGAACAGCGGGGGAGCGGTGGGGGCGCCCTCGGCACGATGGTGCGGCAGCATGTCGGTCACGAACGCTCCAGTGCACGGTCGGTGAGGGATCCGGCGGAGCCGGTGTACTGGGCCGGGTCGGTGGGACCCTCGAGGTCGATGTCCTTCAACTCGGCTTCCTCGGACAGTAGTTCGGCGAGGCTTCGGTTTTCCGTCCGGGTGCGCCGGGCGACCTCGTCGAGCAGCTCCCTGGCACGGGCGCGGCCCAGCAGCGGGGTCAGCTCGGCCGCCAGCCGTTCCGAGACGATCAACCCGTGGGTGAGGAACAGATGCCGGCGCATGGACTCCTCGTCCACCTGCAGACCATCGGCCAGTTCGGCCCCGTCGCGGGCGGCGCCGCCGACCAGCCGCAGCAGATCGCGCAGCGGCTCCCACTCGGCGTGCCAGGCCCCGGCGGGACGTTCGTCCTCGGCGGCCAGCGATCCGTACAGCGTTGCGGCCAGTTGCGGCGCCCGTCGGGCCGCGGCCGTGATCAGCGTCGCCCGCACGGGGTTCGCCTTGTGCGGCATCGCGGAGGATCCGCCGCCCGCGGCCTCGCCCACCTCGGCGATCTCGGTGCGGCCGAGGGTCAGGACGTCCGCGGCGAGCTTGCCGAGAGCCCCGGCCGTGAAGGCGAGTCCGCCCGCGAGATCGGCGATCGGAGTACGCAGACTGTGCCAGGGCAGTACCGGGTCGGCGAGCCGGAGTTCTTCTGCGTACGCGGCCGTGAGCGCCCGTGGGTCGTCCGCGCCGTACGCGGTGAACGCGGCCAGGGTGCCGGCCGCACCGCCGAGTTGGGCGGGCAGACCGTCCCGGACGGTGCGCACGCGGTCCCGGGCGTCCAGCACCAGCGACCGCCAGCCCGCCGCCTTCAGGCCGAACGTCGTCGGCACGGCGTGCTGGGTGAGCGTGCGCCCGGGCATGACCGTGCCCCGGTGGCGCGCGGCGAGGCGGGCCAGCGCCGTCTGGATGCGCTCGAGATCGGCCAGGACCGGGTCGAGCGTGCGCACGGCGACCAGCATCGTCGCCGTGTCCAGGATGTCCTGGCTGGTCGCTCCCCGGTGCACGTACGGCCCGTGCTCCGCGCCCACCGCCTCGGTCAGATCCGCGACCAGGGGGATGACCGGGTTCCCACCGGCCCGGGCGCGCCGGGCGATGGAGCGCACGTCGAAACGGTTCGTACGGGCCGTCTCGGCCACCGCGGCGGCCGCCGCGCTGGGAGCCAGGCCCAACGAGGCCAGGGTCCTGGTCAGCGCGACCTCCGCGTCGAGCATGGCCCGCAGCCAGGCCGAGTCGCTCGTCGTGTCCGCGGCGGGGGCGCCGACCCACCCGGGGGCGAGCAGGCCGGTGTCGGAGGGGTCGGATGTCACTGGAACTCCAGGAAGACCGTCTCGCCTTCGCCTTGAAGGCGGATGTCGAAACGGTACGTGCCGTTGCCCTCGGCCACGGCGATCAGCGTGTCGCGGCGCTTGCCGTCGAGCCGGGACAGCAGGGGGTCCGCGGCGAGCGCCGCCTCGTCGTCCGGCAGGTGTATCCGGGTGAACAGGTGTGTGAGCAGGCCGCGCGCGAACACGCACACACTGATGTAGGGGGCGCTGCGACCGCGTGCGCCGGGGCGCAGCGTACGGGCGTACCAGTGGCCGTTCGCATCGGTCTGGATCCGGCCCCAGCCGGTGAACTCCACGCCGTTGCGGCCCAGATGGCCACCGGTCGCCGCATCGCGCCGCATCGAGCCGTCGACGGTGGGGAGCCTGCCCTCGGGATCGGGCCCCCACAGTTCCACCAGGGCGTCCGGCAGAGGGCTGCCCTCGCCGTCGAGGACGTATCCCTGGATCGTGATGGTGTCGGGCCGGCCGGGCGGGGCGATCTCACCGCCGCCCGGGAACGGCAGCGCATATCCGTAGAAGGGGCCGACCGTGTGCGAGGGGGTGGGCAGCACGTTCTCCGGACTGCTTGTGTCGATCTTCGTCATGGCGGGTCAGCGTCCTTCCTCGATCCAGGTGGCGTTCGGGCCGTCGAGCACGATGTCCCAGTGGTAACCGAGTGAGGACTCCGGCACCGAGAGGCTGTGGTCGTACGTCGCGATCAGCCGCTGCCGGGCGGCGTCGTCGGTCACGGACTGCAGGATCGGGTCGTACGGGAAGAGCGGGTCGTTCGGGAAGTACATCTGCGTCACGAGCCGCTGGGCGAAGGCGCTCCCGAAGAGCGAGAAGTGGATGTGCGCCGGGCGCCAGGCGTTCACATGGTTGCGCCAGGGGTAGGGCCCGGGCTGGATGGTGGTGAAGCGGTAGAAGCCGCTGTCGTCGGTGAGCGTACGGCCCACGCCGGTGAAGTTGGGGTCCAGCGGGGCGTCGTGCTGCTCGCGCCGGTGCGCATAGCGGCCTGCGGAGTTGGCCTGCCAGATCTCGACGAGCTGGCCGCGAACCGGGTGTCCGGCGCGGTCGAGCAGCCGCCCGGAGACGGTGATCCGCTCGCCCAGGGGCTCGCCGCGGTGATGCCGGGTGAGGTCGTTGTCGATCTCGGTGATGTCGCGCTCGCCGAAGGCCGGGGAGGACAGCTCCACCATCTCGGGGTCCTGGCCGACGTCGATCGTGATCGGCTGCTGCCGGGGGTGGCGCAGCACGGAGGAGCGGTACGGGGCGTAGTCGCGGCGCGGATGGTGCTCGACGGGCGCGCCCTCGGCCACCCGCTTCTCGTAGGCGGCGTGTTCGGCCGCGATCTCGACGTCGATGTCGTGCTGAGTGAGAGCCATGCGGGGTCCTAGCGTTCGGGGGCGGGGGTGCGGCCCCGGACCACACCGATGCACGGGGAGGCGATGCCGTCGTCGCGGCGGGCGGACCGGCGGGCGGCGGTGCGCCTGCGCCCGCCGGTGGTGTCGCCGTCGCCCTTCACGCGCGTTCCTTCGCCACAGCCACTTCGGCGCCGGTCTTGGCGTTGATCTCGTCGATGCCGACGCCGGGTGCGGTTTCGGTGAGGAGGAGTCCGTCGGGGGTGATGTCGAGGACGGCGAGGTCGGTGATGATGCGGTTCACGCACCGTTTGCCGGTCAGGGGGAGGGAGCACTGGTCGAGGATTTTCGGTGTGCCGTCCTTGGCGGTGTGGGTCATGACGACGATGACGGTGCGGGCTCCGTGGACGAGGTCCATCGCTCCGCCGATTCCGGTGACGAGTTTTCCGGGTATGGCCCAGTTGGCCAGGTCTCCGTGGGCGGAGACCTGCATGGCGCCCAGGACGGCGACGTCGATGTGGCCGCCGCGGATCATGCCGAAGGACAGGGCCGAGTCGAAGTAGGAGGCGCCGGGCAGGACGGTGACGGTCTCCTTCCCGGCGTTGATGAGGTCGGGGTCGATCTGGTCCTCGGTGGGGTAGGGGCCGGTGCCCAGGATGCCGTTCTCCGATTCCAGGACCACCTCCACTCCTGGGGGGAGGTGGTTGGGGATCAGGGTGGGCAGTCCGATGCCGAGGTTGACGTACTGGCCGTCCTGGAGTTCCTGTGCGGCCCGGGCGGCCATCTCCTCGCGTGTCCAGGCCATCAGCCGTTCACCGTCCCCGGTGTCGAGGGCGCGGAGACCGTGCGCCGCTCCACCTTCTTGTCCGCTGCCTGATCGGGGGTGAGGGCCACCACGCGCTGGACGAAGATGCCCGGCAGATGGACCGCGTCCGGATCGATCGCGCCCGGTTCGACGAGTTCTTCGACCTCGGCGATGGTGACTTTGCCGGCCATGGCGGCCGGGGGGTTGAAGTTGCGGGCGGATTTGTTGAAGACGAGGTTTCCGTGGCGGTCGCCGCGTGCTGCCCGTACCAGTGCGTAGTCCGTGCGGATTCCGTGTTCGAGGACGTACTCGACGCCGTCGAAGGCGCGTACTTCCTTGGGGGGTGAGGCCAGGGCGATGCCGCCGTGGCCGTTGTAGCGCCAGGGCAGTCCGCCGTCCGCGACCTGTGTGCCCACGCCTGCGGGGGTGTAGAAGGCGGGGATGCCCGCTCCGCCGGCCCGCATGCGTTCGGCGAGGGTGCCCTGCGGGATCAGTTCCACCTCCAGTTCCCCGGCGAGGTACTGGCGTGCGAACTCCTTGTTCGCGCCGATGTAGGAACCGGTGACCCGTGCGATCCGTCCGGCGGCCAGCAGGACCGCGAGGCCGGAGTCCATGGCGCCGCAGTTGTTGGAGACGACCGACAGGCCGCCGATCCCGCGCTCGAACAGTGCCTGGATCAGCACGTTCGGAACACCGCTCAACCCGAACCCGCCGACCGCCAGCGACGCACCGTCCGGCACATCGCCCACCGCCTCCAAGGCCGTGGCGACCAATTTATCCATCTCTTTTACTCTGCCTCTCGCCAATGCGGACCCATCGGACGCTGCTCCCGTACGGCAATGTCAGGAATTCATGTGGTTCTGTGATGTTCTTGCGAGTGTTGCAGGTGTTGCTGGAGCGACTCTGTAGCGGAATTGTCCGTCTGATGCTCATCTGACCTGGGCCACACCTGGTTCCACGGTCCAGCCCCTTGGCAACCGGGGCCATCCCGCAGATGAGTGATATCGCATGCGAGACCTGGGTCGAACCGCCGGCGTTCGTCGCGTGAACACGGTATTCCGGTGCTGATCGTCGCTATCACTCACGGATTCCGTTGACGTGCATCATCCGAGTGCCGACGCTTTCAGCCATAAACAGCGGAACGGCAGGACCGGGGAAATTCTCATGAAGACATTCGTGCATCGGGGACAGATCACCAAGGTGGTCTTCGGCAGCGGTACACGCAGCCGCGTGGCCGACGAGGCCGACGCTCTCGGATGCCGTCGGGTCCTCATCCTGAGCACACCCGGTCAAGTGGATCAGGCAGCGGAGATCCGCGAGCTGCTCGGCACGGCTGCCGTGGGAACGTTCGCCGGAGCGGCTCCGCACACCCCTGTCGAGGTCACGGAGAAGGCGCTCGCACATGCCGGATCCGTCGGAGCGGACTCCGTCCTCGCCATCGGCGGCGGATCGACCATCGGTCTCGGCAAGGCGATCGCCGTGCGGACCGGCCTTCCGCAGATGGCGCTGCCCACCACCTATGCCGGCTCGGAGATGACACCGATCCTCGGAGAGACCGAAGGCCGCAGGAAGACAACCCGACGACTGGCGGAAGTGCTGGTCAAGACGGTGGTGTACGACGTCGACCTGACACTCACGTTTCCGCCTGCGATATCGGTTGTCAGTGGCCTCAACGCAATGGCGCACGCCGTTGAGGCCCTCTATGCACAGGATCGGGATCCGGTCGCCTTCCTGATGGCCGGTGAAGCGCTCGACGCCCTCACCCGGTCCCTTCCGGTCATCGCGCAATGTCCGGACGACGGCGAGGCGCGCTCGGATGCCTTGTACGGGGCGTGGTTGGCCGGCACCTGTCTCGGCACTGTGGGCATGGCACTGCATCACAAGGTGTGCCATGTGCTGGGCGGCACATTCGGGCTTCCGCACGCGGAAACCCACGCCGTCGTCCTTCCCCACGTGGTCGCCTACAACAGTCCGGCGGCCCCGCAGGCCGTGTCACGCCTCGCGCAGGCGCTGCCGGGGAAGGACGCCGCGAACGGTCTCTTCGACTTCGCCGGAAGGCTCGGCGCGCCCAGGGCGCTGCGGGACCTCGGCATGCCCGAATCGGGGATCGAGCAGGCGGCCGAACTCGTCGTGCGGGACGGCTACTGGAATCCGCGTCCAGTGGATCGCACCGCTGTCCACGCCTTCCTGGCCCGGGCCTGGGCCGGAGAGACGCCGTAGACGTCGTCCGGTGCCCAACATACTCATACCGACTCCGCCATCGAACACTCAATCACCACAGGAGCGCGCCATGCGTGATCTGACCAGTGACACCATCACCGAGGCCGTGATCTCGACCATGGGGGACACCAAGGACGCCCGCGTCGCAGAGATCCTGGAATCCCTGGTGCGGCACCTGCATTCCTTCGTCCGTGAAGTCGGACTGACAGAGGATGAGTGGGCCCAGGGGGTGGACTTCCTGACACGCACCGGGCAGAAGTGCACGCCCACGCGCCAGGAGTTCATCCTGCTGTCCGACGTGCTGGGCGTCACCATGCTGGTGGACGCCCTGAGCAATCGACGCCCGGCCGAATCCACGCAGAACAGTGTCCTTGGCCCCTTCTTCAGGGAGGACAGGCCACAGTACGACGAGGCCGCGGACATCTCCGGGGGGCTTCCCGGCACTGCGCTGTTCTTCGAGGGGCGCGTCGTGGACCGTGAGGGGGCGCCGGTGACCGCCGCCGCGGTGGACGTCTGGCACAGTGACGCGGACGGCCACTACGACGTCGATGTACCGGGACAAGTCGGCCCGGCCATGCGCGCGCTGTTCCGGACCGATGAGACAGGGCACTTCAGTTTTCGTTCCATCCGCCCGAACAGCTACCCGATCCCCGGTGACGGCCCGGTCGGCGAACTCATGAGCGCGACCAGCAGGTCGCTCATGCGTCCCGCCCACGTGCATCTGATGATCGACGCCCCGGGATTCGAGCGTGTGACGAGCATGCTGTTCCCCTCCGACGACCCGTACCTGGACAACGACCCGGTTTTCGGGGTCAAGGAGTCGCTGATCGAGTCCTATGACAGGTACGCGGCTGACACCGGCCCCTGCCGCGGGCTCACCGACGAGCCGTACACCCTGCTGCGTCACACCTTCGTCCTCGAACCGCTGCGCATGGGGTGAGTGCGCCTGCCGGCGCGCTGCCGTCGGCTGCGTCCGAGCGGCATGAGGAAATCTGCAACGCGCCGTCCATGGACTTGAGATGCTTGGCCGACCTGCCGCAGCGATGAGCCGTCAGCCGGTGTGAACGCCCGGCCCACGACGCGATGGCTCGGGCATCGGTGACCGGCGTTGCATTCTTCGCCCCAGGCACCAGCGCCAGGTGCGGCACCGGTGTCATCGAGGTCCCGCTCCGGGGCCACCCGAAACTCCGCCTCGTACTCGGCGCGGCGCGATACGCGCGCCACGCGCGCGACGACCTCGCGGACATCATGAGCCCCGCCTTCTCGCCCTGCCCGCCGACCTATCCAGCGGGACGGTGAGTGCACCCGTTCACCCAGTCTTCCGCGCAACAGGCCACGGCATTCCCGACTTTCAAGGAGGTCCTCCGATGACCGAAACCTTTGACATGGCAGTCGACTTCCGAGCCACGATGAGCCGGCTCGCCACGGGCGTCAGCGTGATCACCACGCGCTCCGGGAGCACACCCATCGGCATGACGGCGAGCGCCGTGTCCGCACTGTCCCTGGACCCTCTCCAGTTGCTCGTGTGTATCGGCAATCACCTGTACACGCGGACCGCGATCGCGGAACATGGCCGCTTCGCCGTGAACGTACTCGGGGAGGACAGCGAGCACCTGGCGCGGAACTTCGCCGCCTCCAAGCCCGACAAGTTCGCAGGAGTCGAGACCGTCGACGACCATGGAGTGCCGGTGTTGAAGGACGCCATCGCGGCTGTCGTGTGCGATGTCGCAGAGGCGATCCCCGGGGGTGATCACACCATCTTCGTGGGTGAGGTCCGCTATTGCGTGCACAAGGTGGAGTGCCGGCCGTTGCTCCACTTCGCGGGTGGCTTCAGCATGTTGCAGGCTCCGCAGTAGTCCTCGTGGCAGCGGTCCGAACAAGGCCGCTGCGGGAACCGTGACCGGCCCGCCACCGCCCCCGATGTCAGGCTCATGAGAGACGAGCCATGGACGTCGGGGGCGCCGACCGTCTCGACGACTCCTCGGAGAGTGCCATGACGAGCTTCGTTCCGACATTCAAGCTGCATCCTCCGGCGCAGCCTCCGCACCTGCTGTCACGCCCGCGTCTGCTGCGTCGGCTTGACGCGGTGAGCGAGCCGGTGGTGGTGGTCTCCGCCCCGGCCGGTGCCGGGAAAACGGTACTCCTGACCGAGTGGTCGCGCGGTCTTGCGGCTCGCGGTGAATGTGCCTGGCTCAGCCTGGACACGTACGACAACGCCCCTGGCCGGCTTTGGAACGGCATCCTGCGAGCAGTGCACCACGCTCGTCCCGAACTGCCTACCGGTCTTGACGGTGACGGGTGGGCGGCCGAGGCATGGCTGGAGGAGATCCTGCCGAGCCTGGTGACCGGGCCGGACCGGGAAGGACCGCTCACGCTCGTCCTCGACGGACTGGAAGCCATCACGGACGCCGACGCGGTAGGTGGCCTGGCGGACTTCCTGACCAGGGTCCCCGACGGCTTCCGCATCGTTCTGTCGACCCGGCACATCCCGGGACGACCTCTGCCGACCCTGCGTGCCCGGGGGCTGGTCGCGGAGATCGACCGGCACGAACTGGCCTTCACTTCGGAGGAAGCACAGGCAGTGCTCACCCATCTGCTCGGATCCTCTCCGGCCGTGGACACGTCCAACGCGTTGTACGAAGCCACCGAGGGATGGGCGGCGGGGGTGTGCATCATGGGACGCAGCCTCGCGCGATCGGCGAACGCAGGAGACGCGGAAGGGAAGCTGGCCCACGGCAGACAAGCGGTCTCCGAGTATCTGGCCACCGAGGTCCTCTATCGGCTGACCACGGAGCAGCGTCGATTCCTGCTGCGCACGAGCGTGCTGGACGAGCTCACTTCCGGGCCGTGCCAGGCCCTCGCCGGGGACCATGCAGGCGTACTGCTGCGCGAGCTGGCGCGGACCGTGCAGCTGCTCGAGCCCGTCGCCGCCGATCCCTCGGCGTACCGGCATCACCCGGCACTGTCTTCGCTGCTGTCCGAGATCCTGACATCCGAAGGGTCGGACAGCGTTGCGGATCTGCACCGGGCAGCGGCCAAGTGGTACACCCAGCAGGGCGAGACGACTGCGGCGGTGCGGCACTGGACGCGCGGTGGCGACGCGAGCGCCGCGGCCGCATCCATTCTCGACGCCTGGGAGAAGGCGATCGCCACGGGCGGGGGGGCAGAGGTCTCGCATTGGCTGGACCTCCTGTCACCCCGCACCGTCGCCGTCGACGCGAGACTGTGCGTCGTGGCGGCGATGGCGGCTCTCTGCGAAGGTGCCCCGGAAACGGCCTGGCGCTGGCTGGATGTGGCCCGCCTCAGGCAGTCGGGACGGGAGACGGTCGGCGATGGCAGCACGGTGTCCGCTGCGGCGGTCGTCGCTCAAGCCGTGGCCTGCTGCCTGAAGGGGGAGGTCCGGGCCGCCGATCGCCTCGGCGAATCCGCCGTCGCCGGCACCGTGCCGTTGACTTCCTGGCGTGCCCTGGCCTGTACGGCCCGCGGTACCGCTCTGTTGTGGACCTGCCGGTACGAGGAGGCGGAGGCACTGCTCGGTGAGGCGACCCGTGATGCGCACGCCGCCGGGCATGGCCTGGCGCTCGTCCGCGCGCTGGGCCTGCGGGCGGTGTGCGCACTCCTTTCCGGACGGCACGAACTGGCCGGCATCCTGAGCGACGAGGCCCTCGAAGCGGTGTCCTCGCTCGGCCTCGGCCGGCACTTCGTCTCCGTATCTGCTTATGTCGGCCGGGTCGTCCTGCTTCTCGACGAGGGACGGATCGACGAGGCCGACCGCATTCTGACCGGTGCGGAGGCGACACTCGCGGCGTCGCCCCGGACACGAAGCGAACCCCACATACGCGCCTTGTGCCACTTCACGCGGTCGCGACTCGAGCGCACACGGCACAACACCGACGCGGCGAGAGCGGCCCGGGAAGCCGGCGAGCGAGCGGCGGCCCAATGCGGCTCACCCCGCGTACTGACGGACCTGTTCGCCCGAGCCGGTGGGCACACAGTGGTGCCACCTGCGGCCCCGCGCCCCCAGGACCTGTCGCTGCGGGAGCGCCGAGTGCTCCGTGCCCTGTGCGGGCCGCTGACACTGCGTGAGATCGCCTCCGAGCTGTATGTGTCCCACAACACCGTCAAGACGCAGGTGCGCGCGATCTTCCGCAAACTCGACGCGCACGACAGAAGCGAAGCGGTCGCCAGAGCCCGAGAATGCGGTGTGCTCTGATTCGGGAGGCGTGTGGTACCCCGCCCCTGGGCCAAGTCTCCGCGGCGACGACCTCGTTGCCCGTATGTGCCGGTTCGCTCAGTGGCGACGGAGACGATGGGGGAGAGGGCCGGATCACGGATACCGGTGTGCCATCCTCCACCAGGCCGCAACACCGCCCAGCGGTGTTCCTCATCGGGACGGCGACGCCGAGCAATACGCAGCGGCTCGTCATGCCATGAGGTGCACAACGAGCCGGTTCCGCTGTTCGCCGACTGCCTGGCAGGCTTCGACTTCCTGGCGGAGGCCCTCGAAGCGGGCCCGCTGATCGACGTGCACGACCAAGGCGCCATGCACGTCGATCATCTTCGGGGCGGGCCGGGGGTGGGTGATGCCCGACCGTGTGTCCAGGTCGCGGGCGAACCGGCCGGGCAGGCCGGACCGTTCCGCGGCCCGCGTCCCGCGCATTGCTGAGCGTCCCGCTCCTCGGTCTCGCAGGCAAACCGTCGACTCGCCGTGTGTCGTCACCGCGGCAGGTCCTCCGCCCAGGACACCTCAACGACCAATGGACGAGACGGTTCCTAGGCGCCGTGGCGTGAGGCGTCCTGACGTCGGGCGTAGTTCGCCTGCGCCTCGTACACGGTCTCCTCGTCGTTGCGCACGTTCTCGATGCCGCACACCTTGCGCGCGAGATCTGCCATGGCCCCCGACGGGGACATCTCCGCGCGCTTCATGGTGAGGCTGCGAATGGCCAGCAACGGCGTGCCGTTGAAGTTCTCGAAGGTGCTGATGCGGTCGCCCCAGTCGGACAGGAACATGTCGCGGATCACTCGGCTGATCTTCAGCCTGTCGTGGGGCCTACCGACCGGCCCGGTCTGCAGAGCCTCCAGCCACGGCCGCAGTTCGGGACGCTCCCACTGACCCTCGGTGGGGTAGATGAGCGCGGCACGACCGGACAGGTCGATCAGCTCGTGGACCATGTCGCTGATGTGCTCGATGTAGTACGCCCGCCCGAAGTCGAACATCAGGACGTTCGGCTTGAAGATGCCGCCAGGAGTGAAGAACCCCTGATCCTCCGAACCGACCACATGCGCCTTGAGTGTCAGGTGGAAGCCGGCGAACCGGGCGATCCGCGCCTGCACCGGCGGCAGCTGGTAGGTGCCGATGTGCTCGGTGATCAGCAGGGCCAGGCCGAGCATCAACTCGGCCTTGACCATCGCACGCACCAGCGAGTGGTAGTGCAGCCAGTCGAAGACCCGCTGCGGGTACAGCGACGCGTGCTGGGGGTTGCCGATGTGGAAGACCCGGTCCCAGGGGATGAGTACGTCCTCGAACACGATGATGCTGTCCAGCTCGTCGCCCCGTGAGGCGAGGGGGTGCTCGACCTCCCCGCCTTCTCGCGCGTTGCTCTCTCGGCAGATGATGGTGACCCCGGGCGTGTTCGTCCTCACCGCCCCGTAGATGATCTGTTCCGAAACGATGCCTGGGCGGTAGAAGACACCGATGTGGATCCAGTCCCCGAAGGCCACGCCGGTGCTGATCGCCTTCACACCCCGCACGGTGATGCCCTCGTCCGAGGTGGCGACCACGCGCAGGGCGGGCGACTCGGCCTGCGCGGAATCGCGGGAGCGGTCCGCCTGCGGGTCGACGAAGGCCGGCGTCGCGTTGAAGTCACCGTCCCGCATCAGGTTCCAGAAGTCGAAGATCCCCTTGGTGAGATCGCGCCCGTCGGTCCCGACGGACTGGCTGCTCCAGGGCTCAGGGTCGTCGACGTAGGTCAGCAGAACGTAGTTGTTGACATCCGGAGTGCGCGGGATCGCTCCGCCGCCGAGCTCCCGCTGCACCGTCTCCAGGTAGTGCCGCTTGCGCCGCAGGTCCTCCTTGGAGCGGTGCTGGAACCACGTCATGGATCGCCGGACGCCGTCCTCGTCCACGAACGTCATGGTGTCCTGGAGGTCAGGGCGGTGGTGAAGGTCGTAGAAGGACGCAATGCTGTGGGCGTACGCCCGCGTCTTGGGGTGCGTCGCCACGTTGTCGACGAGTTCGTCGCCCACCCACACCTTGCGGCCGTCGTTCAGCGCCGCCAGGTATTCCTTGCCTGTACGCACGTCGTGCTCCTCTCCGGGGGCAAGAGATCTGGACGGCACGGAGCATGCGCCGGTGTGGGGTGACAGGGCGCCGCGGAGCCGGCGATCACCCGGGTGAAAGAGACGATCGCCGCGGCACCGATGTTGAGGGCATATGCGGAGGTGGGCCATGCTGGGCCTCATGCACAGCACAGACCCCGCCGACGACCGGGCCGACAGGCGTGGCAACCAGGTCGAGTCCGGGTTGCGCCTGCGAGGTCGGGATCGCGAGGTCCTGGCTGTCCGTGACGCCCTGGACGCGGTGCGCGGCGGACGAGGTGCCTGCGTCGTCGTGGAGGGCGCGGCCGGTGTGGGCAAGAGTCGGTTGCTCGCGGAGCTGGACGAAATGGCCCGGCGGTCCGGCTTCGATGTGGTGTCGGTGCGGGCCGATGAGCTCGATCAGTATGCGGCGGGCGCCGCACTTCAGTCCGCCCTGCAGTCCTCCGACGGTTCCCACCATGCGACTGCGGCCACGGACGACCAGCGACTCTGGTTGCTCGACAGCATCACTGACGCTCTTGAGGTACGCGCTCAGCGCGCCCCGGTGGCCGTGATCGTGGACGACGCGCAGTGGGCGGACCCGGCCACACTTTTCGCGCTCCGGACCCTGCCCGGACGCCTGGCCGCCTCGCAGATCCTGTGGGTGCTGGCGGTACGGCCGGACACCGAGCGACCGATCGTGGCCAGGGTGCGGGAGGACCTCGAACGCCTGGGAGCCCGATGGCTGACCCTCGGCCCCCTGCCGCAGCAGGAGCTGCAGCACATCGCGGCCGATGTGCTCGGTGCGATGCCGTCACCGGGTCTGTCCCGGCTCCTGCGGGGCGTTGCGGGCAATCCCTTCCTGGCGATCGAACTGGTGCGCGCTTTCGCAGACACCGATGCGGCCAGGACGGACATGGGCGAGGCGAGTCTCCTGCACGACGGCATACCCGTCAGTTTCCGGCGGAGCGTCGCCATGCGGGTGAACCAGCTTCCGGAAGACGCCGTGCGCCTGCTCCAGATCGGGTCCGTACTCGGCCGCGAATTCGACCTCGGAACAGCCGCTCGCATGCTCGGCAGGCAGGTCGGCAGCCTTCTGTCGGGTGTCGAGGCCGCCTTGAACGCCGGTCTGCTCTCGGCCGACGGACCGCGACTGGCCTTCCGGCACGATCTCATCCGGCAGGCCGTCCACGAGAACCTCCCGCCGGCCGTACAGACCGCTCTGCACCGGGAGGCGGCCGACAGCCTGCGAGGCTTCGGGGCGCGATCGGCCGAGGTGGCCTGGCATGTCGTCATGTCGGGTGGCCCGGTCGACGACGATGCCGTGACCACGTTGACCACGGCTGTACGCGAACTGTCGTCGTCGGCCCCCGACGCGGCCGCGGACCTGGCTCAGCGCGTCGCGGGACTGCTGCCCCCGCACGACCGGCGTCGCATCAGCCTGCTGACCGACGCCGCCGAGTACCTCGGCCGGACTCGCCGGGTTCACGAGGCGCTCGACCTGGTCGACGTCACTCTGCCGGAAGGCCTTGAGCCGCTTCAGGAGGCGTACCTGCGTCTGGTGGCGGCCGAGATCCACCAGGCCGCGGGCGACGACGCAGCCGCGATGACGCACCTTCAGCAGGCTCTGGATCTCCCCGCGCTGCCGACCGAACTGCGCGCTCGGCTGCTCAAGACCAAGGCGACCGGCCACGTGTACCTCGGGGACATCACCGCCGCCGAGCGGACCGGACCCGGGCTGCTCGAGACCTCCTACCGCAGCGACGATCCGGCCGTCATCGTCAGCGCCCTGGTGTTCCAGTCGCAGACGTCCTTCTACCGCGGACGTCTGGCCCACGCGCTGGAGTTGGCCGAGGAGGCCACCCGACGCGCCGGCACCCAGCCCGCCGCGCTCTATCTGCGGCCCCCGCGAATTCCGGCGCTGTGGCTGGCCACCGTGCTGACCGCCACTGACCGCCTCGCCGACACCGAGCGAATTCTGCGGGAGGGACAGCGTGAAGCGGAGGCGCTGGGTCTCGGCTGGTCGCTGCCCCACTGGCATGCCGCGCGTGCCTGCGCACTGCTCGAACAAGGGGCGTTGGACGACGCGGCCGTGGAGGCCGAGGCCAGTCTGATGGTGGCAGACGAACTCGAGATCACTCTGCCGATTCCACAGGCCCGCTCGGTGCTGGCTTTGGTGGAGATCAGACGCGGTGACCTCGGCAAGGCCAGGGACCACCTCCGCGTGGCCGCATCCGGGTCCGGCAACACCCAGCGGTACGGGCCTTTGGTGTCTCTCGCGCGCGCCGGCCTGGCGGACGCGGAGGACGAAGCCGGCGTAGGTGCGGCTGCGCTCAGGGAACACTTCGCAAGCCGTGAACCGACGCGGCTTCTTGCGCTGCCTCCGTCCCAGTGGCCTGGAATCGTGCGTATCGCTCTACGAGGCGACGAACCGTCGGTCGCGCAGGGTGTGGCGGCGGCACAGCGCAGTCTGACGGCACAGGACGACAGCCAGCAGATCATGGGGACGGTCGGTGCCCATGTGGACGGCCTGCTCCACCGCGACACCCGTGCCCTTACGTCCGCCATCAGCGGCTACCGGAGCACCGGCAGGCCGTTGGCCCTGGCGGCGGCCTGTGAAGACCTCGGTGAGTTGTTGGCGGTGTCGGACGACACGACGTCGGCGATCCCGTATCTGGAAGAAGCGGGCCAGTTGGCGGCGGCTGCCGGAGCCGAACGGGATCAGGAACGGATCAGGCGGCGCCTCCGCCAACTCGGCGTGCGCAGTGCGCCGGTGCGGAGCCATACGGCCGGACACCAGGAGTGGGAGAACCTCACCGAATCCGAGCAGAAACTGATCCCGCTCGTTGTGGACGGTCTCACCAACCGTGCCATCGCCGACCGGCTCTATGTGTCCGTCCACACCGTCAACACCCATATGAAACACATCTTCACCAAGCTCGGAATCAACTCGCGGGTCGAACTGACCCGGCTGGCGATCGAGCGCGGAGTCGGTGCGGCAGACGGCTTCGTGTGACGTTCGTGGAGTCGGCATCGGTATGACTGTGCGCCGATGCGTGGGCAAGTGGGGCACGTGGCTGGGCCCGGGCCCGACCCGGCGTTTGTCCAACCAGTTCGGCGAGGATGAAGGCGCGGCTCGCGACGTGTGGTGGAGTTCAACCGGGCCTGCCCTGCACGCGATCACGGAACAGGGTGCCAAGGATCCCTTGAATGGGTGATGCCCGGCCCTGGGGTCAGCCGTGATGGTGGACGCACCGGCGTGGCCCTCGCATGGCACCGTCATTCATCAGGAAGCGACCGCCTCATGAACACGATGCGCACAGTACGCGCCCACAGGCGCGAAGACCCCGGAGAGTCGGCTTTCGAGACCGCACCGCGTCATGTCCCGGGGTTCCGGGACGACGCCGCACGCGCGGTCCGCCTCGTCGTCGAGCCGGACCGCGACGAACTCGGCGCCATCAGCGAGTCGACGGCAAGCGGACAGCTGAGCCGGCCGATCGAGCGGGTCGTTCCGCTCGGCCGGACTCCTGCCGCCTACGAGGCGCTCAACGATGAGCACCAGCGTGGCGAGGTCGTCGTCCATGTCGCGGGCGGATAGTCAACCGCAGCTCAGGGTGGTCGGACCCGAACCGCCCACAAGTCCGAGGCGTGGCTACCGCGGCCAACTCCGCACTGCCGTGGCCGCGAGTGCGGCTCCGCACGGGTACACGCTGGCACTGTGGACCGCCACCGCGGTGGCATCGTCCCATCAAGGTGGCCCAGGCGCGGCCGATGTTCTGGCCCTTCTCGTCGGCGCGACGCTCGCCTTCGTCGCATTGGCGGCTCTTGCATACGGCGGTACCTCCATCAAACCGGACCGTGCCGTCGCGGCGGGCACCCGGATATGGGCCGCCTTCCATCTACCCATGGCGGCGTGCACCGGGCTGGTCAGTGTGCTGCTGACGCGGTGTTGTTCAGGGCCTCTCCTGTGGGGGCTGGTGGGGACGACCACGACCGCCGTGTACCTGCTGGGTGCCAGCGCTCAGTACTTCTGCTTTGCACTTCGCCGAATCACCAAGAAGCCATAGAAGTTCACCACTGAGAGGTTCACCATGTCCCTTGTGCTCGACCCCACTGCTCAGGACCTTCTGTTCCGTGAGGCACGGACCGCCAATACCTTCGCCGAGGAGCCAGTGACGGAGGACCAGGTCCAAGCCATCTACGACTTGGTCAAATACGGCCCCACCTCGATGAACCAGCAGCCGCTGCGTATTGTGCTGGTCCGATCCGTCGAAGCACGTGAGCGCCTGACCGAGCACCTCTCCGAGGGCAACCGCAAGAAGACCGCGGACGCGCCCCTCGTCGCGATCCTCGCCGCGGACAACGAGTTCCACGAGCAACTGCCCAGCCAGTTCCCGCACTTCCCGCAGGCCAAGGAGCTCTTCGCCGAACGTGAGACGCGCGAGCGGTCCGCGAGGCTCAACGCGCTCATTCAGGTGGGGTACTTCATCATCGGCGTCCGCGCCGCCGGCCTGGCGGCGGGACCGATGACCGGCTTCGACGCCGAGGGAGTCAACAAGGAGTTCTTCAGCGATGGGAAGCACTCGGTTCTTGTCGTCGTCAACATCGGCAAACCGGGCGAGAACGCATGGTTCCCGCGCTCCCCGCGTCTGACCTACAGCCAGGTCGTCACCACGGTCTGACGAAGACAACGGCGAGCCGGGCGGCGCATCTGCCCCGCTGCCCGTGCGCAAGTGCGCGACGGTTGGCTTGAGCGGTCCCGCCGCCCCTGTGGCCGCACCAAGACGAAGTAGAGGAAGCTCATGTCCGTGAAGCATTGCGGGGCGTACAGGGTCGAAGGTCGCATCTACCTGGTGGACACGGAAGACTACGCCCTCGTGCTCGACGACCAGGGTGAGGTGATCGGCGAGGGATGCGATTTTTCCAGCTACGTACGTGAATACTTGGGGAGTGGCGATCTGGATTAGGCAGTCGTCTCGACAGCCGGTTGGTCTGGCGAAGGGTCCGTAGGGCCGGCGAAGCGCGACGTCGTGGGTACCCGAAGCCTGGAAAGGCGGTCTCCGACCAGCCGTGGATCATACGCTGCACTGGGAGAATCCGAGTCCCCGACGGCGTCGTCGACGACATGTCTCGACCTGGACGGCAGGTGACGTCTCCGCGGTTCCATCGCCGAGAACGGCACAAGACGACCCGCAACGCATCAACGGAACCGCGGCCATACTTCCGGGCCGCCTCCATACCACTCGATCAGTGGTGAGTCCGCCACATCGACCTCGTCCAGGGATTCCGCGCCGGCGCGCTGCAGGAAGACGCTCAGGTCTCGGAGGCTGTACGCGACACCCAGGACCTCGTCATCGACCCGGACACGCCGGCCTCCCCCTTCAGCGGGCGCGTCAACGATTACGCGAGGTTCGCTCATGACCTCAGCCTCCCTCGACGACGGCGTCACAGCACATCGGAGCCGCTTCGATCATCATCGGATCGAGAGCGGGCGACGGCGATGTGCACGCTGCCGCAGCAGCGGTGGCGCAGCGCCCGCCGCAACCCGTCCACCTCCGATCGGCGGCCTGGACATGCAGCACCCACCCCGTCGACGTACGGTCGGGACTGTGGAGAGTGGCACCGGAGAGCGGGCGACGCAGGGCTCGGATGCGTGGGCTCGGGTGTTCGCGGCCATTTACGACCCGTTCCTCTGGTTGGGGGAGAGGGTGACCCTGGGTGCTCTTCGGCAGGACTTGATCGGCCGTGCCGAAGGACGGACGGTGGAGCTCGGCAGCGGCACCGGCCTGAATCTGCGCTACTACCCCGGCGATCTCGACGAGCTGATCCTCACTGAACCCGAAGCGGCGATGCGTGCTCGATTGGGACAGCGGTTGCGTCGCATCCCACGTCGGGTGCGGGTGCTCGACGCGTCGGCGGAGCGCCTGCCGTTCGCGGACGACACTGTGGACACGGTCGTCTCGACGCTCGTGCTGTGCACCGTGGAGTCACCCGATCTGGCCTTGCGAGAGATCGGGCGCGTATTGCGGCCCGGTGGCCGACTGCTGTTCCTTGAACATGTGCGTTCTCGGTCGCCGCGGCTCGCCTCTTGGCAGGACCGTCTCAGCGGCCCGTGGTGGCGGTTCGCGGAAGGCTGCCACTGCAACCGGACGACCGACCGGCTCATCCTGGAGTGCGGGCTCGAGCTTGAATCCATGGCGGGGGCGTCGTGGCGCGGAATGCCGCCCATCGTCCGGCCGCTGATCACCGGCGTGGCCACGAAGAGCGAAGGATTCCGGGCCACTGGACGTTCTGTGCCGTGAGCGGGAGCACCCTTTGCCTCGCGCGATGCCACTTCGGCGGTGTCGCCGTTTCCGGCTCAATGACGACGCGGTTGCTGAAAGCGGGTGATGGCCGCCGGTGACCGGTGGTTGCTGTGCTGCAAGGGGCACAGCAACCACCTCGACCCACAAGTGGCCCTCAACAGGCGTCCGTTGACCCGCGACCAGCCTGTCGGCAGCCGACCGGCTGGACGTCCGGAGCGAGCGCTGACGGAGGGTTCGTTGTCAGGGAGCGATACCGACGCCGTCGATCCGGCTCCAGGACTTCTCCTGCGCGGCGGTCATGGCAGGCCAGTTCAGGCCGCCCGGCCGGGGGTTGACGCGTGAAGCGTATGGGCCGGGGTGGAAGCCCGCGTCATAGAAGCATCCGGTGCCATACGTGCGATCGAAGGCCGGGCAGGATGACGCGATCGCCTGGGGGTTGGGCTTCCTGCCCGTACGCACCCACTTGTCCAGCGTTGCGATCGAGTTGGCGTATTCGGAGTCGCTCAGTGCGCTGTGCTCGCTCTCCTTGGTGAACGTCTGCACCAGGTATCGTCCCCGGTGTGCGCCGTCGAGGGAGGCGCGGTAGGCAGACTCGTGCTGTACGAATGCCGTCGGGTCGTCGATCGCGTGCATCGTCAGGACGGGGATCGACACCTTTCCGGTGAGGTCGCTGTCGTAGGACAAGTCCCTTGCAGCGGTCGGATCGGCGGTGAACCGTTCCACGCCGGCGTTGAGGGCCTTGTCGTCGTGCGACCCGGAGTACCGGACGCCCACGTTGCTGAACGGGTTGCGACCGCCGAGACGGTTGGTCACGATGTCGCGGAACGTGAAGGTCGCGAACCGCAGATGCGACTCGAGAGTGCGCTCGGGGATGCCGGTCACGGCCAGGATGTCATCGAGGTTGCGCTGCTGCAGTGCAGTCCGCTCTGCCGGGGGAGACTCGTAACCTGTGCATTCCTGAAGCCGGGCGCGCAGTCCGGTGGTCGTCATCGTCGAGTCGGCGCGCAGGCCCTTCCACAGCGGGTACTGAGGTTCGGTGGGGCGTGGGTGGTTCTGGCAGTAGTACTGGTAGACCACACGGAGGTCGACGCGGTAGTCGTAGCCACGGGAACCGCCCGCCAGCACACCACTGGTCAACAACGCACCGTCGTACGCGCCGTGCTTGGCGCCGTATGTCTCGACCACCTTGGCCGCGACATCCCCACCCCAGGACTGACCGTGCACGTAAGTGCGCTTCGGCCTTCCGAACTCGCCTACGAACAGGCGTCGTACGCTCTCGGTGTCCTCGACGGCCATCCGCGTACCGTAGCCGCCGCGCCGGTACGACGAACCGGCCCAGGCATAACCCTCCTTGACCATCACCGCCCAGCGGTCCAGGTCGCCGACGCTTCGTTCGGGGTCCGAGCTGTCGCCGAGGTCGGGGCCGCCGTGGGCGTGGACGACGAGCGAGCCGTTCCACGTCTTGGGAACGGCCATCGCGTAGAACGCGCCGTCGGCGTCCTGGCCGGTGTAGCACGTTGCCGCCCCCGCCAGGCTTGCCGGGCAGTCGGTGGACACGGGACGACCAGGGTCGGCGTGAGCGGAGGGCGCACCGGGCAGAGCGCAGGCCACCGCCCCGGCGAGGCAGACGGCGAGTCCCGCCCGTCGTCCTGTGCCGGACTGCGATCGACGGACAATACGTGCGAGCGTTCTCAGGCTTGCCAAGGCGCGGCTCCTTGTCCTCACAGGGCGCGGCGTTGCGCCGCGGGGTGGATGCTAGGCGCGGGCGGGGGCGGGCAGCCACGCCTCCGATCGTTGCGGTCATAGTGTTCGCAACGACGCTGCGTCACCACGCCACGGGCACACCGGGCGGGCCCCCGAGGTCCCGGGCGGGCTCGGTCGTCGCATGGACGGCCTCAAGAAGAGGCCCGTCACCACAGGCGGGCCTTGGTCGACGCGTACCGGACGGCGCCCGGGCCGCGCTGTCACCGCGGCCGGCACGGATTCACCGGCCTGATGAGCGGGCTGGGAGGCTGTGCCTCCCAGCAGGGAGTCTGCCGGTCGTGGCGTCGACGCGGGTAATGGGCGCACGATGGGCGTCGCGAAGCCCGATCAACGGCGGAGCGCTGTCATGCCTGCCGTGTCCCCCTCGTGTATGACTCGGAGGCATTCGATGATTCAGCACCGTTCCGGAACGGACGCGGTCACCGTGACGGTGTTCGTCTTCCCCGGAGTGCGGCTGCTCGATGTGACAGGTCCCATCGAGGTGTTCTCTTCGGCGAACGAGTTCGGTGGGCGCTATCGGGTACAGATCGCGTCCGAGGACGGGGCGGAGGTGACGACGGCCGCAGGGACCCGCATCAGCGCCGACCTGGCCGTCGACGATGTGCGTGAGCCGTCCGACGTTGTGGTGATCCCGGGCGGTCCGTCATGGGAGACGCTGATCAAGGACGACGCGCTTCTGGATGTCGTCCGCAGACTCCATGAGAAGGCCCGCTGTACGGCATCGGTGTGCACCGGTGCCTTTCTGCTCGCTGCGGCCGGACTGCTGGATCGACGTCGCGCCGCGACACACTGGCGGCACTCGGAGCAACTTGCCCTGCGTTTCCCGTCCGTGCAGGTCGAACAGGACGCGATCTTCGTACGGGACGGGAGGATGATGACCTCGGCAGGCGTCAGTGCGGGCATCGACCTGTCCTTGGCGCTGGTCGAGGAGCACTGCGGCGCAGAGGTTGCCCGAGCGGTGGCCAAGGACATGGTGGTCTTCATGCAACGGCCGGGGGGTCAGTCCCAGTTCAGCATCCGCTCCCAGGTGCCGCACTCCCGTCACGAGATGCTTCGGCGGGTGCTCGATGAGGTCGCCACGAACCCTGGCGCCAACCACACGCTGACGGCCATGGCACGAAGGGCGGGCGTCAGCGTCCGCCATGTGACCCGGCTCTTCTTCGAAGAGGTGGGGACCACTCCGGCCCGGTACGTGGAGCAGGTCCGGCTGGAGGCTGCTCGGGTACTGCTGGAGGCGGGGGACGATTCCATGCCGGTGGTAGCGCGGCACGCGGGGTTCGGGTCGCCCGAGTCGATGCGGAGAGCGTTTGTACGGCACTTGGGCGTGACGCCCGGTGCGTACCGCAACAGTTTCCGTACCACCGGCGTCGGTGCAGGGGAGCCGGAGTCCCAGGTGATCCTGCGGTAGTCGCTTCGCCACCGGAGACGGTTGCCTCGCGGACTCAGCGGGCCTCGCGGTCGGGGATCGGGCCCTGCCGGTCGGCCGTGCCTGCCGTGGCTGAGAGCGGACCGCGGCGTTGTCGACGCGTTCTGTCGGCGTCGGCCGTCGGCCGCCCGAGAAACAGCCCTCTGTTGTACGACAGCCCCCGGCGAGCGCTTTGCGTCGAGCCCTCTCGAGGAGGGCCGGATGTGCGCCATCGCTGTCCTTTGCTGCGGCCAGGCACAGGCGCCGTCCGCGTGTTGAACGCCTCAGGAAATGTCCGTGGACAGGCCGATTCCGTGCCGTGCCCTCCAGGCGATGCCCGAGGACACGGCGTCGGCCCGACCGAACAGAAGGCGATCAGCGATGACTTCGACCAGTCCCACGCCCGAAGGCGATCCGCGCAGATGGCGCGCGCTCGGGATCATCTGCCTGGTGCAGGTGATGTTGCTACTTGATGTGACCGTGGTGAATGTGGCCCTTCCCCCCATCCAGCGGGATCTCGGCCTGACGACAACCGGCCTGGCGTGGGTCGTCAACGGTTACACCGTCACCTACGGCGGCCTGCTGATGCTGGGCGGGCGTCTGGGTGACCTGCTCGGCCGCAGACGCCTCTTTCTCGTCGGCCTGGTGATTTTCGCACTGTCGTCGGCGAGCGCGGGGGTGGCCCAGCATGCCGGTGTACTGGTCGCCAGCCGCTTCGTGCAGGGCGTCGGGGCGGCACTAGTGAGCCCCGCGGCGCTGGCCCTGGTGACGCTGCTGTTCACCCAGCGGCAGGAAAGGGCACGGGCCATGGCCATCTGGAGCGGCCTTGCCGGAGTCGGCGTGGCACTGGGTGTCGTGCTGTCGGGGGTTCTGACCTCCCTCACCTCCTGGCGCTGGATCTTCTTCATCAACCTCCCCATCGCCGCCTTCGCGTTCCTCGCCACGCTCAGACTCGTCTCCGAAAGCAGGGCGACCAAGCGAGGCCGGCCTGACGTCCTCGGCGCCGTCCTGGTGACCCTCGGGCTGCTCTTGATCGTGTTCGGCCTACTGGAGAAGGACAACCATGCTTGGCTCTCGTTCCTTGTCCTGGGCTGTGTGGGGATCGGTGTCGTCTGCCTGATCGCGTTCGTGTTCGTCGAAGCCCGAGTGGCTCAGCCCCTGGTCCCCCTTGCCTTCCTCCGCTCAAGGAACCGGAGCATCGCCAACGCCGTGCGCATCTGTTACTACGTCGGCTTCGCGGCACTCTTCTTCTCGCTGAGTCTGTATGTGCAGCACATACTGCATTTCTCCGCGCTGGCGACCGGATTCTCCTTTGTGCCGTTCGGGTTGGTCATTCTCTTCAGCGCCACCGTGCTGGCGCCGAGGCTCCTTTCGCGCTTCGGACTTCGGGCCCTGAACGGAGGAGGCCTCGCGATCTCCACGATCGGCTACGTTCTCCTCGCCGGGCTGAGCACACACGGCACCTATGCGGCGGACGTGCTGCCGGGACTGATCCTTGTGCCGCTGGGAGGCGGCCTGGTCCTGGTCGGATCCACCGTCGCCGGAGTGGACGGCGCCACGGGTGAGGACGCGGGCATCGCCACCAGCATGAACAATGCGTCCATGCAGATCGGAAGCGCGATCGGTCTCGCAGCCCTGGTCTCCCTGGGCGCCGGCCACGCCGCCGTGCTGCGGCACTCGGGCACCGATCCGATGACCGCTACCACACACGGATACGCCTTCAGTTTCAGCGTCGCCGCGGGTGTCACGGCCTTCGGCGCGTTGCTGGGATTCGTCGGGATCCGCTCCCCGCGACAGGACGTGAACGCGTGATAGGGGTCCAATTGGCACTGGGCGTGGGGGATTGTCGGCACCTGGTCCAGTTGATCCCTGGCAACCACCCGGCGGGTAGGGTCCGAGGGGCGGACCCCGCGCAAAGCCAGTGGTGCCGGTTTGGGGGGCGTCGTTGTGGCCGACGTCCCCCAAACCCTGCGGGGGCGGACAATCGCACTGCCGTCCTGATCGCCCGGGCCCGGGGAGAGCATCGTCGAGCACATCCGGTCAGGGCTACAAACCTGTGAGCGTGAGAGGACGCAAGGTCGTGCAGGCACCTGCTCCTGTCGCGGTCGTACGGCTTCGGGGTCGTCCCCGTACCTCGCGTGTCCGCGCCATGGTGGTGCTCCGATGGTTCCCACGGCTCAACGAGCCGACCCCCCCTCGGCTGTGTTCGAGGGAGGGTCGGTAGCGGCGGGGTGCGCGCTGTGGCGCGCACGCCCGCCTTCTGTTCGGCGGCCGGCGGCCGGCGTGGTCAGCGGAAGGCGGCCGCGACCAGTTCCTTCTGCTCGACGGCGTGCCGTCGGGCGGAACCAACGGCGGGGGCCGGCGCCTGGGCTCGGCTGATGCATCCGATGGGACGCTTCGTCAGCCGCTGTATGCGTGGACCCAGGAAGGGCCAGGCACCCTGGTTCTCGGGCTCTTCCTGCACCCACAGCACCTCGGCGTCGGCCGGATAGCGTCCGAGTTCCGTGCTGAGTTCGTGTTCCGGGAACGGGTACAGGCGCTCCACACGCACGATCGCGGTGTTCGACAGGTGCGAGTTCCGCCGATGGGCGTCCAGGTCGTAGAAGACCTTGCCGGAGCACACCAGCACGCGTTCGATCCGGGCCGGGTCCGCCGTCTCATCCGGCAGGACTGCACGGAAAGCGCCCGTGGTGAACTCCGTCAGTGTGGAGGTCGCGGACTTCAGCCGCAGCATCGACTTCGGAGTGAATATGACCAGCGGCCTTCTGTGCTCGCCGAGAGCGTGCTGTCTGAGCAAGTGGAAGTAGTTGCCCGGCAGGGATGGCATGGCGACGGTCATGTTCTCCTGTGCGCACAGTTGCAGGAATCGTTCGACTCGCGCGGAGGAGTGGTCCGGTCCCTGCCCCTCCAAGCCGTGCGGGAGCAGCAGCGTCACCCCGGAGCGTTGTCCCCATTTCTGTTCGGACGAGGCGATGTACTCGTCGACTACGGTCTGGGCCCCGTTGGCGAAATCGCCGAACTGGGCCTCCCACAGCACCAGAGTTTCGGGCCGTGCCAGGGAGTAGCCGTATTCGAAGGCCAGTGCCGCCAGTTCGGACAGCATCGAGTTGCAGGCTGCGAATTCGACCGACGCACCGAGGGAGTTGAGCGGTGTGTGTTCGATGCCGGTGCGGCGGTCGGTGAGTACGGCGTGCCGTTGCCCGAACGTGCCGCGTTGGGAGTCCTGTCCTGCAAGCCGTACAGGAACCCCGTCAAGGAGCAGCGAGCCGATGGCGAGGGTTTCCGCGGTGGCCCAGTCGATGGTTCCCGCATCAAGCATCGTGGTGCGCCGCTGCAACTGCGGCAGAACACGCGGGTGCACGGTGAAACCCGGCGGCAGATCGGTTTGCGACGCGATGACGTGCCGAGCCGCCGCCTCCGTGATTGCGGTGCTCACTCCGGGGGGCAATCCGTCGTCGCCGACGACGGCGAGGAGTCCGGGGGAGTCGGATGCCGACGCCGCCTGGGTTTCCACGAAGGCCCGTTCCAGGCGTTCCCGATAGTCCCGCAGGGCGCCTTCGACCTGCTGCTCGGTGATGTCCCCTCGGCGGACCAGTGCCCCGGCGTACAGCCTGCGCACCGAGGGCCTGGCATCGATGCGGTCGTACATCGCCGGCTGAGTGATGGACGGGTCATCGACCTCGCTGTGACCGTGGCGCCGGTAGCAGATCAGGTCGATGACGACATCCTTGTGAAACGCCTGACGGTAGTCGAAGGCCAGCTGTGCGACGCGCACGACTGCCTCGGGGTCGTCTCCGTTGACATGGAAGATAGGGGCCTCGACGGTCTTCGCCGCGTCGGTGGCGTATGTGCTCGAACGGCCGTGGGTGGGCGAGGTCGTGAAGCCGAGTTGGTTGTTGATGATGATGTGAACCGTCCCGCCGGTGCGGTAGCCCGGCAGCTGTGACATGTTCAGCGTCTCACCCACCACGCCCTGCCCCGCGAAGGCGGCATCCCCGTGGACCAGGACGGGCAGGACGGACGAGACGTCGCCTGCCACCTCCTGCTTCGCTCGGACCACACCCTCCGCCACCGGCCCCACGATCTCCAGATGCGAGGGATTCGCCACGACGGAGACGGGCATGGCACCACCGTCGGGAGCACGGTAGGTCCCTTCCGCACCGAGGTGGTATTTCACATCCCCGGACCCCTGGACCGACCGGATGTCCACCTCGTCCTCGAACTCGTGGAAGATCTCCGCGTAGGACTTGCCGACGATATTGGCCAGAACATTGAGCCGGCCACGGTGTGCCATGCCGATGACGGCCTCCCGGGCCCCGTTCCTGATGGAGCGGCGCAGCAACGCGTCCAGCAGCACGATCGCGGACTCGCCGCCCTCGAGTGAATACCGCTTCTGGCCCACGTACTTGGTGTGCAGGAACGTCTCGAACGCCTCGGCTGCGCCAAGCCGGTAGAGGATCTGAAGTTGTTCGGCGCGGTCCGGGCAGCGGTGGGGCGTCTCGAGCCGCTGCTGGACCCAGTGGCGTTCTTCGAAGCTCTGGATGTGCATGTACTGGGTCCCAAGAGAGCCGCAGTAGGACTCCCGCAGGACGTGAAGGACGTCGCGAAGCGTCATGACGTCCCGTCCGGCGAAGTCGTCGACGACGAAGGCCCTGTCAAGGTCCTCGGTGCCCAGTCCGAACGCCGTGATGTCGAGCCCCGGGTGTGCGTCCCGCTGATGTGTCGTGAGCGGGTCGGTGTCGGCCATCAGATGCCCGCGCACGCGATACGCGTGGATGAGTGCCGCGACGCGGACCGCCTTGACCGCCGAGCCGTCGGCAGTGTCACTCGTGGTGTTCGTCTCATGACGCGTCGGTGTCATGGCTGATGGAGACCTGAAGAACTCCCTCCACGCCTCGTCGACCGAAGTCGGGTCATGGAGGTACCGCTCGTACTGTTCTTCCACGAGCCACTCGTTGAGGCCGAATTCCTGCCCATGGAGCACCGGCTGTCCGGCGTGGGGTTGCGACGCCACGGTGTGGATCGCCTTCTTTCCTCGCTGCATACGACCAATGGCGGACGCGGCCGGTTTGGCTGATCGTTTCCATCCGGCCCGGGGCTACCGCCTCCCGCATGTGCTGGGGAAGCAACCCTCTCGGACCGCGTCGTAGTACCGAGGCTATGACAAGGGGGGATATGAGCAGGCCGAGCGAAAGTGCCATAACGGCGGCACATGAGGACATGGCGTCGAGTCTGCGCATCGTGCGTGGAATGCTTCGACCGTAGTACCGAGGTCTGTCTTCTCGGCACCAGGTGTCCTGATCCGATGGCGTGGCGCCCACACCGAGGACCGCTACCGATCAGACGCCGGCTGTGGGTATCGATCATTACGACCTCGGGCCACGGTGTCGGTTGGAGGGGTGCATATGGCAGATCGTGGTCGGTCTGTGACACTCGGTGACAGGCGCCCGTCATTCGAACCATGGCGCCCCTTCCTGCGCGGCGGTGAGGCGCCGCTCCCGGTGGGCCGTCGGTCCGC